>PVBE010786500.1_pt1 | contig 14673 bp, 17 predicted proteins | sample 1631181 | NCBI WGS metagenome assembly PVBE01 (sample SAMN08397723, study PRJNA350692) | Marine metagenome, whole genome shotgun sequencing project. | isolation source: water | place: Pacific Ocean | collected 2012-04
CCAACTCCAGGAGGCGCACCACGGTGCATCCCGAGAGGATATTCTCGAAACGGGGGTGTTTCAAAACCCCGTCCCGGGTGACAAAGGCCATGTTCATGTTAGAGCCCTCACCGACGTTGCCCTCCCCGTCGGTGAAGACCCTGTGCATGGCGAATTAGTAATTCGCCACCCACAGGCCAGAACGTGCGGCTGTGTTGTGTGGGAGGGCACATCAATCTGTCCGGTGCGGCTACAAATAAAAGAGGCTACCATTCCTGGTGGCCCCAATCTTCACCACTCACCTTACATTGACCTTACACGACAATTTTAAAATGTAAGGTAATCATGGCAAGTGATTGTTTTTCTTGGTGGTGGATGCAGTCCCCTGCGAACCCTTCTCCGCTAATTTCCCTGTTTAACAGGGAAATTACAGGGAATTTTTCCATTTTCAGGGCCCGAAATTCGCCAAAATCGCCCGGATTCGCCTGTCAATAAAGGGTTTCAGAGATATTCCCCTAAATACGGAACAGGGAATAACAGGGACTTATCAAGGAAATCGCCTGGCAGTTATCTGCGAAAAACAAGACATTTAGGTTCGTTCGAATATTTGGACAAGACGCGATTGGGCCTTCGGTCACTCTCGACCTCCTCCACCCGTGGGATGGTGCGTCCCCACGCCAGGAAACCCATCGAAAATGTGAGAAGATGGCCCGAAAGAGGACATGATCTTCATGCGAGATGTATCCGGTATATCGCTGCCCGAAGCCTTTTGTAAGGCTGCCGGAGGAAGGAGGGAAGCATGGACGAAGAGAAGAGGCGTGAGCGTGCACATGCCGTCATAGATAGGATGCGCGGAGATCGCGGCTTCATGCTGGCCGAATGGGAATGGGGAGCAGAACGCGACCCGGCCTATTTTGAAGCCTACTCCCACATGGCGCCGGTCACCTTTGCCAGCGGCGAGGCGCTCCAGGCCAAGACGCGCGAGCTAATCCACATTGCCCTGCTTTGCTTCCGCATGGCGCCGGTGGACGCGATCCAGATCCACATGCGCCGCGCGATGCGAAACGGGGCGAGCGAGCTGGAGATCCAGGAAGCCCTCGAGACCGCTTCGGTGGCCGGCGGGATGCCTACCCTGCACTATGGCCTCCGTGCCCTCATGGGGCTCGGCATCGAAGGGTGAGGCCGCGCCTCAGTCCATGAAAATGCCTCCGTTCACGTTGATGGTCTCTCCCGTGATGTAGCTCGCCTCCTCCGAAGCAAGGAAGAGAATGGTGCGCGTAGTTTCGCCCACCCGGCCAAAGCGGTGAAATGGACACATGGTGCGCATGAGTTCCTTTTTCTCCTCCGGCCAGGCGTCGGTCATGTCGGTCTCGATGTTGGCGGGCGCCACCGCGTTCACCCGCACGCCATGGGACGCGAGGTAGCGCGCGAGCGACTTGGTCAGGCACAGGACGCCCGCCTTGGATGCGGCGTAGTGGGGTGGCACCACCAAGCCGCCCACCTGGCCGGCGATGGAGGCGAGGTTCACGATGGCTCCCTTCTTTCTCTTTTTGAAGTCCTCCATCGCCTCCCGCGATGCGAGGTAGACCCCCTTCAGGTTGACGGCCAGCACCGCGTCCCACTCGTCTGAATGGATGTCCTCAAATTCCACTGTGGGACAGACTCCCGCGTTGTTGACCAGAACGTCCACGGGTCCGAGGGTTTCGCGAACCTGGGCGAAAAAGTGCGCGACGCTTGCCTCATCCGCCACATCGAGGGCGAAGCCCATCGCGCCCCTTCCGATCTCCTCCGCGGCGCGCTCCGCCGCCTGAGCGTCGCGAGCCCCTACGGCGACGGCCGCGCCCTCTTCGGCGAAGGCGCGGGCGGTGCCGAGACCAATGCCGCGAGAGCCTCCGGTGACCACGACGACCTCTCCCTGAAACCGTGTGTTTCCGGCCATGATCTCCTCCATGGATGAAGGGCGCGAGAACGCAAAAACACCACCACCCCGCGGTTGCGCATCAGACGAACCGCCCGCATTGGCTCCGGGACGGGGGCTATGCTACCCTTCACAAATCCCTAGGGAAACGCACCTACGAAACTGAGCGGCCCTCTCAGCACGATAAAAAATCAAACGCGAAACACTCGAAAGGAGAAAACAAGAGAATCTGAATACCATGGTGGCCAACCGCCATGGAAACAACTCATGTGTCTCTTGGTTATAAGCGCTTGTTGTCCAAAATGTTCTGATGACATACACCTTGCGCGTTTGGAGGGTTCCTTCTTCATCGAGGAAGACAAGATCGGTGAAGGTCCATCCGATGTCGGCCCCCACGAGGAGAGAGCGGCTCACCCGGGCTTCCTCCGCGCGCGGCTCGCTTTCTTCCGGGAAGATATTGGCGCCGCGCGCCGGCCTGGCCGGATGAGGCGGACCTCCATCTCCTCCGAGCCCTCGCGCCAAATGCGGGTTCCGATCTCCTCCATGAGCTCCCACTCGGCCTGGGGAATCTGGGCGAAGACGTTCGCCCGCTCGTAGCCGCGCCACTCGCCCCGCAGGTATTCGGGCCCATAGAAGAAAGCGATGACCTCGGCGCCCACCATCTCGTGTGGCCCGTAGTCGCGCTCGAACTCGCGCCAGTACATTACCTCGCCGCGGCTAATGACGAACTGGGCGTTCTCGCGGTCGGGCTTTTCCTGGAGCTTGACGGGAAGAAAGCACTCCCTGCCCGTCCAGCGCGCATGAAAGATGGGGCCCTTGGCGGGAAGCTGGCGCGAGATGAGGTCGCAGGTGAGGGGGGCTTTGACCTCGAAAAGATCGGCCGTGAGCGTTCCGCCGCGCGAGAAGGAGAGAGCAATTCGTTTTGCCATCGGGTCTCCCCATGGAAGAAGAGGACGGTGGGAGGGCCAGATGTCCGCGCCAGGAGCGCCGCTTCAAGACATCCGACGGTGAATGATTTATAGTCAATACGGATGTTCCATGCAACGCGGTTTTCATTGCGACTGGGCGGAGTCGGGCCGGCGCGCCCGGGATCTCTGTGTTCCAGGACCACTCCATCGAGGGAGAATTGGCATGGGCGTTGTGGACGACAGGTTGCAGGAACTCGGAATTGAACTGCCCCACGTGCCGGAGGCGGTGGCGAACTACATCCCGGGCGTGGTCGTGGGCGATATTCTCCATCTCTCGGGCTGCATCGGTGAAGTGAACGGCGATCTTCCCATCAAGGGAAAGCTCGGGGCGGAAGTCACCGTCGAGCAGGGCTACCAGTCGGCGCGCCTTTGCGGCCTCAACCACCTCGCCATGGCCAAGCACTGCCTGGAGGGCGACCTCGACCGCATCGTCCGTATGGTGCGTCTCGTCGGCTACGTGAACAGCGCGCCCGGCTTCAAGGAAGCGCCCTGGGTTGTCAACGGGGAGAGCGACTTCCTGGTCGAGGTGTTCGGCGACGAGAGGGGCAAACACGCGCGCGCGGCGCTCAACATCAACGAACTTACCTACGACGCCCCAGTAGAGACGATCCTCACGCTCCAGATCCATCCCTAGCCACCCCGGCGGGTCCGGACCCGATTGACTTCTGAGCAAAGCAGTGGGGACTCACTATATTAATCGAATAGCGAACTGCCCTCCAGGACGGCGCGCAGCGCAATGGCAACCGCGAAAATCAAGTGGTTTCTTTTGGTCTTCGTCGCCAGTTCTCGAGGTTTCCAAGACGCAAGGGAACTCCCCATGGCTGTTCTGCCATCTCCATTCTCCCGTCTGAAAACGATCTGGTTCTCATTCTCTCCGCTTTTTCACCAATATTTCCCAACCACCTGGCCGAATGCCGAAAGGCACCATCTGGTCGCCGAAAGGCGAGGAATCCGGCGCCTGCCTTCGTGGTCGCTCCTCTGAACTCTAGCCTCGGTTGGAAAGAATGATTTGAAATACAACCAGAAGTCGTCCTCGACCCAAGATAAATCGCAGGTTCAAGAGAAGGGAAAATCCAGGGCCAAACCAGTGCCGGAGCGAAATCACGGGACGCGCTTTCTCACGAGCACGTTCTCCGCGATCACCCCGTGTGCTTCTCGATGACAGCCCTCTTGAACCGGCACCGAGTCACTCAGGCCCCTTCCACGGTGCTCTCCCCAAGATACGATTTCTTGACCATGGGGTTGTCCCGGAGGTTCTTCCCCTCGTCGTGAAGCACGATCCGGCCCGTCTCCAGCACATATCCCCGATCGGACAGCTTGAGGGCGAGATTCGCATTCTGTTCCACCAAGAGGATGGTGGTCCCGCGCTGGCGTATCGTCGTGATAATGTTCCCTATCTCCTTGATGATCAATGGGGCGAGCCCCAGGGAGGGCTCGTCGAGAAGGAGGTATTTGGGCCGGCTCATGAGCCCCCTTCCGATGGCCAGCATTTGCTGCTCCCCTCCGCTGAGGGAGCCCGCTTGCTGGTCCTTTCGCTCCTCCAGTCTCGGGAAAAGCTGGAAGACCTCCACCAGGGCCTCGTCGAAGGTCGGTGTCTTGCGCCACCTGTACCCGCCCAGGTCGAGGTTCTCCATGACGGTCATCAAGGGGAACAACCTGCGGCCCCCGGGGATCTGAGAAATACCCATATCGACGATCTTATGGGCGGGAACGCCGCTGATCACTTTCCCATCAAACTCGATGGTCCCCGCGGAGGGCTTCATCAGGCCCGAGATGGTGCGAAGAATGGTCGTCTTCCCCGCCCCATTGGGTCCTATGATGGTGACGATCTCCCGATCCCGCACCTCCAGGCTGATGTCCCACAAGACCTGCACGTTGCCATAACCACACGACACGCCATCTAGCTTGAGCATCACTCGATTTCTTCTCCCAGATAGGCAGAAATCACCTCGGGACTTTGCTGGGTCTCCGCCGGCGTGCCCTCGAAGATCTTCGAGCCGTAGTTCAGGACCACTATACGGTCTGCGAGGTTCATGATCACTTTCATGTGATGTTCAATAACAAACAATGTGACGCCGCCCTCCCGAATCTTGCGAAGCATGGAGAGGACGACTTGGCCTTCTGCCTCATTCAATCCAGAGGTGGGCTCGTCGATCAGCAAGAGACGGGGATCGGTCGCCATCGCCCGGGCGATCTCCAGGAACCGCTGGTGGCCGTGAGGCAGGTTCTTGGCCAAATCGTTTTTGCGGCCGCTCAAGCCGACGAATTCCAACAACTCCGCGGCCCGCTCGCGGGTCTGGCGCTCCTCGACGGTCACCTTCGCCCCGCGCACGATGGCCCCCAGAAATCCCGTCCGGGTGCGGCAGTGCCGGCCCAACATGACGTTCTCCAAGACGCTCAGATTCTCGAACAGCCGGACCTGCTGAAACGTGCGCCCGATGCCTATCTCCGCAATCTGGTGGGGCTGCATGCCGACGATGTCGCGTGACTGAAACGTCAGCCTCCCCTCCTCGGGGACCAACGACCCCGTGATGACGTTGAAGAGAGTGGTCTTGCCGGCGCCGTTGGGCCCGATGAGGCCCAAAATCTCTCCTTCCTCCACGCGAAAATCGAGCATGTCCACGGCGTGAAGCCCGCCGAATCGTTTCGTCAACCCCTGACACTCCAGAAAACCCATGAGAACTCCTAATCGCGCCTCACCACAGAATCATCGCCCGAGGCCGACAAGCCGAACTGCCTCTGGAGGAAGGCGACCGAGCGGCGAAACATCTCCATCAGACCGCCAGGTATGAAGATGACGATCAGGATTACGGCGAGCCCATACACCAGGTCTCGAAAATCACCCATGGCCCGGAGGATCTCGGGCAACCAAATGAGGACCAGCGCTCCGAGAATGCTGCCCGAAACGCTGCCCATCCCGCCGACGATTACCATCATCAGGATGCGCACCGAATCGACAAAGCTGAATTCGTCCGGCGCGAGCACACGCTGATAGTGGGCGTGGAAGCCTCCGGCGATTCCCGCCAAGGCGGTTCCGACGGCGAAGACGGCGACCTTGTAGTGATAGGTGTTGACGCCCAGCGCCTGGGCGGAGACCTCATCCTCCCGGACGGACTTCAACGCCAAACCCACGCGGGAGTTGACGATCCGGTGGACGACGAACACGACGATTCCGATCAAGATCAACAGCAGGTAGTAGTAGGGAAGTTTCGTTCTGAAGGTGATCCCGAGGAAGGGAGTGGGCCGCGGAATGCCCGTGAGCGCCATGACGCCCCGGGTCATGCTCTCCCAGCGCTCGAGCACTTGGTAGATGAGTACCCCGAAGCCCAACGTTACGATCGCCAGGTAGTGCCCGCGCAAGCGCAAGGCGGGGATGGCGATCAGGTAACCTAGAAAAGCGGTGAACACCATCGCCAAGGGCAAGCTCACCCAAAAGGAAAGGCCGAGCCGGAGGGTCAAGAGGGCGGAGGTGTAGGCTCCGATGCCGTAAAACGCCGCATGGGCGATGGAGAGTTGCCCGGCGATCCCCATGATCAGGTTCAAACTCACCGCCAGAATGACGAACACGCCGCTGACGATGGTAATCTGCAACCAGTACTGGCCGATGAGAAAGGGCCAGATCACGAGACCAAGAATGCCGACCCCGGCCCAGATCAAGGAAGGGGATATCAGTCGACTCGGAACCTCCACTTGCGGATGCCTCCTAATAAAATTTCCCCGCCTTCGTGCCGAACAGCCCCGAAGGACGCACGAGAAGAACCAGGATGAGGACGGCGAATGTGCTGGCATCCTTGAGCTGGCTGTCGACATAGCCCACCGTGAGACTTTCGGTCAAACCGATGAGAAATCCCGCCAGGATGGTGCCCCGAACGTCTCCGAATCCTCCCAGGATGACGCAGACGAAGGCTTTCAATCCCACCAGGGTCCCCATGTGGGGGACCAGGACGAAGATGGGACCCAGGAGGGCGCCTGACGCCGCCGCCAACGCCGATCCAAGGGCGAAGGTGACGCTCACCACGACATCGATGTTGATCCCCATCAGCGCCGTGGCCTCCAGATCCATGGAGGCCGCGCGCATCGCCTTACCCATGAAGGTCTTCTGGATGAACAGGTAGAGCAGCACGATGCTCGCCACCGCGACGGTGAACATGAGGATGCGCTGTTGCGAAATGTAGAACTCGCCGATGTGAACGATGGAACGGTTGAAGCCGGTGCTGATCGCTTCGGGATTCGGGCTCCACAGAATACGCGCCGCATCGGTGAAGAAAAAAGAGAGGCCCACGGCACTGATCAACGGCAGGAAGAGGGGTTTCCCACGGAGGGGCCGAAAGCAAAGGAACTCCATGACGACGCCCAGCACGGCGGCGATCACCATCGAAAGGAAAACGGCCAGAAGGTAGTTTACGTCGTACACTCGCAGGATGGTCCAGGCGAAATACGCCCCCAGCATGTACACCTCGCCGTGGGCGAAATGGAGGATTTCGAGTATGCCGAAAATCAGGGTGAGGCCGAGCGCCACCATCACGTAGGCGCTGCCGCTCACTATGCCGTTCATGAGGTAGTTAAGGAATTCCCACATGGGCCTTTCTCTGGGTGCGGCGCGGGCGGTCAAGAGGGTGCCCGAGAGGGAAACTCATCGTTTCGACGGAAACGGGGTTCCCTGGCCCCCACAAATAGGAAAAGGGAGAGGAATCAACCCCTTCTCTCGCGAATCTCCCGGGCCGCCGGCCGCTCGGAGCCGCACACGTGCCGGGCCGGCGGCCCGAGGAGAAGTACAACTGGCCTTCAGTCCTGCCGTTTTGCGGGCTACTCGAGCATGGGAACCATCTTGCCGCCCCGGAACTGGATCTTCATCATCTCCCCGGGGGCCTGGCCACACTCGTCGAACGTGATGTTGCTGAGGACCCCCTTAAAATTCTTCGTCTCCTTCAACGCCTGCCGGAGCTTGGATTTGTCCCCGCCTGCCCGCTTAAGGGCATCGGCGATGACGAATATCGCATCATACGGCTGGACGTCATAGTGATCGGCCTGCTTCCCCGAATAGCGCTTCGCGAAAGCGCGGGTGAACTTCTTCGAAAGCGCGTCCGGATTGGACGGGTGGTAGAAGGCCAAAGCCACCATGCCTTCGGCTTCCTTTCCGGCGCCCCGCTCCATGTCGGGCGTGCTGAGCCCCTGAGCCGAGAACAACTGGGTCCTCAGGCCGATCTCGTGCGCCTGCCGCACCATGGGGGGGCCCTGATCGATCATCACGTTGACGAACAAAGCCTCGGGCCTCTTGGCTTTCACTTTGTTCAGCACGGCGAAAAAGTCGGTCTCGCGCCCCTGGACCGACTCGCTGGCAATGAGTTTGATGCCTCGCTTCTTCGCCTCCTTGACGAAGGCATCGCGCAACGTGACGCTCCAATCGTTGCTCACGTCGGTGACGGCGGCGATCTTCTTCAACTTTTTCTTATCCAGAATATACGCCGCCAGCTGTTCCGCCAAGAGGTCATTGGTGGGCACTATGCGGAAGACATATCCCTTGGTGGGCGCGTTGCAGGCGGTGATGGCGGGCGCCGTGGAGGTCTGGACCACCAAGGGGATCTTGTGCTCCTCGATGACCTTCAGCATGGCCAGCGTCGTGGAGCTGCAGGTCTCCCCCATGAGGATGTCGACCTTGTGCTTCACGACCAGCCGCTCGGCGGCGTTGACCCCTTCGACCGGGATACATTTCGAGTCTTCCCAGACGAGCTTGAGCTTGACGCCGTTCACGCCGCCCTTCGCGTTGATCTCATCGATGGCCATGGCCGCCCCCCGCTTCTGGGAGGCCCCATACTTGGCCGCTCGACCCGTCAGAGGGCTCGCGTAGCCGATGACGAGATCCTTGCCTTTTGCCGCCGCCGCCACTCCTACGCCCGCGACCAGGCCGAGGGCGAAAACGAACACGCTGATGAGGCATAAAATCCTTCGGGAAATCATCTCAATTCTCCTCCCCTGTAGTTTGAGAAAGTTCCTCGTTTTGGCTTTCACGAGGCGTTTGAGGACTCCTCCATATGGCTCCTCCTCTTCTTCCAGGACTCTACGGGAACTGCCTTTTTCTCCAAGCGAGTTCTCCCCCACAAAACCAACTTCTATCCGGCCAGCACCAGGCCGTTGCGGCCCGCCCGGCGAGTCCCAGCGGGCGCATCCCTACGGCTCCTGGAGAAGCTCGAGCGTCGTCCCGTCCGGATCGAAGAAATATGTCGCCTTCCAGCCGTTGGGACGCTCCTGCGGGGGGGAACTGAACCGCACGCCCGCGCCCCTCAACTTATCGTGGAGCGCCTCGATGTCCTCGACCAGGAAGGCAAGGTGGGTGGGGCCGATGTCGCACTGGCGGAACTCGGGCGAGATCGGTCTCCCCTTGGGATGAGCGTATTCGATCAGCTCCACCACGCCCGCCCCCGTGTCGAGGTGCGCGATCCGCAATCGGGCGTCCTCCAGCCCGACGATCAGATCGAGTTGGGCGTCAGCCTCCTCCCAGACGCGAACCTTCCGTAGGCCCAGGAGGTCACGATAGAAGGCGAGCGAGCATTCGAGGTCGCTCACGCCGATCGTGGAGTGGTGGACGCCCGTTATTTTCATCTGCCCTCATCACCGTCTGCGAAGAATACCACTTACTGGAGGATATATCCCCCGTCCATGACGAGGAGGGAGCCCGTCACCCAGCCCGCCTCCTCGGAGACGAAGTACTTGATTGCGCCCGAAACGTCCTCCGGCGTGCCCAGCCGGCCGACCGGCGTTCGGCCGACGAAGTAATCGCGGATATCGGGGACCTGGAGGAACTCGATGTTCTGGTCCGTGGGGATGCCACCCGGGAGCACGGCGTTCACGCGGATTTTATACGGGGCCAGTGCCACCGCCATGCACTTGATCAACATATGATAGCCGCCCTTGGAGGCACAGTAGGCGGTCTGCGTATGGGAGGTCACTTTCTTGCCTGAGATGGAGGCCACTCCCACGATGTTGCCCCCGCCGGTCTTCACCATCTCCCGGGCCACGGCCTGGCTCGTGAGAAAAACGCCCTTGACGTTCGTGTCGCAGGTGTAGTCCCAGTCCTCCTCGGTGAAATCGAAGAACTCCTTGAAGACGACGACGCCGGCGTTGTTCACCAGAAGGTCGATGCGGCCAAAGGCCTCAACGATCTTGACCACCATGGCGTCGACCTGCTCCTTGTCGGAGACGTTGGCCTGACAGGCGATGGCCTGGCCGCCGGCCGCTTCGATCTCCTCGACGATCTCCCGGGCCTTGTCCTCCTGATGAACGTAGTTGACCGCGATCTTGGCCCCCTCCTTGGCGAGGTCGTTCGCGATGCCGCGGCCGATGCCCCGGGAGGAGCCGGTCACGAGGACCACCTGGTTCTCCATTCGCCGGTTCACGCTGAACCCTTTATTCATGCGAGTGTATAGCCCCCGTCGACGGCGACGGTGGCGCCGGTGATGAACGAGGCCTGGTCCGAGGCGAGGAAAAGGCAAGCAGCGGCGACGTCCTCCACCGTCCCGAGGCGCTTCATCGGGATGGGTTCGATGAGCTTTTTCTCCACTTCGGGATCTTCAACCCACGAGGCAATCATATCGGTGCGGGTCGAGCCCGGAAGAACGACGTTGACGCGGATGTTCTCGCCGGCCAAGGCGAAGGCGAGGGATTTGGCGTACATCGTCTGCCCCGCCTTCGAGGAAGCGTAGGCCGCGATGCCGGGGTCGGCGACCTTGTCCGCGGTGCTGGAGGTGACGATGACGATGCTCCCCCCGCCCGCTTCCCGCATTTGGCGGGCCACGGCCTGCGTCACGAGGAAGCTCCCCTTCATGTGGATATCCCACATGAGGTCCCAATCCTCCTCGCTCGTCTCGAGGAAATCGCGGACGATGAGCTGACCCGCGCTCAGGATGAGGACCGAGACGGTCCCGAGCTCCTCCCGCGTCCTCGCGGCCATCGCCTCGACGGCGGCGCGATCCCGGATGTCCGCCTGGACCGCGAAGGCACGGCGGCCCATCGCCTTGATTTGGGCCACCACCTCCTCGGCAGAGGCGGCGTCTGATGCGTAGTTGATGGCCACGTCCGCTCCCTCTCGCCCGAGGCAGATTGCGACTTCCCGCCCCATTCCGCGGGAGCCTCCGGTGACGAGGGCTACTTTGCCGCTGAAATCCACGCTCGCCTCCCCATCCACCCTTACGTTCCGAAGTAGGCCGCGACATCCTCGGGACTCTTGAACTTGTCCGCCACCGCTTCTCCGTCTATCCCATAGTGCATCTCGGATATCTCGTTCAGGATCACGGTGACCCCCTTGGAGGGGACCCCTTGGCGGACGAAAATATTCGTGATCTCCTTGATGATCTCGCGCTTCTGGTCGTCCGTCCGACCTTCCGTCAGGTTAACCACGATAGTGGGCATGGCGTTCCCTTCCTTTAGACGAGGTGACGCTTCGCGATCTCGGCCCCCACGGTGAAGCGGAGCCGCCCGATCGGACACATCTGGTAAATGCGGATCCTCACGTCCGGACAAATCGACATGAACATGTAGGCGTCCTTCACGTCCAAGCCGTAGTCCGTCACAATCCAATCCACGAGATCGGTCATGGCCCGGTTGACGGCGGCCTCAAGCGGCTTGTCGCTGCAAAGCTGGATGATGGAGTCGGGCGTCTCGATGCGTGGGTTCGGGATCTGCTTGTTCTCGATCACTTCACACCGAAGCTCCAGTTCAGCGCGGCACTCGTTGGCGGCGGCGTACCATTCGGTGTCGGATTGGGAGGCATGGACGTCTCCGACGAAGAGGAGGCCGCCCTCGGCGAAACAGTTGAGGAAAAGGGTGTTGCCCTCCTTGATGTCGCGCACGTCCATGTTGCCCCCGAAGAGCCCCTGGCCGAGCACCGAGGACTCCGCCTCCCATTCAGGCGCCGTCGCGATGGTTCCGATGAACGGCTCGAGATCCCAGCTCACCTTGTCGCTGAACAGCGCTCTGCCGTCCCGCGTCGTGCCGCTCGGGCCATTCGCGTGGCGGATGATTTTGGTGAAAGGTTTTCCGAGCTCGGGCCACTTCGGCGAAAAGTCGAGGGGTCCGATGCCGATACCGAAGAAAGTCACCCCCTGCATGTCCGGCACGACCCGGTCGATGTGGACCGCGAGGGTATCCCCTTTCTTCGCGCCTTCGACGTAAATAGGTCCCGCCACCGGGTTCGCCCTGGCAGGAGTGTACGCAAGCCCCGGCACATTCTCCACGGTGGGCAGGCGATCCTCACTTCGAAGCCCGCCCTCGACGTTGTCCTCGGTCTCGACGATGAAGGACTCGCCCGGCTGTACTCCCAGTGCCGGAGGGAGGTCCTTGCTCAACAGGTAGCCGATCGCCTGATCAAGCGGGAGCCGCTGCATAGGGCCTCCTCCATGAGAGCTCGCCGTGGAGCCGCGCCCTTCGTCCTTTCGGCTCAGGTGATGGTGAACCCGCCATCAAGCGAAATCGAGGCGCCCGTCATCCAACTCGAATCCTCCGAGACGAGGTAGACGATTGCATGCAGGACATCCTCAGGAGTACCAAGCCGTCCCAGGGGGGTGGCGTCGATAATGGCCTCTACCATCTTGGGATCGCTCATTCGCTCGGCGTTCTGATCGGTCGGGACGCAGAAAGGCAGGACCGAGTTCACCCGAATCTTATGGGGGGCGAGCGCCAGGGCGACCGACCTCATCAGCATGAGTTGACCGCCCTTCGAGGCGTTGTAGGCGCTGATGACCGGGTGGGCCTTGATGCCCGCCTCAGAGTTGACGAAGACGATCCGACCGCCCCCCGCCTTCACCATCTCCTTCGCGACAGTCTGGGTGACGAGAAAGGAGCCCTTCAAGTTGGTCGAGTGGATCCAATCCCAGTCTTCCTCGGTCGTGTCGAAGAAGTCCTTGAAAACGATGACCCCGGCGTTGTTGACCAAAACGTCGATCCTCCCCCACGCGTCGACGATGGTCTTCACCATGGCATTGACTTCGTCTCGCTTGGAGACGTTCGCCTTGACGGCAAGCGCCCTCCTTCCGAGGGATTCGATCTCCTTCACCACCTCCTCGGCCGCGTCCGCCCGCTCCACGTAGTTGACCGCGACGTCCGCCCCCTCGCGGGCAAGGCCAACGGCCACGCCGCGCCCGATTCCGCGCGAGCCTCCGGTCACGAGGATCGATTGTCCTTTGAGTTTCATTCGCCATTCCCTTCGGAACCGCTCGACGAGGTCGGCCCACAGGCATAAAATCGGGGCAAGATTGCCTCCTTCGCCGACGGTTCGACCTCGAAGGGGAAGCGGAACCGGTCAAAAGCAGAATAAAAAGATTTTAATGGCAATTCACCCTGAATATAGTAAAAAGAACTTAATGTCAATTTACCCTCGATGTCAAGCTTTGGAGTTGACACGCTCTTTAGAAGGTTTCGTGACACATGCAACCAAGGGCAATTTCCAGGGTGCCTTATGGGAGTTCCGGGGGGTGAGAGAAGATGAGACTTGAGGGTCGCGCGGCTGTTGTGACTGGGGGCTCCCGAGGGATCGGCAGGGGCATCGCCCTCGGCTTGGCTCGGGAGGGTGCCCAACTGATCGTGAACTACGTTGCCCACCAGGCCAAGGCGGACAAGGTGGTGGAGGAGATTGAGAGAGGAGGAGGGAGGGCCTGGGCGATTTGCGCCGACATCTCCCGAAAGGAGGAGGTGGACCGATTGATGGAAGAGGCGGTTTCCCGGATGGGCCGGGTCGACGTGGTCGTGAACAACGCCGGGGCCTTCGACGCAGGCGATTTCCTCGACGTCGACGAAGAGACCCTGGACAGAGTCCTGGGCGTCAACTTCAAGGGGCCCTTCTTCATGGCCCAGGCGGCCGCCCGGCAGATGCGCAAGCAGGGCGGCGGAGGGAAGATCATCAATATTATATCGGCCACGGTCCTGCGCCCCGATCCGGGCGTGGCGGTCTACGCCTCGAGCAAGGCGGCCGCGCATCTGCTGACCAAGACGCTGGCCCAGGCCCTCGCTCCCGATGGGATCTGCGTCAACGCGGTGCTGCCCGGGGTGGTCGAGACGGACCTGAACTACAAGCTTCTACAAGACGAGGAGATCCACGCCCAGATGGTCGGCCAGACGCCGCTGGGCCGTTTCGGGCGCCCTGCCGATCTGGCGGGTGTGGTCTCCTATCTCGCCTCCGCCGAGTCGGACTGGACCACGGGGGCGACCATTTCGGTGGATGGTGGATTCACCATTTGACGGCCCGAAGGGCTGATCGGGAGGAAGTGGCGATGCACGTCGTGTTTCGGCGCGATGCCGAGAAGGGGCTCGCCCCCCACGAGCATGTCATTTACGAGCTGCAAGAAAGCGCCACGATGAACCACGTGGTGGTCGGCAAGATCGGTCCGGACAACGTGCCTCTCCATTCCCACGAGGAGGAGGAGTACTGGTTCATCTTGACGGGCCGGGGCACGGCGGTCGTCGGGGACCAGGAATTCGAGGTGGAGGCCGGTGACCTCGTTCTCACGCCCGCCGGCGTGAAGCACACGCTCCACTCCGAAGAGGGCATGACCGAGCTGAGCTTCATGGTCCGCGCGAAGAGCGAAGACTCCCACATCGAGGGATTGAACGCCTGATATGGTCCTGTGCATGGCGAGTTAGTAATTCTACCTGAAATCAAGCATTTTCTCGCCTGTATGGGTTCAGAACCTAGTGGACCATTTGGGGTGATACGCTAAGAGGTACTTTCTGACCCATTCATCTTTGGAAGGAGCGTGAGATGAGCAAGGAAGTGTCCTCTGAAAAGATCGTCAATGACATCCGTCGCAAGACCCGCAA
>PVBE010176249.1_pt1 | contig 14666 bp, 14 predicted proteins | sample 1631181 | NCBI WGS metagenome assembly PVBE01 (sample SAMN08397723, study PRJNA350692) | Marine metagenome, whole genome shotgun sequencing project. | isolation source: water | place: Pacific Ocean | collected 2012-04
GGATCAAGACCAGTGGTTAATCTAAGTCGGCTTAAGCACATTCCAGCTGCGATTGCTACAGGCATACCACCTAGCATACCACTAAGACTTGTCTCCGGAGTATTAAAATCAGCATGTGCATCAATCCATACCAAACCTATTCTTAAGGGTTTGTTACCAGCTAATCCAGAGTTCTGCAGACTACGAAAATCACTTCCAGTAGGATTTTTTTCAGCTTTCATATTCTGCAATCCTGCAAGCATACCCAATAAATCAGTACAATTATCAAGAAGCCCAATTGTTAAATATTCATTTTTATTGTTTTCCGAAACCAACATTCCAATATGTTTGCTTTCCAATGCCTCTTTGTTCCAATCTCCATATTGTTTATCTTCTTCTGCAGTAAGTTGCACTGTTGAAATTTTTTCAAGATTACAATTGAGTCTGGATAGCAGTTCATTCAATCCGCTTTCAGCCATAACTCGCGGACCCTCAGTACGGTTTCGCACAACCGCTACTTTGATTTTTCCATCTTTTCTGATATATCCCTGTGCTTTAGATATACCTAAACTGGCAAAAACAAACAATAAAAGGAAAACAAATATTTTTCTCATGATTATGATTTTAGGTTTAATAAATTCATCAATATTACAACTTACAATATAAAAAAAAGTGAGGAGAATTATTAACTTTACTTATTAATCAGATATGTATTTGATTAATAAGTATTATGATTCAATAGAAAAGTTATGGGCTGATGATAGAGAAAATAACTCGAAACTTGAAACCTAAAACACAAAACTAATTGTTTATGACTAAAGAAACAATAAACATAAATGAGGCAAATGCTCTTATCGAAAAGTACTTAAATCAGCAATATTTAAAGTATCATTCAAGAGAAACAGAGATAATAATGAGGGCATTGGCTGATCATTTTGATGATGATGAGGACTTGTGGGGTATCACAGGACTTCTGCATGATCTTGATATGGATGAAACAGGTGGTGATATACAAAGCCATGGTATAAGAACTATTGAAATACTACAGGAGGAAGGTTATGAAATCCCAATTATGTTCAGAGCAATACAGTCTCATGTAGAATCTCTTGGGATTGTTGGAATAAATAGAGAATCAATTATGGAATATTGCCTTTCAGCTGCAGAAAATATAACAGGACTTATAAGCGCTTATGCGCTTATGAGACCTGAGAAAATGGAAGGAATGAAAGCCAGCTCTCTAAACAAAAAATTTAAATCAAAAGCTTTTGCTGCCAATGTTAGTCGTGAGTTAATAAATGATATTGAAAAAACAGGCCTCCAAAAAAATCAATTCTTTGATATATCTATTAAAGCAATGCAAAAAATTGCATCGGAGATAGGATTCTAAAACCCGTATAAAGTATAAGTATTATTTTCTATATGATATTAATACTCAGGAGGTAGTTCCTTAAGTTTTTCCTGAGTAAAAACTGGTCCATCCTTACAAACAAATACTTTCCCTACATTACATCGGCCACATTTACCGAATCCGCATTTCATCCTGTTCTCTAAGGTTGTAAATACATCAACTGGTTGAAAACCAAGTTTTTCAAGTACAGGGAAAGTAAATTTTATCATTATTGGTGGTCCGCAAACTATTGCAATAGTATTTTCACTTGAAGGGGCTTCCTGGTCAAGGACTGTTGGAACGAATCCTATTTTACCTTTCCAATCAGGACTTTCGCCACCGGGATCAACTGTTGTAATAAGATTAACATCAGGGCGGTTTTCCCATTCTTCAAGCTCATGTTTATAAACTAGGTCATCAACATTCTTAGCACCATAAACAATAGTAATATCCTTATAATCGTCTCTAAGATCCAAACAGTTCCATATTACACTTCGCATTGGGGGTAATGCAATTCCACCAGCAATAAAAAGTAAATTTTTACCCTTCCATTCATGTATGGGAAAATTATTTCCATATGGACCACGAAAACCTATAACATCACCCTTTCCTTTCATAGAAAGGGCTGTAGTAACCTTTCCTGTTTCACGAAAAGTACATTCAATATAATCCTTTTTTGTTGGTGAAGATGCAATACAGAAGGTTGATTCACCCTGACCTATAGCAGAATACTCACCAAATTGTCCGGTTTTAAAACTAAATTGTTCCCTAATTTTCTCATCAACAAAATCTAACCTAAATGTTTTTACCATAGGTGCCTCATCAATAACATCGGTTATTTGCATCAAATGAGGCATATATATATTCTTTTCACTCATTTTACAATCTCCTTTTCCAGGTTTATCAAGTGATTTTTAATATTCATATTAACAGAACATGATCGCGAACATCTACCACAACCAACACAACCTATAACATTATCATTTTCATGCATATATTGAAACTTATGCATTATTCTTTGCCTCCATCGCTGACTTTGAACACTTCTTGGATTATGACCGGATGCATGAAGAGTAAACAAATCAAATCCACAAGAATCCCAACTCCGCTTGCGCATACCTTTTTTTCCATCAAATAAGTCTTGAATATCAAAACATCCACAGGTTGGACAAACATAGGCGCAAGTTCCACAACCAATACATCTTAAAGATTGCTCAAGCCAGATCTGATCATCAAATTTTGAAAAAACTTTTCCAAGAATATTATCTATATCAAATACTACCGGAACATCAGTTAAGTGTTTATTCTTATCCACCTCCGGAGCAACATCAAACAATTCATGATTTGCAGCAACAATCTCACTTCCTTTAGAAGTGATAATTTCAGCCAAGTAATTATTATTATCAATTTGGGTAAGAAGGATATCACTACCTTTTGTATCACCAGGATTTCCATTAACAGAAGTACAGAAACACTTTGCATCACTATTTTTACAGCTAATACTTATGATACAAGTCTTTTTTAATCGTGTATCAAAAATATTATCAACAAGGTCTCCTCCAAAGATACTTTCAAGACCATTAAATCCTGAAGCATCACATGGACGTGTACCAAGCAAAACAACCTCTGGGATTAATCCTAGATCCTTATCTATTAAAGTAGCATTATTTTCCTGACCCTCCATATCAAATAATTTCTCTACTCTTGGAAAAACTATTGATTTTGCTGACTGAACAGTTGAAATATAATCCTGTTCCATTTCCTTATAAGAAGAAATTGGCTGAAAATCAATTATATCATCATTTTTAACAGGAGCATAAACTAATCTTTTTTCCTCCATTAATTTGAGCACCAATTTTTCTATAGAGGATGTATTTATCTGCTTTTTTTCAATATCCATAACAAATATTATAAAGTATCTTTACTATTCGTGTTTTATAAAGTTTTCTTTATCATCAGGCTTATAATTAGACATTACAGATTCCAGATCAGATTTGGTTCCTGCAATTACATCAAATTTACTTTTCACCGTTTCAACAGTTTTTATTGTAAGCATGTGAATTGGAATTTCCATTGGACAAGCCCGGCCACATTCTCCACAATTAACACACCTGCCTGCAAGGTGCATTGCTCTCATTACGTGCCATTCAAAATTACCCATTGGAGTAGCTTCGATGGTAATAATTTGAGGTTGATTAAATTCTACTTGGCATCGATTGCAATAGCACATCGGACAAGATGCACGACAGGCATAACACTTAATGCATTTTGATAATTGATCAGTCCAGAATTTTTGTCTTTCCTTTAATGGCTTAGAATTTAGCAGATCAAATAATTCCCTGTCATCTTTATTCAGATCAAGAACTTGTGATGCCAGGTATTTCTCAATATCTTCAAAACCATTAAATTCTATCATATTACCTTCATCAGATATTCCGATGCAAATAAAATTCACTTCTTTCAACTGATTTTCCGACGATATCTGGAGAATTGATCTCATAGATGATAAATTTGCTATGATACAAGCTTTTCCATACTTCTTCACTTCTCCTTTTACAAGATAAACCGCAAGATTTTGAACGCATCTCTGATCATAGATAAACTTATCAGCATCTTCAGGTTTAACAGCAAATTGGGCCATTATTTCACCATCAGAATCTTCAGCATATCCAATAACTATATTTACTTCTTTTTCTTCAAGAAGTTTTTTAGCTTTTTTTATTATATTTTCTATCATCTTATAATAAATAATAATTATAATATAGAATCAGATTTTTCATGTTGAGCTAACTCTCTATAATACTGGTATGGTCCTAATTCTTTAATTTCTTCTGTAAAATTATTTACAACTTCAGACCAGAAGTTACCCTCTGCTGCTGAAACCCATGAGAAACATAATCTTTTAGTATCCATTCATAAAAATTCAACTAATTCTCTGAAAACAATCCATCTTCTTCTTGCATGAAAATTACCAGAAACATAATGACAATCATTAGGATGGCATCCAGAAACTATAATCCCATCGGCACCTTGAGTAAATGCTTTAAGAAGATAAGTAAAATCTATCCTTCCTGTACACGGGAATTTGATAATCCTAACATTTGGTTCATATTTGATGCGACTTGTTCCAGCCAGATCAGCTCCAGCATATGTACACCATGTACAAACAAATGCAATTATTTTTGGTTCAAATTCTGACATAATTCTAATAATTTATTCAGTAAGTAATAATCCATTTAATTCGGCCATAATCTGCTCATGTGAACATCCCTTAATATTAATAGCTTTTGGGCGGCAAAGAGCAACGCATGTTCCACAACCCTGGCATAAAACTTCGTTTACATATGAGAAATTTCTTTCTTCATCAAAAACTATTGCTGTATAAGGACAACAGCTAACACACATTTTACAACCAACACAAAGAGGTTCATTTACAAAGGCAGTTGTAACTTCCACAGAGGCTTTTCCACTATTAATTACACCAAGTATTCGTGATGAGGCAGCCATAGCCTGTGAAATTGAATCAGGAATTCCTTTTGGACCCTGGCAGCTTCCAACAATATAAACCCCTCCAGTGGTTGTTGCAACAGGATCCAGTTTTGGGTGCTTTTCTAAAAAGAATTTATTGGCATCAAGACTAACACCAGCAGCATGAGAAACTTTCTTAGAACTATCCTGACTGGCCATGCTAACCATCAAAATAACCATATCTGCAGGTACCTCTAATTCTTTTCTTGTACGAAGTTCATTAAGAGATATGATCATATCTCCCTTATCCTTTCCACTAACTTTACGAATTTTCGGCAAATCATTCTCCTGATCAAACATCAAGAACATAACTTTTTTTCTTGATGTTAGAGAATATAACTCCTCACAACCTTTTGACATGGTTCTCATGTCGGCATACAATTCATATATATTAGAATCCGGAATTGCCGACCTTAATTGATTTGCATATTTTAATGCTATTGAGCAACAAGTTCTGGAACAATATTGATTATAATCCTTATTACGACTTCCAACACAATGAATAATAGCAATATTCTTTGGAACTGTTCCATCTTTCTTTTTTATCTTACCTGATAATAACATTTGTTCAAACTCAACAGATGTTATTACATCAGGTAATTTTCCATATCCGTAATTCTCCAGTGGTTTAGGATCCCAGGCTTTCAGTCCAACCGCAAGAATAATATTTCCAAATTGAACAGTGGTTTCTGTATTATCCTTTTGTTGAATTATTGTTTCAAAATTACCAATATAACCAGTGATATCGTCAATCTCAGTTTCAAGGAATAAATTTATATTCTTATTATTTAATACTCTTTTTATTAAAGATTTTATTTTAGTTTGTGCAGAATTTAAATAAGGAAAAGTCAAACTGATATTGGCAGTATGTCCTCCTAGTTTATCAGATTTTTCAATTAGGTAAACCTTTTTTCCTGCATCTGCGATTTCAAGTGCTGAAGTAATCCCGGTAACTCCTCCACCAATAACCATAGTTGCTGGATTAATATCAACCAGGCGTTCTTCGAGAGGATGATGGTAATTAATACGTTTTACAGAAGCTGTGATAAGATCTTTTGCCTTTATTGTTGTTATATCTTTATCAGTGTGAACCCATGAGGCATGTTCCCGTATATTTGACATCTGCAACATATATGGATTTAATCCTGCCTTCCTTAATGTATTTCTAAATGTAAGTTCATGAATACGGGGGGAACAAGCTGAAACAACAATACGATTAAGCTTGAAATCTTTAATATCATTAACAACCGTTTCCTGCCCAGGATCGGAACACATATATTTATAATCTTTGGAGACTATTACGTTGGGAAGCTCTGCTAATTCTTTTGCAACATTTACAACATCAACCATTTTTGCGATATTATTCCCACACCAGCAAACATAAATCCCTATTCTTGGTTTTTCCATGTTAAAAAAACTTAGTCAAAATTAATTATTAGCATTTTTCTTAATTAATGCTGATTTCTTCAATAATGAGAAATAAACAGTGAATGGCCTATAAGCTAAATGCGACCACTTGGAAAACGGCACTTCTATAACAAGCATTGGTACCAGAATTGCCATATGTATAATATATGTATAATAGGTTTCAACTGGCAAACCGGTTATCCTGAAAATGTGAAGCAAAATTCCTGTAAAAGTTGATAAAAACAATAATATAATAAACAACCAGTCGCTTATATGAGAATGTTTAAATATTTGTTTCTCTTTCTTAATACGACCATAGAAAAAATACCCTAATCCAAGGAACAAACCAAATGTTGCATAATATCCAAACAATCTTTGTGGATGATACCAGGCATGAATATCCTCAGTTTGAAACCAGTGGAGGAAGAAGATTATCATTACAAGCATTGCAGAATAACCAGTCATGAGTAACCAGTGGAATCCCCAATATTTTTTATCATCACATTTATTGAATCTTTTTTGAGTTGCAAAATGAATTCCAAGATCTTTAAGTCCAAATATATAGGCCTTTAAAGGAATTTTAATTGATTTATCCTGCAAAATGATTAAATACCACATGCGAAAAATATTAGATACCAGAAGAAATGCAATAGATAAAGCCATTATGGTGTCGCCTAAATGAATCCAATCAACAGGAAACATTTCATTAATCTTAACTCCACCATCAGCTGTGAGATCAGTAACAATACCTTTTGGATTAATAACACCTAGTAAAAGGACAACAATTATAAAGATTAATCCAATTGCAATATATTCCCACCAATGTTGGGTATAAAACTTTTTTGAGATTCCTGTCCAGTCGTACACAGATGTAAGGTATCTGCGCAATATCATCATAGTTTCAGCTGGATTAGCATCCCTCGGACATTTGGTGGAACAATCACCACAATAATAACAAAGCCAAGGTTCAATACTTGAATCAAGGGAATATTTTAAACCTAGCTGTAAGTCATTATAGCCTTTCCTTGGAAAAAGAACATCTTGCTCAGTTAACGGACAGGTAGCGGTACAATTACCACAATGGAAACAACCATTCCAATTCCATTTTCCAAATTTTTCAATTTCTGTGACAAGATTTGCATTTACTTGTTCAATCATGTTATTTAGCCAATATTTAAGAAAGTTTCAAAATGTTATTTTCTATCTCTGAAAGAGGAATATCTCTCAAACTACTTTTCATTTTACCATTCATTATGCTCTGTAAAACTCTTGAAGCTGTTGCTGAAGCTTGTGCAACAGTATCAGGTATATCTTTTGGTCCTTGACATACTCCTGCAATGGAAATACCTCCAGTGTAAGTCCCTGTTGGATTGCTAATATAATCTGCTTCTTTAAACCATCCATCCTCAGACTGTTGGATCCCAACTATTTGTGCAAGCTTGGCTGCATCTTCCCTAGGTTCAAGACCTACAGATAAAACAACCATATCAACTTCCTGCTCAATAAGTTTACCTCCTTCAATATCTTCACTTCGCAAAAATAACTTACCATTCTTTTCTTCAACTTGGGCAGTTCTACCACGAATAATATTTACTCCTTCACCCTCAATTCTTTTATAAAACTCTTCATAACCCTTTCCAAAAGCTCTTATATCAATATAATATTCATATACTTTCGTGTCAGGAAGTTTTTCAACTACCAGATGAGCAAGTTTTAAAGAATACATACAACAAACTTTCGAGCAAAATTTATTAAAGTTTTCATCCCTACTTCCAACACAGTGAATTATTGCAATGCTTTTAGGATGATTTTCTCCTGACTCAAAAATCCAGTTTTTCTTTTTGTCCTGGGTTCTGAAAGCAATATTTCCACCTGTAGGTCCTGAGGCATTAACAAGTCGCTCGAATTCAACAGAAGTGAGCACATTTGGATATTTCCCATAACCATAACGGTCATCAAGTGCAGCATTAAATGGCTTGTATCCAGTAGCAAGTATTATATTTCCAACCGTAACCTCAATTTCTTCATCCTTTTCATCATATTTAATACAATCTGGAACAGGGCAAACTTTAGCGCATACACCACATTTATCTTTAATAATTTTAGTGCAAGTTGATGCCTCAATAACATATTTATTAGGCACAGCCTGAGGAAATGGTATATAAACAGATTTACGTAAAGTTGTACCTGAATCAAATTCACTACTTACTTTAACAGGACATTTTTCCGAGCAGGTACCACAGCCAATACAAGTATCCGGATTTACAAACTTGGCTTTTTTAAGAATCTTAACCCTGTAATCTCCTGGTGAACCCGAAACAGTCAATACTTCACTATAAGTCATCATATCGATATTAACATGCTGACCTACTTCACCCATTTTAGGAGTAAGGATGCATGCTGCACAATCGAGTGTGGGAAATGTTTTATCAAAAGTGGCCATATATCCACCAATAGTTGGTGTCCTTTCGACCAAATAAACCTTTTGACCAGCATTCGCCAATTCAAGTGAAGCCTGTATACCAGCAATACCACCACCTATTACCAGAGTGTCAGGATTAACTGTAACATCAGCCGGTACAGCTGCATTTAAAAATTCGACATTATTAATGGCACATGATACAATTGCTTTTGCAAGGTTGATATCACTATTATCCGCAACATTATACTCCTGGAAACCTGCTAAAATTACATCATCTGAATTTTTACCTGCTAAATCCATTGCCCTTGTAAAAAAATCACTTACCATACCCGGGAAGTCTCCTGCAATAACAATTTGCTCAATTTCAGCTTTTTTAATTCTTAATGCCATTAGCTCAGGATCGTTCAAAGGAAAGGAATCAGATTTCCAAATCTCTGTAACATTAGGATTCAGACCTACATAATCTATAATCTCGGGTATATTAATGGCGTTCTGGGTTTTGGTAAAAGCTGGAATAATGAAATATACAGCTGTTATTTTTTTGGACATAAATTTTGGTTTATATTCAATCTCAATAATAATTCTTATACTAATCTTAAACTACAAAAAATATAATTATCTTTTTCTTAAAAATGTGCGAAATATTTAATATTTACACTCAATAATCTTTTCTCAGATTTCAAAAATACTTAATTAAACAGAGTATAAAAATATATGTATATCCATATATTTTTATTAGTTGCGATCAATATTAAATTTAACAAAAAAGTTTGTAATTTTATTAAACAATTAAAAACATGTATATCAATATTTTTGACTATTTTTGATTAATTTATTTACTCTTAATTTTGTAAACCAGGTTCAATTTATGATATATATCAGTAATAATATTATAAAGAAAATTGTGATTTTGGTTGCTATATCACTATTTACGGTTAACGTTATCAGTCAATCGAATGATATTTATCATTTTGAAATCACAGATATTAATGGAGAAGTATTTAAATTCAACAAATTAAAAGGGAAAAAAATAATTATAGTGAATACAGCATCAAAATGCATGTATACTCCTCAATATAAAGGATTGCAAAAAATTTACAAAAAGTATAAAAAAGATGGATTGGAAATTATTGCATTTCCTTGTAATGATTTTGCTAAACGTGATCCAGGTACCAATGAAGAAATTGCTGAATTTTGCAAAAGAAAATACAATATCACATTTCCCATAATGGAAAAAATCCATGTAAATGGTGAATACATCCATCCTTTATACCAGTATTTAACCCAAAAAGAAAAAAATGGTACTGGTGACTCAGAGGTAAAATGGAATTTTCAAAAATATCTTATCAATGAAAATGGTGAAATTGAAGAAATTATTTCACCTGGTCAAAAGCCTAATTCTGAAAAAATAATAAACTGGATTGAGGGTAAATAATCCTATCCCCTATATATTCTAATATATTTTGATTATTCATTTATTTTATGTTATTTTGATTTAATCTAAATTAAATTAGTAATGAAAAGTATTTTAATATTTTGTTTTGCAATGTCTTTGATATCAACTTCTTATAGTCAGACTAATAGTATATACCAGTTTAAGGTAGAAGACATTAATGGGGAAAATTTCAATTTTTCTAGCTTAAAAGGCCAAAAAGTTATCATTGTTAACACTGCATCAAAATGTGGTTTTACCCCTCAATACGAAGGATTGCAAGAGCTTTATAATAAATATTCTGAAAAAGGTTTGGTAATTATAGGCTTCCCAGCGAATAATTTTCTAAAACAAGAGCCTGGATCGAATGATGAGATTTCTAACTTTTGCCAGAAAAATTACGGTGTAACATTTCCTATGATGTCAAAAATAGATGTAAAAGGGAAAAATATTCATCCGGTATATAAATATTTAACTGATAAGAATAAGAATGGTTATAAAGATTCAAAAGTGAGTTGGAATTTTCAAAAATATCTTATTAATGAAGAGGGATATATTGAAAAAGTAATAAGTCCCAAAACTAAACCATTATCGAAAGAAATAGTTAACTGGATTGAAGAAAAATAATTAATTAAACTAAATAAAATATTATAACTATTAATAGAGAAGAACAACAATAAATCCCTATTAACTTTTAAGGATAATTGAATAGGCAGAAAAGTATATTAACTTCGGGATATGAAATTATCTCACAATAATCTTAGAAGAATTACAAGTTTTATTCTTTACTTATTATTAATAATTCCGGTTTCTTGTTTTGTGGTAGGACCTGGCAAGATTAAGACTCTTGTGGTTACCGGAGGACATGAATTTGATAGGACCAGTTTTTATGATATGTTTGATAGTTACAGTAATATAGAATATCTGGAGATAAAACATCCTGATGCCAATAATATATATTTATCTGACACAATAGAAAAATTTGATGTTATTATATTTTACGATTTATATCAGGAAATTAATGAGGCACAAAAGATGGCATTTATTAGTTTACTGAAAAAAGGAAAGGGATTGGTTTTCCTTCATCATTGCCTTGGATCATATCAGGACTGGGATGAATTTTTAAATATTCTGGGTGGCCGATATTACCTCCAACCAATTATAAATTCAAAAAATAAGTTAGTTAGTTCAACTTTCAAACACAATACTGATATTACATTTCAAATTGCTGACAAAGAGCATCCTGTTACAAAGGGAATTAATCAAATCAAAATTCACGGAGAAGGATATAACAATATTGAGATTTTATCTACAGTTCAACCATTACTTTATAATTTACATCCTGAATGTGAAGAAATTGCTGGCTGGGTAAATAATTATGAAAAAGCACGAATTGTTTATATTCAACCAGGGCATGATAATAACGCTTATAACAACAAAAATTATAGAAAAATAGTTTATCAGGCAATCATTTGGGCAAGTAATTATAAATAGAAATTAGGAACCGGAAAAGCGAGTTCATCGTTCCGACTCAGGTATAGAGATAATTTGAAACTAAAAATTAGAATTTATTGATGTATAAATATATTTTTGGTCCTGTCCCGTCACGCAGACTGGGAATGTCATTAGGTGTTGATCTTGTTCCGCATAAAGTTTGTTCAATGAACTGTGTTTATTGCGAATGCGGAGCTACAAATAATCTAACTCTTAATAGAAAAGAATATGTTCCCTATGTTGATGTAATAACAGAAATTGATCATTACATGACCAATAATCCTGAACCCGACTATTTTACTTTTTCAGGAGCAGGTGAACCAAGTCTTAATTCAAGAATAGGTGAGGTTTTAAAATTTATTAAATCTGCTTATCCGGAAGTTCCGGTTGCGGTGCTTACTAACGGAAGTTTATTTATTCAGAAACAAGTAAGAAATGAATTATTAACAGCCGACCTGGTATTACCCTCCCTTGATGCTGTATCAGATACTGTGCTTCAAAAAATCGACAGACCTAATCAAGGTCTTAGTGGAGAAAAATATATTAATGGACTTATTAGTTTTAGAAAAGAATATCCAGGAAAAATCTGGCTAGAGATTTTAATCCTACCGGGATACAATGATAATCCAATAGAACTTCAACTAATTAAAGATGCTATAGTTAAAATTAATCCAGATAAAATTCAATTAAATACAATTGACAGACCAGGAACTATCGATGACCTCAGACCAGCTAATATATTTGAATTACAGCATATTATAAAGTTGTGGGATATAAAGAATGTTGAAATTATTGCTTCAGCACCTAATAGAAAAAAGATTAAATCGTATAGGAAAGACATTGAAGCTGCTATAACAGAAACTATTGCCCGACGACCTTGTACTATTGATGATCTTTCAGATATTCTGGGTGTAGATGTGAATGAGATTAATAAATATTTAGGTATTTTGGAAGAACAAAATGAAGTGGAACTTTTAAGAAAGGAAAGAGGATTATTTTACCAAACAAAAATTCGATAAATATTGCTAGCTATGAAAATACTCACTAAACTTCTTGTAATACTTTTATTTGCTATTTGTTTTACACTGATAAACTCATGTAAAAACACATCCAATCAGGATTATAATTGGTACAAGGGAAACCTTCATATGCATTCTTTATGGAGTGATGGAGACAGTTATCCAGAGTATGCAATTGAATGGTATAAAACTCATGATTATAATTTTGTTGGATTAACTGATCATAATACTGTTGCTGAAGGAGATAAATGGAAAACTATATCAGAAACCGATATTCAGCAACAAGCATTTGATAGTTATATTAATAAATATGGAAAAAATCAGCTTAAGTACAAAATTGAAAACGAAAGAACAATTGTAAAACTTAAAACTTATGAGGAATATAATGATATCCTTGAAGAAAAAGGTAAATTCCTAATTCTTCATTCTGAAGAAATATCTGATAATTCTGAAGGTAAACCAATACATCTAAACGCTATAAACATTCAGAATTACATAGAACCGCAAGGTGGAATCAATATTATTGATGCGCTTCAACAAAATATTAATGCGGTTGAAAAACAAAAAGAGGAATTGTCTATCCCCATTATTACAATAATCAACCATCCTAATTTTGGTTTTGCTTTCTCAGATAATGAATTAATTCCTTTAAACAATGCAAGGTTCATTGAGTTTTACAATTGTCATCCTAGTGTTATTAATAAAGGAGATTCCGATCATATAAGCACTGAAGAAATCTGGGATAATACTAATATATCTTATATAAAACATAACAAAGCATTGATTTATGGAATTGCTTCAGATGATGCACATACTTTTCTCCAATTTGAAAAAGAATATGCTAACCCTGGTCGTGGATGGATAATGGTAAAATCAGATAAATTAAACCCACCTGCAATATTAAACTCCATGGAAAATGGGGATTTTTATTCATCATCAGGAGTTTATTTAAAAAGATTAAATGTAAAAAATAACAAACTCACAATTAGTGTTGATTCGAAACCTGGAATAAAATATCAAATTTTATTCATTGGTGCTTATAAAAGGGATACTAAGGCCAGGATACTGAAAAAAACAAATACTGGAAGTTCAAAGTTTAAACTAAAAGAAAATCTGCTATATGTAAGAGCCAAAATTATTTCTAATAAACAAAAACAAAACTCAATATATGAAATGGAATATGAGGAAGCCTGGACCCAACCAGTTGTATATCAAGAAAAATAGCATTTATGGTTTAGAAAATAAAAATTTGTTATTTTCTAAAAAATTAAAGCAAAATTTATAAAAATGAAAAAGCTCAACATACTTATTTTTCTATTGCTATTGCTAGGATATTCAAATCTAATTATTACTCAATCGGAAAACATAAAATATTCCAATTATGATGATATGTATAAATCAGTAATGCAACACTTTAACCAACAAGATTACCAGGAAGCAATTGGCATACTCGAATCCCATCTGAAAATTTTTCCGGAAAATCTTGAGGCTAATTGTATTAACCTGGCTATTTGTTATTCATCAATAGAAATGTTTAAAGAAGGAACAGATGCGCTATTTTATGGACTCGATAATAACATATGGTACAACAAATATGCCTTTTTTTCTGAGATATGGACCCCATTAAAAGAGTTTTGCACCTTTCCAATGTTCATTGAGGAAAATAATCTTAAACAAATTGAAGCTCAAAAAAATAGCAAACCGGATATTCTTGTTCTAAAACCTGAAAATTATTCACCTGACAAGGAATATCCATTATTTATTACCCTTCATGGGGGTGGTGGAAATATTCCTGGTTTTAAAAATCTTTGGACATCCGAATTAATGAAAAAGGAATTTATAGTGGCATATTTGCAATCATCCCAGTTAGTTTCAATGAATGGTTATTCATGGGATGATAAAACAATTGCCAATAATGAGATTAAAGATGCTTACACTAAAATTTTAAAAAATTATAAAATAAAAACTGATGAAATAATTATTGGTGGATTTTCATCA
>PVBE012036890.1_pt1 | contig 14665 bp, 14 predicted proteins | sample 1631181 | NCBI WGS metagenome assembly PVBE01 (sample SAMN08397723, study PRJNA350692) | Marine metagenome, whole genome shotgun sequencing project. | isolation source: water | place: Pacific Ocean | collected 2012-04
ATCAGGATTATTTAAAAAACTGTTAAAACTTAAATACAACAGATAGTGTAGATGCTGAATTATTCGAATCAATTTTGGCAAAATCTGTTAAACCAGAATCAAACAACTGGTGATGTTTATTAGATTCTAACATTTTATAAGAAAAACTAATTAATGTCTCTCCAAAATCATAACCCATTCCAAAAGAATATAATTTGGAATCATCTATAATTTTCGAGTCATTGTTTACACCAATAGAACCTGCGTATGGACTCCCAAATTTTCCATAACCAGCTCTTAGACTTAACCTTTCTATTTTAATTTCTGTTCCGAGTCTAATATCAATAGTATTTGTAAGTTGATTCTCAATTTTTTTATTTGTATTTAAAAAATCTCTATTAGGTTTTGCTTTGATTTTAGAATAATCTCTATTAATAATATCTAGACTTAATAATCCTAATTTTCCAAAAATAATTGCAGCACTAGTTGTTATAGATGAGGGGCTAGTCAATTTGTACTCTGGATAAGAATTAATTACTCTTGGATCAATTTTATCCTGGTATTTAACACCATCCTTATCTATTGATTGGGTTTCTAGATATTGATAAGTTTCATCCCATAGATTATACCAAGTAGGTGATTGATATGAAACTCCTAATCTAAAAGAATTAAATTTCGCAATTCCCCCTAATTGAATAGAAAGACCCTCTCCTTGTGTGACTAAATTATTTTCAAATATAATACCAGTAATTGCAGAGTTCGAAGCAAAATTACTTTCTTGATGTTTTATATAATTATTTATATAAATTTCATGAGTATTAATGTTTAATCCGAAATAATAATTCTCTTTAAACTGAACAGCAAAATTTATATTGTATTTTGTATTAACTCCCTTAGTTTCACTTATATATTGTTGATCTACTCCTTCACTATAGTTTGCTAGTGAGTAAAAACTATTTGAATCTTTATCATAATTTATTAGATAAGCTTGATATGCTAAAAAAGCTTGTTGTGCAGAATATCCAAAATTCTCACCTAAATATTTATAAACACCTGCAATACTCTCATTGTTTCCAACACTTAAGTCAGATGAATTAAAACCTAAAGAATTATTTAGAAAAAATTTATCGATTGAATTAGATTTGTTTCTTCCAACAATTTCAAAACTATTGTTAAATGAATTATTGGTTTGAGCATTAATTCCAAAAGAGATCTTATTAATATTTCCTCCACCAAAATTTTTTAATAGCCAAACACCACCTGCTTGATTAACAGAGAACTTATTATTATTTGCTTTTTTTGAATTATTAAAAAACAGGGATTTATTAGATTTTTTTTCTGTGCTTAAAGTTAAAGTGTATTCATTATCATTAAAGACAGAACTACTTGCTGGATTTATATTAATAGCTGAAAGGTCACCTCCTAATGCGCCAAAAGCTCCACCCATGGATTCAAATCTAGCTGTCCCATTAGGTTTGTCTAATGAAATATTTAAAATCTCTTGTAAAGTTTGAGAGTTTATAGATAATGAGAAAAACAAAAATAGAAATAGTACAGACTTTTGTAACATTATATTTTTTTATCTAGGACCTTTTGAGCTTCCTCCACTGCTGGATGATGGAGCACTTGGTCTTCCACCTCCAGATGACCTGCCACTTGAAGAGGAAGGAGAGTATGAAGATCTACTAGAACTTGATGAACCTGAACTGGATCGAGAAACATCATAGGACCTGCCTGATGAACTAGAATTATTTATTGAACCAGAACTAGATCTAGAAACATTGTATGACCTTGAAGATGAATTACCATATTTACTAAGTTGAAAATTAGATGGTTTACCACTTGATCCTGTGTAAGGTCTAGAATCATTACCTTTCTTAACATTACCACCACCATTATTGCCTCCTAATTCATCACCATCTCTAGGAACTAAATAATTTCTAACAGATCTAGAATTTTTTAATACATAATACATTCTATTAATATTTCTAGTTTTATTTACTTCATCTTGAGAAGAACTATCTTCTGTATCATTTCTACCAATATTATAATTTGAAATAGATCTTGAACCAATACTAGTAGAATAAGAGGATGAATTGGTACTTCCAGTTGAAGATGAAGATGAAGAATTATTAGAATTAGTTCCTCTTCTTCCATTCATAAATGCAATGTTGTTTTCGTTATATCTATTATAATAAGGATCAAAATATCCGCCGTATCCTGAATATCCACCATAACCCCAAGGTCTGAACATGAAATTCCAATAATTATATCTGCCATATCTTTCATAAGGATAATAATGCCATGAATAGTAAGGGCTGTAAAAAGGAGAATAGTAATAATTATACCATGAATTCATATAATATGGTTGATAATAATGTCCCCAATATGGCCTGAAAATATCATTATATATGAAATTAATTGATGTAGGGTTGTCACCCCAGGATCCATAACTATTTGTATAGGCTATGTTTGAGCTATTTGTGGTATTTGAATATGAGTTTACATCAGTAATGATACTATCATTAACTTGATTGTTTAAACCATATTCCTGAGCTTTTTGATCAAAATAATTTTTATAGTAAATTCCATTCTGATTGGTTCCATTCTGATTAGTTTTTACTTGATTTTTAGTTCCATAAATACCATCACTAGCTAAATATCCACTTGTGCTAAAAGACCCACAACTTAAAAAAGTCATGGAAAATAAAATAAAAGAAAAGAATTTTATTTTTTGAAGAATTTTATAATATGAATTTATCATGATATTATTTTGTTGTTAAAAAAATTAAAATAGTTATTTTAGCATCTATACATAATTAAACAATTATTATGCCAAAAACAATTTATGGGTAAAAAACTAACAAAAAGAGAAGAAGATTATTCAAAGTGGTATAATGAATTAGTTGTAAAAGCTGATCTTGCTGAAAACTCTTCCGTTAGAGGATGTATGGTGATTAAACCATATGGATATGCTATATGGGAAAAAATGCAAAATCAGTTAGATCAGATGTTTAAAGAAACTGGTCATCAGAATGCCTATTTTCCCTTATTTGTTCCAAAAAGTTTATTTGAAGCTGAGGAAAAAAATGCAGAAGGTTTTGCTAAAGAATGTGCAATAGTTACTCACTATAGATTGAAAAGTGACATTAAAAACCCAGGAAAATTAATTGTAGATGAAAAAGCTAAATTGGAAGAAGAATTAATTGTTCGTCCTACTAGTGAAGCTGTAATATGGAATACTTATAAAAATTGGATTCAATCTTATAGGGATTTACCTATTTTAATTAATCAATGGGCCAATGTAGTTAGATGGGAAATGAGAACACGTCTTTTTTTAAGAACTGCTGAGTTTCTTTGGCAAGAGGGGCATACAGCTCATGAAACTAAGAAAGAAGCAATTAATGAAGCAATATTAATTAATGATATTTACGCTGAATTTGCAGAGAATCACATGGGAATTCCTGTTATTAAAGGATTAAAGTCTGATAGTGAAAAATTTGCAGGTGCTGAAGAAACTTATTGTATAGAAGCATTGATGCAGGATGGAAAATCGCTTCAAGCAGGAACATCTCACTTTTTAGGTCAAAATTTTGCTAAAGCTTTTGATGTTAAATTTGCTAGTAAGAATGGTGATTTGGATTATGTGTGGGCAACCTCTTGGGGAGTCTCTACAAGGTTAATGGGTGCTTTAGTCATGACCCATAGTGATGATAATGGGCTTGTTCTTCCACCTAAATTAGCACCTATTCAAGTTGTAATAATTCCAATATATAAATCAAAGGAAGAGTTTAATGCTGTTGAATCTTACATTGAACCAATACTTAAAAAATTAAAATCTAAAGGAATAAGTTTTTTATTTGATAAAAGGGATACACATAAACCAGGTTTTAAATTCAATGAACATGAGATAAAAGGAGTTCCTATTAGAATTGTAGCTGGACCAAAAGATATAGAAAATTCTAGTTTGGAAATTTTTAGAAGAGATAAAATGGAAAAGGAAACAATAAATTTTGATGATGTTTTTTCTAGGATAGATTTTCTAATTACAGATATTCAAAATAATTTATTTGAAAAAGCACAGAATTTTAAAAATACAAATATTAGAAATGCAGATACATATCAGGAGTTTAAAGATTTAATTAAAAATAAAGGAGGCTTTGTGTCTGCTCATTGGGATGGTACTGCGGAGACTGAGGAAATAATTAAAAAAGAAACGAAGGCTACAATTAGGTGCATTCCAATAGATGGAGTTAAAGAAAAAGGTAATTGTATATATTCAAAAAAACCTTCTGAACAGAGAGTTTTATTCGCCAAAGCATATTAATTTCAACTTAAACAAAAGGATCATTATTATGTTGCAAGTTTGTGACCTTTGAATTACATTTGCAATCGTTTCAAATTTGGCCCGTTCGTCTATCGGCTAGGACGCCAGGTTTTCATCCTGGTAAGAGGGGTTCGATTCCCCTACGGGCTACTAAAATCCTTGTAAGTCATTGATTTACAGGGTTTTTTTTATTGGTATATAGAACTAGATAAATGATTTTTAAAAGTAGATGAATTATATATGTCATTTGCATTATGTCCAACTTGTTGAACTATTAACCTTTTATGATTGTGAGTAGACTTATAATATTCCTCAAAATATTTTTGAATGTAAAGGCTTCTTTTATTTCTGTTTTCTCCTAAAAGAATAGCTTCACAATCTTTAGTATTAAGTGTGCCAGTAGTTGAGGTATCATCTTCACCTTGAAGGTAAATTGTTCTTCTCTTTATCTGATTTTCTTTTAGAATTGATTCAGAAGAGTTTTTAGAATAATTTATGATATTAGAATATCCATAAGGCCAATTGGAAATTCCATTACAAGCTGAAGGAGAATAAAAACTATTAGTATTTGAATCATATCTTTTTGAATCAGGATAACAATAATATTGACTGTTTGCTATAATGTATTGAAAATTATAACTGCTCGATGTAGTTTCTGATTTTCCAGATATTGCATATAAATGAGCATATGTTCCTCCAGAAGAATGGCCAGTAATTACTATATTTTTTAATGATGGAAAATTACCTTGGTTTTTAATTTTATTAATTATTTCATCAATCATTTTAAATGAACTAATATTAATATTTTGGTTATCAGAATCTGCACCTTCTCTCCAAGAAGATGTATTCCAGAATAATTCATTTGTGCTTGCTGAAAGATTATCTTTAAAATGCATTGAAATTATTAGAGTTTCATCTTGTTTATTTAGGTTGCTAATTGAATTATTCATATAACTAAAGTATGGTCCAGCAGTTCGACTAACTCCATGAATTAGAAAAATTACAGATTTTATTTTTGCCCATTTTTTATTTGATTTTGAAACAAAATCATAATTTGAATAGAAACTAAAATGATTTCCTTCTGAGTTAATAATTAATTTTTCTATACAATCATTTGAGTCAGATGTGCAGGGTTTGTCATCATTAAGAGTGGGAGAATTGTCTTCTGTTGATTCAGAATTAGAAGAACAAGAAAAAATAAATAATAATAGAAATAAAGTTAAATACTTATAGGAAAGAGTTAGGCCTTTTAGCATATAGTAAAATAAAGTTAAAAAAGATTAAAGAGCAAATAAAAAAACTCCTATATTTGCGAAGTTTTTAATTAAAATTTTTTGAATTTTAAAATATGGCGAATCATAAATCTGCTTTAAAAAGAATTAGAAGAAATGAAGTTGTGAAACTTAGAAATAAGGTTCAGCATAAATCTACTAGAAACGCTATTAAAAAGCTAAAAGATTTAAAATCAAAGAAGGCAGCTGATAAACTTTTTCCTTCTGTTGCCTCTATGCTTGATAAGCTAGTTAAGAATAATATTATTCATGCAAATAAATCGGCTAATATTAAATCTAAACTTTCAAAGCATATTACTACACTAAAGAAATAAAGAAAGTTATAATTTTTAAGAGTTCATTGAGATAAGAAATTCCTCGTTGTTAAGTGATTTTTTAATCTTATCATTAATAAATTCCATTGCTTCTACTGGATTCATGTCTGCTAAATATTTCCTCATAATCCACATTCTTTGAATCGTGTTTTCATCTAAAAGCAGATCATCTCTTCTAGTTCCAGAAGAAACAAGATCAATTGCTGGGAATATTCTTCTATTTGATATTCTCCTGTCTAGTTGAAGTTCCATATTTCCAGTACCCTTAAATTCTTCAAAAATTACTTCATCCATTTTTGATCCGGTTTCAGTTAAAGCTGTTGCAATTATTGATAGAGAACCCCCTCCTTCAATATTTCTTGCTGCACCAAAGAATCTTTTAGGTTTGTGTAATGCATTTGCGTCTACACCACCACTTAATATTTTACCAGATGCAGGTTGAACTGTATTATATGCTCTTGCAAGTCTTGTGATTGAATCTAGTAAAATAACTACATCATGACCACATTCAACTAATCTTTTTGCTTTTTCTAAAACAATATTTGCAACTTTAACATGTCTATCTGCTGGTTCATCAAAAGTGGAAGCTACAACTTCTCCTTTAACATTTCTTTGCATATCAGTAACTTCCTCAGGTCTTTCATCAATTAGTAGTATTATCTGATATACTTCAGGATGATTAGCAGCTATAGCATTTGCAACATCCTTAAGCAGCATAGTTTTTCCAGTCTTAGGTTGTGAAACTAGCATTCCTCTTTGACCTTTTCCAATAGGTGAAAAAAGATCCATAACCCTTGTAGATATAGTATTGTTCTTGTCAGCAAGATTAAATTTTTCATCAGGAAATAATGGAGTTAGATGTTCAAATGAAACTCTATCTCTAACTACGTTTGGACTCAATCCATTTATTTTAGAAACTTTTATTAAAGGAAAATATTTTTCTCCCTCTTTTGGAGGTCTAACATGACCTAAAACTGTATCTCCAGTTTTAAGTCCAAATAATCTAACTTGAGACTGTGAGACATAAATATCATCAGGGGATGTTAAATAATTGTAATCGGATGATCTTAAAAAGCCATAACCTTCTTGCATTATGTCAAGTACTCCCTCACTTTCAATAATTCCATCAAACTCAAAATCTGGTTCCTTATACCTATTTCGGTTGTCTTTGTTATGATTTCTTTCTTTTTTCACAAAGTTATTTCCGTTATTTCTATTGTTATTATTTGAAGATGGAGTGTCAGTTTCTTTTTTCTTTACTTCTTTATCTTCAGGTTTATTTTCCTTCTTAATCTCCACAGGAGGAGAAGTTTTTTCATTGGAAGCTTTAGGATTAGCGGCATAATGATCTATAATCTTATATGCTAAATCAATTTTTTTCAAAGTATTAATTTTTTTAATTCCTAATTCAGTAGCTATTTCTTGTAGTTCTGATATTTTTTTTTCTTTTAAAGCGGATATTTCAAACATTTATATTGGTTAAGTTAATTGTGATATGTAGAAAAATGTAATTCGTTGTATGAAATTGTGGGAACGATTATAAATAATCAATGCAAATATACAATTATTTATTAAATCAATATAAAATCATAATTTTAACATATAATTTTATTAATATGATTCAAAGGGTTCAATCTGTTTATATGTTTTTGCTTCTTGTAATTAATTTTCTATTAATTATTTCAATTGATAGTAATCCTGAGATGTCTTTGGCTGATTCTTATTTTGGCTATTATAGACCTTATATTGAGGACTATTTTTTTTCTGAAATTATTTCAATAGTTGTATTAATAAATATTTTTTTATTTAAATATTCAAAAATTCAGCTTTTTAATTTGAAAATAATAGGTTTATTAATGGTATTTGGAGTATTTAATTTTTTTGATGAAAGAGCTTTATCGGTTTCTTTTCAAGACTTAGGTATAAGTTATTTTATTTCTTCTTTTGTTTTAATTGGTTTAGCCCATAAGGCTATTAATAAGGACCGAGCTATCATTAACTCGTCAAATAGATTAAGATAATTTAGATCTGTTACCTAACTCAATTACTTCCATATTTTCTATTTCTTTTCCATTAATTTCAAACCTTATCATGGTTCTTTTTTTATGAAATCCATGTCTACCGGCGGCTCCTGGATTCATATATAATATATTCTTAGCTTTATCATATTGCACTTTTAAAATATGTGAATGACCACATACTAATATTTTAGGGTTTTCCATTTTTATTAAAGCATTGGCTTTCTTGTTGTAATGTGGAGGTTTTCCCGCAATATGTATCATAGAAATTTTTATCTTTTCACAAATAAAAGTGTTTGTTTCTTTTGTAGCAGAACGAACTATATGATCATCAATATTACCATAAACTGATCTAACGAATACCTTCCTCTCAAGCGTTTCTAACACATCTATTTTCCCAATATCTCCAGCATGCCAAACCTCGTCAGTTTGGTTTACATATTTCATGATGCCATTGTCAATATAACTATGTGTATCTGATAATAGTAGAATTTTTTTCAAATAAATATTTTTTTGACTTTCTTATTAAGGTATATTTGATAGTTAAACAAAAGTAGTATTTCTCTTGCGATATTTATTAGAATTATCATTTAATGGATCTAATTATCATGGTTGGCAAATACAACCTAAATCTATTTCAGTTCAAGAAACTATTGAAAAGTGTATTTCTACTATTCTAAATAAAAAAACAAGTATTGTAGGAGCTGGGAGAACAGATACTGGAGTACATGCATCTTATTTCTGTGCCCACTTTAATTCTCTAATAACTATTGAAGATAAAACAGATTTTGTATATAAATTAAATTCTTTTTTACCCAATGATATTTCAATTCACACCTTATATAAGGTTTCAGATGATTTTCATGCAAGATTTGATGCATTATCTAGAACATATCAGTATAAACTAAACACTAAAAAAAACCCTTTTTTAATAGATGGATCTTATTTTCTAAAAAAGGATATTGATTTTTCTAAAATGAATTTAGCAGCATTAAAACTTTATAATTATAAAGATTTTAAATGTTTTTCAAAATCTAACACTGATGTTCATACATTTGATTGTAATATAACAAATGCTAAATGGAGATTTAAAGAAAATTACTGGTTGTTTGAAATTTCAGCCAATCGTTTTTTAAGAAATATGGTACGAGCCATTGTAGGGACTTTAATTGAAATAGGGGAGGGTAAAAATGAAATTAATCATATGGATAAAGTAATAATGAGTAAAAACAGGGAAGAAGCAGGGTATTCAGTACCTGCACATGGCTTATATTTAACAGATATTATTTACCCAGAAAATTTTTTATTAGATGACTAAAAAAACTACTAATCTATTTGATTTTAAGCTTTTAGGTAGATTACTTAAACATGTTCTTAAATATAAAGTAACATTTATTTTTGTGGCTATTGCTGCAGTTTTAATTTCAATTTTTGCAACACTTACTCCATATTTAATAAAAATTGCTGTTGATGACTATTTAGCTATTGGAAATTATGATGAATTCATTTTTATTATTTGTTTGATGTTACTTAATCTTATATTGACAGTATTATTTATGTTCCTTTTTAGTTATTATGCTAATCTTTTAGGACAAAATGTTGTTTATGATATAAGGGTTAAGCTTTTTAAACATATTCTTAATTTTAAAATGTCATATTTTGACAAATCTTCCGTGGGCAGATTGGTTACAAGAGCTGTTAATGATATGGAAACTATAGCAAGTATATTTAGCCAAGGCCTTTTCATGATTGTTGCTGATTTATTACAAATGCTAATTGTAGTGACAGTAATGCTTGTTCTTAGTTGGAAGCTTAGTTTAGCGGTTTTTGTAATTCTTCCTTTTATTTTGTTTGCAACTAGACAATTTCAAAAATCAATGAAGGCTGCTTTCAAAGAAGTTAGAACAGAAGTAGCAAACTTAAATTCCTTTGTTCAAGAAAGGTTAACAGGAATGAAAATTGTACAGCTTTTTAATAGAGAAAAAATTGAATATGAAAATTTCGTTGAAATAAATGAAAAACATAAAAAAGCATGGTTAAAAACGGTTTGGTATAATTCTATCTTTTTCCCACTTGCCGAACTTTCTACATCAATTACTATTGGTTTGATTGTATGGTATGGAGGATTAAATTTGATTTTAGAAGATTCAGGGATAACATTAGGAATAATATTTCTGTTTATTCAACTTTCTCAGATGTTATTTCGTCCTTTAAGACAGATTGCAGACAAGTTTAATACTCTTCAAATGGGAATGGTTGCAGCAAATAGAGTATTTAAAATTTTAGATACAGAAAGTAAAATTCCTAACAACGGAAACCAATTAGCTGATTCATTAAAGGGTAATATAAAATTTGATAAAATTGCATTTTCATATGTTAAAGGTGAAGATGTTTTAAAAAATATTTCCTTTAATGTAAAAAGTGGTGAAAAAGTAGCTATAGTTGGAGCTACGGGTTCTGGGAAAACAACTATTGTAAATCTTCTTACTAGATTTTATGATTCACAAAATGGTTCAATTGAATTAGACAATATAAACATTAAAGATCTAGATATTTTATCATTAAGATCAAAAATTGCACTTGTCTTACAGGATGTGTTTCTATTTGCAGATACCCTGCTAAATAATATAACACTTTGGAACAAGTCTATTTCATTTGATAATGTTGTTGATGCAGCAAAAAAAATTGGAATTCATGATTTTATTATGAGTTTACCAAATGGTTATAATTACAATGTTAAAGAAAGAGGGGTAATGTTATCACAGGGTCAAAGACAATTAATATCTTTTTTGAGAGCATATTTAAAACATCCTTCAATTTTAATTCTTGATGAAGCAACCTCTTCTATTGACTCTAATTCCGAAGAATTAATTCAAAATGCAACAAAAAAAATTACAGAAAATAAAACCTCAATAATTATTGCCCATAGATTATCTACTATTCTTAATTCAGATAGAATTTTGGTTATGGATGAGGGTAAATTAGTGGAATCAGGTACTCACTTAGAGTTGATAAAAGAAAAGAAAGGATATTATAGGAATCTTTATGAAATTCAATTCAAAAAATCAGAATCTAAACAAGTTCAGCTTCAATCATAGTTTTTAAGTTTTCACTATTCTTGTGAGCAAAAATCTCTCCATTTTTAATAAAATTTATTTTTCCATTTTCTTCAGAAATAACAATTGCAATAGCATCTGTTTTTTCAGTAATTCCAAATGCTGCCCTATGTCTAAGTCCTAAACGGGAATTTATATTTTTATTTTCTGAAACCGGGAGAATTACTCTGGCTGCAGTGATAAAATTCCCATCAATAATTACTGCACCATCATGAAGAGGACTATTTTTAAAGAATATGCTTTCAATTATAGGCGATGAAATTTCTAGATATAAATCATCTCCTGTATTTTTTATAAAATCTAAACTATTATTTCTTTCAATTACAAATAATGCTCCAGTTTTATTTTGAATAAGTTTATCACAGCTTTTAAGAAATTCGTCAATATTCATTTGACTAATTTCTCTAGAAGGCTTAAATATGTTTATATATTTAAAATAAAGTTTATTGTTTGTAAGATTATTTGATCCTAGCATTAAAAGAAACTTTCTTATTTCTTGCTGAAAAACAACTATCAGTGCCAGAACTCCTACACTAATAAATTGACCTAATAAACTACTAAATAGGTTCATGTTAAGAACATCAGTTAATTTCCAAATTAAATAGATAATTACTATTCCAATTAACACATTAATTGCAGCAGTTCCTTTGACCAACTTATATACATAGTAAATTAATATTAATACAAGAACTATGTCTATGACACTTATAAATGTAATTTCAGATAGCAAAGATTCAACTTTATCCAATTGTATAGAATTTATATAAAAGTAATTAAAAATGAATTAAGAGTTTTTGTTTAGAAAATTTGTTAATGTAATTACTTCCTTTGCTTCTTTTACATCATGTACACGAAGTATTTTTGCGCCATTAATTATTGATATAGTATTTAGACAAGTCGTTCCATTTAATGCGTTTTCAGGATTTTTATCAAGTAATTTATAAATCATTGATTTTCTTGAAATTCCTACTAAGATTGGACATCCTAATTCTTTAAAAAATGATAAATTTTTTAATATACTATAGTTATGAGTTGCAGTCTTTCCAAACCCAAATCCAGGATCAATTATGACATCTATTATTCCAGCTTTCTTTGCTAAGAATAATTTATTTGAAAGATTCTTTACTATTTCAACTATAACATTTTCATATTCTGGATTTTTTTGCATGTTATTAGGAGTTCCTTTCATGTGCATCATTATATAGGGAACTTTTAATTTTGCAACACAATTAAACATTTCAGGATCTAAATCACCAGAAGAAATATCATTAATTATTGATGCTCCAGCATTTATTGCTTTTTTCGCTACTTTACTTCTAAAGGTGTCTACAGAAATTATGGCATCACCAAATTTATTTTTAATCAATTCTATTGCAGGAATTACTCTACCTATCTCATCATCTATATTCACTTCATTTGCTCCAGGTCTAGAGCTGTATCCTCCTATATCAATCATGTCTGCACCTTCACTTATCATTTTTTCGACCTGATTTAAAATTTTTTTATCAGAATTAAATACTCCACCATCATAAAATGAATCTGGTGTAATATTTAAAATCCCCATGATTTTAGGAGTTGATAAATCTAATAATGTTCCATTTATATTTATCGTCATTTTAATTTAAATTTTTTAATAACTTTCACAAAACTAAACTACCTATTTAAATATTTTCAACGAAATTTACAGAAAAAACTATTGGCTATCAAAACTTCAAATCAATACGACGCAGTTACAACCATTTGTCGAAACCTTTTTTTAAAAAAGATGAAAGACTATGGAAGTGCATGGAGAATACTAAGGCTTTCATCATTAACTGATCAAATTTTCATTAAAGCCCAGAGGATTAGAGGGTTGCAAACTAAGAAAACTAGAAAGGTTGATGAAGGTCAAGCTTCAGAATTTATAGGAATAATTAATTATTCTATTATGTCTTTAATTCAAATTGAGCAAGGAATTGTTGAAACTCCCGATCTAGATTTGGAAGCAGCACTAAATCTCTATGATATTCAATTAGCTAAAACAAAATCTTTGATGGAAAATAAAAATCATGATTACGGAGAAGCTTGGAGAGATATGCGTGTTAGTTCATTAACTGATTTAATAATCCAAAAAATTTTAAGAATAAAACAAATTGAAGATAATCAAGGAAAAACTCTTGTAAGTGAAGGTATTGATGCAAATTATCAAGACATGATAAATTATTCAGTATTTGCTTTAATTCATTTAGAAGATAAATAACTTCATTATGTATTGGATATTAAGGAAGTTATCTAATATGATTTTAACTCTATTTGGAGTTGTAACAATTATATTTTTTCTTTTTAATGTATTGCCTGGAGATCCTGCTCAAATGATGCTAGATCAAAATGAGAATTCAGAACAACTTGCTATAATCAAAAAAAAGTATGGTTTTGACAAACCAGTTTTTGTTCAATATTTATATTATATAAATGATTTATCGCCTGTATCAATTCATTACAAGAATTTAGAAAATATCTCTTATTTAAGTGAAAATAAATATAACTACATCAGCTTTTTAAATTTTAAAAAATTCAATTTAGTTTTTAAAACTCCTTACTTAAGAGAATCATATCAAAAAAATGGAGTTAGTGTTATTGAAATTATTAAAAATACTTTGCCAAACACAGCAATTTTGGCAATTTCATCTATCATGATTGCTATTGTTTTGGGAATGTTTTTGGGAATTTTTTCAGCTTTGAATAAAAATTCTTGGATTGATTATTTTATACAGTTATTAAGTACATTAGGAATGAGTGTTCCTTCCTTTTTTAGTGCAATTTTATTTGCTTGGTTATTTGGTTATGTTTTGAATGATCTTACAGGATTAAATATGACAGGAAGTTTATATGAATTAGATGACTATGGAGAAAATGTAACAATTAATTTAAAGAACTTAATTCTTCCATCAATTGTTTTAGGTATTAGGCCTGTAGCAGTAATTTCTCAAATGATGAGAAATTCACTATTAAAAGTTTTGTCAGAAGATTACATTAGAACTGCTTATGCTAAAGGACTTTCAAAATTTAATATAATAAAAGATCATGCTATTAAAAACTCTCTTAACCCTTTAATAACTGCATTATCAGGTTGGTTTGCAAGTATGTTAGCTGGATCAGTTTTTGTTGAATATATTTTTGGATGGAATGGTTTAGGTAAAGAAATAGTAGACTCACTCAACTCCTTAGATGTTCCAGTATTAATAGGCTCTGTATTAACAATAGCTTTCATATTCATTTTGATTAATATCTTTGTAGACATAATTTATACTTGGTTAGATCCTAAGGTTAAATTGGAATAAAAATTTTTAATGAAATGAGAAAGAAAATAGTTGCTGGAAATTGGAAAATGAACAATGATTTTAATCAAGCAATATCATTAGTTAATGAATTAAAAAGAATGGATACATTTAAAGATGTAAGTGTAATGATTTCTCCCGCTTTTCCATTTTTAAAAACAGCTTTAGATCTTCTTGAAAATTCTAATATTGAAGTGATTTCTCAAAATGTTCATCAAAATCAAAAAGGAGCTTTTACCGGAGAAATTTCTGTTGAAATGTTAAAAAGCATTGGAGTTAATAAAACTATAATAGGCCATTCA
>PVBE012161012.1_pt1 | contig 14664 bp, 24 predicted proteins | sample 1631181 | NCBI WGS metagenome assembly PVBE01 (sample SAMN08397723, study PRJNA350692) | Marine metagenome, whole genome shotgun sequencing project. | isolation source: water | place: Pacific Ocean | collected 2012-04
CAAAGAGTCGAAGCAAGAATTGGGTGCAAGATTCTAAACACGATGACGGAGCTGGGGATGCCTTGCAGTGAGATGATCGGATGATGCGAATCGAGACCAAACGAACACTCGGCCTCTATCGGAATTGTGCAACAAGGCATCGATTCTCTTGAACCGCTGCTCGGCTTCCTCGACTTCCTCTGGCTTCTCTCGCTTCCCTTTGTATTCATCGAAGGTGATCTCGCCATCGTCGTTCCGATCCATCTGCTTGAAGCGAGCCTCTGCTGGCTTGTTCGTAAACTCCTTCAATGACACTTTCAGGTCGTCGTCTGCATCGATCAACTTGAAGATCTGCTCGGCTCTCTCGATGGCCTCCGGTTTCCTCGCTTTGCCCTTGTACTCATCGAAGGACAGGACGCCATTTTCGTCCTTGTCCTTGGTCTTGAACGTCTTTTCCATCATCTGAACCCACTTGCTCTTGGCAGGCTTCTTCTTCGGCGCTGCATCATCGGCTGCGGAGGTTTCGATGATCACAAAACACGCAACCAACATCGTCACGACAACAGGGGTCTTCCTCATGGTATTCCTTCCAATCACGCTTGCAGTTTCACGGGCTGTCTCGGGTCCAGTCATTCTACCTACACCCGGCCACGCCCGATAGAATTGCGTGAAAGGAGGCTGGAATGGTCAAGAGCCGAAAGCAGACCGCACGCAAACCGGCTACGAAGTATGCCAACTTGCAGAAGAAGATGCAGAAACAATAGACGCAGGCCAAGAAGCAGACCGGCAAAAAGAAATGACACAGCACCCGGCATGGTTTCTGGTTGTCGCCGGGCTGATCATTGCTGGGATCGGCGTTGTCTGGCTGATCGCACCGTCCATCCCGTGGTTCGGCAAGTTGCCGGGTGACATCAGCGTGGAACGGGAGAACTTCCGGTTTTACTTCCCGATTGTCACGTGCGTCGTGATCAGCCTGTTGCTGACCGGGATCATGTGGCTGGTTCGATTCTTTTCAAAATGACAAGGAGCACGGTTGGTGGCGAAGTCCCGTGTCAGTGCTGGGTTGCTCATGTATCGCATCGACGACGGGAAGTTGCAGGTTCTTCTGGCGCATCCCGGTGGTCCGTTTTTCCAAAACAAGGACGAAGGAGCATGGTCTATTCCCAAAGGTGAGATCGAACCGGATGAAGACTTGCTTGAAGCGGCTCAACGGGAGTTCAGGGAGGAAACCGGCGTCGTGCCAAACGGTCCCTTCGCTGCTTTGAAGACGGTAGAGCAAAAGGGAGGCAAGATCGTTCACGCATGGGCGTTCGAGGGCGACTGTGATCCGAGTGCAATCGTCAGCAACACGTTCACGATGGAGTGGCCTCCGAAATCCGGTCAGCAGAAAGAGTTTCCTGAGATCGACCGGGCAGAATTCTTCGACGTGGCGACGGCGAAGCGGAAGATCAATGCGGCGCAAGCAAGTCTGATCGACGAGCTTGAAGAACTGTTGAGTGGTGAGTGAAATCGAACCGTCAGGTAGTCCGTCAATGAACCAACCTGAGATTTACACCATCGGCCACTCGAACCATGCGATTGAGCAGTTCATCGCCCTGCTCGAACGGCACGGGATTGAAGCGCTGGTGGACGTTCGACGGTTCCCATCATCCCGAAGACTACCGCACTTCAATCGGCCCGACTTGGCCGAGGCCCTCGGAGAACAGGGCATCGACTACCACTGGCTGGAATCACTGGGAGGGCACCGGAATGAAGGTCTGGCCGACAGTCCAAATTTTGGAATCCGTGAGTCCACATTCCGCAACTACGCCGATCACATGCTCAGTGACGAGTTTCGTGACGGCATAGATCGGCTGCTGGCAATCGCAAACACGAAGCGAACGGCGATCATGTGTGCAGAGAAGTCGTTCCACGACTGCCACCGCAAGCTGACCAGCGACTCTCTGGTGGCCGGTGGTGCCTTGGTCCAGCACATCCTTGCTGATGGGACGCTGGAACCGCACAAGCTGAGTGAAGGGACAAGACTCGGAGACGGCAAAGTGACGTACCCAGAGTCGCATCCGTTGTTTGACAAGGGCGACAGCTAATGCGACGAGCTACGCTTCGTCCCACCACTTCCTGAGCAAATCCCGGCTCAGCAACAGATTCTCCTTCTCGGGCGAGAAGACCTCCAGTGTGATCGTGCCGTCGTATCCCGTGGCCTTGAGCTTCTGAATATGCTTCGGCCAGTTCGTTTTGCTTCGTGGAGCCGAGCCAAGCGGAAGATGTTGGTCCGCTGTGCCGTCATTCTCGGACAAGTGGACATGAAGTAGCTTCTCGCCCAGCCGCTCCAAGTATTCTTCCCAGCGGTCGTATTCCCGTTCCAGTTTGGCGTGACCGCTATCGAGGTGGAATCGCAGAAGTGGCACCTCGTTCATAAGATCTGAAATCATCTCCAGTTGGTTCTTGCCGCCGAAGGGGATGTGTTCCAACACCACCGTCACGCCAGCCTGCTTCGCATCATCGCAAAGAGGACCAAGTACTTCAGCCTGCCACTTGACTGTCTGCTTTTCCGAGAAAAACTTGGGCGGCTTGTCGAAGTGTGTATTCATGACGGTCGCCCCGATCCGCTGAGTGGCCTGCAATGCCCGTCTGAATTCTTCAAGACAGGCTCGCCGCACGCTGGCAAAGGGAGATGCCAGCGGCAAGTAATAGGCGGTATGGGCGACCACGCCGAGGCCGTACCGTTCCAGTGCCGCACGGACTGCATCCGTGTCGATCTGGTCAGGATCGGCGGCGGGTGGCTCCAGCGTGAAGTCCACGAAGTCGAAGCCGTTGTTCCCAATCCACTCGATCTCGCCAATGGGGTCACGAGCAGGGTGATTCATAACGCCGATTTGCATTTGTATTCCTCAACTTCGGCTTTGCAACAGGTACACCACCCCACCCACGACGGCTAGATGCAACATCACGCACAGCCAGAACACGATCCGATAACCGAGCTTCATCGTCTTGTGACGAAAGACTCGTTGCCCCATCAGAGCACCCGGCCACCCGCCAAACAATACCATCAGGTGAAGGGTCTTCTCGGGCACTCTGCGGCCATCCTTCCGAGCACGGCGCTTGTCGAATCCGTAGACAACGAACGTAGCAAGGCTCAGGACGACGACCACGGCAAGGTATGCGACAGCGATTTGTTTCATGCCCAGACTCAACCTGCTTCCCAGTAACGAGCCTCAGCCTTCCAGTATTCGTAGAGATCGACATCCTCTTCGGGATCGTATTCGGCGATGTCATCGCCAGCGACAATCGAGACGGTGATGACCTCAGTTTTCAGGCCGTCCGCCGTCGTCCACTGACCACGAACTGCTCGAATCCGACTTGGGCGGTTGTTGACTTCGGGATGCCGCTCAAGCCACTTTTCAATGATCCATGCAACATCCGGTTCGCTAACCTTGCGATCATACGTCAGCTTGCCGTGAATCGCAGGAATGATCGTGCTCCGTTTTTTACCGGCAGCTTTGGTCAATGTCTAACTCCAGTTGTGCAACCAGTAGCAATAATCGTCGATCAACTGGCGGTTTGAGTTCCCCTTGGCGTCGGCCAATTCGGCCAAGGGCACATTAACGATCTGTTCCTCAAGTCGAGCTTCGCAGAGGATGCGGTACTCGTCGTCGATCATCGGTTCATCGTCGGGATCACCGAGGCCAATCACTTTGACTTGTTCGGGGTGCCCGTATTCTGCGCCGAGTTCAGCAGTGAACGGGAAAACCAAATTCTTCAACAGATACTCGTGGTAGGTTTCCAGCGTTTCGTCATCGCCATCTGGCAGAGGGTCGTTGCTTGTCAGCCCGAAGACCATCCTGATGCGGTCATCTTGGTCTTTCGGCGAAAGTGGCTTGGTCGTGATCTTCTTTGGTTGCTCGATTTCGAGTGGATCACCAGTGTCCTGTTCGAGATCGTCTGCGCCTAGCCAATACTGATCGAATTCCAAACCGTCCTTCTCACACCGCTTCTCGAAGACAGGATGGATTGAGGCCAGTGTCTCTTTGCTCCACCGAACAGTGTAGATGCCGTTGTTATTGACTTCGGCAATCGTTCCGGCCCAGCCACCCAGCGGCATGTCGGGATAGTCATTGTCGTTGACGCCATGCTTCACACGCACCTTATCGCCGACCTGAAACGGGGCAGCAGGCAGCTTCTTGCGTTTCTGCTTGGACACGATCTTTCCTTCGTTTGTCTTGGCGAATTCCGTTTCCTTACTGACCGCTGTTCTTCGCAACACGCCGAGCAGTGAAGCCAGATTCATCGCCCAGATGAAAGAAGATCATTCCGTTCAACTCGTCACCTGCAACAACGGCCCACCCTCGCCCAAACACATGCTCCGATTCGTCATTGCCGTCCCAAGTAAACTCGATGCTGGGCTGGCCATCTCGCTCCTTGAGTTGGCAGTCCATCTCGCCGTGGACACAAGCGAATTGGAACTGGCCCGTGTCGCTGAGTTCAAATTCGATGAACGGCTGGAGTTCTTCGGATTCCTCCTCTACGTCCCACTGATCCATGTGCTCAATGAGCCAGCGGCCTAGAAACGGATTGGCGGTTTTGCGTTTGGCCATGTCTTACTCACAACTAAGCATGGGGGAGGCTGGCCTGCACATCTGGGATGCCCGTCAGAAAAACAGCATCCTGCTGGTGATGGTGATACGACTTAAAGACAAACTCGTTCCAATAGTGAAGGTCTGGTCCGTACTTCATCAAATGATACAGACGTGTTCGTTCATTGGGGCCGTCAAAGGGAACCATCGCCCGTTTGAGGAAAGCAAGCCAGTCTGCTTTTCTCGTATCAATCAAGATGTATGGCGTGGTCATGGCGATCCAGTACGTGGCAACTTCCGGCTCCAAGGGCGGGGTCAATCGCAAGTACCACAACTCGCCCTCTTGCCCGACGTATCCCGTTGGCGAATGGCAAATGAACAGATCGTTGGTGATCAATTCCCGCAACCGAACGTGCGGCCCTTCTCTGCCGACATGCTCGTAGATCCCCATCCGAGAACCCGACAGTTGTTTGCAGGCGTCCAGTTGATGTGGATTCATCAGGATCACATCGTTGGCGGCGATTTGGCAGTAGGCCAGTGTGTCGGTGCTCTTGCCAATGCGAAGGTCGTAGAGTGCCCACAGCCAGAAGTAGCTGCGGGTCAGTGGACTCATCGGAGGACCGGCAGGCATGTACTCGTCTTCCGCCTTCTCGACAGTACGAGTCCATGCTTTCATTTCCGGCAGATGGGACACGCACTCGGCAAAATGGGACGACATTTGTTGGATGAAGACATAGGCAGCATGGATCGGGTCATAGCCCTCTTTGATCAGCGTCTCCATGTCGGTGCCACCACCCGGCAACGGATCGCCGGGACGCCTCTTGGGCTCTTTGGTGGGCAGGCCGGAGGACTTGCTTGCCAGTTTCTTGTGCAGTCGCTTTGCGTATTGGCCCATGTTCACTCCTTTGATTTCAAATCCTCGATGACTACTTCGGTGGCCTGCTGCTCTCGTCGTCATCCGGCTGATCTGACGGGATGTAAGGGATCAGACCATTTTCATAGGCCGCAATCTGCATTTCCTTCGGGGCGTAGCGCATGTCGATAATGAAGCCGTCGATCTCGATCATCCAGACCAGCGGATTGTCATCAAGGCGGCTGCGGAGACAGAATGTCGGATCGAATGGCACAAGGTCCAGACCCTCTCGGATCACCTTGGACTTGTTGTGCATCGTGGCCACTGAGACGCCGAACCACTTGGCGATATCTTCCGCTTTGACGTGCGGCTCCTGACTCGGATCAGTCAGGAAGTTGACCCAGCCGACCGAGTACACAATGCCGCAGGCCCAGCTTTCCCGCTTGCCTCGTTTGACGGGCGAACCGGCTTGGCAAATCGCCACCGCCATTTCTCGGCAAAGGTGCTGGTACTCGTCGTTGAGAGACGCTTGGCAGAAGCCGTCCGTGAGTGAAATGATTTCGAGGAATTCACCCCGGTATTCGGCTGGAACGTCCGATGCGTCAACGTCGGGCAGAGAATCGTTCGCTGAGAATTGTGTCATAGCTCGCCTCCGTGCATCTTTGAACGAGTTATTCTACCGTGTCGAAGCAAGGGCCGATAGAATCGGAAATTGATGTCCAGTACCATCGATTCCTGTACCTGAAAAGTGGAGTCGCACAAGCTAACTGAAGGCGGAAGCAGCAAAGGCGATAACGTCACGTATTGATTGAGAATCCGAACCATGGCAAACGAGATCCTTGTCATCGCTCCATACTGGCTCGATTCGGTCGAGACTTGGGTGTTTGACGACGAGGCTGTCGATCTGGTGCAGGAACCGTTCGTCAGTGGCGTGCCTGAGATGATGGACGAACTCGTGGCCGACATTCCCGACGCACGGCAGGGCTTTCGATTGCTGTTCTCAGCATCGCCATTCCCCGGATACCAGCGCAAGCTGACCCGGTTGCGTGAGGAGTTCGATGGCTGGTGGTATTCCAGCGACGAGCCCGAAGCGGAGGGATGGCTGTGCCCGGCCCTGTTCCGGTACTTTGATGAAGCGCCCGAAGAGATTTACGTGAAGGCAGAAGCAAAGTAGTCTTTGGGCAGTGCCCAAAGGAGAGATCGGATGACCCTACAAGACTCCGAAATTAAGCGACAGATCAGGGGTCGGTTTGCGAATGTCGCCCGGTCGCCTGAAAGCGAGCACGTGTTTCCAGTCGGTCCCGATAGCGCCAAGCAGCTTGGCTACGATGCTGACGAAATCGACGGCTTGCCCGCTGAAGTCACCGAGTCTTTCAGTGGCGTTGGCAACCCGCTTTCGCTGGGAGAACTTGCCCCCAGCCAAACCGTCTTGGATCTCGGCAGCGGCGCTGGTTTGGATAGCATTCTCGCCGCCCGGCGTGTGGGGCCAACAGGCAAAGTCATCGGCATCGACATGACGACCGAGATGCTGGACAAGGCAAAGCGGAATGCAGTGGCCGCAGATGTCAGCAACATCGACTTCCGACTTGGCGATGCCGACGAACTGCCCGTTGAAGACGAGACCGTCGATGTTGTCATCACCAACGGCGTGTTCAACCTCTGCCTCGATAAGCCAAAGGTTCTGGCTGAGCTACACCGTGTCCTGCGCCCCGGTGGCCCTCTCCAGATGGCTGACATTCTGCTCCATGACGACGTGACACAAAAGGATGTAGCCGACAAGGGCACATGGTCGGACTGAATTCTCGGTGCTGTGAAGGAGCGGTCGCTCCTTGAGATGCTCGCTGACGCTGGCTTTGTCGAGGCCGAATTTCATGGCTGGACTGGCTACCATACCTCACCATTCACCGAAGGCGCAATGATCGTGGCCCGGAAGCCCGGTGAAGACGACGGATGAAACCATGGACGTGAACATCCCGTTAGTCCTGAAGACCGTACTCGAAGATTACGCTCTACCGCTCAACGGTGATCATATTGTCGGCCATCCAGCGCCCCTCACGCCCACAGCGTGTAGGCTCAAAGTATCTTTCATCGCATACTGTACTTGGCTGGAATGGTAAAAACCAAGAGAGACGGCAGGGGGTGACTACGAGTGTCGATGTCACATAAAGCTTTCCTGTTCGACTGGAATAGATTTCAGCAAGAACTGGCCGCACTGTTGGGATCGTGCCTCGAAAGCGATGATCCGGCCAGTCTGGTCGCTTACGCCAACGATCATCTCGATGATCTGAAAGACCCCTACGAAGGCGAACCGCTTGACGAGAACTGGGCCGAACAAATGGAAAACGGCGACATTCAGGAAGTTGCTGATTATGTACTTACAAAGTTCTATGATCCGACTGCTGACGCCGGATTGGGCGATCTTTGGGTGCAAATTGAGAATGAGTTAGAAGCTTCAGATAGCTCGGCTCTGTTAGGCGATCCATTCAGCCCGACAATGCAGCTTTTTGATCCCGGTAGGATGGGTGCGTACTTCCAGTCGCCGGAAACTTGTAAAGGTTCGCTTGCCATTCTTCGTTCACGGAACCGTGATGAGTTCACCGAGTTTGTCGGGCTCTTGGAGCAGGCTGTTCGTGAAGGCAAGGGCGTGTACGTCACATTCTGAAAGCAAAAACGGACAAAAAAGAAGGTGAACACCCTTGCCAATGAGTATCACCGGCCACGTCAAGCTATTCTTAGCGATGCGGCTAAGGCAAATTAGCTGTCATGAAACTCAACATTCCGCTCGTCCTAAAGACCGTTCTTGAAGACTACGCACTACCGCTAGGCGGCGATCATGGCGTTGTCCACTGGGCTCGGGTGCTGGAAAGCGGACTTAGGTTGGCTGACGAGACGGGAGCCAATGTCGAGGTCGTGCAACTCTTTGCGGTCCTCCACGACTCACGGCGACAGAATGAAGTGACTGATCCTGAGCATGGGCCACGAGCGGCTGAGTTCGCCATCGAATTGCGTGGCACAGTGTTCGATCTGGATGCGGTTGGCACGGAAGTTCACGCCACCAGTTTAATGTTCATTCTGTCCGACGCATCAGGTCGATGTTGGGAAGAGAGAGCGATTCAGCAGCAAGGGGAACTTCATGGGTGTAATGCCACGCAAATCCGGCGAGAAATTCATCATCACGTCGGATCGTGTTGCTGGCGAACTCCCGAGCAACCGTGCCCCAGACAAAAAGCCCCTCGACGAGGTGTTCCAAGTTTGGACCGGCCAAGGGTGGTCAGCGACGATCACCGACGCCGAAGTCTTCACCGCCATCGACGTTGCCGATGAGTACATCAGGGCGAATTATGCTCGGGTGATGGCGTGAGTCGGTTGCAGACTTCGACGTGAAATTCTTCGCCCGGCTATTCTGGCTGCGCCCTTCTCCCTCCTCCCGCCAGTCAGGCAACTGACAAGGTTCGCTTTTCGCTTTCTCAACGACCAGTTACACGAGCGAGGGCATGGTGGACGGTCAGGCCAAGGACGACGAGAGTGGGCAAGTTCAAGTCGAGAAACCGAGTTTGGTCAGCGGCGGGTTGCTGCGAATGATCTCACCTGTATCCGATACCTTCAAATAATAGGACGACCGAATGTGGAGACCCATTGATAAAGCGAAGTCCCCCACTGGCTCCAACTGCTCCCAAATGTTGACCCGGTAGTTGCCGTCGTGGTGCCGACACACCTCTACACGATCCAGACGGGGCGGCCTGCCGACTTTCTCCAACACCTGTGACTTGATCTTCTCCGTGTGGTTCGATACCGCCACGGGTTCATCTTTCTTCGGGGCGGCTTGATCGACTTTTGCCATTACTTCCTCGGTCACTAGAAGGCGATGAAATGCTGAACTGCATTGTAACCGAGTTCAGTTCGATACGGGTACGGAGTGGAGAACGCAGCAGCGACTGATCGACACCCCCGATTGGTTACGATCTGTTCCCACGAGAACGCAGGAAGAGATCGAAGCTGCACAGACGCCGGATATGAGTGAGCCCTTATTATCTGTGTAATTAGCTGTTAACGCCGAGCCGTAGTCTGACCGCTCGCACGATCTCGTCGATTTGGAACGGCTGCAAACGGGTCGGTTCCTGTTCCAGCTTCGCACGCCATGCAATCAAGACCTTGCCCGCTCCCTTTTGCTCGTGATTGCACTCGTCAATAATCTCTTGGATGGTCACTTCCCAATCTTGAAGACGCATCGGCTATTCCTTTTTGATTTCGGTGTCGCCCGTTACTCGGCACCGCCGTGCTAGAAGAAGACGGGATCACCCTCTCAACGATCCAAGCCATTGAGCCAGTTCCTTCAAGTCATCGGCATCCATTCCCAGAACAAGTTCCTGACGATGGACATCGTGGACGGCGAGGATGTGATCTTCGTGGAAGATTACTTCATCGCCCTGATGCAGACCATGCAGTCTGGCCTCGTATAAAGGATTGTCCACGACGCCCTTCAACACCCCTTCCGAACGCTTTGCTATCTGCACCCAGAAGTCTTCGCCCCAGCCTCGGGACGGCACGTTCTGCTTGGGGAGCGCCATCAGAGACGATGGGTGATCGTGCTTGAGAATCGGCTTGGTGAGTTGCCCATTGCACGACGGGCAGGTGCATTCTGGCACATCTTCATGAACCGAGAACCTTGGTGAATCAAGACGTAGCTCGACGAACTGGCCGGGCAGCACATGCCTCTTGATGACAGCGGGTGGAATCTGGAACTGCTCCCCGTTTTCGGCGTGCATAGCGACACCGTTCACCAACTCGTAGCCGTTGGAGAACTGCTGCTGCTCGAATTGCTGTTCCAGTGTCCGCATCTCAATCTTTGTAGAACATTGCCAACCAGACGGTCGGCTCATCGGGCGTGGTCCATTCGACCCGATGTTTGCGGTGTGCGGGAATGTTGATGAAGTCGCCGGGCGTCATGTGGATCGGCTCGTTGTCACCCTCAAAGAGCAGCTTGGCTTCGCCTTTCAAGACGACGACCAATTCATGTTCCTCTTGATCGTACCAGAACCCTTCGGGACTGGCGTGGCCGATGGAGATGATCCGCTCGATGCGGACATGCTTGTTCTCGGCGAGGACTTCAACGAGTTCCTCGGGAAGATCGTTGGGGATGTCGGTGAAGAGGTTGTTCATTCCTTCACACCACGGCCCGACTTCCTTGCTTCCACCGGCAGAACGGACAATCTTTGCTTCGATGTCATTTCAACCGATTCCTTCGTCGTCACTCTGTTCAGCAATGCCTCGTTCCAAGGCGGTCATCCCTTCATCCAGAGTCCTTGCTTTGGCGTCCTCGAACACGAGTCCTCCTTCATCAAGCGCACGAACTACGAAGCCATGACCAGCTTGATCGCCAATTTCGATCCAACCGCCACGACGGACCCACTTGGCTATGGTGGGAAACATCGCTGCAAGCAGCGTGTCTTCGGTTACTCTGGGCGGGCCAAATGACCGCATTGCATGTTCAATACCTCCACCCTGCGCCACTTCCTTCCATGCTGGCAGCGCATTGGTCTTCACGACTTCGATGTTAAGCTGCCGTAGGTGCGGCAGAAGTTCTTCCCATTGCGGATCGTCTCGCAGCAAGATGGTCGAGGGGCGATGACGTGACCCTCCAATGATTGGCCGCTGGATCGCTTCGGCTAGAACTCGGGCGAAGTCATTTACGGTGGGTGGTGCATTTAGCACGTGATGTGCCAGATCGACGCTGACCTCTTGGTTGACCACCATACCTAACCAGAACTCGACGTGTTTCTCATCGGGGATCGGCTGAAAGTCGGCCTCCCACACGGCATCTTCCTGTGGATAACGCTGCAAGCGACTTTTCACGAAGGATGAGCCTTTGCCCAGTTTTAGTTTCATGGTCGCCATCGTTCGTTCCTGCGAGCCTCACTCCATTTCTATGCAAACCCCAAGTCCGCAACGGCTCCTTGCTCTCGACTACTCCAACGGATTCGTGATGCGGCCAAGGAACAGGATCGCACCGTTGCGGTTGTCCCGGATCATGAATACGAACGGATGGTCGGCTCGGAACACTGGGGGCTCCTTCGGTTCCTCAAAGGGAGCCGCCGTGGGTTCCATCACGATGCCAGTGGCCGCAGCCGCCTCGGTCCCTTCCTCATTCACATCGACGAAGGCTTTGTGGATGACCGCCGAGATGAACAGATCACGTCCACCGGTCATGCCTGAGAAATCGGCGGCGTTGGCATCGAAGGCCAATTCCATCCCCATCGCCTTTAGTGTGTCGGCCATCTGGAATTGCGAAGTCGTCTTGAACTTCGGCAGATAGACCTTCACTTCGTCCTCGTGCTTCACGCTATTCATCCATTGCTGCAAATTTTGGAATCTCAGCTTGGCTTCGAGGTTGGCGAGACCATCGTTCTCTTTGGGCAGCAGGACGACCATCGACAGAGTGCCATCGCCGTAGGGCAGTTCGAGAATCTGGAGGTCATCCACTGCGCCATACCGGAATTCGTCCCAACGGTGCATCATTGGGACTTTGAGCTTGTCCGCAGCCGTCAGGTGGAAGTCTTCTTCCTTCGTGCGATCCTTCTTGAAGGGGTCGGACCAGATGTCGTGGAAGTAAACAGCGTTGGTCAAGACGAGCTTCGTATCGGCTGAGAGAACGCCTACGGGAAGGAGTTCTGTGATCTTGTCTTCCGTCTGATCCTCCACCCAACCATTGATGGCCTGTCTAGCGTCTTCAGTTTGAGCGAAATTGAGACGGGCAAGTTCTGCGCCGTACTTCTCACGAGTCACGGCCAGAAACTCGGGCAAGAACTCGTAGCTCTCCTGACCCCACAGGCGATTGGCGAGATTCAGTCGGATGCCTCTCTTCTCGTCTGGCGTCGTCCAATACGCTTGCATGGCTTGCATCCCATCATGAAGTTGGTCCTTCGGCATTTGGAAATGCAGCGTGTTCGCCATTTCCGCTTCGGTCTCGCCAGCGGCCCCGGCGTAGGTCATGGCCAAGGCGGTCGAGATGCTGCTCGGCGAAAAGAACAGGTTGCCTTCCTCCGAGCGCAGTTGTTGGTAGAGGTCGAATGCAAACTGATTGCCGCCCTCGACGATTCCAGACACATCCATGGTAGTACCCTCCTGTTGCTTAACGGCGTCTGCGGCGACGTATGCCTTAATACCGCTCTCTGATTTCACCAACACATAGCTGCCAGACTCTTCGACGATGCTGACCTTGGTGCCTGCTGGAAACTTGCCGTCTGGCGGTCGGCCCTGTTGCGGGCCAGTTGTGTAGTATTCGGTTTCGGCGGCAATGACATGCGAGAACTCGGAGTCAGACGACTGGTGTGTCTGGTGGTAGTTCTGCAAATCTTCCCCAATCTGCTTGAGATTGTCCTGAACAGCCTTTCGACGAGCTTCCTCAGCACGGTTGCAGCCGAGGCAAAGCACGATCATCAGTAACAGCACGAAGCAAGAACGCATCGGTAAGTCCCTTTTTCCAAGCAATGTTTCCACAGCATTGTCCGCATTCGACCGAAGTACGGAAAGGTGAAGCGATACAGGCATCACTTCTTTGCCAGTTCTGGACAATTCTTCTTCAACCATGCCGCTGCGGACTCGGCGTCGGAACTCCCGAATGCCCTTCCTTCGATCTTCTGCTGCGCCTGCCTGATACGACGAGATACCATCTGGGCTTCGATGGCCTCGTCTTCAGACATCCCAAGTTTTCTTAGGACATTCTGCACCCATTCACCGCCGAAGATTTCCAACACTGGGTCTTCCAACGAGATGTGATGTGCAAACCGGCAGCGGCACGATAACTCGTCGGCAAACGCTTCGAGGCCGTCATCCACCGATGGCAACGGATGTCGTTCGCCAACGATGATGTCAAGGATGGCCGACTCGTCCAGATTCAGACTGGTGGCAAGCTCCGTATCCAGATTGCTTGCAGGCACAGCCTGCAATGGAACACGCCATGTACGGCGGTTGGCAAGCTCTTCGAGGCGGGCGAGTACGTCGGGAAAATGTCCTACGAGCAGGATGGCGACTGTCTCGGACTTCGAGCGTTCCTCTACTGCCTTGGCTAGACCGGCAAACTTGGCATCGGTCGTCATCCAGATGAGGTCAGGGACGACCTCAACATTCGTTCGCTTCTTGCTGCCGAACAGGGAATCGAAGAATCCCATCAACGCTTCTCCCTGAGTTCGTTCACCTCATCACGCAATCGTCCGACTTCATGCCGAATCTCGTCCAGTTGCTTCATGATCGCATGGATGGGATCGTCGTCATGATGGCGATGATGCTCGTGCAATTCTCGCTCTGTGGCTTCGGCTCGTTCGGCGACATGCTCGGCGATGTCGTGCAATCCGGCGTGATGGAGATGCTCCACAGCAACTCGCATATGTTCTAAGCGACGAACGATCTCATCATGCGGTCCAGCTTCTTCATGGTGCCGACCACGGGAGAGTTCATGCAGTTCTCGCTCAATCCTCTCGGCCTCGTGGCGAACATCGACGAGTCGCTCTTCTTTTCCGCCGATCTCTTTCAGTTCCCTCTCTTCGTGACGCAGCATCTCTAGCCGTTCTTGCATCTCCCTAATCTCAGCTTCTCGGTGATCTGGGTGGTGACGCTCCAGATGCTCGGCCTCTTCGAGCATCGCTACCGCTTTGCGCTCAAGGTTCTCAGCTTCTTCACCGTGTCCCCGTTCGGCGAGTTCGGCAGCTTCCCGCTGCATCGCCTTGGCCTTCTCTCGAATCTCATCCGACTCCGAGGCCCAGACGAACGCCGTAACGGCGAACAATGAAAGTGCAATCGCTCCAAGTTTGATGTAAGACATGTCGTTCCTTTCCGGTTGTTTGATGGCTTGTGGTTGATGACTTGTGGTTCGAGCATTCTACATGATTCCAAGAATTCAGCCTTCCAGATCAGCGACCGCACGTTCAATATCAGTTAGCTGCGGATCGAAGTAACGATCCAAGATTCCCCGTTTGTCGGATTCCGTCAGCCACCGTGCAACGCAGTATGCGTCGTGCTGGTCTGGCTTGCGATCTTCTTTGGGATATCGTTTGCGGAATATCGACGGGTAGATCTCGGCGATGACCGACTTCCCATCTGGTACATCCCAGCCGTCGAACGGCTGCCTTGTTGCACAATTCCGATAGAGGCCGAGTGTTCGTTTGGTCTCGATTCGCATCATCCGATCATCTCACTGCAAGGCATCCCCAGCTCCGTCATCGTGTTTAGAATCTTACACCCAATTCTTGCTTCGACTCTTTG
>PVBE010505396.1_pt1 | contig 14661 bp, 9 predicted proteins | sample 1631181 | NCBI WGS metagenome assembly PVBE01 (sample SAMN08397723, study PRJNA350692) | Marine metagenome, whole genome shotgun sequencing project. | isolation source: water | place: Pacific Ocean | collected 2012-04
CACATCGTCGTCGTCGCTGCACCCGGCGATCGGCGGGACGAGGATGTGCGGGAGATCGGAAGGATCTGCGCCGGCAACTTCTCGCGCTACATCTGTCGGCGAGACGACTCGCTGCGCGGTCGGGGTCCGGATGAGATCCCGCGCATACTCGAGGAGAGCATGCTCGAGCACGGTGTCCCATCGGATGAGATCCACGTCATCCCGGAGGAGACGGAAGCGATCCACGCAGCTCTCGCCTCGGCGCAACCTGGTGACCTCGTCCTGATCTTCGGTGACTCGATCGCGCGTTCCTGGAAACAGATCACGACGTTCGAGCCGGCCATGGAGATTCCCCGATCGGACTCGCCCCCGCAAAAGGCAGTCCTGCCGCCGCCGGGTGTCGCCGAGATGACGTCAGCGATGAATCGCGAACTTCGTGATCGACCGCTGATCCGGGACGAGCGCGGCGTCCGCCTCCAGCGCGAGCTGGAAGACTGATCATCATGGAGCTCCAGGACTCCCGTCGGCTGACCGGCCCCAACCTGATCTGTGAGGAGCAAGGCGCGGTGATCGATGTCGTTATGGACGAGGAGGTTCGTGACGAGGTCGTTTCCAGTTGGCGGACGATCGCAGTCGAATTGCAACGAGCCTTCGGTTGGGACCGTGCGGAGCCATCGACGTACGTGCGGATATCCGATGGTGGCGCCAGCCTCGTACTGCGGGCTCCCATGGACGGTCTCTACGTGGCGTGCGAGGCGAACGAGTGCGCCTGGGACAGAGCCGTGGCCGCGACCGAGGGCCGGGAGGTCACTCCCATCGAGCAGGATGTCGAGCGACTCCGCGTTCTGGTCGAGGAAGAGCGCAACCCCGCGATGCATCTACTCGCGGGCTCAGCCGAGTCGAAAGGAGTGGGATTCCTCTGCGACGATGACGAGGTGTCATTGGGATTCGGGACCGGTTCGCACACGTGGCCGGTTCGCGAACTGCCGAAGGAAGACACGGTCCCGTGGCCGGCGGTCCACGACGTTCCGATCCTGCTCGTGACCGGTACGAACGGCAAGTCCACGACCGTTCGCATGCTCGCATCCATCGTCAATGCTGCGGGTCGCACCCCCGGATTCTCGTCGACGGACGGACTGTGGGTCGGTGACGAACGCATCGACACGGGCGACTACTCCGGTCCGGGTGGGGCCCGCACGGTCCTGAGAGATCGGCGCACCGAAGTCGCCCTCCTCGAGACGGCCCGGGGTGGCATGCTGCGGCGGGGCATCGGAGTGCCGCGCGCGAACGCCGCGGCCATTCTCAACGTCGCCGAAGATCACATGGGTGAGTACGGCGTGCATAAGCTAGAAGACCTGGTCGAAGCCAAGTTCATCGTCCGCCGCGCCGTGGCGCCCGATCGTCCGCTCGTTCTCAACGCGGACGACGCACACGTCGTCGGAGGGGCCATCCGAGGTGTGCAGTCACCCGTCACGTGGTTCACGTTGGATGCGGACAATCCGCTTGTCGTAGAGCACTGTCGACGCGGAGGCAGTGCGTGTCTGGTCGAGGATGGCGTCATTCGATTCGCTTCCGGTGAGAGTCGGATGGACATCGTTGAGGTGGGGGCTGTTCCCGCGACGATGAACGGCTGCGCACGGTTCAATGTCGAGAACGCGATGGCCGCCGTAGCGCTCGCCACGGCCATCGACTTGCCGGTCGACGCGATCGCCGCCGGCTTGCGTGATTTCCGCAGCGACCCCGAGGGCAATCCCGGTCGCGGCAACGTGTTTCAGTTCGAGGGCGTGACTGTGATCGTCGATTTCGCGCACAATCCGCACGGCCTGAAGGCGTTCTTGGAGATGGCCAACGCGATGCCTGCGCAACGGAGACTGATCACGCTCGGAATGGCGGGAGACAGGTCTGATGAGGCGATTCGGGGTTTTGCGCGCGCTGCGTGGCCGGCGCGACCGGACCGGGTCATCATCAAGGAGATGGAGGTCCATCTCCGCGGACGGGAACTCGGTATTGTCCCGGACTTGATGGCCGATGAACTTCGGCGAATCGGCGTACCCGAGAATCGAATCGCCCGTGCGTCGACGGAGGTCGAAGCCACCCGACTCGCGCTAGCATGGGCGGAACCCGGCGACCTCCTGCTGTTGTCCATTCTGGCAGAGCGTGATCAGGTCATCGAATTGCTCGGCGGCATGGTTCGTCGCGGCTGGCGCCCGGGTCAAGTCGTCCCGGACTGAGCATCGCGCGGAACTCTCGTTGGCGTCGACTGCCAAACCGCACGGTCCATGATGCGCCGTTGTTGAGCTCCGCGCCATTGACCTCAACGGTGATGCTCTGACGACCAGGAACTCTGATCCTTGGCGCCTTCGCTCAACAGCATCGCGGCTGTTCACTTCTCTGGCAGGTTTCCCGTTGCGCTACACGGGAGTTCACGCTCCCGCAGCGGTCAACTGGACGTGGAGTGCGCGGATCCACGACAACAAGAGGGATCAATTCAGCCGGACGCCTCCGATCATCGTCACGCCCATGATCCCGAACACGCGCCTTCTCGTGGGCAGCTGAGTCCGATCGGTTCCTGATTCCTAGCGGACGCGCCGCCAGCGCTGGCCGTCCCGGGCCAACACGCCATCACCGAGCACGCGGGACACCATGTTCCCGGGCTCGAATGACAGGATGTCGGGTGCGGGTTGGAGTCGTCCGCCGTACGCGCCGGTCGAGCAATAGAAGATCTCGCCGTTCGTGTTCATGACAAACGTCCGCCGACCACTCGTGCCTTTCTTCACGGGCCACGCCGCCACGACGAAGAATGTCTCCGCGAGGTTGGCGACCACGTCCTCATCTGAATTGCGACTCTCACCGATTGGCACACCGCTACGGCCTGGAAGAAACACGCGGAAGATGTAACCGTGCTTCATGTAGCGACCATCTGCGCCGGGGATCTTCGGTATGAGTGGATCGCCGCGCGAGGGATGCATGAGGTTGCCAAGGAAACCGTACTCCCCGACTTCGTCTCTATCGCTGTCGCGTAGGCTCTGGAGGCGGAACCGCTCCTCCGCTGCGCGAATCTTCGCGAGCAGGGCGATGGCTGCGGATTCGTTGGCTGATGAGCGTGCCTTGAGGAGTTTCGGGATGGCGATGGATGCGACAATGGTCATCCCGGTGAGCCCCCCCATGCCACTCAGGCCCGCCGTCTGCGAGATCGTGTGGTTGAACACACCCGTCTCATCCGCTGTGGTGTACGCCACGGTCGGAGTTGGGTTGCTCATCGCGACTTCAAGCTGGTTCAGCTTCTCGGTCATCGGATCCCGCACAGAGTTCGTGCACGCGCGCCGCATGCCGGACAGGAGCGCAGCGCCCAACATCCCGGGCGTCTTCATCCCATCGTACGTGACGCTGGCGACTGTGTTGGGCACATCTCGGAGGAGCCCGCGGTACGCCTCCGCGCTCTCCGCGGTGCCGCGCTTGAGTGCCCGGCGCAGCGAGTACTCGGACAGCGCGATGTAAAGACACTCTGATGTGACCGCTATCGAAGGTTCGATAGAGATGCCGGTCAGAGGCGGCAAACCGAGGTCGAAGGTCACGGCTTCATTGCCGCCGATCCGGTACCTACGACGCGCCGGGGTGAACTCGCTGATCTGGTCGAGCAAGCCGCGCACGGCGTTCGTGTTGCTGATCTGGATCAGCCACGCAGAGTTGCTGAGGGACTGCAGCACGACTTCCGAACCGTTCTTCGCTCGTCTCACAGTGGGCAGCCCGATCTGGGCGCACTGCGGGCCGAACGCGGAGGGGACCTTCTCGCCGACGTCGAGACCAGGAATCTTGAGCTCGGTGAGTGCGTCTCGCAACGCCGTCGCCTGCGTGGGAGGCAAGCCGTTGCGAAGGATGCGAAGAAACCAGGACGGGTTGAAAGTGAACAGCGAGAAGGATGCGAGTTCCTTCGGGATGCGCTCCAAGAGCGTGTAGTCGACGGGGTTCGCGGCGAGAAACCGCGTGAGCATGTCGTGTCCACCTGGTGAGTCGTAGAACATCGAGATTGCGAAGTTCTGCTTCTCGAAGCGCACCGAACCACTGATGCCGCGAACACGATCCAGTCGAACCGCCTTCAGTGTCTGCAGGACTTGTGCCGGCAACGCCGTGGAATACGTCTCGAAGAGACGGCCCACGTTCAAGTGGAACCGCGACACGTCGTCCGGCTTGAAACAGCGTTTCGACGCCATGGGGAACGCCTTCGTTTCGCCGCGGAGCCGGTTCATCGCCGCGGCGACGGTCCCCTCACCAATTCCAAACAGTGCCACGCCACCGTCGCTGCCGATTTCGAAGGTGTAGGGTGCATCGCTCGATCGAATCGCCCAGACCTTGCCGGTCTTCTTGACGACAACACCGCGTTGCCGACCGGCTATTCCGATGAAGTAGTCGAGCAACTTGCTCGTTTCGGCACCCGCCCCGTGAACCGTCACGCCGGCCAGTGCGCGGACGTCAGGTCCTGTCGCATCGACACCATCCAGATCGAGGAGACTGAGAATGACCTCGCCATTGAGCGAGTGAAGGATCTTCTCGACGCTCTGCCACTCAGGTGCCGGGAGTGAACCCGGCGCCTCGTTGGCTTGTGTCAGTTGCTCGTAGAGCGGGCGCAATCGAAGGCTGACATCCATGAGGTCCAAGCCACGGGAGAACGCGCCGAAGACCGTCTCTCCGAGCCGTATCCAGGCCCGCCCGAGGTCCGGGAAATGAACGCAGCCGAGCGCGTGCCCCGGCACCGCTCGCAGGAGCATGTCCGCGGGTGCCTTGTGCCGCATTTCGCGTCCTGGCTCGACGATCGGGGCGGCGGGTCTCGCGGTGGTGTCCACCGTCGGTGAGCTCACTGCTGGATCGACCGCCGTATCAGCAGAACAGGCGCCCACCAGGAACAGAAGAGGAATCAGGCAATGACGCAGCATGTTGATGTATCGGACAGTCCGGTCCTGCACTGTGGCCATTCACGACCCCGCTGAAGGCTGGAGTTGGACCTTCGATGGCACCGGAACGTGTGCTGCAGTTACGAGATCGGATCGTGTGGCTACTGGTGTAGACTCCTGACAACTGCCGCCAAGACCTTGATCCTCACCAAGCTACTCCTCGACCAGAACTCTCCCCGGGCCATAGCCATGGCCGCGGTCCTCGCGTCGGGTCTCGCCGCCCAATCGAACCAGATGCCGAAGAACGGGCCCGAGGTGTTCACGATCCGGTCGGGACTGAAGTACTCGATCCTCCAACCCGGGAACGGCAAGAGGCAACCGCAGCTCGGGGATGAGGTGACGTTCTACTGTTCGACGTGGTTGTCGGACGGCAGGCTGTGCGAACTGCGCCGCGTGCCGCTGCGGTTGACGCTCGGGGTCGGCATGCCGAGGGCCTGGACCGAGGGCCTGACGCGGATGTCGGACGGCGCGAGGTTCAAAGTCGTCGCGCCGCCCTCGCTCGCCTACGGAAAGACCGGCAGCAAGGGCAAGCCGCCCGACGTGCCCGGCGTTCCCCCAAACTCCACCCTCGTGTTCGTACTCGAGTTGCTCTCGTCCGAGAAGGGCGTGACGCTCCCCGAGTTCGAGTTGCCAAACCTCAACAAGCAAAAGGTCACGGCGAGCGGGTTGAAACTAGAGATCTTGCGCAAAGGCCGTGGGAGTACGCCCGGCAAGGGCGAGCGATTCACCGTTGAGTTCACCCTGTTCAACGAGCGCGGCCAACTCGTCGCGACGAGCATCGCGCCGGAGATCGGGCGGATCGTCGGTCGCCGCGGTGGCGATCTCGGTGGTCCGCGATTCATGGCCGAGGCGATCGGCATGATGCGTGTGGGGGAGCGGATGCGACTCCAGGTTCCCGCGGAGCTCTGTTACGGCAAGGAAGGTCACGGTCACCTGGTGCCTCCGAACTCCACCACGTTCTGGGTGCTCGAGCTCCTCCGACTCGACCCGGCACCCAAGCCACGGAAAGTGCCGGAATTCCGACGGCCGTCGCGACACAAGGCCAAGAAGACCGCGAGCGGTCTGCGATATGAAATCGTGGAACCCGGATCGGGTCGTCGGCCCAAACTCTCGGACGCGATCGAGATCCACTACGCGGGCTGGGTCTCCACGGGCAAGATGTTCGATGAGTCCTTCACCCGCGGTGTTCCACTGGAGATTCCGTTGGGGAGGGCGATTGGCGTCGGTGAGAACAAGAAACTCAGCCTCGTAGCAGGCCTGCTCGAAGGTGTGCTCCTGATGCCGGTGGGGGCGGTGTACCGCTTCGCGCTGCCTCCGGGGCTGGGCTACGGATTGCAGGGTCTGAGGTCGCGGGGCATCGGACCGAATCGGCGGCTGTACTTCTACGTCGAGTTGGTCAGCGCCATGAACGACCACCGGTAACTGGTCAACGGGAGGAGTCTATTCCCGACCTACCAATCTGCCCGTCGCCCGTCTAACCTGCTCATCGTGTCGGAGGTTCTCGTTGCCAAGGATGTCTACCGGTTCTATGAGACCGAGGGGACCAAGGTCCCTGTCCTGAGGGGTATCTCTTTCGCGCTCGAGAAGGGAACGTTCACCACGATCATGGGGCCGTCCGGGTCGGGCAAGTCCACGTTGCTCAACGTGCTCTCGGGCCTCGATGTCCCTTCGGTCGGCGAGATCCACCTCATGGGCGAGAGCCTTTCCGGGGCAAGCGAAGCAGCGCGGACCCGGATGCGGCGCATGCACGTCGGCTACATCTTCCAGTTCTTCAACCTGTCCCCTGACATGACAGTCGAGGAGAACGTGATCCTTCCGCTGTTGATCGCCGGCGAACAGCCCCAGGCACACAAACCGCGCATCGACGAACTGCTGGAGTCTCTCGGCATCAAAGCACTGCGTGACCGGCAACCCGCGAGCCTCTCTGGCGGCGAGATGCAACGGGTCAGCATCGCCCGCGCGCTCGTGCGGCGGCCACCGCTTCTGCTGGCGGACGAGCCGACCGGGAACCTGTCGTCGAAGGCGGGAGAGGAGATCGTCACGATGTTGCGGGACGTGTCGAGCAGGATCGAAACGACAGTCCTGTTGGTCACGCACAACCCCCGTGACGCAGCTGCGGGGGATCGCGTCCTGTTCCTGCACGACGGCGAGATGAAGGTCCAAAACGCTCTGACGGGAGGTGACTTCCATGCGAATGACGTTTTTCGTCGTCTGGAAGAGCTGGGGATCTAACAAGATCCGGACCTTGCTGACGATCCTGGGCGTCGCCCTGGGCATCGCCGTCGTGACCGCGATCCACGTGCTGGATCACAACACGATTCACAGTCGGTTGCAGCAACGCATCGCGGACTACGGGCGCGTGGATCTCGAGCTCTTGCCGAAGGATCCGTCGCGGAGTCCGGGGCATGTCCGGGAGCAACTTACTTCCATGCAGGACTTCGTCGCCTCGGTGGGGTTGCTGCACGGCGGCGAGCTGGGCGCTGTCGCGCTTGCTGCGGCAGTGGCCAAGGGCACTGCGCAGCAGCACAACCCGACGGGAGTGGTCTTGTACGGCTTGAGTCCGTTGCCGAGCCGGGCCTTCGCGCACTACAACGTCGCGAAGGGAGAGGATCTGATCGACCTCGAAGGGGACGAGTTCGTCCTTATCGGAGCCCAGCTCGCGACGACGCTGGGAGTCGATGTGGATGACGAGCTGTTTCTTGCTCCACCGCCGCGAGCCCGGGTGAATCGTTGTATCGACGGCAAGATGGTCACGTCGACAAACAGCGCGACCAAGGGCGAGACGGTCGCCGTGAAGATCAAGGGAATCCTCAGTCACCACGCGCTCGGACGAGCCCACAACGGGGCCGTGGTCGTCGGGTCGTTTTCCCTCGGGCGACGCGTCCGGCCCCACGCCCCGAGCTTCTATCAGATCAATCGCGTCGAAGGCACGAGTCCGGACATCTTGAAGCAACGGCTCGCCGCCGACTTCCAGGTTCTCGACAAGCGCAGCGCCATGCTCGGCGAGGGGGCCGACGAGCGCGCGTTCCGCAACGGCATAAAGATGATCGGCCTGCTCGCGCTCGTGCTCGGGATGCTGGTCGTGTTCCAGACGCTGTCGCAGACCCTGATGGAGCGTCTCAAGCAGATCGGGCTCATGCGTTGTCTCGGCGCGTCCCGCCGGGCGGTCGCGTCGATCTTCCTCGTCGAGGGACTCCTCCTGGCGCTGATCGGCGCGGTCGGCGGCGTCCTCGGCGGGATCGGGCTCGCGTACGTGATGGGCCGGATGGAATTGACGACCCTCGGGATCGGCAAGGAGATCACCGGTTTCGAGGTGCCGCCGCGACCGGTGCTCTTCGCCGCGGGACTGGGAGTGTTCTTCACGCTCGCAGGCTCCGCGTTCCCGCTATGGAAGGCCCGCAACGTGCCCCCGGTGCGAGTGCTCCAGTCGCGTGGTCTCGGCGATTCGGGCTACCTCTTGCGGGGCGTGAACATCTTCTTGTTCATGCTGCTCGTCATCGTGCTGCCCTTCGCCTACCTCGCCATGACACCTCTGCTGACGGAGGGCGGTCGCGAGACGCGGAACGTCCTTCTTCAGGCCGGCGGCATCGTCGTGCTATTCGGCGGCGTGCTCCTGATCTCACCACATATGGTGCGGGCTGGGGGACGTGCCTTCCTGCGACCGCTGAAACGCCGTCTGCCGCTGTCCACCTTCATGGTCGACAAGACCATCAGCCGCAACCCTGGACGGTTCTCCGCGGCTGTGTGTGGACTCGCCGTTGTCTTGGTCGCTCTCGTCGCGCTCAAGCACATCACCTTCGCGTTGCGCGCCGAAGTGCGCCAGTTCAGCGTGCACACGATGGATAACCACGTCTTCTTCAAGGGGGAACCGCGGCAGTTGGAGGACGTCAAGATGGTGCAGGCCATCGACGGAGTCGTCTCTGCCGAGTTCTTCGGGGATGACGTGCGGTTGAATTTCTTGCTGCGCGGATTGACCGTCGACGACCTCATCCACGAAGGTGGCGCGCTTGCCGGAAAGCAAGAACTGATCGATGCCTACCGGGACACGCGGAGCCTCATCGTCAGCGAGCGTTGGGCGGAGCTGAACTGGAAGAAGGAGACCGACGACCTCAAGATCCTGACCGACTCCGGCGGCAAGGACTACCAGGTCCTCAGCGTCGATAACAGCGCCGGGTTCTTCCCCGACGAGAAGGCGTGGGCGGTCACGTCGCCTCGATGGTTGCAGCAGGACTTCTGCAAGAAATCGACCGATGTCACTCGCATCGCACTCCAGCTGAAACCGGGTACCGACGCCCAGTTGGTCCGGCAGAAGGTCACCGAGTTGTTCCCTCATACCTGGTTCAAGCGAGGCAACGACATCCGCAACTACCTGTTGCGAGACGTGACGAAGGACTTCCTCCTGTTCGACCTGTTGCTGTTCCTGATCCTGATTCTCGTGGGCGTCGGTCTCGTGAACACGATGACGATCGCCGCGGTCGGTCGCGCACGGGAGATCGGCGTCCTGCGTGCGCTCGGGATGGAAGACCGGTCATTGCGACAGACCTTCCTCGTCGAGGGCGCGATGGTCGCCATGCTCGCCGCGATCGTGGCCATCGCGATGGGACTACCCCTCGGTTACATCGTCGTAAACGGATTGAACCGCGTCACCGGACTGGAGGCCCCTGTAGTGATCCCATGGTCCTACGTCGCGCTCGTGCCGGTCCTCGCCTTGATCACCGGGTTGTTCGCGGCGATCCTCCCTGGATCGAGGGCGATCAAGATGAACCCGGCCGAAGCCGTTCGCTACGAATAGCTACTTTCGTGCTCGCCCGAAGGCCGAGAGATCCGCGCTGAGCTTGCCGAGGATCTCTGGAATGGCCAAGCTCCACCCGACGACGAGCGTCGCCGGTTCCTGGTCGGACAGGCGCGACTCCGCTTGGTAGTTCTTCTGGAACTCGATCTTCGGACGCTCTTCGCCACCTGCGGACGACAGCAAGCTCGCATGGATCGCGACCCGCGCCACCGGCTTGCCTTCCACGCTGTAGTCGCCGAGCAGCTTCGTGAGATCGATCTTCAGCACCGCGTCCGCGGCGAGCGGTGAGTCCGTGTCGACAACCTGCGGAAACACTCCTTGTGTCCGCAACCACGTCCTCGTGATCTGCGAGAACATCTGGCCCGGCGATACGAGGAACTCGTGGTAGTAGTCCTGAACGAATTCGTGTCCACCCACGCGCGTGACGAACGGTCGTCCGTTGTAGGGTGCGAGAACGTGCGCTTCCTCGACGAGGAGGACGGGCGCCTCGGCGACGGGAGCCAAACCCCCGTCCGGCATCTTGACTGCGATGATGTAGCGCTTCTTCTGCGGGGGTTCCTTCGCGAGTTCGTTCAGGTCGACGAGGGAGCAACCGCTGCAGAGCAGAGCGAGCGCGAAGTAGGGGTATTTCATCACTTGCCCCCCGCCTTCGTCTTCTTCTGGTCCGTCTTCGGTGGATTGCCGACGAACAACAGCGACGGATACTGATTCAGGGTTCCAGTCAGCGTATTGAGGTTGTCGAGGATCTCGCGCAGGTTGCCAATCGCGATGGCCAGATCACGACTCCGCCCACGGACGATCCGCCCGATGCCGACGACGGCCTGATCAGTGTGACCGGTGAGAATCCGAATCTCCTCGATCGAGGAGTCAGCCTGCGCGAGCACCCCGGCGAGGCGCTCGAGAGACTCCTTGAGCTTGCCGTTGGCGAGGATCGTGTCGACCTTCCCGAGCGTCGAGTCCGCGGACTTGAACGTCGTTTCGACGGACCCTCGAATGCTCTTCAGCGTCTCGCTGACCTCTGCCGTGAGTTGGTCGATGTCCTTGCCCGCGCCGTCGACGGTCGTGCCGGCCTTGTCGAGCAAGGCCATTGCTCGCTGATTGAGGCTACCGAGGTCGAGCCCCTTCATCGACGTCTCGATCTCCTGAAACGTGTCTCGGGCCGCGGCGACGACTCCCTTGATGTCCGTCTTGGCGAGGTTGCCGAGCAGGGTGTCCAGCGAAGTCTGGAAGCGCATGAGCGTGCTCGGCACGGACGGCACGTAGACCGACGTCGGCGTCCAATCGATCTCGAGACTGGGCATCGTCGCGGCGTCCATGTAGTCGGTTTCGAGGTAACTACCGCCCGTGATGTTCGCGGACGCGAGCGATACCCGCAGCCCCTGATTCACGCGATTCGCGATCGTGTGGTCGTGCTGCGCGCCCGGGGGGATCGGCAACGCACTCGTGAACACCTTCACGCGGACATACGCGTAGCTCTTCACCGTGTCGTATACCTTCGACACAGTCGTGATCTCTTCGACCTTGCCGATGGTAATGCCACGAAACTTGACCGCCGACCCCCGCTCGAGACCGCTGACCGATTCCTCGATGTAGGTCTCCATGATGAGGTAGTCCTCCCACAGCGCGTTGGCGCCCAGGATCGTCACGGATGTTCCGATCAAGGCGATGCCGCTGAGGACGAACGAACCGAGTACGAAGTTGTGCTTATTCTGGATCACGTGCCGTTCTCCTGTTTCGTGGAATTGCCGTTCTCGCTCGAGTTGTCGTCGCTGGATTGGCGGTGGAAGAACCGCGCGATCGCGGGGTCTTCGCTCGCCATGAGTTCTCGGGGTGTGCCGCTGGCCCGAATTCCGCAGATCTCCTTGTCGAGCATGATCACCCGGTCGTTCGTGCCGAGAGTGCTCGCAAGCTCGTGCGTCACCATGACGAACGTGATCCCCAGCGAGCGGGCCAGGCGGAGGATCAACCGATCCAGATCCGCAGACGTGATCGGGTCGAGACCCGCTGATGGCTCGTCGAGGAAGATGATCCGAGGGTCCAGGGACATCGCGCGGGCGATCGCGGCGCGCTTGCGCATCCCACCGCTGATCTCCGCAGGGAGGTAATTCTCGAAACCGCTCAGCCCGACGAGCCGCAGCTTCAGCCGCGCCGTGAGTGCGCGGGCGCGCCGTGGCAGGGAAGTGTGCTCTTCGAGGGGCAGCAACACGTTCTCGATCAGCGTCATCGAACCGAACAGGGCTCCCTGCTGGTACATGACGCCGATCTTCGTCAACAGGCGCTGACGGCTGGCGCCGGTCGCAGTGACCATGTCGACGCCATCGATTCCGATCGAACCGGCGATGGGTGGGAAGAGCCCGATCATGTGACGCAGCAACGTGGTCTTGCCGGCGCCCGAGCCACCTAGAATCCCAAAGATCTCCCCCGCGTACACGTCGAACTCCACACCGCTCATCAGGACGACGCCGTCGTAGCCCGCACTCAGTCCACGTACGGAGATGATCGGCGTCCGGCTCATATCCCGAGCACCTGCACGATCACGGCCAGGAGCGCGTCCGTAATGGAGAGGAAGACGATGCTGGTGACGACCGCGCTCGTCGCGGCTTCGCCGACTGCCGTGGGCGTGTTGCGGGTCTGCATTCCGCGAATGCACCCGATCGACGCGACGATGATCCCAAAGATGACCGCCTTGCCGAGTCCGATTCCGATGTCCTGGATGTGAATCACGTCCTTCAGCAGGTTCGTGTAAACGGCGAGCGGTTGCCCGAGGACGAATCTCGAGACCAGTGCTCCGCCCACGATTCCTGCGAGGTTCGCGAACCCGGCGAGCAGCGGCGTCATGCACACGGCGGCGAGCACCTTGGGAATCACCAGGAACCGCACAGGATCGATGCCCATCGTCGTCAACGCGTCGACCTCCTCGTTGACCTTCATGGTCCCGATCTCAGCAGCGAAAGCGGAACCTGACCGCGCCGCGAGGACGACGCAAGTCATCAGTGGTCCGAGTTCGCGCACCATCGCCGGACCGATCAGCGCCGCCAGGAGGGTGTCCGCACCGTAGTCGTGCATGATGAAGGCGGCTGAGAATGCCAACACCCACCCCAACAAGAACCCGATCAGGACCACGACAGGGAATGCGAACGCTCCGGCGGTGGTGGCGGATTCCAGGACGTGAGACCACCTCGTCCGATGCGGTCGCACGACGACGGCTGCGAGTTCGAGACTGATCCGACCGACGTAACTGACGAGGCTGTGCACGTCCGAGCCGATCTCCCTCGTGCGCTTCCCCACGATCTCAGTGACCGTCAGCTTGCTCGGACACGGCGCATCCTGATCCACGTCTTCGTTGATTCCCGCGAGGTCGAGAAAGGCCTTCAGGTTGTCTCGGAGGCCATCGATTCGGAACGTGCCGCCCTTGGCGCGTTGGCGGGTGGCCATCTCGTGGATCAGGCTGGTTCCGGCGCCGTCGATGTACTCCAGTTCGGCAGCGTCCAGAATCGTTTCCCCGGTGCCCGGCACCGCGCGCACGCCCCGATCCCAGACGCATCCCGTCGAATTGACGTCGAGCCGACCGGTGACCCGAATCACCGTGCTGCCCGCTTCATTGACGAGAGTCTCGATGCGGACCGCGTCGGAGGTTGGCTTGGTTGCTGGCATCTGCGGGACGGAATCCGAACGTTACCGGCGCGGGAATGTGCCGCAACCCGTTCTTGTCTGGAGCAGCGGGAGAGGTACAACGCTCGCCCCAAACCCCGAGAGAGAACCATGGCGAACTGGCAGCGTACCCACACTTGCGGCGAACTGAGCAAGAACGAACAAGGCAAGGAAATCACCCTCAATGGGTGGGTGGAGAACCACCGGGACCACGGTGGAATTCTGTTCATCGACCTGCGGGACCGCTACGGGGTCACGCAGGTCGTGATCGATCCAGGGGATTCCTTCTACGAGTTGGCCAAGGCGGTGCGGGCGGAGACAGTCGTGACCGTGCACGGCAAGGTCGCCTTGCGCGAAGCTGACAAGGTCAACCCCAACCGCATCACCGGTTCGATCGAACTGCACGCCACAGGTCTCTCGATCCTGGCGCAGGCGGATACCCCGCCGTTCGAAATCCTCGACAAAGTCGAGGCTAACGAAGAGTTGCGGATGAAGCACCGGTACCTGGACCTGCGGCGCGCGCCGATGGCCCGCGCCATGGAGAAGCGTGCACGGTTCGTCACGGCGGTCCGGAACTACCTCGCCGAACAGCATTTTCTCGACATCGAGACGCCGATCCTCACCAAGAGCACGCCGGAAGGCGCGCGGGACTACCTGGTGCCGAGTCGCGTCAATCCTGGGTTGTTCTACGCGCTCCCGCAGAGCCCGCAGATCTTCAAGCAACTGCTCATGGTCGCGGGCCTCGACCGATACTTCCAGATCGCGCGCTGCTTCCGGGACGAGGATCTGCGCGCGGATCGGCAACCGGAGTTCACGCAGATCGACATCGAAATGTCGTTCGTGGAAGAAGCCCAGGTGCTGGACCTCGTCGAGGGGATGATGGTGCACGGAATGCTCGAGGGATTCGGCATCGAAGTGAACACGCCGTTCCCGCGCTTGACCTACGACGAGGCGATGTGCCGGTTCGGCTCCGACAAACCGGACACGCGCTTCGCGATGGAATTGATCGACGTCTCGGAACTCGCAGCGGAGAGCGACTTCAGGGTGTTCGCCGGCGCCATCGAGAACGGTGGTGTCGTGCAGGGTCTGTGCGTGAAGGGAGAGGCGGAGAACTACTCGCGCAAGGCAATCGATGGCTTGACCAAGTTCGTCGCAGACTACGGTGCGCGTGGGTTGGCGTGGGCGAAGATCACGGCGGAGGGCGTCACTGGCAGCATCTCCAAGTTCTACGCCGACGCGGCGGGAGCCGGGCTCATCGCCGCCATGGGCGCCGAGCCCGGCGACTTGCTG
>PVBE011809589.1_pt1 | contig 14659 bp, 10 predicted proteins | sample 1631181 | NCBI WGS metagenome assembly PVBE01 (sample SAMN08397723, study PRJNA350692) | Marine metagenome, whole genome shotgun sequencing project. | isolation source: water | place: Pacific Ocean | collected 2012-04
AAAGAGTTAAAGCAATTAGGTAAAATAAAGGACGAGATAAAGGCGTTCAAGATACAACGTGGTATAGATCGTATTGGATTAAAAAGGGGTGGTGATGTTGATCTCGATGAAACACTAAGCCCTGATTCTACGATAAAAGACCCAGATGTTTTTTCACCACAAGGACAGATACAAACAGGTGAAAAGGTTCAAAGATATTGGTATCACCATCGTTTAGAGCATGTTCCGATTCCAGAAGACGGTGGGGTAAACGCAACACGAATAAGGCAACCTCAAGCGGCAGATAGTTTTCGTGGGAATTACGCTGAAGGTGAATATATCTGGCTATCTCCACAGGTTATTAGAGGTCGAAAACCAGAAGAGTCTTTATTAATTGACATTTCTAAACTAGACAATAACGAAATTAGACTTACAGGACAAGCTGAAGGAAATATTTTACATCGGGGGAAGATTCCGAAAGCTGCCCTTGTTGATCCACCAACCACTCAAGCTAGGCAAGCTGACGCTGCTCCTAGGGTAACACCAGAGCAGCAGGCGATCATAGATGACGTGGGTACTGGTAGACCGGCTGACACACCTAATGTTGCACGGTTGCGTGAAGAGGGAGTAATCAATCGCAACACGGAAAACTTGCAGGTGAACGACGCTCGACGAGTTGCACAAAACCATGATTTACCAACAGACCCTGACTTGATGCAAGCCGCTGCACAAAGAGCCATAGAGCGACAGGGCGAATCCGTTACTGCCGTTGACAAGATTGTAGAGTTCATAAGGGCAGCCAAGGACGCTGTACAGATAAGTGCTGCCGAAACCAGTCGGTTGCGTAGGCTGGGAACCAGACTAGGCAGAAGGAGGGCAAGAGGAATTTCTGATCCCGCACGTCAGGCAAGGGCGTTTAGAAGCGGGCAGGCTGGACAAAGGCGTTCAAGAGAAGTTTTTGAGCCGCTCATTGATCCAGAAACAAGAGTTTTTGGTGAGGTTGGTTCACGCCTGCCAGAAGACGTAAGCAACCTTGCTCCTACGGAAGCAGCAGCACGAATAGGCATAACGGGTGACGATCTGAGATCGCTTTATGATGCCATTGCAGCTAAATGGCCTATCGGCGGCGGCCGTGAGTGGGCGCACCATAACGCACAGGTAGGACTGACGAAAGCCTTGCTTGGAGATGTGCCTACTGATTCTGAACTGAGATTGCTGCGTGAGGTTTTTGGTAAAAAAATTGTCAAGGAACTTGTAAGCAGAAAGCCTGGAAGAGGGAGGGAGTTGCTTTTTGATCTTGTCTTTTTGCTTGCGAAAACCCTTCGCTCTTCATTTGACGCTTCTGCCCCTCTTAGACAATTAGTTGTGTTCACAGTTAATCCACGCAGGGTAAAACAATCAGCACCTACTATTAAACGTATGTTTCAGGTTGGCTTTACTAAAGGCGATCCACAGAAACTTGCAGATCAGTTTAATGATGAGTTGGTTAACCCGGCAAAGAATCGTCACGCTAATCGGCTGCTTAAGCTGGACGTAGACCCGTTAGACACAGATGTTCCAGGTGGAAATAAACGCATAATTCTTCACGACGTATCTGAGACTGGTGCTATCGAGTTTACGGATAAAGAAGAAATTTATATGTCGAGCATTTCCGCAATGCTTCCTGAGTTCGGCTCAGATGTTCGCAAGCTAAAAGAATCTAGGCGAAAAAGTTTACAGCGTCTTGGTGCAGCCCCGACTCCTGTTCGTCTTGGTATAAAAGCTGTAACGTATCCAATTCGTGTTGTTGGCAGAGGCATACGTCGGTCTGAGTTGATGTTCGGTACGGCTATAAACCAAATGCGAATGCGTGTAGCTGGAGCAACATTAGATAACTGGGATGAAGCCGCTCGTGAAGCCAGCCGACAGGGAGTTCCTAATCCGGTCGAGCAGGAATCTGTTGATACGCTAATTGACGCCGTAAATGTTTTTACAGGGCGTGGTAACTTACCGGCGTTTCTGACGGGGCGTCAGGGCAGTCGGTGGCTTGCGGCTATTTTCTGGGCACCAAAATTAGCCGTATCACGATTCCAGGCTCCGCTTATTGGTGTTCGTGGACTGGGCGAATTAGGTCTTTCTGGGATGGCGAGAGTAACGAAAGCAAGCCCTGACAGTTTATTGTCGAGAGTTGCTAACAGTCCTGGCGCTCGTGCCCGTAAGGAAATGGCAAAAGACCTTGTAGCTTTTGTAACCACAGGCACAACGATTCTTGCTGCCTTAGAGAAATTCGGAGTAGCCGAAGTAGAGACAGACCCTAGGTCTTCAGATTTCGGTAAAGGTCGCATTGGGAATACAAGGTTTGATTTCTGGGGTGGATATCAGCAACCCGCCAGATATGTATGGCAGGCGGCAACCGGCACGCAAAAACGGCTGTCTGGTGAAAACAAGGGGGAACTTGTTAGGCTTGGAGCATTCAATGCTACTAAGGAAGAAGAAGCTGCACGGGCAAAAAGAACCGGTAAGCCAACGCCGCCACCAGATCGAATGAATCTTTTGTTCAGGTTTGTACAATCCAAGGCTTCTCCTGGGATTCCAGCACTCATTGCTAACGAAATGCGTGGGCAAACATTTGTTGGCGATGCGTTGAATGAACAGGCTGCTTTATTTGGAGAAGACTTTGGCCCAACTGTTAGCGTTCGTGAGCGAGAAGCAATACAGCAGTTGTTGCCGTTGTTTGGTATTGATATTGTTGAAGCGATAGAAGAGCAAGGGGTGATATTGGGGTTGGCTCTTGGAGGGTCGGCAGGATTGGGTGTGGGCACGGCAACATTTGACACAGAAGGCGAGGGTCTTGGGCGATTTGATAATGTTACGACGCCAGCAGGCGGCGGCGACCCTTGGTGGTACAAAAGGTAGCGCAGCGTCGAATGTGGCGTTGAAAGATGAAACAGAATTTAGTACGCTACAAAATACAACTGAATAAGGTTTCAGGGGGAGCCTGTATAGGCTTCATATATTTTTACGAGGACTTTTATGGTCACACCAAACACGGTTGAGACTTCCTCTGAGAATGAATCCTCCCCGGTAATCGACGATTCCCTCCCTACAGGGGACGAACCTGTTGTTCCAGATAATTGGAACGAAGTGAAAGATGAAGTAACGGAAGAAGCAGGAACGGACGCAGTAGCGACGGAAGAAGTTGAGAGTTCTGGCGACGAAGCAATCTCCGACGATAGTACACCCGTAACCCAAGAAACCTCAGAGACAACCGAAGTAGAAGTATCGGCTGACACTGGGGAACTACCCGAACAAACCGCTGAATCTGGGAGAATGAGAACCCAGGAAGAGTGGTCGAAGCGGGAGTCAACCATCAGGCAGCGTGATGCTGAAAGAGAAGCTGAAGTGCAAAGCCTGCGAGAGCAGGTGGCGCAACTTCAAACGACTTACCAAGATCAGGTACTGGATGCGGAAGTTCGTGGCTATGCACAATCACTGGAAACCCAGTTGGTTTCAGAAGGCTACGATGATGCGGCAGCTAAAAGGCTAGCGACACAGCAGGCCAATGCAGCCAAGGCTTCGTATCAGGCTGAACAAAGGTCACAGGTTCTCGAACAGCAGCTTCAGCACGCGAACCAAGCTGCTGAGACAACTTCTAAGAACGCTTCGGTTAACGAGATGATGAGGCAGCACGGAGTTCCTGAATCTCAGCGAGCATTGCTCCAAGGGTATTCAGACCCCGCTCTGCTGGTAGAGGCGGCAAGGGTTCTCGGCGAAGCTGAGAATTTACGAAAACAACAAATGGAAACCAGGCAAGCAGAAGTTCCTGCCGGTGGCGAATCTAATACATTCGACGGTGGCGTTGGGCGTGGTGGCACTGTGACTGACCAGCAATGGTTGAACACGGTGTACGCAGAGGGCAATTCTAACGATCATGCCCGTGCGAACAAGATCATGCGCTCAATGGGAATCAACCTTGGCTAGTTTCAGGGAAAAATAAAAAATGGCAACCGGAATTACTATCACGGATAGTCTGAGCGATTCCCTACCAACGGTGGTGAGTGCGGCTCGACAGGTTCGTGAGTATAAAGGTGTAATGACCCAGGTCGTTGACAAGCAAACGCTTGGAGCCGGTGTGGGTAACAACTGGCGAGAGATTGACCTTGCCAAGTTGACTGCACAAACAATCACAGAGACTACTGAGGAAGATAACCCACAGGAACTCTCTGACAGCGCAATCTCAGTAACTCCGAGTATTATTTCGGTTCACACGGTTGTAACAGACCGAACAGCCCGAAACATCTCGAAGAATGTTTTTGCGAAAGTTGGCTCACTTGGTCAAAACGCAATTGAACGACAGAAAGACAAGGACGGTCTAACTGTTCTTGACGGCGCAACCACACAACTTTGTGGTGCGGGTACTACTCTTACTGCCGGTCACATTGCAGCCGCTGCTTATCGCATTCGCGGCAACACGAGTGAGCCTTGGGACGGGCCTGTTGCATTCGTGCTTCACTCCTTCCAGATGAAAGACCTGTTTGACCAACTCGTAGCGGGTGTCGGCACTTACGACATCTCTAACGGCGTTACAGCCGACGTGTTCAAGAACTCGTTTAACCTTCCTATAGCAAATGCTCAAGCGTATACAGATGACAACATTGCCATCATTACGGGCGATGATGCTAAAGGCGGGGTATTTGCATCTGGTGCAAACGGTGCGATTATTTTGGTTCAGGCTCGAATGCCCTGGGTCAAGACTATTCGTAACGAGAAACTTGGTGGCGGTGCTACTGAGGTTCTTCACAGGGATGAGTACGCTTACGGAGAACGCTCCGCAGGCAACTGGCTCTACGAAATCATATCGGACGCAACTGCTCCTACATCTTAGGACAGTAAATCATTAGTCCCAAACCCGCCTTATCGGTAAGGGGACGAGGTAAACAAACATGGCTATTAATGCACAAGGAGAGCCGGGACGTATCCGACTTTTCTACGACTTTTATGGTGAAGATGCTGTCGCTAACACGGCTGAACTCCGATCACTTGGACCTTTCTGTGTCGGTGGTCAGGGCAGCGCTGAAACAGACGCTGGTGTTCCAACCATTGCCGGGGTTCTTTCCGGTGCTGGTCGGCTTACCACGACTAACGAAGACAACCACACTACGCTGGTTGGCACTCAGGCAGCATTTGATGTTGCCCTTAGTGGAACCCTTACTCTTGAAACTCGTGTTCAAATGGAAAACCTCGATACTAAAGAGGTATTCATTGGCTTTTCAGACATTGCGCCTGAAACGCTTTCAATCGAAACGGACATCCTCACGGGTGCTACTGCAACGATTACGAACACTGCTTCGGACTTTGTTGGTTTCTTCCTGTCAGCGGAACTTAGTGATGACGAAGATTGGCACGCTGTTTACAACGGGGGCACTGCCTCTGCTGTTACAGCTTCCACGTCATTAGACTTGGACGATGATGCTGTTGCCGGTGAGTGGCAAATCCTCAAACTTGAGATTGCCCCTAACGGTGACACTCGTTGGTACGTTGACGGTGACTTGAAAAAGACCGTTGCGGGTGCAGCTTCTACCTCTGTCAACCTTGGCCTTTGTGTCGGTGTTGAAGCAAAGGGGAACGCTATTGAAACTCTTGACGTAGATTACATTCTCGTCAAGGCAAACCGTGACTGGAACGCCTAGAACGCCTAGTAAACAAAGCCCTCGCCCTTCGGGGCGGGGGTAATGTTTAGGCTAGAGGAATTGAATGATTGAAGCGATTGTGGCCTCTGTTAGAAATGATGAGCCTGCGTTTCTGTTGCGTGAGTACGACGCAGATAAGCCTGGGCATGGTTCCCACCGATGGCAGGAACTAAGAGTTGTCAGAAACGATAGAATAGCAACGTATAAAGAGTCTCTGGGCAGGTCTGAATGGTTTGAAGGTTCTCGACCAATCAATATCATTGGGGGCGACCCGAACTCTGGTGCGGCTTATGAAACAGTAGGTAGTCTTCGTGATCTGGCAAATGAAATGCGCTTGAGAGGATTCTCTGAAGACGCGTATGATGTATCACCAACAGGGACACCTGAACAATGGGCAGAGGCATATCACGATGAACGTGCAAAACGTGCAGCCCGAGAAGGAAAGCAATAATGGCAGTCACAAAAGAACAACTGGCAACGATGGCAGATATGAGCAACGAGGCTCTTGAAGGAACTTCTGTCCACGAACTTGCGTTAGAAGCGCAGGATGCCATTGACGATACGGACGTGAAGGAAGGGCAGTTTGCCCACACCCCTACAGCTAACGACCCGTATGCAATGATTATCGAAGAGGCGTCATCGGCTGGGAAATCTGTTGTGTATGACATTCGTAACGGCGAAGCATCTATTGTTAACAACAACATGCTTGCCACACAGCTTGCTAAGACAGACCCGGACACCGGCAAGCGTGTTTTTACAACCCGTCGCTCCGATGCTCCTGAAGTTGTCTCAGGCGAATATCTCTGCCTGCTTCACGAGGAACACCCTGACCGTGAGTTTCACAAGAGGCTTGGTTTAGGCACATGTGACAAGTCCAACCTGCGTACATTGCTTGACGTGAGGACTCATGCCCAAAATCGTCATCAGCAGGAATGGAGCGCAATTTACGAGAATCGTGACCAGGAGCGGGAAGATCAGGAACGTCGAATAAGGGAACTGACCCTATCGCAACTTGTTCCTGCCGCAGCAGACGCTGCTGCACAAGTCCCGGCTGCTGTTAATGAAGTATCAGAAACTTCGTTTTCAGCATATTCTGGAACGTGTCCTGACTGTGAATGGACAAACGATGCGACAAAGGCAACATCACGAAAAACGGCATACTACAGGCACAAGTCTAAAGTTCATACGGCATAGAGGTGCGTCATAGCAGTTCTGATATCGCAAACCAGGGAAGAATTAGCCGCATCCATTGGGTACCAATATGGGGGCTATGAGTCGCATACTGCCACATCTAATGGTTCGACTTCTACTTTTGTTGACTCCGAGTTGGAAGCCACGGATGACTACGTTAACGGCTGGTACTGGCGCGGGACGTCGGGAACCAATGACGGGGCAATCAGGCTAATCAATGACTATGTTGGCTCTACTACCACGGGAACGCTGCGTGGTGATGTTCTGGCGGCTGCGGTAAATGACGGGGATACCTACGAACTCTGGCACAGGGACTTAGACCCTACGAGGGTTCACAATGCTATAAACCGTGCAGTACGTGCGATCCCAAGAAGAGGTGCCCCGCCGCTTCGTGATATCAGTCTTCACTCTTCCAGTTCAATAAAGACGTTTTCAATTCCGTCAACCACTGTCGGAATCTCTACTATCCAGGTACGTGTCAACCACGAAGAAAAGGTTCTTCATAATGCGGACAGCCTTTGGGACGAGCAGGGCACTGTCGGCAGCGTCACGTCATCTTTGGAAAGCGAAGACCGCAGGGAAGGTGCAGCGTCGAACAAGCATGTTTTAGCGTCAGCCCTGGGCACAGGGGTTATCATCGCTTCTCAGGATATATCAAGCACTGACCTGTCTCGTTATACGCATGTTGAGTTCTGGATGAAGTCTACTGTTGGAACGTCGGCAGGGGCTTTGCAGTTGCTGTTAGACGATTCAGCATCGTGTGCATCTCCTGTAGAAACGCTCAATGTTCCAGCCCTGACCGCAGATACATGGACATTTGTGCGGGTGGCCTTGGCTAACCCTGAGTTAGATACTGCCATCATATCGGTAGGGCTGAAGCACACCAGCGACATTGGTGCTGCCACCGTGTTTATTGATGGTGTGCGAGCAACAGAGGACAATACCGGCGACTGGCTGTCCGTTCACCGTAACGCATGGACTGTTGATAAGGACGCAAGGACTTTCAGCCTTAATTACAACAACGCTCCTTCAGGGTCTTCTTATGCGCTTATCAAGTTACTGGGGGTAAAGAAGCCCACTGAGTTATCTGCTGACGCCACTTCGTGTGACGTAGAATCTGAATACATTATTAACAAGGCGTTAGCCACGCTGCTTCGTGCAAGGGGTGATCGTCGTGATGGAAACAGGGATGCTGCTTATCTTGAGGCAGACCGATACGAGGCATTTGCGTTGAACGCCCTGACAGGACAGCAGATACCAAGCGGGACTGTCTGGATTGACGATTAGGAGAGTGTCTTGACGTGGAAAATCTTGGGACAGACTCGTCTTACAAACACTACCGCAACGAGTGTCTTCTCTCCTACTCGCGGATTTGAGTACCGTATCGACGTCATCATGGTGTCGGAACACGCAGGCAATACTCCCACGTACCGGCTTTTCTTTGATGACGATGGCACTACTTATGACCAGACAACTGCTATCGCCTATGATGTAGCTTTAACGGCAAATCAATCCGCTCGCATCGAAGGGCCGTTCTTTATGAATAATCCGTCAGGCAACCTTGCAGCACGGGCAAGCGCAGGTAACGAAGTAACCGTCACGGTCTTCGGTCAGGAAATGAAGAATGGCTAACGACCGTGCCGTACAGCGAAACACGATTATTGTCGATAACAAGTCGTACTGGGCTAAAGGCAAGGTACGCCTGTTTGACGCATCTCAGCAGCCAGGTCGCATTATTATTGGCGAGTCCTCGTCATCGGACAACCCGCACGCATCTGAGTGGAACATAGGGGATATACGTGGTGGGGTTGGTGTTGAGATCATGGACCCAACCAAGGACGCAGACCGTGTGTGGTGGGGAGATATTCAGACACGGTATAAAGACCGGATCATCCTGCCAAGGCTGGCAACTGCCACGTCTAACAGCCCTACTGACACGGTTCATACGCTTACAGATTTCAAAAACGAAATGTATGCCAGTTTCGCAGACAAAGTTCATGTCTATAACAGCGTTTCTGACACATGGGGTACGGCAGTTCGTGATCTTGACAATAACCCTACAGATGCAGCAAAGGGGCTGGTCGGGGGAACGGAAACCCTTGCGATTGCTACCGGCTCAGAAGTGGATTACGCCACGGCATCTGATTCGTGGAATAGAGAAGATACCAATATTAAGTACATCGTTTTCTGGAAAGACCTGCTATGGGGAATTTCAGAAGCCGGTCAACTGTACTACACGGATGACCTGTCGGCTGGATGGTCAACTGACGCGCTGTTGCAACTGCCCAATGATTACATCGTCAAGTTGCTGATCGCCCGTGGTCCTGACAGGGAAGAGCATATCTATGCGGCAACCAAGGTCGGGCTGTATGTCCATGACGATATAAACCAGCGGTTCGTGCCAACAGACTTGCAGTTGCCGTTTCATCCTGACGCCGGTAAAGGCACTTCTGTCTGGCGAGGATCAATTTATTTTCCTGCGGGGAACTCTATTTACAGGTTCCAGGCTGGTAGTGACCAGACCGTCGTTGTCCCTGTAGGCCCAGACCGTGACCACGGATTGCCTTCTGACAAGCGTGGCGTCATTACCGAGGTGCTTGGAACGCATAATGACCTGATGGTGCTTCTTGATGCGTCTGCTGCTTCGGGTATTAGCACGCCTTCTTATGTAACTCGTGGAGTTGGCTCTCACCACGGTGCAATCGTAGGTGTATATCGTGGTTTTTCCCAGATACTTGGATTTAACGAACGTGGCTGGGAGTGGAAATGGCTCAGTGCAACTAACACCGAGCAGCCAGTCACGGCTGGGGAAATATCCAATTCTTACAGTCGATACCGCATGTGGTGGGCTTCCAACCAGAAGGTGTACTACCAGGACTTGCCGGTAGATGCGGTGAACCCGCTTCAGGTTACAGGGTCTGAGTATGCTGCGAGTGGAACGCTTGAGACACCGTGGAACGACTTCAACATTCGTAACCAGACCAAGGTTGCGCTCGATGTGCTGGTGGAAACGATCAACCCAAGTTCATCTGAGACAGTCAAGGTTGAATATGCGACGGACTACTCTGAATCGTATACAACGCTTGATGACTCCGATTTGACTAATGGGCTGATTACGAGTTCGGGGCAGCATAAGTTCCGTATAGTTGTGAACAGTTCCCCTGTTGGCGAGGTCTTCAGGGCTATAAAGTTCAAAGTGTCATTGGCTCGTGGCTCGACCACGACAAACACTCCGCAGCTTATCAAGTTGACATTGGTGTGGCGTTCAGTGGTTGCCCTTTTGTGGGGAATTGCTGCTGACATTGACGTGACAGAGGCAAGCCCTGACGGTCGCAGCACCAAGCAGCAGATTGCCGACCTGAAGTCAGCCCTTGGTTCGGGCACATTGATCGAGGTCACATATCGCAATGACACGACAGAGAGCCAGAACTACTATGTTGACATGACTGACCTTCAGAGCCTTGAAGAGGCCGGTGGCGAGGCAGAGGTTGGGGTATTCCGAACGAGTTTCGTTGAACCCAGGCAGTCGAGGAGCAGGTAATGGTTCAATCGTTCAGGTCAAAACGTCCAGCAACAACACGCACTATTACAGGGGCGCCCGTCGAGGAAGTTCCTGAATGGTGGCTTGAACGTGGTGGCTCCCAGCCTGAATACTGGGTATATCGTGCAATTATCAGGACTGGCAGGCTTGAAGAGGCTGGAGACTTTTCGTACCAGTCCAAGCAGTTTGGCGGCAGGTACACTCGTGGTGGATCAGTCGTTGACTTCCTTATTCGCAGCCCTTATATGGGCATTAATGTCCAGTCAGTCTATTATCATAACCGTACAACAAGTCAAAGGGCACACGATGCGTTAATGCGTGCGGCTCTTGAAGCGGACGGATTGCGTGTAGAATTTATACAAGAAGAAGAGGCTATCAATAATCCTGATGAGGCTGTACGTGAAGCCCTTGCAGGAATACGTGGTAAAGGCCCACAAGGAATTTAAGTATCATGGCTCAAGAAGATATCCGTCTTAGTGGGACGTTTCTAAATAGCAGCGGTAACGCTCTTGCGAGTAAGACGGCTACTTTATACCGAGAGGGAACTGTTACCCCTGCAATCGCAACGGATACGACTGACTCAGACGGTGAGTGGGATTTAACTGCCACGACTCCTGGGCGTTATGACGTTCAGCTAGTCAGCGGCACTGAGACAATCCGTATTCTTGCCAGAGACAAATTCCAGGTCACAGAGATTCAGGCTCGTAATCCCACCACAGCCCAACCTGCTTTATCTGCCTATTCAACCACGTCGGAAGCAGCCTCGCTCGTAGCCACGTTCGGGTTTAGACCCTCAACGGAATCCTCTGGAGTTGAGACAGCAGACACTCCAAGTGACGGCGACCTTGGCTATATCGACTTTACTCTTTCAAACGACCACACCGATAAGCAGGAATGGATTGCCGCACGTATTGCGTGGGAAGGCGCAGACGTGTCAGACGGATCAGAAGATGGGCAGTTCAACTTCTGGACAATGACGGCAGGAACGCTCGTTGAGGAGTTGCATCTAAGCGGAGCGGCTTTGTGGCCTGAAGCTGATGCTGGGCTGGACTTAGGAACCTCGGCTCTTGGGTTCAACGACCTGCACTTAGGCTCAGGTGGCGTTGTCAACTTTGACGGCGGCGATGTCACCCTCACTCATGCTTCAAATGCCCTCACCCTTGCCGGTGGCACTTTTACCGTTAGCGGTAATACCGTGCTGAACGGAGATGTGACCCTTGGTGATGCTGCTAGTGACGTTATTACTATAAATGGTACTGTCGCCGGTGCTAACGCTGTGATCTTTGAGGGTAATTCGGGTGACGGCAGCGAAACAACATTGGCAGTTGTAGACCCAACATCAGATCACACGGTTTACATGCCGAATCAGGGTGGTTATCTCGGAGTATTTGCAGCAGCAAGTACAACACAGATTAGTTCAACTCCAGAAGAACTAAACATTCTTGACGGAGCCACTGTTGTAGTAGGTGAGATAAATGCCCTTGACTTGGGCAGTACAGCAGTTGGTACTGCGATAGCAAGCAAAGCAGTTATCTTAGATTCCAGCAAAGACTACACAGGGATAAGAAATCTAACTATAACCGGGACGTTATCTGACGGTAATTACACCTTCGATGACAGCGGTAATGTATCTGGCTTAGGAACTGTTGGTTCTGGAAACATTACGTCTTCAGGCACTGTTCAGGGCACAGTAATAACAGCCACAACAGGCTTTGCTCCTGACGCCTCCGATGGTGCTTACTTAGGGACTTCTTCCCTACAGTTTACTGATCTATTCCTAGCAGACGGTGCAGTTATAAATCTTGGAGATGACCAAGATGTAACCCTGACGCATGTTGCTGACACAGGGGTACTTCTTAATAGCACCAGGCAACTTCAGTTTGGGGATAGTGGCACTTATATTCATCAATCTGCTGACGGCGTACTTGATCTAGTTTCAGATACTGAAATTGAAATTAACGCTACTACCATAGATATTAATGGTGCTGTGGATATTTCTGGTAACGCTACCGTAGGTGGAAACCTAACCGTTAGTGGAACCACGACAACTGTTGATACTACAAATACAGTAGTCAAAGACGCCTTAATCGAGTTGAATACTGGTGCTGGCAGTAACTCTGGTCACATAGGCGTTGTCATGGAGCGTGGCTCCACAGGTAATAATGCGATTATTGCTTGGGATGAAGGAGAAACTGGTTTTATTGTCGGAACGACTACTGCGACTGGCGCATCTACAGGCGACCTAACTGTTGCTGCTGCCCCTCTTGTTGCATCAGATATTACAGCAGCTAGCTTAGATATATCAGGCAACACCGACATTGATGGAACCTTGGAGGCTGATGCCTACACGGTAGACGGCACAACACTTGCCGAGTACATCGCTGACACTGTTGGTGCGATGTTCACCAGTAACACTGAAACCAGAATATCTGCAACTTATCAGGATGCTGATAATACCATTGACCTTGTAGTTGATGACATGGGTGGTGCTACTGCACTAGATGATGTAGCCACAGGTGACGCAGCAGCAACCCTGGCTACAACAGTTGGAAACATTACGATTGATGCACAGGCTAACAACACTGACATTATCTTTAAAGGAACTTATGACACTGGCGACATCACCATGCTTACGTTGGATGGTAGTGATGCGGGTAACGCCATCTTTGTTAATGATGTTCAGCTTAAGTCTGACGGTGCTTTGCTTGAGTTCGGGGCAGACCAAGATACCACACTTCTTCATACAGACGGTACGGGGCTAACTCTTAACTCAACCAACAAGCTGACCTTTGGAGATGTTGCTTCATTTATTCAGCAGTCATCTGATGGCACACTCAGGATTGACGGTGAAGCCATCATCGACCTCAACGCCAGCACAAGGGTTGATGTCTCGGTTGACTTGAAGGTTGGCAATGACCTGTCTCTAGCATCGGACTCCGCTGTATTTAATATGGGTGATGGTAACGATTTCACTATCACTCACAACGGTACCACTGGAGCGACTGTTGCAGCAAAGCCATTAGTGCTTGAGGGATTAGAAGCATCTTCTCTTGCGAATGATACCCACTCTGGAATTGTGCTTGAGTTCTTAGCGGGGGAATCTCTTGCTGTAGGCGATTGGGTTTATATGAGTACGACTGACGGTAGGGTAAGTAAAGCAGATGCAAACGACACTGGCGATGACGGACATTACCCTGCCATTGGTGTGGCTGTTTCGGCGCAAGGTTCAGCAGGTAGTGCTGTAAAGATTCTAACTCATGGGGCTTACAACGATTCAGATGGAGGCGGTTTTGGGGATGGAGACTTAACTGAAGGCAAGGTGTTGTTCTTGTCAGAATCCCCCGGAGAAGTTACTGCAACCGCACCAAGCGATGATGGAGACAGGGTGCAGGTGTGCGGCATTGCAATAGGTCCAAGAGATATTTTTGTAAACCCAAGCCTAGATGTAATTGAGCATGATTAATGGCTAACGAAGTAAAAAAAGTAAATGGTGTAGAAACTGCTGATATAAAAAATATCAACGGCATAACCGACACTAACCTCAAGAAGCTAAACGGGCAAGAGTTTACTGGTGGCACACCTTACAAGGTTGCTACTGGTGGTACTGTCTCAACCTCTGGTGACTACAAAATTCATACGTTCACAAGTTCAGGGACGTTTACTGTTACCTCCGCAGGACTTACAGATAACACTATTCAATACCTGATGATTGGTGGTGGTGGTAACGGTGGCACAGCCCCCGGCTTCACAGCAAGTCTGGGAGGAGGAGGTGGCGGTGGATCGCTAAGTACCTCTTCAAGCCTAGCGGTAGCTGGCGTAGAGGACTACGCGGTAACTATCGCTGCTGCTGGTGACGGTAATCACACAAGTTTTAAGTCTGCTGACGAATCAACTATTAGCATTACTTCTTATGGTGGTGGTAGAGGTGGAGGCTATCATAGTAGTGCTTATACTCACGGTGAAGGTGGGCCGGGGGCTAATGCGTCTGGTGGAGGTGGTGGAGGGACTTCCAATACTGGGAACGGAGGGTCTGGAGCAGGTACAGGCGGGAACGGAGGTTCTGGTAATGCCGGGGGTTACAACTTAGGTGCTGGAGGAGGTGGGGATGGTGGTAACGGTGGTAACTCCACCGCTATTTCTGGTGCTGGCAACGGAGGTAGCGGGACTGCCAATAGTCTTTCAGGAAGTTCGGTAACTTACTCTGGTGGCGGTGGAGGAGGTGGGCAAACGGATGCATACTCTACCCCCGGTAGCGGCGGCACTGGTGGAGGTGGTGCAG
>PVBE010081495.1_pt1 | contig 14657 bp, 9 predicted proteins | sample 1631181 | NCBI WGS metagenome assembly PVBE01 (sample SAMN08397723, study PRJNA350692) | Marine metagenome, whole genome shotgun sequencing project. | isolation source: water | place: Pacific Ocean | collected 2012-04
CTGCGGGCGCCGCTGGAGCTGCCGCCGGTGCAGCGGCAGGCGCAGCTGCTGCAGGGGCAGCTGCGGCCGCGGCCGGTGCAGCGGCAGGCGCAGCTGCTGCAGGGGCAGATGCGGCCGCGGCCGGTGCGGCGGCAGGTGCGGCCGGGGCCGCCTCTTGGGCATAGACGTTTAGCGGCGCAAGCAGCGCTACCAACGAACATGAAAGTGGGCTGAGGGCTTTCATCTTCTTTCCAACGGAGTTGTCGTTGAGGGCTGATCCCGACGGCCTGTCAGGAGCGTAGCCAGACGGGTCCCTCCGGTCAATGACGGGATGTCCCAACTAGGGGCGGATAGGCGTCGGATCATGGGTGGTCCTGGGCAGATTTGTCAACGTTGCCCCGGGGCCCGCAGAGCACGCTGATCGTGGGGTCTGACGTCATCGCAGCGCCCGCGATTCATCGACGTGCCGGGCGAGCTCCTGGATCAGCTCGTCGAGGCCCTCGCCGGTGGCGGCGGAGATCTGCAGGAACGGCAGCCCCTCCTCCTCGGCGGCGGCGGCGACACGCTCGGCCTGTTCGCGCACGTGGGGCAGGTCGGTCTTGTTGAGCACGCAGATCGCCGGGCGCGTCCCCAGCTCCGCGTCGTACAGCGTGAGCTCGCGTCGTAGCGTCCGCAGCGCCTCCACGGCGTCCCGATCCTCGTCGGGGGCGTGGTCCACCAGGTACACGAGCACGCCGGTGCGCTCGATGTGGCGCAGGAACCGGTGGCCGAGCCCTGCGCCCGCGTGGGCGCCCTCGATGAGCCCCGGCACGTCCGCGACGACGAACGTGCGCGTGTAGTCGACCTCGACGACACCGAGGTTGGGGACCAGCGTGGTGAACGGGTAGTCGGCGACCCTGGGCTTGGCCCGGGAGATCCGGGCGATGAGCGTGCTCTTGCCGGCGTTCGGGAGCCCGACGAGGCCGACGTCGGCCAGGAGCTTGAGCTCCAGGCGCAGGTTGCGGGCGACCGCCGGCCCGCCGTCGGTGGTCTCGTCCGGGGCTTGGTGGGTGGAGGAGCGGAAGCGGGCGTTGCCTTTTCCGCCATGCCCCCCTTCGACGACCACGAGGGTCTGCCCGACCTCCGTGAGGTCGCCGAGCAGCTCGCCCGTGCCGTGGTCGTAGGCGAGCGTGCCTGCGGGTACGGACACAAGGAGATCCTCCCCGCCGGCGCCCGTGCGGTGGTTGCCGCTGCCCTGGCCGCCGTTCTTGGCCTTGAGGTGTTTGCGGAACCGCAGATCGAGCAGCGTGTGGACCCGCTCGTCGGCCACCAGCGTGACGTCTCCACCCTTGCCCCCGTCGCCGCCGGCGGGACCGCCGCGGGGCACGTGCGCCTCCCGGCGCATGGCGGAGCTGCCGGATCCACCCGCCCCGCTGGTCACGAACACAGTGACCTCGTCGACGAAGTGCATGCAGCTTTGCGTGTCAGGATGGCCGCCCGCGGGGGTGGCCGGGTTGCGCTACGAGTCGGCCCGGACGATCGCGCGCTTGTGGCCAGCGCCGAAGGCCTCGTAGTCGACGATGCCGTCGATGAGCGCGAAGAGCGTGTAGTCACGGCCCATGCCCACGCCGTTGCCGGGGTGGAGGCGGGTGCCGAGCTGGCGAACCAGGATGTTCCCAGCCCGCACGCGCTGGCCCGCGAAGACCTTCACGCCCCGTCGCTGACCGTTGGAGTCGCGACCGTTGCGGCTGGAGCCCTGTCCCTTCTTATGTGCCATATGTCTAGGCCCCCGCCTCGATGCCGGTGATCTTGACCTCGGTGAATGGCTGCCGATGGCCCGTCTTGACCCGGTAGCCCTTGCGGCGCTTCATCTTGAAGACGACGATCTTCTCGCCGCGGCCCTGTTCGGCCACGTCCGCCAGGACCGAGGCGCCTTCCACGACCGGCGTGCCGACCTTGGTGTCTTCGCCTCCGCCCACCAGGCGGACATCGGTGAATCGGATCTGCTGGCCGGGCTCGACCTGCAACTTCTCGACCCGGAGAACGTCTCCTTCAGACACACGGTACTGCTTACCGCCGGTCTGGATGATTGCGTACATGCCGCTTCTCCCATGCTCCCCTCGGGTCCGAGGGGCCGACGTATCTAGGGGATCGCCTAGGGGGTGTCAACTGTGCCCGGGTCCGAATGTTTCCCCCACGGATCGGCGGTCGCTACCCTGAGATCATGGTCGTAGACCAGCCACGCGGAGTCTCCGAAGCGGCCCGGCTGTCCAAGTGGTGGCTGGTGTCGGCGGCCCTGCATCTCGGCGGCGGCGCCGGCGTCTACCTGTCCTTGGCCGACCCGGCGCCTCCCCCCGAGGTCGAGGAGGTGGTCGACACGGTCCAGTTCCTCCCGCCACCCACGGACGCCCGTGCGCTGGAGACCCCCCTGGACGACGACCGGATCGAGGCGACGGAGCGCAAGCGGGCGGACAGGCCGACGGTTCCAGAGCGGGTGAAGCAGCCCGAGCGGGTCACCCATGGGCTCGCCGGCCGCGCCGGGCCGCGGCACAGCCGACAGGTGAAGGCGACGGAGGGCGCCGCCCCCGTGCGGGCCAAGCGGGTCGTTCGCCGACGACCTGTACGCGTCCCTCCCGTTGCGAAGACGCCGCCCGAAGAGAAGCGCAAGCCGAAGCCCCAGAAGGCCCCTGACATCGAGTACGGCAAGGCCAAGGACGCCGCAAGGCGGACGATGGACCAGTTCGTGGGGCACCTGACTCCCGAGGAGGCCATCCCCGAAGAGCAGGCCTTCGCCATGATCATCGAGCGCACGGCAGAGGGGCCGATCCGGGGGGATCTTCCCCGTGTGGGCCGCCGGGGCAAGCTCCGGCGAAGGGCTACCACCGAGCGCCCGTCTGGCGATGAGGGCCTCGGTGCGATGGGCGCCCCCGACATCACCCGCATGGACAAGACGCTTCGGATGGACACAGACCTCATGCGCCGCCACCCCTACTGGAAGGCGGTCTACGACAAGGTCCAGCCCCACTGGAGGTTCCCGCGCTGGGCGGAGGACCAGAAGCTGCAGGGCGAGGTCCACATCTCGTTCCGCTTCGACTCGGAGACGGGCGGAGTGTCGAACTTCGAGGTCGTCCGTCGGAGCCGGGTGAAGGGGTTCGACGAGAACGTGATCGAGGCGGTGCGGCGTGCCGCTCCCTTCGGACGTGTGCCCGTGGACGCCCCGTCAGCCACGCAGATCGTGTGGCCGTTCAAGTTCAGGAATCCGCTGTTCTGAAGGTGAGGTCTTCGAAGGGTCGGTCAGGACGCCCGCAGGAAGGCCACGTATGCGGACAACGCCTCCGCCTGCGCCTCCACGTTCGTGCGGGAGTCGGCCAGGTTCTCAGGCCACGCGCCCTCTCCGTCGAGGGCCTTGGCGAGCCAGGCGGCGGCTCGGCGGGTGCTCCGCGTCGGATTGCCGCTGGCGAGCGCAGACAGGGAGTAGGCGGTCGCCTGGGTCGAGCCAGCCCAGGAGCCATCCTTGGACTGGCGGGCGATCAGCTGGGCGAGGAGGCTGTCGATGGCGGCGCCGTAGCGGTCGGCGTCCAGCGCGCGGAACGCCGTGACGAGGGCGGCCTTGGACGTGATGTCCCAGGTGTCGCGCACGCGAGGGGAGGCCATCCACTCGGCCCGGCGGGACCAGATCGAGTCGGCGAGCTCGGCGGCATACTTCACGTCGCCGACGCCGATGGCGGCGTGGATGCCGAACGCGACCTCGTACCCGGCCAGGGCGCGCTGGGTGCCGGAACGCAGAGCGAAGGTCCGCTCGACCTCGTCGGCGCCCGTCGGGCTGATCCTGGCGACGTTTCCGAACCAGGCTGAGGCGGCCTCCCGATAGCTGGGGTCGCCCGTGAACTCGGACAGCCGGGCCATGAAGGCGATGTCCGCCCGGTACGGGATGGTGAGCGAGCGGAACTGCCGGAAGTCGTTGAGAAGGGACATGCCGTACAGCAGGGCGTGGTCCAGCAGGCTGGGGTCGCCGCTGCTCTCATAGGCGTCCAGCATGGCGGACGCCACGACGCCGGTGATGTTCGTGTGGCCGGTGCCCGCGCCGCGCTCCCACTCCCAGCCGTTGCGCACGATCCGGGACTTGGCGCCGACATCCGTCGGGACCGTCCCCTGGTACCAGCCTTGGGCCCGGGCGAGGTAGTCGGCGGCGGCGCTGACGACGGGGACCCCGGCTTCAGGGTTGGCCCGGGCGGCCGGAGTCGCCAGGAGCACGGCCGCCGCGGCCAGCAGGGCTGCGATGGCGACGGGGAACCGGTCGGTGGACAGGGCGGCGGTGTGTGTCATTGCGGACCTCCTACGAGCATTACGATGGTATCCCCCCGCTGTTGCGCCATCAATTGTCGTCGGGGGCCGCTCCGGGATTTGCGACGCCGCCGTCGAGCCCGTCGAGCGCCTGCTTGCTGCGTCGGCCGTACTCGCCCCAGGGATCGAGCACGGACGCGGTCCGGAAGGCGCGTCGGGCCTCGTCGAGGCGGCCGAGGTCGCGGGAGACCGTGCCCAGGTGGAAATACGACTCGCTGACGGTCGGCCCCATGGCGGCGTTCATCAGGCGGATGCTGGCCAGGATGCGGTCCCGCGCCTCCTCCAGCCGACCCATGCGGTACAGGACCCATCCCTCGGTGTCGAAGTAGTACTTGTTGGAGGGCGGCTGCAGCCGCTCCGCCCGCCGGACCAGCTCGAGCCCCTCCTCCAGGCCGGTGCGCCGGCGGCTGAACAGGTAGGCGAGGTTGTTCATGTACACACCCGCCCTGGGGTTGCGCGACAGCGCCTGCCGGTAGGCCTGCTCGGCGCCCTCCTCGTCGCCCGAGGCCTCGAGGGCCTCCGCGAGCAGGGTGACCTTCGCCGAGTGGTCCGGGAAGCGGCGGTCCAGCTCGTCGAGCCACCGGCGCATCAGCACGCCCGAGCGCCGGGCGCGGGCGAGCTCGAACGCGCCCTGGTGCAGCACCTTGTCCGGGGACTCCGACCGGGCGACCCACAGCCGCAGCGCCTGGTCCGCAGGGTCGACGGCCCCCTCGCGCATGAGCACGTCTGCCACCAGGGCGGCGTTGTACGGGGGCGGGTCCGGGTCCTTGTCCGTCCGGTCGTCGAAGGGATCGGCGATGAAGCGGGGCGGAAGACCCGGCAGCTCCTTGGCCAGGCGCGCCGCGGCGCCCGCGTTGCTGAGCGCCACCTCTGTCAGGAGCGCCCAGAGCTGCGCCTCGGGGGGGATGGTCCCGGCCTCCTGGGTCCTCAGCAGCCGCAGCGCCTCCTCGCTCCATCGCCTCGGGGGCGCCGGGCTGCCCAGCCGCGGGGCGCGCCCCGAGAAGATCAGGCGACGACCGAGGAACAGCCGCGCGCGGGCGGTGTCCGGCGCCCGCGACACATACGTGCGCTCCGCTTGGGGGTCGCGTTCGCCCAACCGCAGCCCGGCGATGGCCTGCAGCAGCCAGGCGTCTGCGTCCTCCGGCACCTGCGCGGTGGCCTGTCGGGCGAACTCGCGCGCCTGCCCGGGCGCTCCCACCCGCAGGAGCACGCGGGCGGCCTCGCGTGCCGCCGCGCCCGGCCTCGATGCACCATCGACGTAGGTGCGCAGCGCCTCGTAGGCCTGCTCCGGCTGCCCGGCCATGTGATCGGCCCTTGCGAGCTCCACCAGGGTCTGCCGACCGCCGGGCGCGAGCGCGAGGAGCTGCCGTCGGATGCGGGCCGCCTCGCCCCAGCGCAGCTCGCGCTCGAAGCTCGACGCGAGGTCCGCCAGCCGCTGGTCGAGGGGCGAGCCCTTGAGCGCAAGGTACTCTTGGACGGCCTCGCGGATCTCGATGGGATCGCCCCTGCGCAGCTGGACCACCGCGTAGAACTCCACGAGCTTCTGATCGCCCGGGAACCGCTCCAGCCCCTCCCGGGTGAGGTCCGCGGCCATCTCCAGCCTGTGTTGCTTGAACAGGGTCCGCACGGCGCTGCGGTAGGCCTTGTTCCGGTCCGGCCGCAGGGCGATGTAGTCGCCCACCGCAGCTCGGAGGGCCTTGGCGTCGCGGCCCGCCGCGCCCAGGGCGAGCAGCCGCAGGTGGAGCGCCTGCTCCGCCCGCTCGCGCAGGGAGTGCCCGGTGGCTTCCGCCAGCCGGACCTCGGCGTCGCGCCACTCGCCCGCCCCGAGCAGGACGGCGCCGGCGCGCAAGGCGATCTCCTCGGGCCGGTCCCCGCCCTCCCGGGCCTTGGCCCACCGGTCCAGCGCCTCGCGGCCGCCGGCCCGGTCCCCGGTCTCGAAGAGGAAGTCGGCGAGGTCCCAGAGCACGTCCGGCTGTGCGTCCGGGTCCTCGGCGGCGTCGCCGAGGAGCTCGGCGGCTTCGGCCTCCAGCCCGCGGGCGAACAGCACCTTGGCCAACGACTGCCGGGCGGTGGACGGATCCGCGGCGTCGGCGAGGTGCAGTCGCGCAGATCGGAACGCGGCGGGCAGGTCTCCCGCGGCCAGCCGCAGCCGGGTGAGCTCCAGGGTCTGTCCGGCGCCGGCGGTGCTGGCCAGCTCCAACCGATCCACCAGCGCTGAGGCCAGATCCCGCCTCCCTCTTCCCACGAGATCGATCAGGATGTCGCCGGCGAGATCGTCGGGCTGGGCGTGGCGCTCGATGCGCTCGAGCAGGGCGTCGAGCGTGTCGACGTCGCGTCCGTCGGACAGGGCGTATGAGGCAGCGTCCCGAAGCGAATCGTCGTCGGGCGCCTCCCGGACCGCCAGCCGGGCGTGGAGGTAGGCCTCGCCGAAGCGCCCGGCGTCCGCGAACGCCTGCGCCACGACCCGCTGGGCCCGGGGCCGGGAGCGCGCCGTCGTCACGAACCGCTGCACTGCGGGGCTCAAGGCCTCAGGCCTGCCCTGGGCCAACCGGATGGCGGCCAGCTGCAGGAAGGCGTCGCGCAGGTGCTGCTCCACCCCAGCCTCCAGGACCTCCTCGTACAGCTGCGCGGCGAACCCGATGTGGCCCGCCGCGCGGAACGCGTCGGCGATGGTCGTCATGCCTCCCGGGGCCTGGGCGCGGGCCGCCAGCAGCGCCCTGCGGGCCTTCGCATCGCGCCCGAGCCGCAGGTACGACCGGATCAGGTGGGCGTGGTGGTCCGGGTGGGCCGGATCGAGCGTCGTGGCCCGGATCCAGTGGGCGGCCGCCTCGTCATGGCGCCCGAAGCGCTCCAGCAGCTCTCCGATCTTCTCCAGGGGGCTGCGCTTGGAGGTGGCCGCGGCGAGGCAGTCGTCGAACGCCGCCGAGGCCTCCGCCCAGCGTCCGAGGACCAGCAGCAGCTCGCCCCGCGCCAGCTGGATGTCCGACCGGCTCGTGTCCGGCGACAGCGCCCGCCCGTAGAACTCGAGCGCCGCCTCGAAGGCGCCCCGGGTGCGGAGCCCCTCGCCGGCCCGCAGCCAGCTCCTGGGGTCGCCGCCGTTCTCCTCGATGAGCCGCGCGACGTAAGTGGACGCCTCCGCCGCACGGCCGAGCGAGTACAGCAGATCGGTCAGCCGCTTGAGCGCCTCGGCCCGGTTGGGCCGCACCGCCAGCACGCGGCGCCACTCGGCCACCGCCTCCTCGCGCAGGCCGCAGCGGGCGAGCTTGTCCGCCGCCTGCTCGCGAGCGCGCACCTCGTTGCGGGTGTTCGCCAGGTAGCCCCGGGTCATCGCGAGCAGGCCCGCCCGATCGCCGCGGGCCACCATCACGTCGGCCGCCTCGCCGTAGGCCTGGTCGAGCTCTGGCCCCACGGAGGCGAGCACCCGGCGGTAATGCCGCAGGGCGTCGTCGTACATGCGGACGTCCCGGTACTTGCGGGCGATCTCCAGGTGGTTGCGGGCCTCGTGCCCCTCGCCGTCGAGCCAATGCTCGAACACCTGCCGGGCACGCTCGGCGTTGCCCAGCTTGAGGTTGCAGATGCCGAGCTCCAAGGCATACAGGCCGCGCAGGGACGAGCCCTTGAGCGCCCGCTCGTACGCCTTGGCCGCCTGGGCGTAGTACTGGCCGAGGAAGAGCTGGTGGCCCAGCTTGCCCAGGTCCAGCTTGTCGGCGGCGTCGCTGTCGAGGAGCTCGTCGTACAGCCTGGCGGCCCGTTCCTGGTCGCCGGGGGCCTGCCGGCTGCGGTAGATGTCGGCGGTGTACTGCAGGTAGCGCGGATCGCCAGGCGCCACCTCGCGAATCCGGCGGTAGGCGGCCAGGGCCGCGTCGTAGTCGTTGTTCCGGCGGTACCGGGTGGCGACGGCGTGCAGCGCCCGCACCTTGTCCTCGGCCTTGGCGACGTACTTTCGGAAGGCGGCGTCCGCGGAGTCGCGGTCGTTCCGTCGCAGCTGCAGCGAGCCCAGGCGCAGGTGGAGCTCGGCGCGGTCGGGCTGCAGGCGGATCTGCTCGAGCAGCGCCCACCGCTGGTCCTCCATCAGCGTGGCGCTGCGGTACCGGGTCTCCAGGCGGGCCAACGCCCGGACGCGGCCCTCGGGCCCCTCGGCGAGGTCGACGAACCGGCGGTCGGCCTTGCGCATGCCCGGCCGGTCGCGGGTCTTCCAGCGCACCTCGCCGAGCAGGTACAGGGCATCCTGCCGGCGGGCTCGCGGCAGATCCTCGCCTCGGGCGGCCATCTCGAAGAACTTCAGCGCTCGGGGCCAGTCCTCGCGCCGCTTGTAGTCCTTGCCGATGGACAGCAGCGTCGTGCCGGGGTCGCGGGCCCGCTTGACCAGCTGCAGCCGGGTGGCCTCCTCCTCGTCCGGCTGCCGCGCATCGCGGTACACCCGGGCCAGGGACCGCCACAGCCCGGGGTCCCCCGCGCGCAGGCGGATCGCCGCTCGCAGGTGGTGGGCCGCGGGCTCGTAGCGCCGCTCGATGCGCAGGCGATCGGCCACCGTGGCGTGGGCGGCGGCCTTGTCCGTGGCCGCCCGCACGTAGCGATCGAGGGCGCCCTTGGCGTCGGCCGCAAGGGCCGCCTCGCGATACAGGTCATACAGGCGCAGGAAGGTGACCGTACGGCTCGGGTTCGCCCGTGCGCTCTGCTCGTAGCTGTCGATGGCGTACTGGGAGTCGTCCTGGCTGGCGGCCCACTCGCCGGCGGCGAACGCCGCGTTGGCGGAGTCGCCCCTGGCCTTCACGTACCGCTGGATCACCTCGCGGGCCTCGGCCCGGGCGCCTCGGGCGGACAGCAGGCCGGCGAGGGCCTTGGCGGACGCGAAGTCGCCGGGGTCCTTGCCGGTCGCCTTGGTCAGGTACTCCTCGGCCAGCCGCCGGGCGCCTTGGGACCGAGCCTCCTCGCCCACCCGCCGCCAGGTCGACGCCTGGTCGCCCATCAGCGCGACGTAGCGGGTGAACGCCTTGCGAGCCTTGCGCAGGTCTCTGAGCTCCAAACGCTGCCGGGCGAGGGCGAGGACGGACTCGGCCCGGCCCGGATCCAGGCGCAGGGCCTCCTCGAAGAACTCGGCCGCCGTCGTGGGCACGCCGCGCTTCTCGAACCAACGGGCCACCCGGTGGGCGGCGGTGGCGCGCCCACCCGGGGTGGGCGACGACAGCTTCACGTGCTCCTCGAACGCCCCGCGGGCGTCGAGGTAGCGGCTCATCTCGGCGAGCAGCCGGCCGCGCTGCAGCGGATGCTGCGGGTTGTCAGGGTCGTGGCGCTGGGCGGAGGCCCAGGCCTCGACCGCGGCGTCCCGCAGGCCCTCGTCTCCCAGCCGGGTGGCGCGGGCGCTCCAGGCCGCCGACAGACGCACCCGCTGGCCCTCATAGGGGATGAGCCCCTCCTCGACGGCCCGATCGATCAGGCGGATGCCGGCTGCGTAGTCGCCGCTGGCCAGCAGCATGTCCGCCGCCTTGAGGAGTACGGCGCGGAACTCCTCGTCCGGCACCGCCTGCTTGCCATGGAGCTCGCGGATCCGTCCGAGCTGGAAGGCCGCCTGGGCGTCGGAGCCGACTGCGCGCAGCACCCCGGCCAGCAGCTCCCTGGCCTCGCGTCGCGCGGGCTGCGCGTCGAGGACGAGGCGCAGGGCGTTCTCGGCGTCGACCCAGCGCTTGGCGCCGGCGTGGAGCTTGGCGAGGGCCATGCGGACGTCGGCGTCGCCGGGCGTCTGGGTCAGCGCGGCCTCGAGCAGCGCGCGGGCCTCTGGGGCCTTGCCGGCGGCGATGAGATCGTCGGCCTTCTGAACGTGGGACATGCAGCCCACGCCCACGGCCATGACGACGGCGGCGGCGAGCAGGGTGTGCGCCGCCGGCGGTCGGCGTGGCGCGCTCACCGGATGGCAGCCTCGAGGTCGATGGGCTGCCAGCCGTCGCCCGACGGCGCCGCCGGGCCGACGACGATCGTGGCGAACTTGTCCGGCGTCAGGCGCTCCCGGGCGACCCGGGCGATGTCGTCCGCGGACACGGCGGCGATGCGCTCGGGGTACCGGGTGAGCCAGTCCGGGGCGTAGCCGTAGTGGTCGAGGACCGCCTGCTGGGCCGCGACTCCGTAGGCCGTGTCGAAGTTGAAGACGTGGCTGTTGAGGAAGGCGTCCTTGGCCTGGGACAGCTCCTCGGCCGAGACGTCGGCCTTGGCCCGCATGGCGTCGGTGACCTGGTGGATGAGGCCCAGGACCTGGTCCAGGTTCTTCGGCTCCGTGCCCACGAAGACGTACAGGTAGCCGTCGTCGTCCTGCAGTCGGCGGACCCCGGTGCTGACCGAGTACGCCAGCCCGCGATCCGAGCGGATGGCTTCGCCGAGGCGGCTCTGGAACACGCCGCCGCCCAGGATGTAGTTGAGCAGATCCGACGTGTGGCGGTCCGGGTGGTGGCGGGGCAGCCAGCGCTGCCCGGCGAGGATCACCGCCTGGCCGCTCTGCTTGACCGCCAGCCGGCGGGTCGGCCCCGGCAAGCGCTCGGTCCGCTTGTCCGCCGGGCGCTCGGGCTTGTCGCCCTGCCACCCCCCGAAGCCGGCGGTGAGCCCTGCGCTGAAGGCGTCGGCCGCGATGTCTCCGACCGCGACCAGCCGGGCGTTGGAGGCGACGAAGTAGCGCTTGTGCAGGGCGACGATGTCGTCGCGGGTCACTGCCTTGAGCTCGGCTTGGGTGGGCTGCTGCACCCAGCGAGAGCCTGCGCCGTACAGGGCCTTGCGCAGCTCCCGGCTGGCGATGCCCTGGGGGTGATCGTTGCGGCGGCGGACGGCCTCGATGGCGCGGCCGCGTTCGATCTCCAGGCGCTCGGCGTCGTACAGCGGCCTGCGGACGACGTCGGACATCAGCTCGAACGCCAGCGCCAGGTCCTTGGCCAGCGCGGCGACCCGTACCGTGGTCCGGTCGTCGCCCACGGACACGTGCACCTCCATGGCCCTGGACTCGGCGGCGTCGGCGAACTGCGAGGGGGAGCGCCCGCCCGCGCCCCCGACGGCCAAGGTGCGCTCCAGGAGCTCGACGACGCCTGGCTTGTCGGCGGGGTTGTCGCGGTTGCCCATGCCGATGAACAGGGCGAGGTTGACCAGCGGCAGCTCGGTGTCCGGGGCGAACCACGCCACGAGCTGGCTGTCGGGGAGCTTGTGGACCGTGGCCTGCCTGGGCTCGAACTGCAGCCGCTCGAACGACAGCGTGCGCGGGTCCTCGGCGAGGGTCGCCGTGGCGGCGGGCTCGGCGCTGCGCAGCCCGGGGCCGACCTTGGTCTCGATCTTGGGGCTGCCGGCGCAGGCTGTGGCGATCAGGGCGATCACGAGCGGCCTCATGGGGTGACCGCCTTGGCCGCCTCGGCGCCCTTGGCTGCGGTCGGGACCTCGGCCGCCGCGGGCGGCTTGGCCGCAGGGACCAGCGTGGCGACCACCCGGTTGTCCGCGTTCAGGTAGGTCTTGGCGAAGGTCTGGATGTCCGCCGCCGTGATGGTGGCGAGCACGTCGGGGTGGGTGGCGACGTAGCGCCAGTCGCCCACCGTGGACTGGAAGTAGGTGAGCTGCGAGGCGAGCCCGGAGTTGGTGTCGAGGCCTCGGAGGAAGCTGGCCTCGACCCGGGTCCGGACCTTGTTCAGCTCGGCCTCGCCGACAGGCTCGGTCTTGAGGCGGTCGAGCTCGGCGTACAGCGCGCTTTCGGCGTCGGCCGTGGTGTGCGGGTGCCGGGGCGACAGGCGGAACACCAACAGGTTGGGCCGCCGGTGACCGGGGGCGCCATAGCTACCCACCCGGGTGACGACGCCCTGCTCCTGGACGAGGGCCTTGTTGAGCCGGGCCGTGCGGCCGTGGGTGAGCAGGTCGTGGAGCACGTCGGCCACGTAGTCGTCGCGGTGGGGCGCGTTGGGCTTGTGGAAGCCGATCATGACGGCGGGTTGGGCGTCGAAGGGCACCTGCACGCGCCGCTCGGCCTTCGACTGCCTGGGCTTCGCGGGCGGCGGCGGCGGGGCGGCCTTGCGGGCCGGGATGACGCCGAAGGTGCGGCTGAGCAGGTCCTTTGCGACCTCCAGCTCGAAGTCGCCCACCAAGGCGCCGACTGCGTTTTCGGGGGTGTAGTGGGCGGCGTGGAACTCCCGGGCCTTGGCCGCGGTGAGCGCCCGCAGGTCGGCCCACGTGCCGACGGTGGGGGCGTGGTACGGGTCGCCGACCGGGTAGGCCGCCTGCACGAACGCCTCGTACAGCTTGCCTCCCGGGTTGCTCTCGACGCGCATGCGGCGCTCCTCCATGACCACGTCCTTCTCCGACCAGAACTCCCGGAGCACCGGGTGGGCGAGGCGGTCGGCCTCGAGCAGGGCCCAGAGCTTGAGGCGGTTGGCCGGCAGGTTGACGAAGTAGGAGGTCAGGTCCTTCGACGTGGTGGCGTTGAGGCCGACCGCGCCGTTGCGCAGGTACAGCCGGGACAGCTCGTCCTTGACCAGCAGCGGCTTGTGCTTGTCGCGCAGCTCCAGCATCCGCTTGGTGAGCGCCTCGGCCCGTCGGGCCTCCTCGGGGGTCTGCTTGTCGCCCTTGACCAGCAGCCCGGCGAGCTCGTCGCCGACGGTGTCCATCTCGGCGAGGACCGGGCGCTCGCCCTCGAGGTCCTTGATGCCGATGCGGGTGGTGCCCTTGAAGGCCATGTGCTCGAACAGGTGCGCCACGCCGGACGCCCCGGCGGGCTCGTCCGCCCCACCCACCCGGAACCGGATGTAGCCCGAGAAGACCGGCGCCTGGGTCCGGCGGACCAGCAGGAAGAGCATGCCGTTGTCGAGGCGGTGCTCGACAACGCGGGAGGCCAGGTCGAAAGCCGAGGCGGGCGCCGGGGCCACCGACATCACGAGCGCCGCAGCAAGACAGGCCACGACAGCCAGGATCGGCCGGGCGATCCGCGTTTTCGTCAGGGGCTTGTTCACAGAGGGGGTCGTCCTCCGAAAAGGGGCGCGCATGGTAACTTGAACTCATGGCCGCAGGGGACGCATTCCCGCGCCGCGCCGACCTCGACGCCGCGGCCGAGGAGCTCGAGCGGGCGTCCGCCCAGCTCGCTGAGCGCGTCCGCGTCATGACGTCGAAGGCTCGCAGGAAGACCGCCCGTTCGCTGCTCAAGGAGACCTGGTTCGCCGTGGAGTCGCTGCGGGCCGCTGAGCCCGCCTCACAGCCGGCCCTTCTGGCGATGCGGGCAGCCCGGGACCTGGACCTCGCCCTGGCGTCCGCCCTGGGGGTCGACCCCCACGCATCGCTGAAGCTCCCGGCGGGTACCGTCTCGGCCACGAGCGCCACCGCCAGTCCCCTGGCACCCCCGCCGGACCCCATGCGCCTGGACTGGCCGATCCGCTACGACCTCGACCGCATCGAGCGCCTGGGCGAGCCGGGCCGTCAGGCGGACGCCATGGCCGGCCGCCTGGACGACGCCGCCGCCGAGATCGAAGCCCGCGCCCGCCGGGCCGCCGGCCTGTCTCCGGTCTCGCTCACTGAGCGCGAGCTCGAGCCTGAGGTCGACATGGACGGGATGGAGCTGGCCCGCGCCCAACCCAAGAAGCGCCCAGGGCCGGGCGGGTCATGAGCTGACTCACGGCGAGGCGGCGGCTACTCCCCGTACCCATCCTTGTCCTCGTCGAACCCGACCTCCTGCTCGTCGTCGTACTTGCCCTTGTAGACCCGCACGCGACCCTTCTTGTCCTCTTTTTCCTGCTCCTGCTGCTCCTCGACCTTCTTGTCCTTCCACCACTGCAGCGGGAGGAACCAGTGGCGAGGCAGGAGGCCCTTGAGCGCGAGGTGCTTCGTCTCGGTGCGGTTGAGCTTGTAGACGTCGCCGGTGGCCGACAGCAGCACGACCTGCTTGCCGTCGAGGGCGAGCATGCAGGCGTCGGCGTCCAGGGCGTCGGATTCGAGGAAGCGGCGGAGGCTGGAGCTGGCCACGGCGCCCACGGAGCGAAGGACCTTGTCGGGGGCCACGGCGCCCAGGGTCTTGAGCGAGCGGCCCCGCCACTTGCCCATCGTGTGGCGCAGGCGCTCGGCCCGGGCCTGCACCTCGCTGTCGTCGGAGCGGCCGAACACGCCCCCGCAGCCGTCGAGCTTTTCGATGCGCTGCAGGAACTCCGGGGCGATCTCCTGGGACTGCTGGGGGTGGAATGCGCCGTCGTGCCAGGCGATCTGGCCGTCGGAGTCGACCCAGCCGACGAACAGATGGGTGTCGCAGGGCTGTCTGCCCCGGCCGCGCAGGTTCAGGGCCCACTCGGGGACCCCGGCGTCCAGCGCCTCGGCGCGGCTGCCCATGCGGGCCACGATCTCCCGCACCACGTAGCCGA
>PVBE011072831.1_pt1 | contig 14654 bp, 12 predicted proteins | sample 1631181 | NCBI WGS metagenome assembly PVBE01 (sample SAMN08397723, study PRJNA350692) | Marine metagenome, whole genome shotgun sequencing project. | isolation source: water | place: Pacific Ocean | collected 2012-04
ACGGCCATGATGGCGCCGGTGCCGTAGGCGCCGAGAACGTAGTCGGCTGTGTAGATGGGGATCTCTTGGCCGTTGACCGGATTGGTGGCGTAGGCGCCAGTGAAGATGCCGGTCTTCTTGCGGCCGAGTGCCGTTCGCTCGAGATCGCTCTTGCGCGCGGCAACTTCGGCGTACTTTCGGACCTCATCGCGGTGTTCGTCCGTTGCGATCTCGACGGTGAGCGGATGATCCGGCGCCACGACCATGTAGGTCGCACCAAAGAGCGTATCGGGGCGTGTCGTGTAGACGCCGAGGGCCTCCTTGCGACCGACGATGGGGAACTCGACCTCAGCGCCTTCACTGCGACCGATCCACTCCCTTTGCTTTTGCTTGGTCTCCGGCCAGTCGAGGGAGTCGAGGCCATCGAGCAGCTTGTCGGCGTAGGCCGTGATGCGGAGCTGGTATTGGCGGAGCGGCTTGCGCACCACGGGGTGAGCGCCGCGCTCGCTGCGGCCGTCAATAACCTCTTCGTTGGCGAGCACCGTGCCGAGTTCTTGGCACCAATTGACTGGGATCTCTTTTTGGAATGCGAGTCCCGCGTGAAAGAGCTTCAGAAAAATCCACTGCGTCCAGCGGAGGTATTTGGGATCCGTGGTGTCCACTTCCCGCGACCAGTCGTAGGCGAAGCCGAGCGACTGCATCTGCTTTCGGAAGTGATCGGTGTTCTTCTTGGTGGTGACCGCCGGATGCGTGCCGGTGTTGATCGCGTGCTGCTCCGCGGGCAGCCCGAACGCATCCCAACCCATCGGGTGCAGGACGTCGAAACCTTGCATCCGCTTGTAGCGGCTAAAGATATCCGTCGCCGTGTAGCCCTCAGGGTGGCCGACGTGCAGCCCACTGCCCGACGGGTACGGGAACATGTCGAGAACGTAGAGTTTCTCGTGTCCCTCGCGCCGTTCGGCCTTGAAGGTTTCGTGATCGGCCCAGTACTTCTGCCAGCGCGGTTCGATGCGCCGGTGGTCGTATCCCATGGCTGTGCGTCTAGCAGATTTGAGGCGGCGACGGGCTATTGGGTGCGTTTCGCTGCGGGTCGGTTGCAGGCCGCACGCGGCCGCTTCGCCCGCTTCGCCGGCTGCGCTCGCTTGGAGATCTTGCGTTCGAGGCGGGCCTCACGTTTGGCCTGGGCCTCGTCTGCTTCGCCGGTTCCGAGCAGCGTCACTTCGCGGGCCCGCGCCGGATCCTTGAGGTAGTGCTCGTAGAGCTTGGCGAGTTCGAGTCTGACCGCCGGATCGTTCACCTCTCCGGCCAGCTGTTCGAAATCTCGCAGCGCCTGGGCTCGGTCGCCCCGGGCCTTGGCGATCCGTGCTCTGGCACCCAGCGCCGAGGGTCCCACCCCGGCTTGAACGGCCCGTTCCGCCGTCTCTGCGGCTCGCTCGAAGGCTTTTGCTCGTTTCAGGGTCTCCGCCATGGAAACCAGGTCCTCGTCGTGCAGAGGCCCGCTCTGGCTTTTTTTGTTGCCAGTCTCGTTCGGCGTCTCTGCGAACGGCTCTCCGTAGATGCCAACCAGGGCGGCCATGGACGCCACATCCCAGCGATTGTGGTCGATGACCGCGCGAACCGCTTCCTCGTCACCAGTCCGAAGGTAGTGCGAGTAGCGCGGCGCGACGTCCGCCCCTTCGATGTCGTCGTGTCGGTCAAAACCAAGCACTTCGCTCTCGATGTTTTTGAGCCGGCAGCTCCCAATCCGCTTCTTGTGCAGACGGCGGCCGACGCTGAGCAAATCGAGGTGTGGCGGAGGCTCGGGACGGGGCAGACGCTGCATCACGAAGCGCGTCTCGAGCAGGGGCCAGTCGTACGAACGCCCGTTGAACGATACGAGTAGCTCGGCGCGACGGATATGCTCCGTCAAGTACACGAGCATGGCGCTCTCGTCCGATGGGGTTCTCAAAAAAATCTGCTCGATCACCAGCTGCCGAGCGTCATCAAAGAACGCAAGACCGACCACAAAGGGCAAGACGGCAGCTCCAGAGAGACCCGTTGTTTCCAGGTCGAAATAAAGAGCACGCTTTGGCTGCCGAGTCGCCAACCTGGGCTCGAGAGCAAGCAGACTCAGCAGCTCGGGATCGGCGGAGTATCCCGGGGCGACGGGGATGCGGCCGACGCGGTACGACAACGGCAGCGTCTCGCGGAAGAGGCAGACGGGACCGCCGGCGTGCTCCTCGACCCAAAAGGGCAGCTCCCTCAGCTCCCACGGGCCCTTCTTGATGGGCGCGTCCGTCTTGATGGGCGTGCCGGGCGTGCCAAACGCTCCAGACAAGCGAGCCTGCTCGCGCTCACGACCCAGAATGTGCGCCATCTTGTCGCGGAGCGTGACCAGAACGTCGCCCCGCGTTGGCGGAGCCGCAGCAGCGTCCACGTCGCCATCACCAGCGGCACTGCCAGCGTCCGGCGTAGCGTCACCACCGCCGGTCGCCCCGGGATGACGCGCGCCCCTGCCCTCGGGCCGTCCGAGCGTGGCAAGGCGGGAGCGGAAGTCCATACGACGTCTACCCTACCCCTCTGAGGCGCTGGTCCGCCAGCGGTGGCACGCGAGGCAGGTCACGGAATGTCCGAGCCCTGCGGCGCTGGCGGCACTGGCGGCACTGACGGCGCTGGCGGCGCTGGCGGCGCTGGCGGCGGACAGAGTTCGTCCGGCCGCAACGGGAACGCCACAATCTCACCGCTATCGGCTGCAAACACGACGCGCGCCCTCGCCGAGTCAACCAGCGGCGTGCGAAAGCCCGCGTTTGCCAGGCGGGCTGTCACGAGCGGCACGAGCGGCGCGGGCCGGCTGCCGTCATTGGCCGCGGCCTGAGGCGGAAAGAACGAAATCCGCCCATCCAGGCCCGGCACAAAGGCCCACCCGTCGGGAGTCACGACCGCCGCCGCTGACGGCTGCGACGCCTGCCAGCTCGCCAAGACGTCGCCCGTCGGCGAAAATCGCGTGACGAGCCCATCGGTCGAAACCGCGACGACGCCGGAATCCGGAGAGTCGGCACCCGGCGCCAACGAGGCGAATTGCACATCCTGGCGGCGCCAGCGCTCCCCGAGCTGCCCGTCCAATGCGACCAGGGTATCGCCGGCGACCACGTACGCGCCCTCCCCCGCAACCACTACGGCGGTCACGGGGGCCACGCCGCGCTGGGCGTCCGCCTTCCCACGCCGGGCGCCCCCGGGCGGCTCCGCCCCCGCCTTGGGCGCGTCGGCAGACTGCGGCGACTCCGAATCAAGGCGAGTCTCGAATTGGACTCGCGAGCCCTTCACGGAGAACACGCGACCGTCCGTGGTTCCGACGAGCGCCCGGCCACGGTCGATCCACCGCGGCCCGGCGCTCCCGCGGCCGGTCAAGGTATGCCCGACGTCGGTGCCGTAGGCGGAGAAGACGTGAAGCCCGCCACGCGCGCCAAGGTAGGCAAATCCGCCGCCGGGTCGCGAGACGAGATCGGAGCCAGGACGCGGCAGACGTCGTCGTTCCCAACGCTTCGCGCCGCGGCCCGAAATCGAATAGAAGCGCCGCCCGACGGTGCCGACATAGCAATTCCCTCGGCCCGACATGGCCGGCCCCGCCGCCACCCCGAAGGGCAACGTGTAGCTCCACTGAAACCCGCCGCGGGGGCCTAAGAGGTGGACCAGGCCCTCTGTGGTCACCACGCAGATCTGCCCGTCGGGCCCGATGGCGGGCTGCCCCGCTAGGGGCGACCCCGCGTGAAAACGCCACAACGGCCTGGGACTGCAGGTCGCAGCCAACGACACGTCACCCGTGTCGGTGCCAGCTCGCGCGGCGGCGGCAGGCACGGACGGGACCACGTGAGTGCCCTGGACGACATTTGAAGGCGCCTTCGCCGGCGAGCCGGGATCACCGACAGAACAGCTCAACGCGGCGAGCGCGGTGAGCTGCGTCCCCCAGGGGACCGGTCGATGCAGACGGGGCATGGCCCGCGTGTAGTCTGCAGCGCCATGGAGGACCAGCTTTTACGCTAGGGTGCGCGCGATGGCGATTCATGTTTTTGGCCTCAGCGGAGGCATCGGGTGCGGGAAATCCACGGTAGCGGCAAGCTGGCTCGCTCGCGGCCTTCCGGTGATCGACGCCGATCTGCTGGCTCGCGAAGTCGTGGCAATCGGCAGCGGCGGACTCGCCGACATCGTGAAAACCTTTGGCGACGCGATCCTCGCAGCAGATGGATCGCTGGATCGAAAAGCCCTGGCGTCGCAGGTTTTCGAAAACGACGACGCGCGACGACAGCTCAACGGCATCACCCACCCGCGGATCCAGATGCTAACTGCCCAACGTATCGGAGAGCTGGACGCCGCCGGCGAACCGCTGGTCTGCTACGACGCCGCGCTACTCGTAGAGTCCGGAGCCATCGAGATGATGCGCCCGGCGGTCATCGTTGCTGTACCGCGAGAACTTCAAATCGAACGTACTGTGGCGCGCGACAGCTGCACCCGCGCGGAGGTCGAGGCGCGAATCGACTCGCAGATGCCGATCGAAGAGAAGGTCAAAGTGGCGGACTTTCTGATCGACAACTCGGGCAGCTTGGATGAGGTCCAAGGCCTCGCCGACGAAGTGCTGCGCGAGATTTGCTTAGCCAACGAGATCGATCCGGGTCGTTACGAGCTCTAGGAGCCAGGTCGCGAGCTGCCGGAGCCGGAGCGCGCCCTCAGTAGCGAGCGCGACGGTCCAAACGACTGCGCGCCGCACGGAGCGTGTTATCGAGCAACATCGCGATAGTCATCGGCCCGACGCCGCCGGGGACGGGCGTCATGGCACCGGCCACCTCGCTCGCGCTCCAGTCGACGTCGCCGTGCAGCTTTCCGTCCTCGCCTCGGTTGATCCCAACATCAATAACGATGGCGCCGGGCTTCACCCAGTCTGCCTTGACCAGCCCTTCGCGCCCTACAGCGGCTATCAGAATGTCGGCTTCGCGGCATACACCGGCCAGATCTTGGGTCCTCGAATGAGCCAAGGTGACGGTGCAATGCCGCGCCAAGAGGAGCGCGGCGATAGGCTTGCCGACGAGAGCGCTGCGCCCGACGACGACGGCCCGCGCGCCTTTGAATGTGACGCCGCTCTCCTCGAGCAGGCGAATGCAGCCGCGAGGGGTACAGGCCACGAGCGACTCGTCCCCGCTCCAAAGCGCTCCGACGTTCTGAACGTGCAGGCCGTCCACGTCCTTCGTCGGGTCGAGCTCCGCGAGGACTGCCGCCGAATCGAGACCATCGGGGAGCGGGAGCTGCACCAAGATCCCATCGACGGAATCGTCCTGATTCAGGTTGCGAATCAGGGCCATGAGTTCCGCCTGGCCCGTTGTGGCTGGGAGTCGATGGACGTCGCCGCCGATGCCGACTTTGGCCGCGGCTTTTTCCTTGTTGCGAACGTAGATTGCGGAGGCCGGGTCGTCGCCCACGAGGACGACGTGCAAACCGGGGGTGTGCCCGGTCTCCGCCGTAAACGCGGCAACCGCTTCGGCTACCTCGGCTCGAACCTTCTTGGAGATCGCTTTCCCGTCGATGAGTGTGCCCACGTTGTCCGCGTAGCAGAGCCCGGCCGGGCGCAACAGTGCGAAATGTGCGGGGGCTGCTCGGGGGCGCTCGCTAGCGGTCGTCGAGCGAGATCTCGACGAACGTCACCGTGTCCTGAGCCACGCGAACACGGACCGTGAATTCCTCACCGACGCCGCCGTAGGAGTAGCTGAAATCCGCGATATCGCCGGCGCCGACCGGCGGGGACAGCTCGAGCGCGTCCACATTGATGATGTAGGCTAACCCGGATTCGTCCGTGACGTCCGAGACGCGCGCCGGCAGCCAAGTGCCCTCAGACGAATAGGCGCTGCCCTCGTAAGGGGTGTCCGCCACAACGGTGATACCGACATGCTTGTCCGACGAGGAGGTGAAGCGGAAGATAACCTGCGCCTTGAGAGGCTCGAGCTCTAGATTTTCTAGATCGTGGGGCGGCTCGGGGTCCTCGAAGGGGTTGGCGAATGTGAGGATGTCCCCGAGCACGGTAGCCCGCACGGTCGTCAGCTCATTCACGCCAGGCACCGCAGCAAGCGTAAACGAGTTCATGAACGCCTCGTCCGTCGGCTGCACCGCGACGGGGCTCGGGATAACAACGCCTAGAAGCGAGTAGGTCACTCCGTTCCATTGCGCCGTCTGATCGTAGACTCCTTCTGGTGATCGTCCCGTGACGGTCGCCGTTGAGAGCAGGACGTTCGTGAGGAGGAATGTGTCGTTGTCGTAGTACGCAACCGTCCCCGAGATCGCCGACGCTCCACTGGCGCCGCCGGTCGCACCCGAGCCAGCACTGCCGCCGGTGCCGCCTGTTCCACCCGTTCCGCCGGTGCCGCCGGTTCCGCCGGAGCCGCCCGTTCCGCCGATAGCGCCACTTCCGCCGGTGCCCGCACTCCCACTCATTCCGCCGCCGCCGCTGGCGCCGCCCACCGCGCCGGTGCCGCCGCCGGGGTCGATAAAGGGCGGCACATCCAGTCTGTTGCAGCCGACGGCGACCACAACGAGAGAAAGAAGCCCCCAAGACCTTATCCCCACCACCCCTGAAGCCTACCCTCCCGCGTCCCTTGGCGCCAAAACGCCAGGCACGATCTCTCACGTGGAAATACAATCGCTCGGCCGGGTGGCCTAGCTCGTCACCGAAGCGTCAACGCGTTGTCGGTTCGGCTACTCGTCGAGTTCCACGTCAACGAAGGTGATGCGGCCCTCTGCGATTCGTACGCCAACCTGATCGGTTTCGACGAACTCGTTCGAGTAGAAGACAGATACCGTGGTGCCGGGAAATGGGGGTGCGGGCACGTTCCAAACGATGGCGATGCCTTCGTCGTCGGTAGATGCGAGGGTCGGGTTCTCGACGAAAAGCCAGGCGACATCCGCGTCGTACAGGACTCCGTCGAATCCGCTGAAGGCCGGATTCAGCGACACATTACGCTCCGGTTCGCCGCCGGACGTGAAGCGCATCACAATCCGCGCGCCAGTCCGAAGGGCGGGACGCCCGGCTCTACCCGGCCCGCGCCAAGCGGCGACGTCGCACAACGTGGAAAGTCACGATGCCCGCAATCAGCCCGAGCCCGATAAGCTGGGACGTGCTGAGGCCGATGAGCCCGCCGCGGTCATCGGCACGCCAGAATTCGAGCAAGAAACGGAGCACCGCGTACAAGCCGAGGAAGGCGAGAAATACGTGCCCGTCGTAGCGTTTTCTGCTGGACAGCCAGAGGATCAGAAACGCTGCGATCGCGAAGCAGCCGGCCGACTCGTAAATCTGCGTCGGGTGAACAGCCAGCGACTCCAGCCCGCGACTATCGATGAGACCGAGTTTGGCCTGGGCACTGCTGGCCGCGCTGAAGGGTGGAAAGCTGAGCGACCAAGGCGCGTCGCTGGGACGCCCGAAGCAACAGCCGCCCAGCAGGCAGCCCATCCGGCCAAAACCGAGGCCGACAGCCACCCCCATGCCTGCGGCGTCCGACGCCTTGCCGAGTGAGAAATTGTCCCGGCGACATAGCCACACCGCTACTGCCGTCGCTCCGATCAGCCCGCCGTAATAAGTGAGCCCCCCGTTCCAGAACTGAGCCCATGTGGTGCAACGGTTAACGACGTCCCCGAAGCTATCGTCGAAGCGGGGCTGACAGAAGCCTTGCGCAGCATTCCAAAGCCCCTCGCGCGCCGCACATTCGACCTGCGTGATCTGCCATTCGACCAGTGCCGGATCCGTGCACAAGTGGACGTAGTCCCAGAAGTAGCCGTCAGCGATGACGTGCAGAATCCTCGCGCCCGCGACGCCAGCGATGAGCATCGCGAGACCCAGATCGATGATGAAGTCGGGGTTCTGGCCCTGGCGCCTAACCGATAGAGCCGTAATGGCTGTGGCGATGGCGAAGCCCGCGATAAGCAGGACGAAGTAGCTGCCCGGGTCGGCATCCATCAAGGACAGGAAGGACCCGTGCATCGACGTCAGTCTCGGGCGAGCTTCGCGCCGGTCTTTCCGGAGGCGTCCGCGTCCGCGTCGGCGTCACCGGGGCCATCCGACTTCTCGTCACGCTCTTTGGCCGCCTTGGACTCCTTGCGTCCGGAGATGAACATTTGGATGACGATCAGTATCAAACCCACGCAGATAGCGATATCCGCCACGTTGAACGTCGGCCAGTGATCCGTGATGTGCCAGTTCGAGTACACGGCGTTGATCCCCGTGTTCATCGCCGTCACCCAACCCGCCTGATAGTCGATGAAGTCGACGACGCTGCCGTGGAAAATGCGGTCAGAGACGTTGCCCAGAGCACCACCGAGCACAAGCGGAAGGCCCCACCTGTACGCCCACTGATCGGGCTGCAGCTTCCGGAAGAGCGAGACGATGAACCACACCGCGAAAACGCCCGCCGCGAGGAAGAAGAGCGTCCTAAACACGGGAGACCAGTCTTGCCCCAGACCAAACGCGCCTCCGCGATTGTGAGCGAGCACGAACTTGAGCGTCCCCGGAACGAGTTCGCGCGGGCCGCCTTCCAGGGCGTCGGAAGCCCAGATCTTCGAGCCGATATCCAGCACGAAGACAACGGCGGTTACGACCGCGAACAGCAGGTACGGGGGGCGAGGGGTCTTCGTCTCAACGGTCATTTCGTGGCGCGATTCCTACGACATCTGAATCGACGAGGCCAGTTCCGCTGTCTCGAATAGCCCGCTCGAAGCGGGCGCCCAGTGATTCACGCGATGCCGACTATTCGTTTGTCTGTCATCCGGCCGTGCAGCCGGCTTTCCTAATACCAAACATCTGTTTAGTATCCAACCCATGGTCGCAGCGCCTTGGTCCCAAACTCTCGGGTTGGAAGCCGTCGTAGACGGCTGGCTCGCATCCGGCAAGGTCCGCCCGTGCCTGGCCGCCAACCGAACGGTCGCCGGCACGGAGCCGCAATTTGGCCCGATCCCCGACAGCCTTCCCCAAAACCTTCGCACCGCGCTGCAAGAACGTGGCATCGCGCGCTTTTATGCCCACCAAACGCAGGCAATCGACGCAGCCCTAGCAAACCGCCATGTGCTCGTCGCAACTCCGACCGCCAGCGGCAAATCGCTCTGCTTCAACGCGCCTGTCCTGAGCCGCCTCGCGGAAGAACCGACGGCCCGCGCGCTCTATCTCTATCCCACCAAGGCGCTCTCCCGAGACCAAGAGCACAGCCTCCAGGCGCTGGTGAAAGACGCCCAGATCCCCGCCGGCGCCATCGTCGTCGACGGAGATACGCCAGGTGACGCGCGTCGCTCCGCTCGTGAGCAGGGACGAATCCTGCTCACCAACCCAGACATGCTTCACGCGAGCATCCTGCCCAACCACGCCCGCTGGGCGACGCTCTTTCAGGAGCTGCGCTACGTCGTCATCGACGAGCTGCATATGTACCGCGGCGTGTTCGGATCCCATTTCGCCCACGTCATCGCGCGCCTGAAGCGCCTGGCGCAATTCCACGGCTCGGTTCCGACCTTCCTCTGCGCGACGGCGACGATCGGCAATCCGCGCGATCACGCGGCCCGCCTGCTCGGCGTCGAAGAAGACGAGATCGAACTCGTCGACACCACCGGCGCACCCCAAGCCGAGCGACAGGTACTTCTCTACAATCCACCGGTCGTCAACGACGAGCTCGGTATCCGCGGCAGCTCCCTCAAACACGCCGTCAGCCTTGCCGCCGAACTGATCCGCGCCCGTGTGCCCACCATGGTCTTCGGCCCGAGCCGAAACAGCGTCGAGACGATGCTCAAATACCTCCGGGCGGAGTGCGGTGATGTCGCCGGCAACGACGCGATCCAGGCCTACCGCGGCGGGTATCTGCCGGAGACGCGCCGTGCCGTGGAGGCAGGGCTGCGCGACGGCAAGGTGCTCGGCGTCGTGGCCACCAACGCCCTCGAACTCGGCATCGATATCGGCGATCTCGATGCGGTGATTTGCGTCGGGTATCCGGGTTCGGTCGCCGCTACGTGGCAACGATTCGGTCGGGCCGGGCGGCGCGGGTCAAAATCTATCGCAGTGATGGTCTGCTCGAGCGCACCCGTCGATCAATTCATCGCGCGCGAGCCGGCCGCGCTCCTGGACGCCCCCATCGAGGAGGCCCGCATCGACGCGAGCAACGTCGAGGTGGTCATCCAGCATCTCAAGTGCGCCGCATTCGAGGCACCCTTCGAAATCACCCCAGCGGGCCCGCGGCCCGCCGATCCAGGACCCGCCCACGGAGAATCCTACCTCGGCCTCGACAGCGCGAGCACCCGCGACGCCCTCGAGTACCTGGCCCAGCACGGCCTCGTCCACGAATCCGGCGGCCGCTTTCATTGGTGCAGCGAACCCTTCCCTGCCCATCACGTTTCCCTCCGCAATATCGGCTGGGATAACTTCGTCATCATCGACGTCGAAACCGACGATTCACTCGCGGAAATGGACTGGCGCTCGGCGCATACGATGCTGCACGAGCAGGCGATCTACCAACACAATGCCGAGCAGTTTCAGGTCGAGCGCCTCGATTATGAAAACCACAAGGCCTTTGTCCGCCACGTCGAGCCCGACTACTTCACGACGGCGATGACGGAGCGCTCCGTGGTCGTCCTCGACGAGCGCTTGACTCGAGACAGTTCGACAGCGCGATTCGGATTCGGAGACGTCAAAGTCATCGAGAAGGTCACCGGCTACAAGAAGATCAAGTTCTTCACCCACGAGAACGCCGGGTACGGCGACGTTCACTTGCCCGAAATCGAGATGCACACCGTCAGCTTCTGGCTCACGGTGCCCGAGACCATCGTCGAATCGCTCGACCTGCCGCGCGCGGCGGTCGTCGACGGGCTGCGCGGCTTCGGCGCGGCGCTCGAAACGATCTCGACGCTCGCGCTGATGTGCGAACCACGAGATATCAACCGCACGCTGGGTGACGGTGCCGCCCCGGACGGCGGTGTCTCGGCCGGGCGAGAGCCCGGACCTCGCGACACGAGACGCCCCCGTCGCATTGGGGGCCTCGACCCAACGCTATTCTTATTCGACGCAACCCCCGGCGGCGTCGGACTCACAGAACGCGTCTACGACCGCATCGACGAACTCGCCGCGCGAACCATCGCCCTCATCAGCGGCTGCGAATGCCTGTTTGGATGCCCAAGCTGCGTAGGTCCGACCGAATCGGACGCCCCCGGCGAGCTCCAGCGCAAGACCACCGCCATCCAAGTCGCTCGAGCCCTCTTCCGCTAGGTACATTCCGCGGGCCCCATAATCTGAACATTGTTCAGATTATGGGGCCCGCGGACTTCTGTCGTTGGCCGCAATGGCCCGCGCGTGGGCGTTGACCGCTCCGGCGCTTCGGCTCCAGACACGCGCTTGGCTGAAGAGTTCGGGCTCACCGCGGCAACGGTCGTCGAGGCCATTCTCGCCGCGCGCGCACGACTGCGGCCATCCGCCGGCAGCGCTGACAGGCTGGGGGGTGCGCTCGCGCCCTGCTTTGGTTAGATTCCAGAGTCACCGATGGACGAGGGGGTGAGGGGTTCTTCCAAGACGTGGTGGGTGCGCGTCGGGCTGACGCTGTCGCTGGCGTTGCCCTCTTTCATGATCGTCGAGAAGTATTTCGGAGCCTTTGGCACCGTCGTCTACTTTCTGATTGTGGCGGTCGCTGTGTGGGGCGTCGTTCAGATCGAGGGCTCAGTCGCGAAGCTCACGTCCAAAATAACGGACCGTCGAGTATTCGCGCTCGCCGTTCTTACGCTCGGGGTTTTGGTTGCGGGCTTCTTCGCTGTTTATCCGATGGCGAATTCAGGAGAGTACGGCCGCGGCATTGACAACGACGAGGCGCTCAACATTGCCGTCGGTGAGTTGTTTAGCGGTCGTTATCCGTATTATCTCCGAACATACCTCGACGCCCCGATATCTCCCCTACCCGGCGAATTGCTCTTGGCGAGTCCTTTCGTTTTGCTGGGCAACGGCGCATACTAGAACTTCTTTTGGTTCGGTGCCTACTTCATCTTCGCGGTGAATTACCTTAGGGACAGCCGCTCGGCGTTGCTCTTGCTTTGGACACTCCTCGTCTTGTCTCCCACCGTCGTGCACAACTGGGTTGTCGGAACCGACTACATCGCCAACGCGCTCTATGTGATGCTCTCCATGCTCTGGATGGGCAAGGCCGTCCGTCGTTCGAATCCACACTGTTGTAGCAAGATCGCGTCCGCCATCTTCGTGGGTGTGGCTCTCTCGTCGCGAATGAACTTCTTGCTGCTCACGCCGCTCCTCTTTTCGATGATGGTGCGGAATGCTGGGTGGCGTTCGGCGCTCCGCTACTCGGCTCTGGTTGGGGTCACCTTCGTCGGGGTGACCGTCCCTTTCTACCTCTACGACCCCGCGGGCTTTTCGCCTCTGCACACAAGGAATTTCTTGGGGCGACTCGATAGCGTGTTCCCGTTCGCAGGGGCCTCGCTGCTCTTCATCACGCTCGCTCTGTCAGCAATCCTGGCTCGCTTTCAAGAGCCGCGACTCAACGTGTTTCTTGGAAACGGCGCGGTTGTCTTGGCGTTTCCCATCGTATGGGGAGTCACTATCATGTCCATCCAACGCGGAAGCTTGGACTTCGAGTACGGTTTTTATGGTGTGTTTTTCCTGTTTTTTTGGCGTGACGGCGTGTTGGAAGTCGCTCTTCGGCGACGATGCCTCGGGGGCCGCGTTCACGCGACGTTTGCGGGCCTGACTCGAGCTCCGCGAGGGCTGCTCGCGTCCGACGGCGCCCCCCATAATCTGAACACTGTTCAGATTATGACTTCTCGGCGAATCAGGAACAGCCGCCCGCAGCGCGTCGAGGCCAAAACGCGCCAGAAAGCTAGACGCGTAGAGAGCGTAGCGAGCGCGTCGAGGCCAAGGCGCAAGCGAGGAGGCCCCCATGCAAGGACGCCCAACGGGTGCTCAGCGCGCCGAGGCCAAGGCGCAAACGAGGAGGCCCCCGGAACGTACAAATAGTACGTGAGGAGGGCCCCGCAGTGCAGCAACGCCGGCATCGGCGTGCTGAGCGCCCGTTGCTACTCGATCCAGCCTAGCTGGACGCGGCGGAACGCCGGCTCAGATACCACAGCCCCATCAAGCCCGCCCTGGGCCGCAACGCGGAGCAATCCGCCCCACGCCACAGTCGAGAGCTGACGGCTCTTTACGAGCTGCTCAGCGAGATCGAGGGGCTTATCCGTCCCTCCCGCATCGTAGAGAGCGGCAGCGGCTACCCCGCGAAGCGGCTCTCGACGCGCGCTGCCGGCGATATCGCCCAGCATCGACCACAGATCATTGCGGCCGTAGTCCCGAGCGAGATGCAGCGCTGCGCGAATCGCAACGACCTCGCCGAGAGAAGTCCCGCGGACAAGGGTCTCGAGCATCGGGCGGGCACCTTCAGCGCCAGCGGAGGCGAGACGATAGAGGAAGGTTGTGTCCCGGTCGGCAGAGGGTCGGTCGCTCAAACGTGCGACCAATTCCACCGTCGGACGCTGCCGCGGGGCCGGCGCCTCGTGGCTGCTGAGCGCCCAGGCGACGAATCCCCAGGCGGCTCGCGCGCTGCTGGGTCCGTCGAGCGAGCGCTCTTTGGCCTCGCGATAGGGCTCTTCGTCGCCAGCGCGGGCGGCGATTTCGCCGAAGACGAGCCAACGCCCCAGATGTCGCTCTGAGCCACGCAGCACCCCGAGCCCGGGGGCAATCGCCACAGGGAGCGGTTCGCGCCGAAGAAGCGGAACCAGCAATTCAACGCAGAGCGAAATCCGGTGGCTTTCCTTGATCTTAGGCGCCAGCGACGTGATGTGCGCGCCATTGCCCTCACCTCGGGCGAGCCGGGCCACCTCGGCGGCAAACGCAAGATGAGGCTGCCGGCACATCGCCACGCGGGCGAGCGGCGCGCCCAAATCAGGGTCCTTCGAGAAACAAGCCGCCGACAGGGTCGCGAGGCCACCGCAATCGTCAGCGCCAAGCGCCTTCGCGAGCGGTTGGGTCGCCTCGCCGTTGCTTAGCTCGGCAAAACTACGTACAGCAGCACCGTAAAGAGGCCGGTCAAACGACCCTCGACGCACCAAAACATCCAGGACTTCACCAAGCAGCTCGCGCAACGTCGGCGAATAGGGCGCCAAAGCCCGGAGTGCTCCGGCCAACTTCGCTTCGTGCGAAGGTCGGCGGCGAAGCGCCGACTTGACGTCGGACTCCAAGCGCTTAACGGGTTCCTGTCCTAATAGTTCCCCCTGCATCGTCCTCCGATTGGCTGCGGCGGAGGCACGATAACACCACTCGCCGTCGCTGCGGCGCCCAAAGTTTGAATAGCTTCCTCGCGCACTGCGTCGATCGTACGACAGGGTCGGCCGCAAATCGGGCGGCGTTCGGACGTGGGAACGGCAAACAAAGCGCCCCCCATCCGCGAAAGTACACGTCTCCCCGGTTGACCGAGCCGCCCACAACCATCTAGCCTTCGCGGCGTGGAGAACGTGATGCACAAAGTTGCTTCTGTACTGGTCCTGATGGCGATCCCGATGGCACTCGGGGGCTGCAAGAAGAAAGCCGCGGAGCCGCCGCCGGCGCAACCGGGCTACGGCGCGCAGCAGCCTGGGGCCTACCCGCAGCAGCCTGGGGCCTACCCGCAGCAGCCTGGGGCCTACCCGCAGCAGCCTGGGGCCTA
>PVBE011772922.1_pt1 | contig 14654 bp, 13 predicted proteins | sample 1631181 | NCBI WGS metagenome assembly PVBE01 (sample SAMN08397723, study PRJNA350692) | Marine metagenome, whole genome shotgun sequencing project. | isolation source: water | place: Pacific Ocean | collected 2012-04
GCCATTCACTTGACCGAGGAAGCGGACAAGGCTGGGGCGGATGGATTTCTCCTCGTGGCGCCCTATTATAACAAGCCCAGCCAGGAAGGCCTGCTTGCTCACTTCGGGGCACTCGCCGAGCGAACGGAAAAACCAATCGTCCTGTATTCGATTCCGTCTCGATGCGGGATCGAGATCTCCACCTCTACGGTTGCCCGTCTCCATGAGAAGTATCCCCACGTGTGCGCTCTCAAGGAAGCGGGCGGACGATCATCCAAAGTTTCGGAAACCGTATGCGCGCTTGGCGATGACTTCGTCACCCTCCTTGAGACGCTCGGCGATGGGCGCGGGAAGGATGTTGAGCAGCAGCGATTCGGAGCGTTCATGTTCGCGCACGAAGGCGTTCACGAAGTACATCATGGCAAAAAAGATGGCCAGGGCGGGACCGACGATGTTCATGCCGAAGAACAGCATCGACACCTTGTGCGGCACGGGGACCGCCCAGCGCTGGAACTGGCCGTCGAAGACCAGCGAGACGGCGATGAGGACGAGGCATGCCGCGAACCACCCCATCGCCTTGCGTGTGCTCTGGAACATGAGGGCGCAGAACGGAGCGAGCACCGACCAGGTCATCAGAACGCCCGAGGCGGCGAACCCGCCGAGGCTCCACTGCATGGCGATCGGGTTCCACAAGATCATGAAGAAAAACGGGTAGAGCAGCAGGCCGAGCCGCTTGGTGGCGAAGAAGAGCAGCAACGCCGCGCCGACGACCGCGGTGAGCCCAAAGGTGATGTACATCGTGGCCGCGGGGCCCAGGACCGCGAAGTACAGTGCCGCCCACACAATGCTGGCGCACACGCAGATGCCGGTGAGCAGCACCAACGTCACCTTGTTGCGGCGCTCTTCGAAGGTGTCGGTTTCCAGCGTGGCCGCCCGTTCGAGGCGAGCCCTGAGCCGAGATTGCGTGTGCCTCATCGACCGTTCCTTCCGTCGACCGGCGTCCCGCATGGTTTCGCGGGAGCAACTTGGCTACCCCTCTCATAAGGATACGCCGCCGCGCGAGTAATGCGGACTCAATTCATCGATGGGGTGGGGCCGGGCGAGGGGCCCCGTGGTCTAGTCGAGGCGAACGCCTTGGCGGCCGGCCAACTCCTGAATGAACTGCCAGGCCACGCGGCCCGAGCGGGCGCCGCGCGTCATCGACCATTCGACCGCCTCGGCGGCCAGGGTCTTGGGCTCGAAGGCCAGGCCGTAGTGGCGTGCGTAGTTCTCGATCATGGCGAGATACGCGGCCTGGGAGCAGGCGTGGAAGCCGAGCCACAGGCCGAAGCGGTCCGACAGCGAGACCTTTTCCTCGACCGCCTCGCCGCGGTTGATCGCGGTCGAGCGCTCGTTCTCGATCATCTCCCGGGGCATCAGATGGCGGCGGTTCGAAGTGGCGTAGAAGATGACGTTATGAGGCCGGCCTTCGATGCCGCCCTCGAGGACGGCCTTGAGCGACTTGTAGCTGGCGTCGCGGCCGTCGAAGGAGAGGTCGTCGCAGAACAGAATGCAACGGCGCCCGGTGTCGGCCAAGCGCTGTAAAAGAGCGGGCAGGGTGGCAATGTCTTCGCGGTGGATCTCGACCAGCGCGAGCGCCGCCGCGCCGTCGTTGATTGCGCCATGTGCGGCCTTGACCAACGAGCTCTTGCCCATGCCCCGCGCGCCCCAGAGAAGCGCGTTGTGCGCCGGCAGGCCACCCGCGAAACGGCGGGTGTTCTCCAGCAGCGTATCGCGCGCGGCATCGATGCCGTGCAAGAGCTCGATCGGGATGCGGTTGATCGCCGCCACGCCGGCCAAGGAATCGGTGTCGGGACGCCAGACAAAGGCATCGGCGGCGCCGAGGTCGCACGCGGCGCCTGCCGGTGCGCGGTTCAGGCCCTCGAGCACGTCGGCGATGCGCACCAAGAGGGGCTTGAGGTCGTCGTCGCTCAGAACGGGATCTCGTCGTCGAGGTCGTCGCCGGCGCCGGGGCCTGCGGGGGCGCCGGCGTTCTCGGGCTCGGGCGGGCGGTCGCCGCCTTCGCGGCGGCCGTCGAGCATGGTGAGCTCGCCGCGGTAGCGCTGCAGGACGACCTCGGTGGTCCACTTGTCGACGCCGGATTGGTCGGTCCATTTGCGGGTCTGAAGCTGGCCCTCGAGGTACACCTTCGAGCCCTTCTTCAGGTATTGCTCGGCGATGCGCCCGAGGTTCTCGTTGAAGATGACCACCCGGTGCCATTCGGTCTTTTCGCGCCGTTCGCCGCTCTCGCGGTCCTTCCACGATTCCGACGTTGCCACGTTCAAGTGAACGATAGGGTCGCCCGACTGGGTATGGCGCACCTCGGGATCGCGCCCCAGGTTGCCGATCAGAATGACCTTGTTGACGCTGCCCGCCATGTGCCCCTCCCGTGCCTGCGTTGATGCGAACTCTACACGCACCGACCCCGCCGGTGCCACCCTCGCCCACAATCGGCTCGCATTGGTGGACGCGAACGCCCTATCATGCGGCGGCCCGGCGCGGTCGCAGTTGACCGGCCGACCCGTCCCACTCCGCCGGTACGTCGTCTCCAACAAAATGCAGCACTCGATCGTTATTCGTGGAGCGCGGGAGCACAATCTCAAGTCGGTCGATCTCGAGATCCCGCGCGACAAGCTAGTGGTCATCACCGGGCTGAGCGGCTCGGGCAAGTCCTCGCTCGCCTTCGATACCATCTACGCCGAGGGGCAGCGGCGCTATGTCGAGAGCCTGTCGGCCTATGCCCGCCAGTTCCTCGAACTCATGCAAAAGCCTGACGTCGAGACCATTGAGGGACTCTCGCCGGCGATCTCGATCGAGCAGAAGACGACCTCGCGCAATCCGCGGTCGACGGTCGGCACGGTGACCGAGATCTACGACTACATGCGGCTGCTGTTCGCCCGCGCCGGTGTGCCGTACTCACCGGCGACCGGGCTTCCCATCGAGAGCCAGACGGTTTCGCAGATGGTCGATATCGTACTCGGCCTGGCCGAGGGCACGCGGCTTTACGTGCTGGCCCCGATCGTGCGCGGGCGCAAGGGCGAGTACCGCAAGGAACTGGCGCTTTTGCTGAAGCGCGGCTACCAGCGCGTCAAGATCGACGGAACACTCTACGAGATCGAGAGCGCCCCGGCGCTCAACAAGAAGATCAAGCACGACATCGAGGTCGTGGTAGACCGCATCGTGGTGCGCCCCGGCGTCGCCGGCCGGCTCGCCGATAGCCTGGAGACGGCGCTTCAGCTGACCGACGGGCTGGCGCTGGCCGAGGACGCCAAGACCGGCGAACGAACGATCTTTTCGGCCAAGTTTGCCTGCCCGATATCGGGCTTCACCATCGAGGAGATCGAGCCGCGCCTGTTCTCGTTCAACAGCCCCCACGGCGCCTGCCCCGATTGCGACGGGCTGGGGAATCAGATGTATTTCGACGCCGATCTCGTCGTTCCCGATCCCGGGCGAAGCCTTAAGGACGGTGCGATCGCGCCCTGGGCGAAATCGAGTTCGTCGTATTATATTCAGACGCTGGAGGGCCTGGCGCGCCACTTCAAGGCTAGCATGACCATCCCCTTCGCCGAGCTGCCCGAAAAGGTTCAGACGGCGATCCTGAGCGGCACCGAGCAACCGGTTTCCATCACCTACGACGACGGCGTCCGTACCTACACCACGCGGCGGCCCTTCGAGGGCGTGGTTCCCAACATGGAGCGGCGCTGGCGCGAGACCGTTTCGTCATGGATTCGCGAGGAGCTGGCGCGCTATCAGAGCACCGCCCCGTGCGAGACCTGCGCCGGCCATCGGCTGAAGCCCGAAGCGCTGGCGGTCAAGATCGGCGGCCTTCATATCTCGGAGGTCGCCGAGATGTCGATCGTCGAGGCACGGAACTGGTTCGCCGCGCTCGATTCGGTGCTGAGCGCCAAACAAAGCGAGATCGCGGAGCGGGTGCTGCGAGAGATAAACGAGCGACTCGGCTTCCTGGTGAGCGTCGGGCTCGACTACCTGACGCTGGGGCGGAGCGCGGGCACGCTCTCGGGCGGCGAGAGCCAGCGTATCCGGCTCGCCTCGCAGATCGGCTCTGGGCTCACCGGCGTGCTCTACGTCTTGGACGAGCCCTCGATCGGGCTGCACCAGCGCGACAACGCCAAGCTGATGGAAACGCTGAAGCGGCTGCGCGACCTCGGCAACACCGTGCTGGTCGTCGAGCACGACGAAGAGGCGATACACAACGCCGATTACGTTGTCGACATGGGCCCCGGCGCCGGCGTCCACGGTGGCTACGTGGTCGCCGAGGGTACCCCGGCGGAAATCATGGCCAACCCCCAGAGCCTGACCGGGCAGTATTTGACACGAATGCGCGAGATTCCGATTCCCGAAACCCGCCGGCCCGCGGCCGGCGATCGCCGGTTGCGGCTGATAGGGGCGCGAGCGAACAACCTGCGCGGCATCACCGCAGAGGTTCCGCTGGGGACGCTATGCTGCGTCACGGGCGTGTCGGGGAGCGGCAAATCGACGCTCATCATCGAGACGCTCTATCAGGCGCTTGCGCGTCGGCTGAACGGCGCCCGTACCCACCCCGGCGAGCACGACGACATCGAGGGCCTCGAGTACCTCGACAAGGTGATCGATATCGACCAATCGCCCATCGGACGCTCACCGCGCTCGAACCCCGCCACCTACACCGGCGCCTTCACCCCGATCCGAGATTGGTATGCCGGGCTGCCCGAGGCGGCGGCACGCGGCTACAAGCCGGGACGCTTCTCGTTCAACGTCAAGGGCGGTCGCTGCGAGGCCTGCCAGGGCGACGGATTGATCAAGATCGAAATGCATTTCCTGCCCGATGTCTACGTTCGCTGCGATGTCTGCCGAGGTCGCCGCTACAATCGTGAGACGCTGGAAATATCTTTCAAAAACAAATCTATAGCAGATGTTCTTGAGATGACGGTGGATGAAGGTGCGGCGCTGTTCGGCGCCGTTCCGGCAATCCGCGACAAGCTGGTGACGCTGCAGCGCGTAGGCCTTGGCTACGTCCAGATCGGGCAGCCGGCGACCACGCTCTCGGGCGGCGAGGCGCAGCGCGTGAAGCTCGCCAAGGAGCTGTCGCGCCGGGCCACCGGACAGACGCTTTACATCCTCGACGAGCCGACCACCGGGCTCCATTTCGAGGACGTGCGAAAGCTCCTCGAGGTGCTGCTGGCGCTGGTCGAAGCGGGCAATACGGTGGTGGTGATCGAGCACAACCTCGAGATCATCAAGACCGCCGACTGGGTCATCGACCTTGGACCCGGCGGCGGCGACGCGGGCGGGCGAATCATCGCGGCGGGCACGCCCGAAGAGGTGGCGAAGGTGACCAAAAGCGACACCGGCGAGTACCTGCGCCGCTACCTAGGCCGCGCCCGACCCAAGCGGCGCCGGCAAACCAAAGCGCAGCCGGCGGCTACGCGCAGCCCTCGCAACGGTCGCCGCAAGCGGGCCTGAGCGCCCGGCCCCGGCGCGGGGCCGATGTTGTTCATCGATGCGCCGGTGGCACAAGATAGCGGCGAGGAACGCGTTGCCTACACCATATTTTGCGTTATGATGGGCGAAGAAGGTGCCTCGGCGCCGGGGAAAAAAGGAGCGGACAGGCATGAACCCACTGACCTCACTCACCGGGACCGTCATCGCGGGGCTGGCGTTGTTGGTCGTCATGGTTTTCGTCATCAACGTGATCGGCAGCTAGCGACCGGAGGGGCCCAAAAATGGAAGAATTCGTAACCGGAGACTGGTGGACCTTCCTGGTTCGCTATCTGCACGTCCTGAGCGGCGTGATGTGGATCGGTCTGCTGTGGTACTTCAATTTCGTGCAGATCCCGTCGATGCCAAAGATTCCCGACGAGCAAAAACCGGCGATCGGCAAGGTGATCGCGCCGGCGGCGCTGTTCTGGTTCCGCTGGGCGGCGATGGGGACGATCGCCACCGGCATCATCCTGGCGCTTGCCAACGGCTACTTCATCGACGCGGTGATCATCGGCCTTGACAGCGAGGTCGAGACCCACGCGGCGATCGGTATCGGCATGTGGCTCGGCACCATCATGTGGTTCAACGTCTGGTTCATCATCTGGCCCAACCAGAAGAAGGTGCTGGGGATGGTCGAGGCCGACGCCGATTCCAAGGCCAAGGCGGCGCGAACCGCGTTGCTGGCCTCGCGCACCAACACCATGCTGTCGATCCCAATGCTCTACGCCATGGTATCGGCGCAGAATATCTGGACCGGTTAAGCCGCCGCGCAGTCCAGCCAAAAGGGCCCCCCTGGCGGGCCCTTTTTTTGGCTAGTCGAGGGCGAGGAGCGCGGCGGCGACGCGGCGGTCTTCGGCGGCGAGCACGTTGAAGGTGCGACAGGCGGCGCCGGTGTCCATGGCATCGATCACCGGACCCGCTTCGCCCAGCCGGCCGCGAAGGGTGGGGGGCAGGGCGGCGAGCGCCGGCCCGCAACCGAGCAAGAGGATCTCTAGGGAGGGCTCGACCGCGGCTACGCGGGTCAAGCGGTCGGCGTCGAGTTCTTCAGCGAGAAGCGGCGGCCAGGCGATCGTTCGATCCACGAACACCACGACCGAGCCGGTCCAGGCTCGGCCGGAGATACGGAATCCACCGTCACCGTAGGCCTGGATGATCTGTCGATTGCCGGCGCCGGGGAGCTCTTCGATCTCCATGCGAAGGCCCGCCGCTGCGATCAATCCGCGGCGGCCTCGGCCTCGTCGGCCTCCTCGCGCTCGGGTCCGGCCCGTACCTTGAGATACAGAAGGAGCGGGGCGGCGACGAAGACCGAGGAGTAGCTGCCGACGACGACCCCCCACATCATCGCCACAGTGAAGCTCTCGATGACCTCGCCGCCGATGAAACGGAGCGCGACCAGCGCCAGCAGGGTCGTCACCGAGGTCACGACCGTGCGCGAGAGGGTGTCGTTGACGCTGAGATCGAGGAGCTCGGCAAGGTTCATAGTCTTGAACTTGCGCAGATTCTCGCGCACCCGGTCGTAGATGACGACGGTGTCGTTCATCGAATAGCCGATGATCGTAAGGATGGCGGCGATGGTCGCGAGGTTGAAATCGAGCCCGGTCAGGGAGAACAGACCGACTGTCATCACCACGTCGTGCACCAGCGCCGCGACCGCGCCGAGGCTGAACTGCCACTCGAATCGGAACCAGATGTAGATCAGCATCGCGGCGATCGCCAGAACCAGCGCCAGTGTGCCGGCGCGGATCAACTCGGCGCTGACCTTGGGGCCGACGACTTCGACCCGGCGATAGGTGATTCCCGCGCCAACATCGCGCTCCAACGCGTCCTTCACGACACCTACCGTAGCCTGCTGCGCCGCGTCGCCACCTTCCTGGAGTTCGACGCGGATCAAGACGTCTGAGGACTGCCCGAAGCCCTGCAGCGCGACCTCGCCGAGCCCGAGGCGAGAAAGGGACGAGCGCATCGCCGCGAGGTTTGCGATCCCCGGGGTACGCGCCTCGATCAGGATACCGCCGCGGAAGTCGATGCCGAAATTGAGGCCGACGATGGCGAGCAGTACGATCGAGACGACTGCGGCCACCGCCGATCCCATGAACGCGGTGCGGTGCCACCGCATGAAGCCAACGTTGGTCTTGGCCGGCACCAGCCTAATCTTGAACATCCCAGGCCCCTACAGCGCCAGCGCGGTCGGCCGCCGCGACCGCAGCCAGGCGACGACCATCAGCCGGCTCAGGGTCACGGCGGTGAAGAACGAGGTGACGACGCCGATCCCCAGCGTCACCGCGAATCCCCTGACCGGGCCCGAGCCCAGGGTGAACAGGATGGCCGCGGCGATGAAGGTGGTGACATTGGCGTCGAGAATGGTGGTCAGCGCGCGCTTGTATCCGGCCTCGACCGCGGCGAAGGGAGTCTTGCCCGAGCACACCTCTTCCTTGATGCGCTCGAAGATCAAGACGTTGGCATCGACCGCCATGCCGATGGTCAGGACGATGCCGGCAATCCCCGGCAGGGTCAGCGTCGCCGGAAGCACTGACAACGCGCCACCGAGGAGGATCATGTTGGTCACCAGCGCGAGGTTCGAGAACAGGCCGAACAGACCGTAGGAGGCCCCCATGAACACGATGACCAGGACAAAACCGACGATGGCGGCGATCTTGCCCTGGGCCACCGAATCGGCGCCGAGATCGGGACCCACCGTCCGCTCCTCGAGAATCTCCAACGGCGCCGGTAGCGCGCCGGCACGCAGCAGGAGCGCCAGGTCCTGCGCCTCTTGCGGCGAGAAACGGCCGCTGATCTGGCCGGAGCCGCCGAGGATCGGCTCGCGGATCACCGGGGCGCTCACGACCTTACCGTCGAGGACGATGGCGAAGGGCCGCCCCACGTTCTGGCTGGTTACGTCGGCGAAGCGCTTGGCGCCGACCGAATCGAAGCGAAAGCTCACCACCCATTCGTTGGTGCGCTGATCGACGGAGGGCTGCGCGCTCACCAGCATCTCGCCGCTTACCATGGTGCGCCGGTGCACCAGGTACTTGTCGATTTCCCCCTCGGCCGGGTTATCGGCGAGCAGAATCTCGGAACCCGCGGGGACCCGGGTGCGCTCGGCTTGGTCAACCGTGACGCTGCCGTCAAGAAGGCGGAAGGCGAGCTTGGCGGTCTTGCCCAAGAGCCGTTTGATGCGGTCGGGCTCGCGCACGCCGGGAAGCTGGACCAGGATTCGCTCGGCGCCTTGACGCTGGATGGTCGGCTCGCTGGTGCCGAGCTCGTCGACGCGGCGGCGGACGATTTCGATCGATTGTTCGACGGCGGAGCGCTTGCGCTCGGCCACCGCGGCATCGGACAGGCGCATGACGATGCGCGGATTCAGGTCGGAGAACTCGAACTCGGTGGTCGAGCCGGTGCCCAGGAGGCCGGTGGACATCGGGCTATTGAGGTCGGAGAGGAGCTCCCAGGCGCGCTCGAACCGCTCGGCATCACGGATGGTGACGGTGACCGAGTTTTCGACCACCCCCAGATCGATGTAGCCAATTCGTTCGCCGCGAAGCGTCGTGCGGGCCTGATCGACCAGCGAATCCAGGCGTTCCTGGACCAGGGCGTCGGCCTCTACCTCCAACAGGAGATGTGAGCCGCCCTGGAGATCGAGACCGAGGTCGATCGGCTGATACCACGACGGCAAGCCCTCGAGGGTCCGCTCGCCTAGCGCGTTGGGGAGAACGAACACCACCCCAGCAAGGCAAACGGCCACCACCACCGCGATCTTCCAGGTTTTGAAGTAGAGCATGGCGCGGCCCGCCGCGAGAGGCGATGGAAGCGGCTACTTCTTGTCCGCGGCGCCGGATTTCCCGCCGCCGCCCGACGCCGGCTCGGCGCGGTTGAGGACCTCGTTGACGGTGGAGGTGGCGACCTGCACGCGGACGCCCTCGGCGACCTCGACCATGATCCGCCCGTTATCCAGAACCTTGGTGACGCGGCCGACGATGCCGCCCCCGGTGACGATCGAATCGCCCCGTCGGATGGCGCGGATCATCTCGTCGTGCTGCTTCCGCTTGCGCTGCTGCGGGCGGATCAGAAGGAAGTAAAAGACGACGAAGATAGCGACGATCGGCAAGAGGCCGATGATACCGCCGCCAAAGAGGCCGCCGCCGGGTTCCTGGGCGTAGGCAGGTGAGATCAACATTGGCAGGTCTCAGGCATTCCGCGGATTCGGGCGGACTATAGCGGGCGGTGGGGGCATTGCAACAGATACCGCTGGGGCACACGGGACGGTGATCCGGTTGCCCTGTCGGCCAGATTTCGTTACAATTTCAGCCTTCTTTTCCCGCCCAACGGCTCGCCCGCAAGACCCCCGCAGCCCGTTTTTTATCAAAGCGAATCGAGATTCCGCTGGCCGTCCCCGAAGTCCCCGAATTCGACGTCGTGCCTGTCAGCATCGAAGAGGAGATGCGGCAGTCCTACCTCGATTACGCGATGAGCGTGATCGTCAGCCGCGCGCTTCCCGACGTCCGCGACGGCCTCAAGCCGGTACACCGGCGCATCTTCCACGCCATGGCCGAGGGCGGCTACGAATGGAACCGAGCGTACCGGAAATCGGCCCGCATCGTCGGCGACGTGATGGGCAAGTACCACCCCCACGGCGACCAACCGATTTACGACGCCATGGTCCGAATGGCCCAGCCCTTCTCGATGCGGCTGCCGCTCATCGACGGACAAGGCAACTTCGGTTCGCTCGACGGCGATCCGCCGGCGGCGATGCGCTACACCGAGGTCCGCATGGCCCGCATCGCCCACGCGCTGCTGGAGGACATCGACAAGGACACGGTCGATTTCCAGGACAACTATGATTCCTCGGCCCGCGAACCGATGGTCCTGCCGGCGCGCTTCCCCAACCTGCTGGTCAACGGGGCTGGCGGAATCGCGGTCGGCATGGCGACCAACATACCGCCCCACAATCTGGGTGAGGTGATAGACGCCTGCTGCGCCTATCTCGACGATCCCGAGATCGAGGTCCAGGCGTTGATGGAGCACGTCCAGGGCCCCGACTTTCCGACCGGCGGCATCATCTTGGGCGCGGCGGGCGTCAAGACGGCGCACCTGACCGGGCGCGGCGGAGTCCTGATGCGCGCGCGGGTGCGGTTCGAGGAGGTACGCAAGGATCGCTCGGCCATCGTCGTCACCGAGATTCCCTACCAGGTCAACAAGTCACGCTTGATCGAGCAGATCGCCGAGGTTGCCCGCAGCAAGCGGGTCGAGGGCATCGCCGAGCTGCGCGACGAATCCGATCGCGACGGAGTGCGCGTGGTGATCGAGGTGCGGCGCGACGTGAATATCGAGGTGGTACTGAACCAGCTCTATCGCTACACGCCGCTACAGACCAGCTTCGGCGTCAACATGCTGGCGCTCGACGGCGGCCGCCCCGAGCTACTGAACCTCAGGGACATGATCGCGGCCTTCGTCGATTTCCGCGAAGAGGTGATCGGGCGGCGCAGCCGCTTTGAGCTCGGCCGGGCCCGGGCGCGAGCCCAAATCCTGGTCGGTCTGGCGATCGCGGTCGCCAACATCGACGACGTGATCGCGATCATCCGCGGCGCCGCCGATCCGAGCGCGGCGCGCGAGGCGCTGGTCGGCCGGGAGTGGCCGGTGCGCGACGTCGAATCGCTTGTCGCGTTGATCGACGAGCCGGGCCGCGGAGTGGTGGACGGGGCGTACCGGCTGAATGAAGAGCAGGCCAAGGCGATACTCGAATTGCGATTGCAGCGGCTGACCGGGCTCGAGCGCGACAAGATCGGCCAGGACCTGACCGCGATTGCGGTCAAGATCAGCGAGTATCTCGACATTCTTACCAACCGCCAGACGCTGGTCACGCTGCTGCGCCAGGAGCTTCTCGAGATCAAGGAGCAGTTCGCCACGCCGCGGCGCACCAGTTTCGAGTACGACGTAGGCATTCAGGACGACGAAGACCTAATCCAACGCGAGGACATGGTCGTCACCGTCAGTCATTCAGGCTACATCAAGCGCGTGCCCTTGAGCACCTACCGGGCGCAGCGCCGCGGCGGCAAGGGCCGGGCCGGCATGGCGACGCGGGACGAGGACTTCGTCACCCAGGTGTTCGTGGTCAACACCCACACCCCGGTCCTGTTCTTCTCGACCGCCGGCAAGGTCTACATGCTCAAGACCTACACGCTGCCGCTGGGCGCTCCCCAGGCGCGCGGCAAGGCGATGATCAACCTTCTACCGCTGGCCGAGGGCGAGGCCATCGCCACGCTGATGCCGATGCCTGAGGACGAGGAGCGGTGGGACGAGCTTCAGATCATGTTTGCGACCACCCGCGGCGGCGTGCGCCGCAACCGGCTGTCGGACTTCACCAACATCAAGGCCAACGGCAAGATCGCCATGAAGCTTGCCGCCGAAGACCAGATCGTCGGCGTCCGCACCTGCACCGAGCATGACGACGTTTTGCTCGCCGCGCGCGGCGGGAAGTGCATCCGCTTCCGCACCGGCGGCGTGCGGGTCTTCAAGGGGCGCAACTCGACCGGTGTGCGCGGAATGCGATTGACCGACGACGACCGGGTGATCTCGATGTCGATCCTGCGGCACACCGAGACCGAGGCGCCCGAGCGGGAGGACTATCTTCAGGCGATCCAGGCGAAGAACCGTCTCCGCGGGGCCGATTACGACGACCGGCCCCAAGATCGCACACGCGACGAGGCGCTGGCCAAGCGCCTCGACAGTGCAAAGTTCGCCGAGCTGGCCGATGGCGAGCAGCTCATTCTGGCGGTTACCGAGAACGGATTCGGCAAGCTCACCTCCGCCTACGCGTACCGCACGACCGGCCGCGGCGGCCAAGGCATCATCAACATCGCCACCTCGAGCCGAAACGGCACCGTGGTCGCAACATTTCCCACTGGCGAGGCCGACGAGGTCGTCTTGATTACCGACGGCGGCCAGATCATTCGCTTCCCCGCCGCCGATATCCGCATTGCCGGGCGAAACACCCAAGGTGTAACCTTGTTTCGCACCGCGGAGGACGAACGGGTGGTGTCCGTGGCGCGCCTCGCGGACGCCGGCGAGGATCGCGAAGCCGACTCGGAAACATAAAGCGGCCCACAAGCGCGGGCCGGCGTCGCCTCGGGGGATCTGGGTGGGAAAATCGATCATAGCGGTCTATCCGGGGACCTTCGATCCCATCACCAACGGGCACGTCGACATCGTCGCCCGGGCCGCCAAGCTGGTCGACCGGCTGGTGATCGGTGTCGCGGCGAACTTGGGGAAGACGCCGATGTTCAGCCTCGAAGAGCGGGTCGACATGGTGCGCGTCGACACCGGACACATGAACACCGAGACCGAGATCGCGCTTCGATCGTTCGACAACCTGTTGGTCGATTTTGCCGCCGAAGAGGGTGCGCGCATGATCGTGCGCGGCTTGCGCGCGGTGTCGGACTTCGAGTTTGAATTCCAGATGGTGGGAACCAACGCCCGGCTCAATCCCGACATCGAGACGCTGTTCCTGATGGCCTCGGAGCACCACCAGTTCATTTCCTCGCGCTTCGTCAAGGAGATCGCGCTCTTGGGCGGCGATGTATCGAGCTTCGTTTCCGCCGAGGTCGCCGCGCACCTTGCGGCGCGGGTCGCCGAGCGCGCGGAGCGCTCCTAGAATTGGCCATAGAAAGTATGGGTAAGTCCATGAAACGACAAATATTTTTGCCTGCGGTCGCGGCTGCGTTCGCGCTGGCCCTCGGGGCCGAGGACGCGAATGCCGCGGACCCTGATCCTGAAAATACGCTGGTCTTGTTCCTCGAAGAGGGCCGCGTGTTCATCGAACTATGGCCCGATATCGCACCGCTACACGTCGCCCGCATCAAGGAGCTCGTGGCGCAGCGCTTTTACGACGGATTGGTGTTCCATCGCGTGATCGAGGGCTTCATGGCGCAGACCGGCGATCCGAGCGGCGATGGAACCGGCGGCTCGGGTCAGAAGCTCAAGGCCGAGTTCTCCGATGCTCCGCACCAGCGGGGTGTCGTGTCTATGGCGCGCGGCCGCGCGCCCGACAGCGCCGACAGCCAATTCTTCATCGTGCTCGCCAGCGCCCCTCACCTCGATGGCCAATACACCGCCTGGGGCCGCGTCATCAGCGGCATGAAGTACGTCGACGCCATCAAGAAGGGCGACAGCAACAACAACGGCAAAGTCACCGATCCCGACCGCATCGTTCGCGTGCGCCTGGTCGCCGACCTGTTGGACTGAGGTGCGGCGGCGGCAGCGCCGAGGCCGCTTGGCCCAATGCGGGTGGATGCCTTCGACTTCGATCTGCCCGAGGGACTGATCGCGGTCCGTCCGGCCTCGCCGCGCGACGCGGCGCGGCTGTTGGTCGTGGGTGAGAGGCTCGAGGACCGCGCCGTCGGCGAGCTGGCCGATTTGTTGCGCCCGGGCGATGTGGTGGTATTCAACGACACCCGGGTGATTCCGGCACGGCTCGAAGGGCGCCGCGGCCACGCCCGCGTGGAGGTGACACTGGGTCGGCAGAGGGAAGGCCGCGGATGGTCGGCGCTCGCGCGACCGGCGCGGCGGCTCAAGCCCGGCGATGAGATCGCGTTCGGCGGCGGCTTCTGCGCGACGGTGACCGGCAAGCGTCCAGACGGCGAGGTGCGGCTGCGCTTCAATCGTTCCGGGCAGGCCCTGCAAGCGGCGATCCGGCGCCACGGCGAGGTTCCGTTGCCCCCCTACATCCGGGCGCTGCGCGCCGTGGAGGGGCGTGACGCGCTCGACTACCAGTCGGTGTTTGCGGCCAAGGACGGCGCGGTCGCGGCGCCAACCGCGAGCCTGCATTTTACCGAGGCGCTGATCGAGCGCCTCCACGAGGCCGGAATCCAGACCGCGTTCGTGACGCTGCACGTCGGACCGGGGACCTTTCTTCCGGTTCGCGTGGACGATACCGATGACCATCGCATGCAACCCGAATGGGGCGAGATCGGGCAAAGCGCCGCACAGACGATCGAAGCGGTGCGGACGGGCGGCGGGCGGGTCGTCGCCGTCGGCTCGACCAGCCTTCGGCTTTTGGAAACGGTGGCGCTCGGACAAGGGCGGGTCGCTCCGTTTTCAGGCGAGACGAGACTGTTCGTCACCCCGGGCTACCGGTTCCAGGTCGTCGACGTGCTGCTCAC
>PVBE011291142.1_pt1 | contig 14651 bp, 11 predicted proteins | sample 1631181 | NCBI WGS metagenome assembly PVBE01 (sample SAMN08397723, study PRJNA350692) | Marine metagenome, whole genome shotgun sequencing project. | isolation source: water | place: Pacific Ocean | collected 2012-04
AATTTGCCAATTAATCAGTCACTATTTCAATGAACTTATTTTTTAGGGTATTTGACAACCCACTATTTCTTTTTATGACGATTAGCTCTTCTTCTTTTTTTACGTTTATGAGTAGCTACTTTGTGCCTTTTTCTTTTTTTACCACTTGGCATATTTTAGTTTTAGATTATTTTGATTTTTATTTAAGATACAGGCAATTTAGATTTCACTCTTTTAACAAATATTTTAGCAGGTTTAAATGAAGGTATATTGTGAGCAGGGATTTTGATTGCAATATTTTTAGAAATATTTCTACCAGTTTTTTCAGCTCTTTTTTTAATTATAAAACTTCCAAAACTTCTTAAATAAACATTTTCGCCTTTTTCTAAAGACACTTTAATCTCTTTCATAAAATTTTCAATAGTAGCTTGAACATCTGCTTTGTCAATTCCAAGCTGGTCAGAGATATTTGAAACAAGATCGGCTTTTGTCATAAAATATTTTTAATGCCTTAAAATAAAACAGGCTCGCAAATATATAAATTAAATATTAAATTTCTTTAATCTTAAATTAATATGAATCCATTATTTTAGAAAAAATTATAATTAAAAGTTGAGTTGGACAAAAAAACTTTTGAGTTGGTATTATAAAAATAAAAGAAATCTACCATGGAGAAATACCAGAGATCCATATTTCATATGGATATCAGAAATAATACTGCAACAGACTACAGTAAATCAAGGTATTCCATATTATAATAAATTTATTAGTAAATATCCAAATTTGAAATTATTGGCAAAAACAAAAGAAGAAGATGTATTGAAACTATGGCAAGGTTTAGGCTATTATAGTAGAGCCAGAAACCTTCATTTTACATCAAAATCAATTTTAAAAGATTATGAAGGAGTTTTTCCTTCAAGTTTTGAGGAATTAATTAGATTAAAAGGTATAGGAGATTATACTGCAAGCGCAATAGGTTCTATAGCTTTCAAACTTCCTTTAGCTGCGATAGATGGCAATGTGTATAGATTCTTTTCAAGATATTTTGGAATAAAGAAACCAATTGATAATTCTAATTCTTTAAAATATTTTAAAAATAAGAGCTATGAATTGATGGATAAAAAAAACCCTGGAGATTATAATCAAGCCTTGATGGATTATGGTTCAAAAATTTGCAAGCCAAGAAATCCATATTGCAAAAAATGTATATATAAAACTAATTGTTATGCCCAAAATAGTAATAAGATTTATTATTTCCCAGTACGAAAAAAAATAAATAGAGAAAAAAGAAAAAGGTTTTTAAATTATTTAATAATCAGAAAAGAAAATGAAGAAATAATTCTTGAAAAAAGAACTAACAATGATATATGGAAAAATCTTTATCAATTTCCTTTATTTGAGACAATAAAGGAAAATAATTCAATAAAAAAAGTTAAAGAGATTGCATTTAAATATAATTGTTTAGAACAAAATAAAATTAAAAAGTGGAATATAGAACCTATAAAGAGTAAACTAAGTCATCAAGAATTATTAATAACCTTTTGGTTGATTAATTTTGATAAAGGGTTTTTGAATAAATCTAACTATTACAAATTGAAAAAATATCCAATGCCAGTTATTCTTGATAACTTTATTAATAAACTTTTTAAGTTAAAGACTTGATTTTCTAACTTTAACAAAATTTTTTTTATGAGTGGAACTTTAAATAAGGTTATGTTGATTGGTCATTTAGGAGACGAAGTAAAAATGCATCATTTTGAGGGCGGTGGTTGTATAGGGGTTGATTTTAAAATTATGACCAAAAAAGGATATAACAAAGAAGAAGTATTATTGAAGTGTATTCAGAAGGTTAAAGAGTTTTTTAACATTGATAAGTGGCAAATAAACCAACCAATTGTTATTGCAGAGTTGTCATATGAACTATCTTTAGTTGATGGTGTAGCTACTTTAATACCATTTTCAATAGACTTAGATGGTGATGGCCCTGGTGACCCAATACAATTACCAGTTATGTTAAGAAACAAGTGGAGAACTACAGATGGGTACTCTGGTCATATTTATGATATGGGTGCAGCTTATAAGGATGGAATATATTATCCGTCATTAGACCCTTGTATTTTTGAATTAAAATACCCAGATTCTGATATTAAAGGTCAAGTAATGGGGAGTATAACATAATGCACTATCACGAATTTGCAACACAAGATGCTACTTTATATCAAGGGCCAGCTACGTCAAGTCAGAATACTGGTCTCGATGAAATATTAGAAGTACGTAAAGATATGAATGATTCTGGTACACAAATAAATGTTTCCAGAGTTTTAATTAAGTTTGATTTATCTTATATATCCGCATCATATAGTAGTGGATTGATACCATCAAACGCCGAATATTATCTTAATTTATATGACGCTAACTCACAAGAATTGGGTTCAAGTGATATGTTATACGCATACCCTGTTAGTCAATCTTGGGAGAATGGACAAGGACATTTTGAAGATTGGCCACATGATACAGAGGGTGTGTCTTGGAGATATAGAACTGGTGCAACTACAGCTGACCAATGGGTAACTGGTAGTAATAATAGTGGTGGAACTTGGTTTAATGGAACATCTACTACACATACATTAGAAGCGTCACAATCATTTACAAATGAAGCTAGTGATGTTAGAATGGACGTAACTGGTATTGTAAAGAATTGGATTACAAGTGGTTCTTCTTATCCAAACGAAGGGTTCATGGTAAAGAGAAGTGGTAGTGTAGACAACTCAGACTCGAATTTAGCCGAAGGTAATACAACACAACTTGGTCATTTTAAATTCTTTTCGAGAGAAACGAACACCATATATCAACCTACATTAGAAGTGGTTTGGAATAGTACAACATGGGATACTGGTTCATTAACACCATTGACTGGAAGTGATATACATAACTTAGAAGTTTATATGAAAGGACTTAGACCAGAGTATCAAGAAGATTCTAAAGTTAGATTTAGAGTTGTTGGTAGAGAAAGATTTCCAGCAAAAACTTGGTCAACAACCACTACAAATCAAGTAACACCAAAGTATTTACCAAGTGGTAGTTCGTATTTTGAAATAAAAGATGCGTATACAGAAGATGTAATTATTCCTTTTGGTAGTGGTTCAATTATTGGTTGTGATTCAACTGGAAATTTCTTTGATGTATGGTTAAAAGGTTTTCAACCAGAAAGAAATTATAGGATTAATTTCAAAATAGCTAGTGGTAGTGGTGTTGGTGAAGTAGTGCAAATTATAGATAATGATTTTGAATTTAGGGTGATAAGATAATGCCTTATACAACAAAAGAACTTTTAGATAACGAATATTTTCAATCTCTCGTTAATGCTGATGAGAAAGAATATGAATTAAAACGAGATTCGGCTATGGTCAAGGCAGACATTACTGGGTCTGGAATACCATTTGAAATTGATGGTGTTTTACAATCATATGAAGACGTTAGGAGTGGATTGGGACTTGAACAACCAGACCAATATATCTCAAAACCAATGATGATTCGTAATCATAATATGGATAATGAAACATTAGATGAAGTGATTGATAGAGACTTTACATTAACAGATAAACCATTTTTAAAAATTAAAGATGGTACTTTTATTAAAAAACACTCAACTGAAAATATAGCCAATGGGTTGTTTAGATTCTGTTTATACCAAGATGAAGTTAAATATCCAGTTCGTAATGAAGCGGTATTGAAAGTGTATGGGAAGGACACAGAAGATGTGGAGTCAATAGATGATGAGTTATATGATTCTATTGCATTGGGCCCAAGGATACATGGTGATAGGTTAAGAAACACCGATGCGTTATTGGGTACACATAGAGATTCAGATTTTAGAACACCACTATTCGCTAAACCAGATGAACAAACATTAGAACTTGTTAGAGAAAGAATTAAACAAGGTAAGTCAATTGTTGAAAATTTATATGAAGTTACTGGTCAATTAGCTAAGTCAGCTGACCAAGTTGCTTTATTAGCTAAACACATACTTGGTGAACCATTCTTACCAACATCTGGTGATATAGCTAGAGAAACTGATAGAAGGCAACTTGAAAGTGATTTTAATAAAGAAATAAAAAGTGAAGGTGCTTTAGCTAGAGACAAAGCTGTTCAGAACCGAAGACACTTGGTTGGAGTAGATGATGTTAGAGGAGTAACGGGTAATAGTTCAAGACCAGCTCCAGTAAAAAAATCTGGTGGTAAGTCTTTTAACTCACAAAATAAAGTAGGATTTTAAGGAGTAAATTATGGCAGAAACAAAAAGTATATCCCACTCTACGAGTGGTGGTTTCAGAAGTACACCAACCACGGCAACATACACACCACCAGAGGATGAAAATTTAGACCAACTTGAAATGAATCATGTAGTAGTAACACCAGGTGTTGTTCAGGCAAATACTGGTATAACTATCAGATGGGCGTTGACAGATAGTTCCGAGGTTATAGCCGATGAGTTGAACGCTAAATATGCAGAAGAAAATCCTGATTGGGGAGGAAGTTAAGATGTCAAAGTTATTATGGGGTGGAAAAAATAATACACGCACTTTAAGAATGTTAGAAACTCAAGAAGGGTCTGGGAATTATGGAGGTGATTCTGGTGGAAGTCATGGAGGTTCATCATTGCCTCCTGGGCCAGACGCTAACTCCGCCGAGTTAAATATTTATAAAATACTTGGAGTGGGACAACAAGAACTTGTTTTTTCAGATTATGTAAACCCGATAAATGGTATATTTACAATATCGGCCGATGATGTCGAGGATTGGGGCAATGGAACATTTAAAGCTAGAGTTGGTGGTATTGATAGTAATGAGTTTACAGTATCATTAAGTGAAGCTGTTCCTAAACCTATATCGCCCGCCACTGTTAATGCTAAACACTATAGATTTACACCGCAACGAAGTATTGTTGAAACCGTCATCAATGAAGTTGTTGGTGTAGATAATGGTAAGGTTGATGTACCTGTACAATTTGCTATGAATTATTCTGTGTTTAATATTGCACCACCAGGATATCCAGACCCTGGTAATTTACAAGTAACAGACCAAGTAGCTCCACCACTTCCAACGCCATTACCCGAAGAGGTAGACCAACCAATGGTTGTTACACCAGAAGCATTTACGTTTCCAGATTGGGTAGGTACGAGTGGCCCACATAGAGTAACAAGTGAACCAAGAACTATAGTTGGTTTAACACAACCAGTTCAAGCAGTTGTTAATGGAAGAGGGGGACAATTACAAGTTAATGATGATATACCAAAACCGTTTCCACAAATGGTAGAAGATGGTGATATTGTTAGAGTTTTAGTTAATAGACCAACCCGCCAGGGCGATAACATTACTAACTTCACCATTGGGAATTTTACTACAACATTTAAAGCAGTGTACCCCAGTGATGATTGGTGGGATAAAACATTTTCATTTGGTGGAACCGTCACACCACCACCACCATCTCCCACACCATACACACCACCACCATCTTATGGACATGGTGACCGTGACGACTATGGTGGTAGTTAATGATTTGGCAATATGGAAATTACGAATTTAATTGTGATTTACAGCCACCAACATTACATAAGTTTAGTGAATGGAAAACTAAATTTTTTAAATTAAAAAATGTTGATAAATATAATGTTTGGTTAGCGAGTGGGTTTAGAGAGAATTGGAAATCTTTGGATATTGATATAGTTTTAACAAACAAACCAATTTATTCAGAGTTACAAAAATTAATGTTAGATGCTATAAAATTAGGTGTTGAAGAAAATATTTTTGTTGATATTTGTTGGTGGGATAAAAAACCATTGGACTATACAAAGTCAAAAAAAACAGAAAAGGTATCGAAAATTGTGGTAGGAAATAAAATTATACAAGATGGTAGAATGATAACAGATTGGACATTTTCAAAAGAAATTTATCCTAACTTATATCAATTTTCTAAAGTATACCCAACACAAAAACAGATGAAAAGAATTTATAAAAACCAACCAGTTTTATTGGAAGTTTAAATGGCTATAAATAGACTAAAAAAAGAAGATAAACAAATCTTAGAAAGAGGTGGTAATTACCCCGTAGGTCAACCAGGTTATGATTGGCCACCCTTTCTATCTGGTACGCCAGGTGTGCATGATTATATTGAGTGTCATATATATGATGAGACTGGTGATAATTTAATTGAAAGTTTTATAACAAAAGATTATGAAATAAAGAACAATCAAATAATTTCAAAACCTGGTAATGATTTAAGAAGTAAGGGTTATATCAGAGGGAAGTACCATGTCAAATATAATTTTTTAAGAGAAGAGTTTGGTACTAATGAAACTATATTAGTTTATGCTGATAACAATGAAGTTTATACTGGTCCAAAACGGATGTACCCCGATGACACGGGTAAACCTTGGTATATTGATGATGATAACTTAATTTACGCTGGTATTAAAGGTAGAGATACTAACCGAAGAGAATTATTAATAAAAGATTTATCGGCATGGGTACATAAAATATCTGATGATAGAAAGGAAATTAGACTAATACCAAATGATATTGATAGTAGTAGATATAAAACATCATTCAATAGTTTGAGTAAAGTTATACAACGTTGGAATAGTCCAGGCCCAAGTACGGAGGACACACGTATATCTTTTAAAGATGGATTTGGTGGAACTAAAATTCAAATAGACGGGGTAAAAAGATGGAAACGACATACTAAACGAAGTGTTGGTGGTGAATTTATTTTACCAAGGGGATTTATAACACATATAGAACGAAGAGTTTATGAAATAGAGCGTTATGACCCAAGAGTGTATCCACCAACTATATTAAATGAAATGCCTTTACCGAATGAACCATTGATTCCATATGAACAACAGACAATACCATCTGTAATTAAAGAGATGCCATTATATTTACCATCAAAACCCGAACCTGGTGGATTTGATTTTGTAGCGAGAATGGTTGGTACTGTGGATGATGATGGGTTTGGTAGTTATACACCAAATCAAGTAGAATCACAAACGACACCACAAACCGCTCAAGAAGTTCGAGAAACTATAGAAAACGATTTAAATAATAATGAGTATGGTGCACGTCCATCCAAGTTAAACGATTTTGGGGGAAGTTAAGATGTCAAAAATAAAATGGGGTGGAAAACAAAACACTCTTATATTAAAGATGTTAGAATGGGATGGTGAAAGAATTCCTTTTCCACCACCACCTTCTCCGCCGCCACCACCGCCTCCGCCTCCAAATCCACCGCCAGATAATTTTCCTACACCATCTCCACCACCACCAACTCCGACGCCAACTCCGACGCCAACTCCGACGCCGCCACCGACTCCATTACCACCAGACCCAGCACCATCATTACCTTCGGGCTTATTTCCCGCAGATGGAGATAGTTGGGTTCGTGGTACAATTATAGAAAGAGCTGGTTCCAGGTTAATAAGACTTGATACTTCATATAGTACAAACGCACAAGAATTTTTCGGTGGAGAAGCTAGTACTACAGAAATAGTTGACGTAACAATAAATGAAACTGACGAGAGATTTACTACTAATGGACAAACAAAATTATTAGCAGATGGTAATCTGATTGCTTTTTATGACTCCCAGTTCTCATCGGCTTTTGATTTGTTTGCGCAAGAAGTGACTGATGATACTGCAGCCGCTTTAGCAGAGAGTAGACGAGCCGTTTTGATGAATGCACCATCAAGATATAATATTGCAATTGGTGATATAATTAGTTGGGGCGAGACAGAGTATGTTGTTAGTGGTTTTAATGGAAATGCATTTACAATAGAAGGTCAAACTAATTCACCTACGGTTAAATCACAATATGAAATAAATACAACCGTAGAAGAAATAATAATTGACGAAACAATATCGGCGTACACAGATACGAAAGCAGAATATATTGAAATACTTGGTCTTCCTGATGGTAGCCCAGAATCTAAATATAATATACAAGAAAGTGATGTGATGGTGACCATTGATGGTGGCCATCCAGGTGACGCGCTTTTACTTGAAGAAAGAGGAAAACAAATTGGGGATGATGTAGCGTTTGAATTTTTACCAGGTGATAGGATTGATGTAAAATTTGAACCGCCACTCGAAGACGCGTTGCCAAATTGGTTAGGTGCATTTTTTGTTCCTATTAATGATATTAGAGAAGTTGATGATACGGCCGGTTATTTTGAAAGTCTTGGTTTAGTACCATTTGAATTTAGTAATGGACAAATAATAGACCCAGGAGTTTTATTATCCGCCGCTTGGTTACAAAATGCATTAACAATTGGAACACTTACACCCGCCGATATAGAGGCATATACCGATTGGAAAAATAGTGGATTCCAAGTAGCTAGAATTGCAACAATAATGATTAGACCATTTGTATTTCAAATTGGTTCATATGATGTACCAGATGGTGTTCCCGACCATGTTGGTTTATTTGCCGATACGATTGTTAACGCAGGTCAGAGCGATATGCGAGTCTATTCGGCCGAAGACGTAAGAGATATGTATTGGGCGATATTAGAAGCCGAAAATGGAGGAGATTGGTCATTATATTACGAAGGAACTACCGAACCCACACGTGGTGATTTAATGCAACTTCTTAATGTACCAACGTCGCAGAAATTACAAGAAAATTTAGATGAGTGGGAATTACGAGTAAATGAATTTAATAACACCGTAACAGCGGTTGAAGAAGAAGTTGTAACTTGGACAGAGATATATGGTTGGGATTCAATGCCACTATATGAGACAGATGCAGAGACTGGGGATATGTATCAAGTTATGGATGGTGATATTCCAGTATATAGAGATGCACACGAATTATACGATTGGTTCACTGGTGCGGTCGCGGCTGGTCAGATTTCACAACAACAATTATTAGATTATCAAACTTGGTTGAATAGTAATAGAACAATATCACCATTCGCAATAGCAGAATTTCCACCATATCCATTTCAACAAATAATTCCAGAAGCGAAAGTAACTGGTTGTACCGATGATAGAGCTTGGAATTGGTGGCCACTAGCTGTTACTGAAGATGAAAACGACCCGTGTCTTTATGTACCTAAATTAGCTGTAAGTGTTTTGTGGCAATGGGGAGATGGAATTTGGGAAGAACAAATACTTGAACCAGGTTTTATGGAACCATTTGAACACACATTCACGCAACCTGGTATTTATTCAACTAATATTTTTATAAAATATGCCGATGGTGATGTAGATGGGTATGAAAAGAAAATAGCCGTTAAAGCAGAACCACATATTGTACGTAATCTTTGGGAATGGGGTGATGGTGAATTTGATGAAGTTGATGGTGAGTCACCAATACCAGGTCACACATATAAGTCGGCTGGTAGTTATCAAATAACAGTAACTACATTGTGGTCTGATGGAATAGATACATATACTAAATTAGCAAGTAAAGAGGTTGTTATTTTACCAAATGAGGCCGCAGAACTTGTCATGTATGCCCATGGTTTGGAAGAAGATAGTTCCGATAAAGAAAATGAAGTTACTTTTATTATTGGTGCTAAAGATGTAGATAGTCAAATTGTCAAATATGAATTTGATTTCGGAGATGGTTCTAATATTATAGAAAAGGATGTTGAATTAGAAGATAAAAAATATTATGATAACGAAACATTTACTGAATCACATAGATATCAAGAATCTGGTCATTATGTAGCTAAAGCGAGTGTACGAGATAATAGTGGAAACATTAGTACTATATCTAAAGTTATATACATTGATGATGTAAAATATATTCCAACCTATGAACCTTATGTTGCACAAATAACAGACGCCGAATTAATTGATGACGATTCTTCTTTAATTACGGTAGATAGGAGTTGGGGTGAAGAAGCTATAAGAACTGGTCACGTGTGGGGAAATCCAGGTACACCAGCACCCAATGAAGAAGAACAAGGTACTTGGTTAGAGGGACAGGAGTGGGAATATCCATTTAAAAGAGCACAATCTAATTGGAGATTAAAAGAAAAGAGGGATTTAAGAACACTTATAAATTTAGGTAACAATAAATTTTCATTAGTAACTAACTTTAGAAGTGATAAGTTGAATTGGAAAAATTATCCACACGCTATGGTTTATAAATTGTACGAACCATTGCCCGCTGATATAGAAGAGAAAAACTTTGTTCATGTATCAAGAGAGATGTTACCATCCACAAAACAAGATATTCAATTAATTGATTTTGTAGACGATAAAGTAGATGGTATTGTATTAAGAAATGCATCTTTTAATTCTGAAGTTATAGCGGATAAAATAGAATTTGAAGCAACAGATTTTAAAACAAGAGAACAACTTGTTTCATCAAATACTGAAATATCTACGCATCTTGAAAATAAATTTATTAGTCAAAGTGATTTGAGTGTAGAATTGAATCACGATTATACTAATTACGAAAACTTTGTAAAATTTAGTTCTATACAAAAAAGATATGATAATTTTGAATATAAAATAAAACGAATAGAACATTATACGAGTATTAGTCAATCTTATAATTCTGTTAGTGCGTCATTGGATGATATAAAAAGTACGGAAAGAAATATTTGGGATATAAAAAATAATTTTGATAGTTTTGAAAAATATCTTTATTATCAATCATCATCGTATGAATCAAGTTCACTTGGTGAGTTTTATGATACGAGTTGGCCAAAATCAAGTGGAGCCGGAACATTACTCAATCCATATGTTCTGAGTCATACAACATCGAGTCAATATAGAAGTTGGAAACTTGGAAATGATGATAGTGCATCTTTATATGATAGAAATAATCTTGATAGATTGTTTAATAATTTACCACTACATATACGTGATGACAATGACAATACAGAGTTTTTAAAGTTTATTGACATGGTAGGTCACCATTTTGATGACATATGGTTGTATACAAAAGCTTTAACTGATATAAATCATCGTACTAACAAAGTTGATGAGGGATTATCGAGAGATTTAGTACATCAAGTAGCTAAAGCGTCGGGTTGGAAAGTTTATGATGGTAAATCTTTAATTAGTTTACCAGAATACGCTCTCGGTGTCCAAGTGTCTGGTTCTGATAATGTAGCTTTACAATCATCGGCCGAAACTGAAAGAGATATTACACGAGAAATTTGGAATAGAATATTAGTTAATATGCCATTCTTTTTGAAATCAAAAGGTACATCTCGTGCATTAAAGGGTTTAATAAATTGTTATGGATTACCATCATCAATATTGAGAGTTAGAGAATATGGTGGCCCACATCTTTCAGACCAAAATCCAGTTTTCGAAATAACTCGTAAATTTACAAGGTCATTAAATTTCTTTGGTAATCAAAATGTAGAAACAACTTGGGTTGATGATACAAATTCTGGTAGAGTACCAGATACGATAGAATTAAGATTTAGAGCCGTATCATCTGGTAGTAATCATCAAGTACTTTTCCAAAAAGGTACTGATTGGGCATTAAGATTAGAACCATCTGGTTCTGGTACAGACAATTATGGTTATGTATCTTTTGCTATAACAGGTAGTTCTTCTACCGCGGCTATATCATCATCTGTGTTACCAATATTTGACAATGAATTTTATTCTGTCATGTTAAATCGAGTTTCTGCTAGTGGCGAGGTTATGGTAGATGATGGTAATAGTAGAAATATTAATTATAATTTATATGTTAAAAAATATGACGCTACAAGACATAGAATTTATCTTCAATCTTCTGCAAGTTTGAATATAGATGGTCGTGGTGGTGGTGCTCCACAAGGAATGAATAATAGATTCCAACAAGATGGTGCTGGATATATTGGTGGTAAGTCAGGAAATGAGTTTGGTCATCAACTTACTGGTTCGATGATGGAATTTAGATATTGGAATAGTCCATTATCAGAATCACGATTTGATAACCATGTTAGAGCTCCAAAAGCGTATGATGGTAACCATCCGTCAGCGTCTTATACCGATTTAGTTTTAAGATATCCATTCTATCAATATGTAAATCATGGAACTGGTTCTGTAGATATAACTGATACAAGTGCCGACCAAAGTTATGTACAATCTGGTAGTGCTAAAAATTATCCAGATAGAAATAGTTACGATAATACAGAAGATGTAACAGAAATGTTAGTACCACAAATAGGTGGACAAAATAGAAGAGCTACAAAAGTTAGAATAGAAGAAAATAAATTAATTTATGGTACTAAATTATCAATAGATAGTAGAAATGAAGTTAGTGCATTCGATTTAAAAAGTACTGATTCTAATAAACTTGGTATTTACTTTGCTCCAACTGATGTTATAAACGAAGATATAATCTTTTCTGTAGGTAACCTTGACATTTCTGATTATATAGGTGACCCACGAGACCAGTATAAAACTTATTATAGTGGATTGAAAACTATACGAGACCAATACTTCCAAAAATATAATTCACCAAATAATTTTTGGGATTATTTGAGAGTATTAAAGTTTTTTGATAAAGCTCTTTTTCAACAAGTAAAAACTTTAATTCCTGCTAGAGCAAATCCGACATTAGGTACGTTAATTGAAGAAAATATTTTAAGACGTAATAAAGTAAAATTTATGGATTACCCAACAATTGAAAATCCATACTTTGAAAATTCTATGTCAATGGGATTTGGAACAGCTAGTGCCACTTCTGACTATTACGAGGGATTTTCAAGTGAATCAATGTATCCTGCTACTATGGGTTCATCAGATTATTATCAAGGATTTATGAGTGAGTCTGTTTCCCCGGCATTTACTGGTACTACAGATTATTATCAAGGATTTGCGAGTGAGTCTATATATCCTGGTGCTGCAGGTACAACTGATTATCACCAAGGATTTACAAGTCAATCATTAACTCCAACATTTGGTGGTGAATTTATTGATAAAGAAGGGTTTGTTAGTGAATCTATGTATCCTGGGTTTAGTGGATTGTATAGACTTGAATTATATGATAATATAGATATAAATTCAGATGCATTAACCTTTTCTGGTAGTTATGAAGATTTTTCAAATGTATTAGTTGATGGGCCAAATTCATCTACAAAAATAAAAACATATGATGTATTTAATACTCCATCGTTATATAGTTTTAATACTAAAACAAGGGGAGATACTGAATATAGTCAGTCACGTATAAAGTCTGGTGGTATCACTGGTGGTCAGAATGGGAAATCTATAATGGAAGAAGTAACGGTTCCGTTTATTAGTAGTTCAAGACCAAATAGTTATCACCTTATAGAAAATTATTTTTTCACTTCAAGTGTAGAATATTATAGGGGTGGTAATACTAATGTAAAAGCACACAAAAGATTTTATGCACAATCATCTTCATTAGATGTTTCTGACATATCACCTATTTATGAGAGTACAACAGCTCTACAAAATTTGTATTATAAGGGATGTAAACAAACTGATGATACAACGACAGACGGAAAGAAAGCAATTGAAATCACAATTACTTCACCTACCGTATTAACAACAAACATATCGGGAGATTCACAATTAACGGTGGAATAATAACACGAAAAACATAATACATGATATTTATATATGAACGAAAAAGTTATTTTCATAAAAATTGTGATGACGAATATTTATTATAACAAAATTAAAATCACTGGAGACAAACATGGGATTTTTAGATAATTCTTCAACAACTGTAGACGCGATACTAACAAAGAAAGGTCGAGAGTTATTAGCACGCGGACGGAACGAATTTAAAATTACCAAATTCGCGTTAGCTGACGATGAGATTGATTATACCTTGTGGGATGTAACAAACCCAAATGGTACTAATTATTACGGAGCGGTAATTGAAAACATGCCACTATTAGAGGCAATACCTGATGAAAATCAGATGATGCGGTATAAGTTGGTAACACTACCTAAGAATACGGCGAAGATGCCTATCTTAGAAATGACAACTGCGTCACTTACTTTCCAAAAGGCTGGTATTAAACAAACTCTATCACCAAATACAAGAAATGCTTCAGATGCAACTCTTGGATATACATTTGTACTACATAATTCAGATTCTTGTAGAATGATGGTATCGGCTGGTGGTGAAGTTTCGGCTCAAGGAGCTACAATACCAACTTTTATTGGTGATGATGATAGAAAAAATTCTATTACTATCGTAGCTAAGTCTGTTGATTTAATTGCAAGAACATTGTCTGCGAATATAACTACACAAGTCACCATTGTTGGTAACGAAACGGGTGCTACTGTAACGATACCACTTACGGTTAACGCTGATGTACCAGTCAACGTAACTGCGAATTAATAGGAGATAAAAAATGGCTAAGATGAAAAAGAAAAAGGGACTATCAACCCAAGAACTTATACAGATTGAAGAAGCTGTAAAGTCTGGAAAAGGAATTGGTGGTCTAGCCGTAGCGTCCAAACTACTCGGAAAGGGAATTGGAAGACCAGCTCCTGTTACAAAACCAAGTATATATACGGTCTTTGACCCTGAAAATGATATACTTGAAAATATGAAACAAGCCGTTTCATCGGTATTGTGGTCTGAAAGTACTTCAAGTCTAACTTCTTTCTATACTTCATCTACACAAAGTGCTAGTAGTGGTGATTATTATAGAGATATATACAAAAATGAC
>PVBE012381483.1_pt1 | contig 14650 bp, 14 predicted proteins | sample 1631181 | NCBI WGS metagenome assembly PVBE01 (sample SAMN08397723, study PRJNA350692) | Marine metagenome, whole genome shotgun sequencing project. | isolation source: water | place: Pacific Ocean | collected 2012-04
CCGCCGATGCCGTCGACCGAGCTTGAAGCTTGGTTCCGAGCTTCGCCTTGGGAACTCATCGACGTGCAACACGCGCATTTTTGACCCTATTTCTTTGCAAGCGCGTCGAGCGCCGCGAGTAGCTCTTCGCCATCGTTGTAGCGGGCTTCTCGATCCTTTTCGATCAACCGGCGGAACACGGGCTCGAACCGACTCAGCTTCGGCGGCAATGGTTCGGGAACCGACTGTAGGTGCTTCATCGCTATGCCCGGTAAGGAATCGGCTTCGAACGGTTTCTTTCCAGTGAGCATTTCGTACAGGATCACTCCCGCACTATACAAATCGGCGCGCCGATCGAGCGGTTCCGCGCGAATCTGCTCCGGGCTCATATAGTAAGGCGTCCCTATCACAGCCCCTACCTGAGTCAGCTGGGTAGTCGCATCCGCCCGCTTCGAGATCCCGAAATCCGCTATCGCTAGTTGGTCATCCGATCGGAACATGATATTTGCCGGTTTGAGATCGCGGTGGATGATCCCGACTTTGTGGATGGCCGCCAGACCCATTGCGATCTCGCGCATATACCGGTACGCATGCTGTGGTGTTATCCCGTTTTCGATCCGGTGCTTCAGATCGCCTCTGGAAAAGAACTCCATCGCCATGAACCCGTATTGATCGGTAAAGCCCTGCTCGAAAATCTTCACGACGTGCGGGCTATCGATAGCCTGAGCAAGCGCAGCTTCCTGGATAAACCTTTTTACGACCTCTTCCTCGCCCGACAAAGTACCGTCCATGATCTTGATCACGACGGTGAGGTGATCTTCGAAACGCTCCCCGAGATATACTCGCGACATCGCGCCTTGTCCGATCAGTCGTTTGAATTTATAGCCTGCATGATCGGTCGGATCGTGGCGCGCGCGCGCGACGATCTCCGCGTCGCCGGCCCCTCGTTTATCGCCTGTGGCCACCCCGCGATCCGGTATTGCGCGCACTGCCGCGGCAGCTGCCCGTACCGTCTCACACAGGCCCTCCGGGCTGATTTCTCGCTTGACGATCACGTCATGGGCCCCGGCCTTCAAGGCTTTCGCGGTGATCCGCGGATCGGCTTTGGCGATAATGAGCACCGCGGCCGGAAAATTGGGGCTGGAGCTCAGGTCTTCGAGCCATTGCAGCCCGGTTCCGGCGGTCCCGTAATCCTCGCCGAGCAGAACCGCGTCGTAGGATGACCAATCGAACGCGTGCGGCATCGAGCCCTGCTGCTCCGGATCGTATTCGCTTACCCCAACATCTGGGATCCCCTTGGCGAGAAACCGGCGCATTATCTGCGCACTACGCTTAGAAGAATCGATAATTAGAACGTTCATACGGTCGAAAGGCTGCACCAGCGGTTCATCACCCCTATTGTAACCGGCATGCCCGCCTTATAAAGCGGCTCGAACGTGGTGCTAGAATGCGGTCCGTGCATAGCGATAAACCTGCCGTGAGTCTCGCCGCCGTACCCGGCAGGCGTCGACGCACCCGGGAGTTAGCGAAAGAAATCGAATCCCGCGGATATTCCGGGATCTACTGCCCGAGCATTGGCGACGGCCTCGCACTGTGTGAGGCGCTGGCGCTAGTGACCGACCGAATAGAGTTCGGAACCTCGATAACCCCGATCTATTTCCGTTCGGTCGAAGACTATGCGCCGACGATTTCATTCATCCACGAAATATCGGGTGGTCGCTTTCGCTTCGGGATCGGCGTCTCCCATACGAGGGCGCTGGCACCCCGAGGTCTCGACGGCGGCAAGCCGCTTGCCGATACCCGATTGTTCGTCGAACAGATCAAAGCGGTCCCACGTTGCGGCCCGTTGCCGCCGATCGTTCTTGCCACCCTGCGCAAGAAAATGATCCGGCTTTCTGCAGAGATTTCAGATGGCATGATCTTCGCAAACGGTGTCCGCTCACACATGGCGAAATCGCTGGCCGCGCTGCCTGACGGCGGCGCCGGTCCCTCGACATTTTTTATCGGCAACATGATCCCGACGTGTGTCGACGACGATCTCGATGCCGCGCGCGCGGTCAACAGAAACACGCTAAGCCGCTACGCATTACTACCTAATTACCGAAACTACTGGAAAGAAGCTGGATATGTTGAAGAGATGAACGCTGTCGAGAAGTGCATCGAGACTGGCGATACCGAAGGCGTCGCAAGCTGCCTGTCCGATCGGTGGCTTGATGACACCACAATCGCCGGACCACCGGCGCGAGTACGCAGTGAAGTCGAAAAATGGCGCGCCTCGGGCATCCGAACGCCCATCCTGGTGCCGAGTTCGACTCGGGGCGGACAGATGCGGGCCTTCGAGGAGCTATTCGAGGGATTCGATTGACAGGCTCCTAGCCCGCATTTCTCATCCGCGCGACGATCCGATCAATCCGGTGGAAGATTACGGCTAAGACTTGCGTGCGATGATTTCGACGGGTGCAATCCGGCGGGCGGCTATGTTCTCTATCATGTTGCTCACTTTGACCGCGGCGCTATCGCCCATCAATATATGCAGCCCCAGCGGGGGTGGTCCGTCGGAGGCGGCCACCTTGGCCCGCAGTTCTTCGAAGAATTCGAGTGCGAACTCGAGCCTATCGCACTCGGCCAATAGGGAGAATCCGACAGCTGTTAAGGCCTGCTTGTAAGCATCCGGTGTCTCGACTGCGCTAGTCTCGGCTGTCATCGCCCACGGAACCGGAAAGGTCAGGTCACCGAGTCCGATCCGCATAACGTCATAGACGCCGAAGCTCGCTCCTGGTTTCAGCACTCGGGCCACCTCCGCGAACAATGCTGCTTTGTCGGCGATATTCATCCCGACGTGCATCATGTAGGCGTGATCGAATGATGTATCCGCGAACGGCATGTCGAGCGCGCTGCCTTGATGCAGCGACACCCGATCGGCGAGACCAACCCATGAGCAGAGTGCCCCGCCAGTTTCGACGTAATCGGCCGTGAGATCGATCCCGGTAACCTGGCAGCCGTAACGAGTCGCGGCAAACCGCGACGCTCCACCGAGACCGCAGCCGACATCGAGTACATGCTCAGTACTTGCGAGCTCGAGTTGATCGAGAAACGCGATCGAAGCCCGCCGTCCACCGATATGAAATTCATCCACGGCCGCAAGGTCTTCAATATCGAGCGAATCGCGCGTCTTCCCAAGCGCGGCGACGCCTCGTTCGATCGCCGCACTCAAGTCGCCGCGAGCGTAGTGTTCTGATACGTCGTTGTTTGTGCTCATTCGTTCTCCTTGCGGCCGCCCCGCGGCGAGTGGAATCAGCCGGTCAGCGCACGTTCGATGTGAGGCGTCACGTTATCGGAAAAGACGGATCGTCGCTATGTTAGATTCTTCGGGATCCGAACGCGAAACGGAAAGCGCCACGACTCCGACGTTCGGATGGTAATTCTCAAGCTCACACCAGCCCATACGGTCGAAACTGACCACGGCTGATCCCGCGGCTGGGGGAAGGTAAGCGCGTGCGGTTGCGGCGACGCGCGACCATCGAGCGCTCGCCCTTCTAAACGGCTAAGTCGACCGCAGCTTCCCGTTGATTCGAAAGCTCATCGGCGGCAGCCCGTTCCGTCCCGCCATATGCCTGCACGACGATCCAACCACCGCGCCTGACTTCGCGGCCCGTATCGAGACTCAATTGTCGGGTATCCTTTGGGGTCGGCGTTGCGGTTCCACCTACAGCTTCACCGCGAGCAGCCGCGACCATCCATCCTCCGCGCCCGGTTGCACTGGCGGCTGTGGTGGCCCGCGGTGCCGGTCGGTCCGCAACTTGAGGTCCAACCTTCTCTTCCGATATCACGGCCTGTCGACGGCTCTCGCCAATCGCGACTGCCGCCGCCGAGACGATCGCACCCAGCGGACCGCCGAATAAGGCGCCGCCGGCAACCCGGATCGCAGGATCTATGGAATCACCGGTGAGCTTGCGGTACACAGTCCCCAGCAGCGGAATGTGCTGCAAGGGGTTGACGATATCGATCAGATCGCGAAAAGTCAGCCCGTCCTCCCCAAACGGTTGGAACCGGCCGGTTCGGGAGTCCGCGCCGGACGACGCTTCCAGTACCGCGCGGGGATCGGAGTGTTGCAACTGGATCTGAATCAAGTGTTAGCCCGCTGGGGAGGAATCCGCTTTCACGGAAACCGTGGCAATTCGCATGCCAACACCAAGGAGCATGGGTTTAAAGCTTCTAACTGCTTCGGCATGCCGCGATCGCGGCAAACCGCAGCCGCCTGCTTGCCGCCGACCGGCAAGTCAACGGGCCCGAAATCCGACTACAGCGGACGCATGCAAAACGCAGTTTGGCTGCCCGGGACACCCTTGATACTCGTCTCGCCCTTGGCGAGCACGCTGATCAGACGCCAGCCGGAGTAGAGGGTTTCGACCTCCTCGGCAGATACCAGGAACGGCGGCGGCGAAACGGCGGTGGGAGGATAACCTACGGTAATCAGAAACAGTACGATTTCTGGAATACATAGTTTCGCTAAATGGCGCACGTAACCGCGTCGGGTATCCGGCGGTAAAGCGATCAGCGCGGCCCTATCATAGACGGCCGTGAAGGGTTCGAGCTCGCCCGGAGTAAGGTCTAAAAAATCACCGCAGAGCAGAGTATAACCGCCGCCGCGATAACGCTTGAATGACCCGAGTTCATCGACCTCGGCGGCGACGGCATTCTCATCAAAGAATGCCCGCACCGCGATTTCACTCAGCTCGACTCCAATGACCTCATGACCTCGCTCCCTGAGCCAAACCAGGTCCCGGGACTTTCCGCACAAGGGGACCAACACCGCGGCCGAAGTATCGATCCCGAGCGAATCCCAAAACTCGCAAAGCATCGGGTGAAACCTGTCCTCGTGGAACCCGATTTGGTTCGATTTCCACTTGTCGTGCCAAAACTTTGGGTCCATATCAAAACATTTCTACCAGCGCAGATCATCGGGGATGTCGTAATCCGCATAGGGATCATCGTCGATCGGCCCTTCGTCGTTCCCCTCGTTCAACAAGACCACGGCACCGGCATCGCGCTCGGCTAGCTTTGCGGCCACGGGGGCCGGAATGAGTTCATAAGCGGACCCCAGCCGCACCACGGCGATCTGACCGGCGGCCAGCCCGGCCTGTTGTTTCCCGTTTACATGGATCTTTTTGACGGTGCCATCATCGACGAAGCTATAGGGAGTCTCTCCGCCTCGCCGATCGATCCGATACTTCTCGATCAGCTGCCGCACCTGAGCCGCGATCGCTGTTTCGTCCAGCACGGCCTGGCGTTGGCGGCTGAGCAAACGATCGCGTTCTGCCTTCTTCGCCAGGGCTTGCTTCACCGTTAGACCGATCTCATCGGGCTCCGCCGAGCCTCTGGCCCGCTGCTTGGCTTTTTTATGCTTGGCCTTTTTGATCTTTGTCGCGCGGTTCTTATCAACTACGCCGGCTTGCAGCAGTTGATCCTGCAGAGATTTCGCCATCCTTTTATCCTCGCCGATGGATCAATGATCCGCTTCCGGCGTCTCGACATCCGGAAGAAAACCACCCGCTTGCATAGACCACAAGCGGGCATAATGGCCGCGCCGGCCTAGGAGTTCCTCATGCGTCCCATCTTCGACGACAACGCCATTATGAAACACAAGGATACGGTCGAGATGAGCCAGCGTCGATAGGCGGTGCGCGATAACCATTACGGTCTTGGTTTCCATAAGATAAGAGAGGCTTTCCTGAATATGACGCTCGGTGATCGAATCGAGAGAACTGGTTGCTTCATCGAGCAACAGAATGGGAGCGTTCTTGAGAATCGCGCGCGCCAGCGCAATACGCTGCCGCTGCCCGCCTGAAAGCTTAACCCCGCGCTCGCCGACGAGCGACTCATAGCCGTCTACCGTATCGATGATGAATTCGTGTGCGTGCGCTTTTTGTGCGGCTTCGACAACCTCCTCGTCGGTTGCATCAAGCCGACCGTAACGAATATTTTCCATCAGTGTCCGATGAAACAAAGTAGGATCCTGAGGGATCATAGCGATAGCCGCTCGCAGGCTTTCCTGCGATACCGTCTGAATATCCTGACCGTCGATCAGGATGCTCCCGGACTGAGGCTCGAACAAACGTAGCAAGAGATTGAGCATCGTACTCTTGCCGCTGCCGGAAAAGCCTACTAGGCCGATCTTCTGACTCGAATCCACCCTAAGGGAAAGGTCATCGAATACCGGTTTCCCGACCGTGTAGCCAAAATCGACGTGCTTGAATTCGATAACGCCGGCGCCCACTTCGATCGGCCACGCTCCGGCATCATCGATCACTTCGTGCGGGCGAACGATGACCCCGACTCCGTCGTTGATATTGCCCACGTATTCAAAAAATTCCAGGAAACGGCGGCTCAGTCCACGCGCCTGCTCGATCAGCATTAACGACAGACTCGCCGCCATCGCGAATTCACCCACCGTCATACCGCCTTCGCTCCATACCTTCAGCGCATAACCGACGATTCCCAGCATCAGTACCATCGCCGCGAGAAACTGAAACCACCGGATCCGTTCCATGAACCAAAAAGTATCGCGAGCCCGTTTGACTTCGAGATTCAAATACCCTTCGAGATAAGACCGCTCGAAATCACGGCGTGCAAACAGTTTCGCATTCATGATATTTGTAACCGAATCGACGATCTTCCCGCTCACCAAACTACGAGCCGCTGCGTATACGCGCGCGTAACGCCGGCAACGGCGCGCGAGGACGAACGAAATAGTGACGTATCCCGCTATCCAGGCTCCGAGCACTAGCGCGAGCTCGACGTTGACACCGAAGAGCAGTACGAGAGACACCCCGAATGCGATCGCGAGCGGCCAGAAATCGAACATCACCGTCCACAGGGTATGCGCCACGCTCATAGAGACCTCGGCGATACGATTCGCCAGTGACCCCGCGAAATTGCTGGCGAAATATCGTTGTGAATGATGTTGTAGGTAGGCGAACAATTCGCGCCGCACGAGCCGGCGCAGGGACGGCCCGAGCATCACCAGGATCGCACCGCTCGAGCGCGAAAACAGCACGATGCCGAGATTCAGCAGTCCAAACAGCCACAGCGGAGCCTCTACTTTTTCCCAGACATCGGTGCCCAGTCGGTTCGCAAGCTCCACGGCGTCCATGAGCTGTTTGATCGCGTAGGGCAAGAGCATCGAACAAGCGGCCTGTCCGGCCTCGAGGAAGATCATTAACGCCACGCTCAAACGGTAGACCTTCGCGTAACGCAGGCAGAATCCGAAAGAGGTCGGCGGTAAGTGCGGTACCGCGGCGGGGCGCTCCCCGCTCCCGGTCACCGCGGTTCCAGTCGTGCTCAAGAGATTTCTCCCACCCATATCTTTCGATCCGGTATCTGGTCGGCGATCGCAACGATCAACACCGAACGAACCTCGCTTGAAACTCAGCAGTCAATACGACTTCCGCCCCGGCCGGCGCGTGGAAGAATTCCCCGTCGAGATTGAACGGGCATCTCATCCTCAAGGCGATCCGATCGGCAAGCGCACTGCGGTAAGTGGCTGCCGGCAGCGTAGACTTGTCACGGCCGTACAAGAGCCGATAGGCATGGCGCAACAAGCCACTGGCCGGCGAACGGATACTCGTGAAAGCGAGGGCTCCATCACCACGGCCCCAGAACGGCGAAGTGCCAAGAAAAAAGCGCTTGAGCGTCGTCGCCATGACGATGCTATACGGCGACTCTGTCTCGGTATGGTCGTCGAGACCGACACCTATTACCTCGCCGGATAGCAAATCATCTCGTCCGCAAGCGACACCGGCGAGCACGTAGACGAGCGTCAAGGCGCTGGCGATCGGATCCGGGATCCATGGCTGCGGGAACATGTGCCGATGCTGGGTTATCGCTTTGGAGATCGCGGCCGTACCAAAAAACATGCCGACAACCGCGCTCCCGTCGGGCTCGTAGCTCATACGGATCAACGACCGCGTCTCGATGTGGTCGGCGATCTCCCCGCGCTCGACGAGCGCCAACAGGCGCGCGAGCGATTTGACCCGGTCGCCCACCAAACCAACATCGCCAGCGATCATATTTGAGGTGCCGCCCGGCAGAATGGCTAGGGTGGGACGGCGCGGGAAAATGCCGCGTTCGAAAATCTCAGTGAGCACGGCGCTTACGGTACCGTCGCCGCCGTTGATCACGAGAAGCTCGACGCCGGCTTCGGCGAACACCTGGAGGACTTCCCGAAGCGACGCGAAATTGACCAGTTCCTCATACATCAGCGCGTCGCGCTGCGCGGCGAATTCCCTTGCCCCGTGCGGATCTTTCAGGTTACGCCTGCTCAAAGGGTTGCTGATAATGCCGATCTTCATCGCCGTGGTTCGGGTACGATCAACGTCTCGCATTGCGGTTTCGGCGGCACCGCAAAACAATATGCGGGCGACCTTCCGGGCAAGTAGAATCGGACTTCATAGGGGCTATTGGATTCCGGTAGGGGATCGATCAGTCGATATTACGGGACGATTTTCCAGGTCGGTTGCGGAACCGGACGAGAGCGGGGCGGTAGCAGCGTACTGGATACGAACCTGAGCGATGGTTCAGGCAACCGGCGCCGGCAGCGTGCATTGTCGATTAATCGGATAGGACGGTCAAACCGCCGGAGAAGTATTTCGTTTGCACCTTCAACGGCCGGCGTACTATTCGGATTCACGGGCAGTCAGTATCGATTCCACGAGTTCGAGATCGGAAGGCTTATCGATGTCGATAGCGGCCTCGGCAAAGGGCAATTCAACCGTGTCGGCGAGGATACGAAGCTTACGCGACAAAGTCGCTACAGCCTCGGCCAGTTCAAGGCGCCCCCTCCAGTAGCGCAGCAGCGGTCCCGCGCCCAAGATGCGGATCAGGCGCCACGGGCGCTTTCGCTCCGATTCCAACGTGGTCCAGAACATCGCTACCGCACGGGCTGCGGCCGTATTCAACGCGAATAGATTGCAGCCGCAATAGGCGTCATCGGCAAAACGTAACACGGTACGCGCCGATCGAGGGTAGGTTTCGGACACGAGGTTCGCGCGGGCTACGCCGGCAGCTACGTCGCCGCACCCGTACGCCCGCTGGCAGAAGTGCTCGAGCATTTCACGGTCGAGCAAGGGATGGTCGGCGGTGACGATCAGCAGCGGCAATGCGTCGGCCAGCGCATCACACGCGCGTACGGCGCTCGCCGCAGGCGACCCGGCGGCATCGAGAAGCTCGAGCGACCCACGCTCGATCCGTTCCTCGATCCAGGATATCGGCCCGAATGAGGGCTCGACGCACAAAACGATCCTGGCGACCCGCGGGCTGGACTCGAGAGTTTTCAGAACGCGCGCGAGCATCGGTGTGCCGGACACATCTACCAGGCACTTGTGGCTCTTGCCCGACGCAAGCGCCACAGGATCCGGTGAGCCGCGACTACCCGCCATGATGACGGCCGTGAATTCCACGACGGCCGGGTCCACCTCGACCTCCTTCGATGGGTTTCCCGGATCCATCAAACCATGCGTCGATTCATCGATAACGCAACCAAAAACAACATCGCTGCCGGCGCGGTAGCAGTGAGCGCCGGGTTAAATTTCATCAGGAGTCCGACTTGAGCAAAAACCTGGTCGACCATGTAAAAAAGGACCCCGAGGCCAGAACCAAACAGCACCCGGCGTCCTATCCCGGCTCGATCGTGCTGCCCGAAGACGAACGGGATCGCGATCAGGACCATGGCGAGCGTCGCAAAAAGCACGTTGACTTTCCGCCACAGCGTAAGCTCGTAGCGATCGGCGCTTTGACCGCGCGCGCGCAGATCGCGCGAATACTGAAATAGATCCGTTGGCGAGAGACTCTCCGCATCGAGTTCGATGACAGCGCCCTGCTCCGGACTAAGAAACGCTTCCCAATGGAGACCCGGAAGCCTTTCAACTTCGATCTCGAACCCGCTCAACCGTTTTCTGATCACATCGTGCAGCAACCAGGCCCCGTTACCTTTCGGCTCGGCTTCCCGGGCCTCGGTGAACATGGTGAGGTTCCCGCGCTCGTCGAACTCATAGATCTCGATTTCGGTGGGAATGCGACCGTACACCATGTCGCGGATGCTGATGAAGCGTCGCCCGTCGCGGAACCAGAAGCTAGTCCCGCTCTCTTTACGCAATGCGACGTCTCCCGCAATGGCGAGAGCGCGTTCGCGCCACGCCAGCTCCCCCAGAGTCGGACCGACATACTGGGCAAAAACGATCACGACTGCCAGCAACAGCCCCGTAGTTTTGAGCACCGACCACCCGATACGTCGATTCGAGACGCCGGCGGCTCGGATGACCGTCAATTCGTTACCGTGATCGAGCACGCTCAGCCCGATCAGAAAGCCGAGCAAGGCGCTCACCGGTATGAGCCAGAACGCGCGTTCCGGGATTGTCATCAGGACGAAAACGAAAGCGTCGATTGCCCCGTAATTGCCGAGCGACACATCGTCGAGTTCCTCCGCAAAATCAAGAAAACTGAACACGGACACCAGCACCAGCAGAACGAGCACAAACCCTTGGATCAGGTGCCTACGGATATAGCGGTCGAGCAGCTTCATCGGCGTCCGTCCCGGGAGATCAGTCGGCCGGCAGCGCGGGGTTACCGGCGGCAGGAGGTTGATGCCCCGCCGCGCGACGGAAAACCCACCGCGGAAACAACAAAAGGGTCGCGATCAACAATGCTAACGCCAATTGAACCCACCAGATCCCCGGGAACTCGCCGACTACGGACGTCTCTACCCAGGTCTTCGCGATAGCGGTCAAATTGTAGTACACGGCATAAATAAGCAAAGCGCCGATCGTCTTGACGTAGCGACTGCTGCGCGGCGCCGCGCGAGTCAGAATCACAGCGAGCGCACCGAGCAACACGGTCGAAACCGGTGTCGACAGGCGCCATTGAAATTCAGCAATATCGAGCGGCACGTCGGATTTCAGAAGTTCGGCGGTGGGGGCGGCCTTACGTTTGTAACCGAGCGAAATTGGTTCGGCATTACGTAAACGAAGCTTCATTTGTTTGAATCGCCCTACCCCCTTGTCGTTAGCGCCGCGCCGGCCGAGAAAATAGACATGCACGTCCGATAGAATCAACAGCCGCCCGCCAGTCTCGTCGTTAATCTGCTGTTCGCCGGATCGCGCATAGATGATATGGATGATCCCGCGCCGTTCCCCACGGATGAAAATCTGCGCCATACGACCGCTTTGCTGATCGACATCTTCAACGAAGATGGTTCGTTCACGCTGCTCGCTGTCATAAAAATTCCCACTTTCGAGCTTATCGAGTTCGAGTTCAGCTTCAGCCTCGGCTTTGATCCAGTAGCTCTTCTCGTACGCCAGCGGCCTCCCCAGCATGGAGAAACAAGCCACCAGCAAGGCGAGCAGAAACGAGATCCCCAGCACGACCCGCATCACACGCGCGTTTCCAATCCCACATGCGCGTAACGCCGTGATCTCGGACTGGCTTTCGAGGCGACCAAGGCCAAGCACAATTGACAAATACAAAGCGATCGGTAGCAAAACCTCGAGGGCAATCACCATCTTAATGAAAATAAACGACGTCAGCGTTTCGACCTGCAATAGACCGTCGACGGCATAGGACAGATACCGACCCGAACTGTAGCCGACGAATATCACTATCAGTACGGCCGATATGGTCAACATCGGCTTGAGTACTTCTCGGGTGATGTATCGGTCTATAATCAACTGGGCTGGTCCACGCGACACGCACGATGCGTCATGCGCTAAGTATCGCATCAAATCCGTACCCGCGCCGGATTCCGTTCCGGTACGGTGTGCCGCGAAGCATAGGCCGGTCGCATGAACTTAGAGCTGTTTTTTGGAGAGTAGCTTATCGAAACCGATGTGTCGGTAGACTCGTCGACCGAACCGGCGCGGTTGATCATCGTAGGCGAGTGTGACGTCGAGTTGTGGGGGCTCGGCGCCGCCGATCGCCACCGCCGAGCTTTCGCCCGCGTCGGAGTTCTAGATGCCACAGATGAAGCCGGCGCTGGTACTGGCCGCGTTATCGCGGTTCGCGCCGACTACCTGCTGAGCCAGGAGCTGGTCGGCGCGATTGCGGCGCGCCCGGGCGTCGTAATGACGGCTGGTAAAGGCGAAGCGGCCGTGGCCGCTCACACCGCCGCACGGGACCTCGGCTCGGTGTTAGCGCTGTTACGTGACGACACGGTCGAACTGGCCGCCGCAGTTCCCGAGGGAATGGTTTTCGTGGAACCGGCCGAACTGGGCGCTGCATACGACATCGCGTTGCGAAAACGTTCGATACCGCTGGTGCTCCCTTACGCATCCACGCCGTTAGAGGTCCTCGAAGAGAAGACCTTCGGTGCGGCGTACAAAGGTGCGACCGATTTTGTGACGAAATGGTGCTGGCCGCGCCCGGCGCGCTGGGCCACGCGTTGGGCCGCAGCGCGCGGGATCAGCCCGAACAGCGTCACCACTGCAAGTCTGGTGCTGGTTGTCTTGGCCATGTGGTTATTCGCCGAAGGAAATTTTCTCGCTGCGATCCCCGTCGCGTGGGCGATGACATTTCTCGACACGGTAGACGGCAAACTCGCTCGCGTAACGCTGACTTCTTCGGCATGGGGCAATACCTACGACCACGGTATCGACTTGATCCATCCTCCGTTTTGGTGGTGGGCGTGGTACGTGGGCGTGCAACCGGTAGCGACGCCGACCGTCTTGCCGGCTCTTGAGCCGTCACTATGGATAATCCTCGCCGGATACGTTGTCGGACGGTTATTGGAGCGCTGGTTCGTTGGCGCCTTTAAGATACAAACTCACATATGGAGGCCGATCGATTGTCTTTTTCGTACGATTACGGCGCGGCGCAATCCTAACCTCGCGATATTAACCGTCGCCGCCATTGCCGGTCGCCCGGACGTGGGTTTTGTGGCCGTCGCCGCGTGGACAATCATTTCCTTGATCTTTCATGCGGTGCGCTTGCTTCAGGCGACAATGCTTCGCGCGCGCGGTGGCGAGATCGTGTCTTGCCTCACGCAAGAACAATAGTGGTTTAACGATTCTCCGGCCGTCGACATCGATGAGGCGCCGGATGACTGGCGGGTATAATGCGACGGGCGGCTCGGGGGAGCACCTCGGAAGTGAAGACATCGACGGCTAAGGTACAAAGCGACCGGGGCGTGCAGCCGTCGACTATCTCGACGGTCCGCCCGGGTGTCGTCGACGGCGGCTTCCGTAGTTTGCGAGTGAAACAAGCCTTGCCCGGGGTCGCGATCCCTTTACGGTAGTCGAGTGATACGGATGAGATTTGTATGAACGGAAAGACGGCTCGTGACTGGCGTAGGTGACGATCACTTGAGCGGACGGGAGCGCGGTTTGCCGAACCCCTGTCTGCGCGTGGTCGGCGAAAGTGACGCGATCGTGTGGGGCATGAGTTTCAAGGAGCGGCACTTGCGCGCTTTCGCACGAGAAAACGTGCGACCAGCCGGGAGCTCGGCTGCGGCGGACGCGCACAGCGCTAACTTGCTATTCGTCCGCGCGGGCTACGTAATCGGACCGGACGTTGTTGCCGGACTCGTCGCTACCAGGGGCGCGGCGCTGGTCCTACCCGCCGACGCGCACGGGGCTCGTGAGGTCGTCGCCATACATGCCACTGCCGAAGTTGAAAGCGAAGCGAGCGCCCTGATCGAGCTCGGAACGCTCGGAAAGGACGCCGCGCTCCCGACCGCCCTTACCGCAATGGAACCCGACGAACTCGGCAGCGAGTATGATCAGGTGCTCCGAAAGCGAGCACCGCCTTTAGTGCTGTCGTTGAGTGACAATACGTTGCTGGACATCGAAAAAATCACTTTCGCCGCGGTGTACAAGGGCGCTACGGATTTTGTTACCAAATGGTGTTGGCCGGTGCCGGCGCGGTGGGTGACGCGCTGGGCGGCGGCGCGCCGGATCTCGCCCAACACGATTACGACCCTGAGCCTGGTGTTGGTCGTTGCCGCGACAATACTTTTTGCCCGTGGCCACTTCCTGTCAGGGATCGGGGTCGGGTGGGCGATGACTTTTCTCGATACGGTCGATGGGAAACTCGCCCGCGTTACCTTCACGTCGTCGCGGTGGGGTAACATTTACGATCACGGTATCGACCTCATCCATCCGCCGTTCTGGTGGTGGGCCTGGTACCACGCCTTAGAATCGGCGAATGGGCCGAGCGCTACTCTCGAGACGGCCTTGTGGATCATCGTGGTGGGTTACGTGCTCGGCCGGCTGATGGAAGGACTGTTTATCAGAGCTTTCAAGATCGAAACTCACGTGTGGCACCCGGTTGATTACGTTTTTCGAACCATTACCGCGCGGCGGAATCCGAACCTCGCGATCCTCACGGTCTTCGCCATAGCGGGACGCCCCGAGGTCGGCTTTTTCGCGGTAGCTGCTTGGACGATCATATCGCTGACGTTTCACGCCGTCCGCCTCGTGCAGGCGGCGTTGGTCACTCGGCGTGGCGGCGAAGTTCGATCCTGGTTGAGCGAATCAGCCTAGCCCGAATATTGCACGAGGACCGCGGATGGTCGCTCCCGCCATCTGCCGTGCAGGGATGCACCAATGCCGCGATGGCAGGATGCCATGGAGCGGCCCTGGCTCTCGCGACATTTGTGTGTCCTACACGGCATTGGCGACGTGCA
>PVBE012954991.1_pt1 | contig 14649 bp, 14 predicted proteins | sample 1631181 | NCBI WGS metagenome assembly PVBE01 (sample SAMN08397723, study PRJNA350692) | Marine metagenome, whole genome shotgun sequencing project. | isolation source: water | place: Pacific Ocean | collected 2012-04
ATCTCTCCGGGGGCACCCCGTAGTGCCGGCGATAGGCCTCGTACAGCACTCCACGGCGCGCGTACGGACTGCTGAGACAGAGCAGGAGCGAGTCCGGAATCGTAGCCATCGCCGGACGAAGTGCGTTTAGGACTTCCCGGTCTGGCTCCGCTACATCGTCCGTGCGGAAGAAAGCGATCTCATCAAGAACGGCTCCGATTACTGAGTATCCGCGAATTGTTCGATAGCTCGCCGTGTGTATCTCGATAGCAATTCCCCCGACCAACCCGAACGCGGTCTTGGTCTCCGACTGGATCATTGCCTCAAGAACGGGATGCGAATGGAGTAATCCGCCGATATACCTATGGACAACCCGAGCTTGTCGCCGGTCAGCAGCGATCACCATGAAGACACCCTGTTCGCCCGGTGCAAGCTTGTACTGACGACATGTCGCCAGGAACACAGCAACAAGCGCAGAGATCATCGACTTGCCTGAGCGACGGCCACAAACGCACCAGAGTTCACGCACTGGCTCCGCAGGCGCTGTCTTCCGGCCTGTTAATTCTTCGAAGGTCTCAAGGTCGGCCTTTGACATTGGCTCACCGAAGGTCGCCTTTAAGATTGCGCGCCACCGGGACCACGATTCCCCGCCGAATTGGTCCGCGAGTAACCGATCCATCAACCTCAGAATTGAATGCTGCACCGCTACGACAGAACCTCAGTAATCGTCGGCACAGTTGCCCCGACTCGGTCGGTGCCTATCCTCGCGGCAAGGCGTTCGGCTCGCTGGCTTGCTTGCAGGTACAGATCGAATGCAGCTCGTCTCCGACCGGCTTTCGTTAACGGACCGACAGCGGCCAAGTGTTGCCAAACCAGGTCCCGTAGGACGCACGCACCGGAGAAGTCTTCGACCAACTCGGCCATCACGACGGACACCGACCCGCGACCACCAAGGTCAGCAAGTACCGCGTCGCGTAACTTCACCCGGCACGCTTCGTCCATAGGGGAGCCTTCCCCAAGTTGTAGCCGCCTTCCGCCATGAACAAGCGCAGCTTCGTTCCCAGTGAGCCAACATCCGCACTTCGGACATTGGCCCTTCCCGGTAGGCTCGACATCCTGCTCGCACTTCGCGCAGGTGACGGTGTTACTCATTCGGAGCGAGGACGCCATTCTCAATGTCGCCGGGGAGCTGCAAGTCTAAGACTTGCGAATAATGTTGATCGATAAGCATCTTAGGCTTCTCGAAGTCGTCAGCCTTATATACCGAGACATTCGTATGGGCGTATTGCGGAAGCACCCTGCATTGTTCGATTTCCAAGTAAATGACTTGCGAATCGTCTTCCCACAGGACGCCATTGAATGAGTCGAGGATGCTTTTGGCGATGTTGTCGATGTCTGGCCGCGTGATGTGCCAACCATGATTCGGGACATCTTTGCGCCCATGGGCAACGGTGATACTCACAGCCATTGGAACGCCGGATGTGTATATCGGCAGCTCCCATGAGGGACGTATTTCTCCTGTCGTGTTGTTGATCGTTGCGACACTCAATTGTTCTTTTAGGTTTTGTCGTATCAACGCCTTCCAATCTCGCGACCGCTTTTCCTCGTACATTTGAACCTTGCCATTGACCGAACGCGCACGTGGGCGCGACTGTGGAACCGGATCACCGGCAATGTTCACGCTAGTGAACGGTGGCGGGGCAACGTCACGATGACCGACGCTATCTTCCCCGATTGATCCGCCCATGGTCCGCACTTCACAAAAAGGTCGCTCGTCGCTAGGTCTGTTGAAGTCGGAAGGGTCCAAACGTTGTTCCGGGCGCATGCCAATCATCGACATAAATCTCTCCATGGGTTTGTGTCGTACAAATCGTCGTAAAGGTCGAGTTGTTTCGGCTTTCCGCCGTTGCGGCTGGTGCCGTTCTCGTGCGATCCGTTTGTTTTAATTGGCTCAAACGGTGGTTTTTCCTTCAAAAACGCAGAGGGCGTCTGATCCAATGCGCTTTTTTTATGCCTTGTAACATGTTTAGAATCAATCATTTACAGCTCCTGTAATTGCAGTGTCCCGACGATTGTCCCAATCGAGACGTTTTTGTGGCGATGAATGTGGCCGTCCGAAATTGGCACCGAAGGAAACGAATCAGTACGAGAACATTGAGGCCCCGTTTGCTCGATTTTCGACATCCAGCTGCGCAGAGGCGTCTTTGCCAGGAATGCCATCACTGACGTCGTCGATGTTTTCCGGCAGGTTGCTCCGTAACTCTTTACGGACGTGTCTTCGGGGAGGATGTCGGTCGTAGTAGCTAGGCGGTAATCCGTAACACGTAGGTAGTAATAACTAATCCGTAAAAACTCAGGGGTAAAAGCAAGTGCTTTAGTCATTAGTCGATAAGAGGACTGGCGGGGATGGAACGCTTGTGGGCGAACCATCCCCTCGGTCGTATGGACGTACCAATCACGGTCCCAGTTTGACGATGTCATCGATCTTCGAGTACGGATGTGCGAGCGGCTTCTTCCGGCGGTCATGCGTGACGGTTTTCACGCGCGCGTAGAACACCTTCCCAACGAACACCTTCGGGCTAAGGTGCTGCTTCCGGCCCGGCGGACCATCGTTCGCGACTTCCCAAGCTCGCGCATACTTGGACGATGGACTGATCTTCCGCGCGTCCTCTGGGATCGGGTACGGGCACCACAGCACCTTTTCCATGTGCGCGCCGTCGGTTATCTGAAAGTGAAGGTAGAGAGTCGGCTTCGCATGCTTCCCGAATCGTTTCGGCTTCACCTTGTCGTAGCCGGTGCAAATCACCTGGACGTCTTCCCTGCCATCGAGGTCGGGAAGGTAGTAATCGACACGAGCTAGTTGCGGCCAGTCGTCGTCTTGGTCGCCTGATGGCACCGGTACGATTTTCATCTTCCGGGGCTTTTGTTCCTTCAGGCGTTCGAGTTCCGCCGAACCAGCTCGTTCAAACGTCATGCCTGCTCTCGTAGTGATCGGCCAAAAATTCTCCCCAGTCAGCTAGCCGAATCCATTTCCGCCAACCGAGGCGGATGAACGGCAACTCGCCGCGACTCATGAAGTCGTAGATGGACGTCTTCGAGATGCCGGACATTTGAGATAGCTGCTTGGCGCTAATTAAGGTTTCGACGACTGCTTCCTGTTCCTCAATGCTCATGAGACGACCAATGGGTCGAGGTCACGTGGGTCGAACAGCCTCTGGCCTCGTCCGGTGACGACAGCCACGCGAAGTTTTCCTGAGTCGGCCCAGTTACGGATTGTCGTGTGGCTTACCCCAACGATCCGTGCGGCCTCCGACATTTCCAATAGCAACTTCGGCTCTGCGGCGCTGCTTGTCATACATACTCCTGTTGGTTGTGATACATACATATGGTAAAGTAGTATCCATTAACACAGAGATACGCAAGCCCGAATTCAAAAGACCGATAGGCCCATACCGTGAAACAACAGATAGGCTTCGAAACAGCAGGCCCAAGCGTTTATGAAGACCGATAGACAGCGGCTACAGCTCGCCCTCGACTTCGCCTACCACCCGGATTTGCTCGGCAAGAATCAAAAGGATCTCCGAGCGGAAATCGACACCTTCCTCGGATCTGCTCCGGCGGATCACGACAATTTCGACCCCGACAACGTCTGGCCGGACTGTCCTGGCGGCGCTGGCGTCGATGTGTCGGTTTCTGGACCGATCAAGATGTCTGCGTTCACCAACGACGCGAGTTTGCTGCGGTTTCAGAAGACGGTGAGACGCCTAATCGGAGAGGCACTTGTCGAAGCCGTTGAGATCAGGCTGGCGGTCGATGGGGCGGACTACACGCTGTCGTTGCCAGCTGGCCATGGTGGCAGCGGTGCCAAATTAGGGTGGACATCAATTCGGCTTATCGGCGAAGGCGTGAATCGAACCTTGGAAATTCATGCGGACCCAGTAGACGCCTACCTATTGATCGTCGGCTTGCTGGTCAAAGGCGATGCGAAGCTCCGACAGTGCGTCGCTCCTGATTGTGACATCCCATTTGTTCGGGAAGGTCGTCGGCAGTATTGCTCGAACCGTTGCTCGCAGCGTGTACGGACTCGAACGTACCGAAAGAAAAATCCAGAGAAAGCAGGAGACAACTAATGGCAAACACATCAGCTAGTCGCAGGAACCGATATCGCGGTCTCAAGAAGCGTGGGCGGATTTGGTGGATTCGATACCACGACGGCAACGGACGCCGCTATGAAGAAAGCGCCGGAGTCGATGCGAACGGCAAACCCGTCACAAAGCGGGAAGCTCTGCGCATGCTCAGGCGGCGCGAAGGCAGGCTCGCGGAAGGCAAAGTAGTAACGCCCGAGATGAGCAAGCTGCGTTTTCGCGATGCTGTGCTTGAGGTCTTCAACGATTACAAGCACCGGAAACTGAAGACTCTCGACGATTGTAAATCGCGGGTGAGGTTGCACCTCGACCCGTTTTTCGGTCCCAGGCGCATGAAGAATATCGACATGCGCGATGTCCGGTTATACGTGACGGAGCGTCGAGACGAAGGTGCTGCCGATGCCACGATCAACAGAGAAATTGCCATCTTGAAGCGCGCATTCTCGATTGCTGTCGATGAGGGAAGACTGGCGCGCATGCCGAAGATCACCATGCTGCCAGAAGATAACGTCAGGGAAGGATTCTTCGAGGCCGATCAGTTCGCGGCGCTTGTGTCTCACCTACCCTTGCCGTTACGCGGCCCGGTCACGATGGCCTACTACTGCGGGTGGAGAATACACAGCGAAATTTTGCCACTCGAATGGCCGCAGGTTGACCGCCGAAACAAAACCATCCGGCTCCGACCTGAGCAAAGCAAGAACGGCGAAGGGCGAGAATTGCCTTACGGATTGCTGCCAGCGATAGACGAGGTCATCGAAGCAGCGGCGCAAGAGCGCCAAGCGCTAATCGAAGCCGGTCGGATTTGTCCGCACGTATTCAACCGCAACGGCAAACCAATCAGATCCATCCGCAAGGCATGGAAAACCGCTCTCAAGAAAGCTGAGTGCCCCGGCTTGATCCCTCACGACCTGCGCCGGACTGCTGTGCGCAACCTCGTTGCCGCAGGCATCGCCGAGAAAATCTCGATGCGGATCACCGGTCACAAAACCAGGTCCGTGTTCGACAGGTATAACATCATCGATGAAACCGATGTGAAGCAAGCTCTAGGCAAGCTTGACGACCACACAAATCGCTCCATCGGGACATTTTCGGGACAATCAGCCAAATCAGGCCGAATTTCGGAGTTTGACCCGCAATCGAAAATCGCCGTAAACTCTTAGCTAGAAGGGGTTTCCATCTTGTGCGCCCGTGGCTCAGTCAGGATAGAGCAGCGGACTTCTAATCCGCCGGTCGCAGGTTCGAATCCTGCCGGGCGCGCCTTTGTCTATGAAGTGTCTGCAATCGATTGGCACTAATTCGATACTTGCGACTACACGGTGGTGCCACGTCGGAAGTCCGATTATGCTCACCTGCCCATGCGACTTCATTCCTACCACCAGCGAGCCTTTCGTTATAAGAAAGAATTGATATGCAGCTCTCGTACCGAGTAACTCTATGGATTGTCTGTGGCGGCTTACTTGCGATAACCCTGGTCACTGCACCGACCTTAATCGCACAGCAGAGCAATAACGAGGACGTCGATCACGCCGGGATCATCCAGTCTTGGACCGATGCTAACCGGGAGCGTGGGCGGAAAATCTACGACCTTCACTGCTACGGTTGCCACGGTTATGACGGCACCTCTCGCTTGCCAGACGCTCGTTCTTTCAACACTGAAGAGCTGCGCGCTGGCAGCGACCCCTACAACATGTGGCTGACGCTCACCGAGGGCTTCGGGCAGATGGTGCCTCAAATCCAGTACACGCCACAGGAGCGGTATGACGTTGTCCACTTCATTCGCGAGGTGCTGATACGCGGCCGCAATCGCGATCAATACTTCGAAATCACCGACGAGTATCTCTCTTCGCTTCCGGAGGGGACCTCCAAAGTGGACCTAACGGTTCTCGAAACCCACCCGCGTGATTATGGCCCTGTACTAACCTCACAGTTCCGCCGCGAGGTCAACCGAGCGATGAGCTTTGACCTTGGACAGGATGTGTTCGTAACTTACGACTTGCACCGAATGCGCCAGCACCACGCCTGGGATGGGTTCCTGAACCTGACCGAGACCCAACACATGCGCTACCGAGGCGAACGTCAGCCTTACCCGGATGGGGAACCGTTCGGCGGCCTACAGGAGTATTACTGGGCATTCGGTGAAGAATTTGAACCGGCCCCAGAAGTCTCGCTAATGGCGGGTCTTGAAAATAGCAAGTCCATGGGGCCGACTGACCCAGATCTAATTAACTACCATGGCCACTATCTCGACGGCCGTACAGCAACGTGGTCCTTCAGCGTCCTCGGGCGCGAAATCTTAGACAGGCCACGCGCGCATCGCACAGACCACTTCATAGTCCTGGAAAACGTGATTCGCGTAGCACCCGGCAATACAGCGTTACGACTCACCGTAGGTGAGCTAGAAGTTGGCGCCGACATCGCTGGAATCGTTCCGGACAACGGCGAGATTTCGGGGGAACTGGAAACCACCGGTCCAGCTGGCGATCATTTGGTGATTGCAGCAGAGACACAGCCTGGCGGGATTGGCCGTTTCACCGCTGCCACAGTCGCTGGTAATACGGGCGCGCTCCGATGGGAAGTAACTAAAGGGCATAGGCTCGGTCTACACATTCCGGCGAGCAACCAACCTATCGTCATCCGCGTGCTGAGGCTCGGCGGCGAAGGAGCCGATGAGCTTGCTCATGCACGTGACTATGTAGACATAGTTGTCGCGAATGGCTTGAGCACAGCACCCGACCTGAGTGGGGTCATAAATGGCGGGGCTCCCCGATGGATTGAGACTCTTGTAACCCAGGGGATCCTCAACGTCCGAAAGCCACGCTACGACCCGATCGACTACCGCCGAACGGAGGGAGTTTCACCCTTTCGGGTCAAGGACCGGCCGCGTGTTGAACTACCACGAGAACCAGCCGCCTATGTGGTCGATGAAATTCCGCTTCCTGACGACAACCCTTGGAACGCCTGGATGCGCACCTCAGCGCTGGACTTCTTCGATGATGGCCGTATCGCTGTGGCAACACTCGGTGGCGATGTCTGGATCGTTTCGGGCGTCAACGACAAGCTAGATAACGTCGAGTGGCGCCGTTATGCCACGGGCATGTTTGAACCACTCGGAGTAAAGATCATTGATGATGTTATCTACGTTACCGTGCGTGACGGCATAATCCGGCTACACGATATCAATGATGATGGCGAGGCAGATTATTATGAAGACTTCTACGCTGATCCCGATGTTTCCAACGGCTTCCACGCTTACAACTTTGACCTCGATACCGACTCCGACGGAAACCTCTATTACGTCAAACCTGGGCTCTTCACGGACTATTCTCAACCCGGCGGTATGCTGAAGATCTCCCCCGACGGTAACAGGGTAGACATCATCGCCCGTGGCTTCCGCGTGCCCAACGGCATGGGAATTGATCCAACCGACGACACGATCTACGTCAGCGGCCAAGAGGGCAGTTGGGTTCCAGCATCGAAGATCACCATCGTGCCCCAGGTCGAGGGGGAGCAGCAGTGGCTGGGTGTGTCGCAGCGCAGCGAGCCTAACTTTGAGTCCTTTCTGCAGCCGATGATCTGGATGCCGCGTGAATTCGACAACTCCACCGCTGCTATGGAGATGGTACGGGACGAACGCTTTGGTCCACTCAACGGCAAACTCGTACACACTAGCTTTGGCAAGGGCTGGATCTACTACCACATGCAAGAGCAGGTAGACGGTGTGACTCAAGGGGCAGCTGTGGCGTTGCCGTTCCAGTTCGACAGTGGACTTCAACGTCTACGCGTCAATCCTGCTGACGGTCAAATCTATGCTGTCGGTCTCACTGGCTGGGATGCTGAGGCCACTGAGCGGGACGGCACGCTAAGTCGAGTGCGCTATACCGGCGCGCCAGCCTATCTTCTGACCGAAACACACGTTCAAAGTACCGGTGTCGAGCTTAGCTTCAGCTTCGACCTCGACCCAACAACTGCTGGAGCCGTAACCAACTATACGGTCGAGCGCTGGAACTATCGGTGGACGTCACGCTATGGCTCGGACCATTTCTCCATCGATCGCCCTGGCGAGACCGGCAATGACACGATGGAAGTCACCGACGCAATCATTTCGGACGATGGCCGCTCAGTTTCACTTAGACTCACAGACATGCGGCCCGTGCATCAGCTAATGATCCGCATGAACATCACAGCAGCCGACGGAACACCGTACAAGGAAGTAACCTACCTGACGGTACACCGCGTACCTGAACCCGACTAAGGCAACATCCCACAAGAAGGAAAGGTGGACCTGTTTGGATAACACCAAAAGATTATTTGTTGCGAGCTTCGTGACACTAATCGTTGCCGGCATCGGCTTCGCTATCCGCGGGGCAATTCTAGGCGACCTCGGAACACAATTTGGCTTTACCAAGACAGACCTCGGGACCATCACGGGTGGTGGACTAGTGGGCTTTGGCCTGGTGATCTTGTTGGCCAGTGCGGTTGCCGATCGGGTTGGGTACGGCAAGCTCTTAGCCGTTGCCTTCGGGCTGCATATCGCCTCGGTCATTGTCACGGTCAGTGCAACACCAATCTATGGCGACGGCAGCGGTGGCAACGCGAACGCCTACTGGGCCTTGTATATCGGTATGTTTATGTTTGCCATCGGCAACGGCATCGTCGAAGCCGTCATCAATCCGCTGACAGCGACACTCTATCCCGAGGAACGAACGCATTACCTGAATGTTCTGCACGCCGGATGGCCTGCCGGCCTGATTATTGGAGGAGTATTCGCTTTCGCATTCGCCAGCTCCAATGCTGCATTGACTCAAGTACGCTGGGAGATCCTCATCGGACTGTACATGATTCCAACGCTTATCTACGGCACCATGCTCTATCGGGCCCATTTTCCCGTATCTGATGCTGCAGCGGCCGGTGTGGCAGTGAAGTCGATGCTCAAGGAATTCGCGGCTCCAATGCTGCTGTTTCTTCTCCTGCTACACGCGATGGTGGGCTACGTTGAATTGGGTACCGACAGCTGGATCGTCAATATCATGCAGAACGTCATAGAGGGCCAAGCATTTCTGCTGTTCATCTACACGTCAGCCCTGATGTTTGTACTGCGCTTCTTCGCCGGGCCGATCGTGCACCGTATAAACCCACTTGGACTGCTGTTCGCCAGCTCTCTGGTGGCAACGGCGGGGCTACTGATGCTTGGTTCCTCGGCGACGGGGATCACGATCATTATCGCCGCTACAGTTTACGGGGCCGGCAAGACCTTCTTTTGGCCCACCATGCTCGGTGTTGTATCGGAGCAGTTTCCTCGCGGTGGCGCATTGACCTTAGGGGCGGTTGGCGGCATCGGCATGCTTTCGGCCGGCCTACTTGGTGGACCTGGAATTGGCTACAAGCAAGACTATTTCGCTACCCAGTACCTACAGGAGCAACATCCGGCGCTGTACGAGGAGTACAAGGCACCGAGCGAACGCGGTTTCTTGATGTTCCCAAAGATCACCGGCTTAGACGGTGCCAAGGTCGGTGCTGTCCTGGAGGCGAGCCCTGAGTCGCTAACCACAGTTGAAAACGAGTACAAAGGTGCCCTTCTCCGCGCTTCAACCCACGGGGGCCAAATGGCACTCAAATGGACTGCTCTCGTGCCGCTTGTGATGGCTTTCGGATTCCTGGGGTTAATCGTCTATTTTCGCTCACGAGGTGGCTATTCAACGTTGAGCATCAACGAAGACTAACCGGGACTCAGTTCACGTTGAACTAAATTTCCCCTCTGATCATCATCTCTGAACCGAGACATCAGTAGCGAACGGTTGCACCGCGTTGGCTGCTCACCATGCGCGCCACCGCGAGAGTGCCTCTTGTAATCTGGAAGTTGGAGGAGTGGGCGCGGCAGGGATCGAACCTGCGACGGCTCACGCCCCGCGGCGCGGTCCACCACCCCGTCAGAACAGCCTCAGCGCCCACGTGAGCAACACCCCGCGACCCATCTCCGGCGCCAAATTTTTAATGAAGGAGGTGTGGTTGCGGTAGACGGTGTTGCCGAGGTTGTAGGCCTTCAGCGTGAAGACGTGTATCGCGTCACCCGCGCCCGCGATGGCAGTGTACGAGGCGGTGAAGTTCACCACGGCATAGCCGTCGGTCGCGGTTTCGTTGCTGAAAATCTTGTCCTGCCTGGCGGCCCACACCAGCTCCGGCCTAAGCGTCAGCCGTTGCACGGGCAGGTCAAGCCCGAGTCGAGCATGCCGCGGCGGGATCCGGGGCAGCGGCGTATTCGACTCGGTAAGCTCGGCATCGACGAGGCCCAGCCCGGCGTTCAGTCGCACGTTGCCCCTGAGCCGCAGGCTGCCGCTGGCGTCGAGTCCCACGAACCGGCTATCGCCCTGCACGAATTTCGCCACCCGCAGTCCGTCGAGAAACTCGTCGGTGAAGTCCGGGAAGACGAACCCCTCGATATCGTAATAGAAGAAGTTAACTTGCCCGTAGAAGCTCTGGCTCTGATGCCGCACGCTCAGGTCCATCCCCCGCGTCTTCTCGGCACTGAGGTCGGGGTTGCCGACCTCAAACGCCAAGTTCCCCACGTGCGGGCCAAAGTTGTAGAGCTCCTCGAGCGCTGGCGCCCGGTACGACCGGGTGAAGTTGCCGACCAAGGCGGTGGTGTTGGTCAAGCCAACATGCAAGCCCATGGAGCCGGAAACGCCGGTGAAGTCGCGCGGTGTCGCCTCCGGAACCTCCAGCTCCTCTTCGTCGTGATGATCCTCGCCCTCCTCTTCGTCGTGATGATGCTCGCCCTCCTCTCGCTCCGCCGGGGAGTACTCGTTGCGCTCGATCCGGGCCCCTAGCTGCAGCTTGACGCGTCCGAGGTCAACCTCCTCGTACGCGAAGGCAGCAAGGGAGGTTTGCCCAGCCGGTGGCGCGAGCGCCTCCTCGCCGACGGCGACAAAGTCGCGTGACTGGCCCCACAGCCCGATCTGGCCGGAGAGCCGCCCCATCGGCCGCTGGTTCAGCTCCAACCGGCCGATGATTGTGTCGTTGTCAAACCTGGTGCCGACCTCCTCCTCCTCCTCATGGACTTCCAGTTCCTGATGCCAATAGTCGACGAAGTTCATGGACACGCGGACGGACTCCAACGGGCCGCGGGAGAATCCGCGCAGCCCGGCGTCAATCCGGATGGCCTGGCGCTGCTGGTCAAGGTCGATCGCGAGCTCCTCTTCGCCGTGATCGTCGTGATCCTCCTCCTCATGATGGGCGTGAAACTCGCTGGCGAAGGGCACACCGTAGCGTGCCTCTTCGCGCGTGTACCCGACGGACGTGAACCCCCTATCGCCAAAGTACCCGAAGCCGCCGCGCGCATTTCGCAGGCTGCTGTCCGAGTTCTCCACGGTCCCCAGCGGGGTGTCGTAGTCGGCGGCGCGGCGCGCGCCCCCTCCGAACCAGATCATCCAGCCGCCGGAGGCGTACTGGAAGTTGGCGTTGCCACCCAGTTGCTCGTTGGCTGTGCCACCGTCGAGCGTTACCTGGCCGTGGAGATCTTGTGGAGGGTCGTAGCGGTAGCTGTCGTGCGGGGTGATCGTATTGACCACGCCACCCACCGCGTTGCTGCCGTACAGCAGAGTGGCCGGCCCCTTCAGCACCTCGACGCGCTGCAGGCTGCCTGGGTCGATCGAGACGCCGTGGTCGCCCGACTGGCTGGAGACGTCGCCGCTGCGGATGCCGTCCTGCATGATCAGCACGCGATCGCCGTCGAATCCCCGGATTATCGGGCGTCCGTTTCCGGCCCCGAAGCTGCGCTTGGCGATACCCGGCTCCCTCTCAAGAACATCGCCCAGGTTCCCGGCCATGTTCTCGGCGAGGTCGATAGAGTCCAGCGTGCTCACCGAGTTGAACGCCTCGAACGCCGTCGTCTCGCGGCCCGTCGCGGTGATCGTGATCTCCTCGTGGACGGGAGAGAAGCGTAGCTCAAAGCGTAACTCGACTGTTTCGCCACGGGCTACCACGACTTCCTGGGTCTCCGCTACCAGGTGCTCGCGCTGCGCCAAGACCCGGTACGTACCGGGCGGCACATCGGTGAGTCGGAAACTACCCTGCTCACCTGTGACCGCGGAACGACCGAGTTCGATTAGCAGTACGCGCACTCCGTGCAGCGGTTGTCCGTCGCCCGCCAGGACGACGTTGCCGCCGATCTCGCCGGTCGCGGCTACCGTTTCCTGAGGCGCGGCGAGTGAAGACAAAGGTATTGCCTCCACAACGCTCGCAACTGACACCGAGAGCCCTCCTGCCGTGAGGGCGATAGCAACAAATATACTCCACATCATTTCTTCCTCGCTTCGCTATTTCCGATAGATGTTTCGGGAAATACCGTAACCACGACGCGGAGCCGGATGTCTCCGAGTTCGGGGTGAAACGGTCTACATCAAGGCGAAGTTAAACAGCCTCGCCCGGAGTTCATTTGACTCCGTTAGGATGCCGAGGCAAACAGTGGGGGGCCTCTGTAAGTCAGCGAAGGCGGAAGCGTAGGAAACGTCCGCTGGGTTTCAGACGGGGATGTGACCGCGATCTGAAGAACCAAGCACGACAGTGCCGGAACGGTTGCCAAAGAACTCCGTAGATGGAGCGCTTGGCAAATCGTGCAACTTTGATCGTTGCTCTCAGCGTGGGAGTGCACATTCAAGACCCCCGAGAACGCGGCGACTAGAAGAAACGCTGCAACGAGCGTCGTCGACAACCAAGTAGTTTTCTTCATAAATCCACCGATGATGCTGAGGTTTACTTCGATAGGTAAGGTTAGGCCTAGACGAAGATCGATGTCAATCACCACAGAACTGGTGCCCGGAATCGATGGTCATCGAATCTCGATTTCGACCAATTCGAGTGGCACATCAGCAGGGTTCTTGAGGCTATGCTCAGTACCAGCTTTCTGGAACACCCAACTACCGTCGGCGACCTCGACGGTCACTACTGGCAGTGCGTGTCGATGTAGAGTGCTCGATGAACTTGGCTCGAGGGTGCCCCGGAACGAGCGAAACCAGTGATTGTCTATCTCGACTTCGAAGCCCAAAGGTGGCGAAGTATTAGGTCTAGTCTCACGAGCCACAGAATCCGCAGCCGGTCCATGGCCACGGTTGATCACTGCAATTAGTCGGAACAACCCGTCGCCGACGTTGTTGACCCGGTGGGTAACTGGCCGGTCAGCATAGCGGATATTGCTAAATACCCTGCCTGGGGAACTTACAGGTCCCGTGCTGGGCCCAACCCAGTCATGGCCCGTGACCTGGGAACGCGTGCGCGAGGTGCTGATTGAGACATAGAAAATCGGGCCAGCGTGGGTGTGGTAAAGCGTTGTGTCACCCGCCGGTATCTGCACATCGAGAATGAAAGCTGAACTGTCTTCAAAGACGAGCTCGTGACGCGGTTCTTCGTGAACAACGACAACCTGCTGCAACAGCAAACCTATGATAAGGCAGCCAGTAGGTAATATAGGGACATAAAGCAACGTCGCCACCGGGACATAAACTTCGGGCACACAAGCAACGAGTAAACGTTAGTGCGTGCCCTTAAGTTTCGATCAGCAAGAAATACAGTTGTTATTGTTAATTGCACCGAAGCGCTCAAGCAAGGCAATCGTCTCGAAAAAAGGCTGCACTCGCTGCTGCGGACCGTTCGCCATGTCGATCGTTGTTTGCCCGCGGCGACTGACAAACTTCGGGTCGGCACCACGCTCAAGGAGAAACAAGATCATCTCGTTGTCTCCCCGCGATGCGGCGTTATGCATGGCCGAGAAACCGTCGTGTGAACGTACGTTGACGTCTACACCGAGTTCATCGACGAGGTATTCAATGGCGTTAAACCAACCGTCAGGCACGTGGCGATGCTGCTGACCTATGCGTGAGGTACCGAAACCAACACCCGCGGCAGCGTGCAATGGATGCACAGCCGGATCACCGGGCTTCGATTTCGGTAACCCTGAGGGGTCCAATTCCTCTTCGGCATCCTCGTCGTCCTGCTGGCCAGGGAAAGGCTGGGTCCCGAAGTTGCGCCGAGTTGTGTTGCCATAGGAGAGCGTTGAAATATTAGGGTCGGCGCCAAACTCCACGAGGAGTTTCATGGCATCCACATCCAACGCATAGGCGGCACGCCAAAATGCCGTAGCCCCAGAAAAATCGACACCCATTCGCCCAGCATTGTAAGCCGCATACCAAACGTGTGTCGTTGTCCGAGCGTTAACATCGGCTCCAGCTTCGAGCAAGAGCGTCATTAAGTCGAGGTACGAAATCTCCTGCTGCTCGTTTGCCGTCGGCTGTGGGTACCAGGTGCGCAGGTGCCATTCCTGATTGAGCGCAGCGAATAGCGGTCCAACTCCGTCGTCACTCACATAATTCGGGTCCGCACCTCGAGCTAGGAGTTCTTTGGCAAGATCGTAGTTCCCGTTGATTGTAGCTAGCAGAAGTGGGCTCGACTCATCGGCTGTACGATGATTGATGTCAGCACCTGCTTCTAGAAGCATCAATGCGGCTTCGGAACGACCGTCACGCACCGCGTAGTG
>PVBE011917876.1_pt1 | contig 14647 bp, 10 predicted proteins | sample 1631181 | NCBI WGS metagenome assembly PVBE01 (sample SAMN08397723, study PRJNA350692) | Marine metagenome, whole genome shotgun sequencing project. | isolation source: water | place: Pacific Ocean | collected 2012-04
CGCCCAACCTGTCGCTACCTGGCGTTAGACCTTCAGTCTGGCTCGAGGATGCTACACAACCGTGTAGCCCGCCCGGACCTCGGCGCGACCAGAAGCCGGCCGGCCAGACCTGGACCACTGCCCCGACAGAAGCCAGTGCCACGCTTCCCCCTTTTATCAGCCCTCTTGGTGGCCATGGATGCACCCGGGCGCCAGCACCTCCAGAAGCGGCTAATCTCAATCTCGATCGGGTAGTCGGCACCTGATCAGAAGCGTTCAGCTAGCGCTAGCCCCGACTGTTCAGAAAGAGAGCCCCAGCAGATCGCGCTCCAGCTGCCCCAGGGGGTCGAGCAGGTAGAGCAGCAGATGTCGCCCCGCCGAGCGCTCCATGCGCCGGACGCGGCGGTATAGCTGATAGCGCCCCTCGCCGAGCATGGCGCCGCCCACCGGGGTCCAGACGATGTCGATCAGCGAGGGCTGCTTGTGCCAGGACTCCACCATGTACTCCCAGGCCAGGGTCCAGGCCAGGGTCATGCAGAGGGCGGCCCAGGCGGGGAAGCGCGCCTGGCGGTGGCGCAGATAGAACTCCGAGCCCATGACCGAGTGGCCGATGAGGTTGTGGGCCCAGGGGTCGCCGTCCCACTGGAAGAACAAGGACTCAAGGGACGCCAGGTTCCAAAGGAGACACAGATGAAAAAGACACTCGCCATCCTCTGCTGCTGCGCCCTGCTCGGCGCCTTCGCCTGCTCCGACGACGACGGCAACAACGGTAACGGCAACGGCACCTCGTCGGTCAAGGTTTGCGCCAAGGCCTGCACCAAGGTGGACGACTGCTGCGCCAAGCCGCCCTGCGACAAGGGGGCCGGCGCCATGGCCTGCACCAACGGCATGTGCGACACCGTGGGCTGCAAGACCGACGCGGACTGCCCATCGGGCGGGGGCGTGAAGCTCAAGTGCAAGCAGCTGTCGGCCACCATCGGCGGCAAGACCGAAACTCAGGGCCTGTGCGCCATGTGGTGCAGCAAGGACGCCGACTGTCCCTCCCTCGGTCCGATCACGATGAAGTGCGTCGTCGAGATGAAGATGACCGGCATGGCCAGCGCGGAGAAGATGTGCGGCATCGCCTGCAGCAAGGACGCCGACTGCGCGGCCATGAAGCAAAAGTGCATCGACGGCAAGTACTGCGGCGCCAGCTCGCTGAGCGCTGGCTGCAAGTCCGACGCGGAGTGCGTGGCCCACAAGGACGGCGAGGACAAGTGCGACCTGTCCACCGGTATCTGCGTCTGCGCTGCTGACAAGTCCTGCCAGGACGACCTGAACCCCAAGTTCGCCGGCACCTACAAATGCCAGTAGCGGCCCGCCCCGGCTAATCTCCTGCCGCCCGTCAGGGCACCAGCTCCACCGGCTGCGGTGGGAAGATCAAAGGAACCGACGGCTCAGAAGCGGAACCCGCGTCCCGTGGTGTCGAAGGTGACCTGCCGCACCCACGGGCCAGCAGCGCCACGACCAGCGGCCCGCGCCCGACAAAGGTCATTGCTCCCTCGTCTCCTCGAGCCGCCCGCCTTCGGTCTCGTCGAAGGAGTCCCGCTCGTACCAGGGCCGCATCTTGCGGCGGGCGACGAAGTAGGTGATCAGCGCGATGGGCAAGAGGAGCAGCGCGATGAGGCTCACCCCCGACGCCGTGGCCTCGGGGCCCACGGCCGAGTGACTCGGGCGCCCGGTGACGATGCGCCACGGCAGCTTGTTCCCTCGCTTGAGCCGCTTGAAGTCGCCTTCGTCCACCTCGTCCTGCAGGGGGCTCTTTACCGACGGCGCGCTGGCCGTCACCTCGTAGTGGTGCACGGTGTCGCCCTCGCTGTCGGTGGTGGTGTAGTGCCGCAGTTTGGTCAAGTTGGCCTCCACGGTCTCGCCGTTCCAGAGGCGATCGTGGAAGGGGAGCCAGATGAGCTGTACGAGCAGGCCGGCCAGCAGCACCACCGCCGCCGAGGTGCCGTCGAAGCGGGTCCAGCGGTTGAAGCGATCTCCCAGGGGCCTGGAGGAGAGGCTCATGGGCCGGCCCCGGGGCGGCTTCAACACCAGGGAGTGGGGGCTCTCGCGGTAGCCGCCGGCCTCACCCTCGGGGTCGAAACCGTCCACCAGCTGGCCCACGGCGTAGGTCTGCTCGCCGCCGATCAGCTCCGCCGTGCGGGTGCGGCGAGTGATGTCCACCCGGATCACGCCGTCCATGTCGTCCACCAGCGACACCTTCTCCGTGGGCTCCACCCGCACGCGGGCCCCCGAGGCCAGCCGCAGGTAGAAGGGGGCCACCTGCACCCGCCGGGAGACCTCGGTCCACTTGGTGTGCCAGACGCCGGAGTTTTCGTGCTCGGTGCCGCGCTGGTCCACCTCGAGCCGTACGGCGTGCTCCTCGCTGCGGGCGTGCTCCACGGCCCCGAGGAGCACCGCGGGGCCGGGAACCAGCGGCACCTCGCCGCGGAAGGTGGCCTCGGCCTTGCGGGCCAGCACCGCGTTGCGCGTGGCGTTGAGCAGCAGGTAGAGGGACCAGCAGAGGAATGTGCCGCCCACCAGCAGGTAGACCACCACCAAAGAGGCGTTGCGGTCCATGTGCATGTCGCTGAGCACGGCGGCCGCCAGGACCACGGAGCAGAGTCGCATGGCCCTACGGTATCACGCCACGGGTCGGGCCCTACCAGCTCGGGGTGTAGTTACCCTCGGGCAGGATGGAGCGGCAGGCCTCGACGAAGGCCTCGGGATCGTGGGGCGAAAAGCGCAGCTGCTTGAACGCGCCGCTGGACTTGACCAGGGAGACGTGGGGCCGCAGATCGGACAGATCGAGGTAGAGGGCGGGCGCTCGGGAAAAGTGCGGGTGCCCGCCGGCCAGATCGAAGATCAGGGCCTTGTCGCGGCGGTCCACCACCACGATCTCCTCGGCGGGGATGACCATCTTGCGCCCCAGGCGCAGGTGAAACTCCACCCGGTCGGGGAAGACGAGGTAGCGCTGGCGCAGGTTGACCAGCGTTTTCTTGGATTCGTAGATCGGCTCGCTCATGGTGCGCTCCTGTGCGGGACCGGCCGATTATGCCCATCCGGCTGGCGGAGACAACAGGAATCGATGCCGAGGGCCCAGGACACCTGGCTCAGGCCGGTGTGATACCGCGCGTCGCGGGCGCCCGGGCCCCTTAAAAAGGAGACCTTCTCGACGGGCTTGGGGCGGTGAGGGCGACGCCCGCTTGTAACCCCGCCCGGAGTGGACTATAGAATTAAGTACTTAATTACTTGGTCTATTGCGGCTTTTCAAGGAGCAGACAGATGACACTGAAGACTGTCCGGACGGTGGGATTTATGATGGCTACAGCAGCCCTCCTCCTGATCCCACTGGCCTGCTCGGACGACGACGGTCAGGACGGCGGCGTCACCACCGACGCAAAGGCCGACGGCGTCTCCGGCACGGACATGAAGAAGGGCGGCCTGCCCAAAAACTACAAGCCCTACGCTTGCACCAAGCCGGGCAAGTCATGCAACGCCCACGACGCCTGCGCCGTGCACCCTGTCTGCGGCAAGGACAAAAAGTGCTGGCCCCAGTTCCTCATGGACTGCGACGACAGCCTCAAGTGCACCCTGGACTCCTGCGCCGGCATGGGCCTGTGCAACAACGCGCCGAAGAAGGGCTACTGCGTGGTGGGTGTGTCCACCAGCAACGACGCGGGCGTCCCCTCCACCAAGTTCAAGTGCGTGACCAAGGGGACCAAGAAGCCGGGCGACCCCTGCCTGGCCTGCAACCCCACCGAGAGCGACGGCGGCATCACCGACAACAAGAAGTGGATGCCGATCACCGGCGGCGCCTGCGACGACAAGACCGCCTGCACCAAGAACGACTCCTGCGTCAACGGCACCTGCAAGGGCACCTACTACGGCAACCTCTGCTCCGACGGCATCGGCTGCACCGTGGACGAGTGCGACGGCAAGGGCGGCTGCCTCGGCAACAAGCTCAAGACCAACTACTGCCTCATCAGCGGCACCTGCTACAAGGACAACGCCAAGCACCCCTCCGGCAGCTGCTACGAGTGCGACGTGACCAAGAGCCAGTCGGCCTGGACCCCCATCACCAACACCTGCCTGGTCAGCGGCCAGTGCTACAACCAGGGCGACTACAACACCGGCAAGTGCGCCCAGTGCATGACCGCCACGAGCACCTCCTCCTGGACGGTGACCACCAGCAACTGCCTGATCAGCGGCCTCTGTAAGAAGCCGGGCACCCTGGACGCCATCAAGTGCGCCAAGTGCGACCCGACCAAAAACAAGTACGGCTGGACCCCCCTGGCCGGCGTCTGCAAGATCGGCGGCAAGTGTTACAACAAGGGCGACAAGCACCCGGGCGCCTGCGCCGAGTGCGATCCCGCGGTGAGCTCCACCGCCTGGACGGTCAAGGGCAGCTACTGCCTGATCAACAACGTCTGCAAAAACCCCAAGGACAAGGACGCCATCAAGTGCGGCACCTGCGATCCGACCAAGGACAAGTACACCTGGACCCCCATCGCCGGGCTCTGCAAGATCAGCGGCTCCTGCTACAAAAAGAACGACAAGCACCTGGGCGGCTGCGCCCACTGCGACCCGGTAAAGAGCGCCACCTCCTGGACGGTCAACACCAACAACTGCCTGATCTACAACGTCTGCAAAAAGCCCAACGACAAGGACCTGTCGGGCTGCGCCTCCTGCGTGCCGACCAAGTCGAAGTACGGCTGGACCTCCCTGCCCGGGCTCTGCAAGATCGACGGCAAGTGCTACAACAAGGGCGCCAAGCACCCCAAGGGTTGCGCCTCCTGTGACCCGACCAAGAGCACCACGGCCTGGACCGCCACCACCGGCTGCGTCATCGACCAGAAGTGCTACAGCAAGGGCGCCAAGGACCCCACCAACTGCGGTTCCTGCGACCCGACCAAGGACAAGAACAACTGGACCGTGACCGGCAACAGCTGCCTGGTGGGCGGCCAGTGCTTCTCCAACGGCACCATGGAGCCGGGCGGCTGCGGCGTGTGCACGGCGTCCAAGTCCAAGACCTCCTGGACCAAGCCCAAGGGCTGCGACGCGGCCTACCAGTGGTCCTACGCCTTCGGCGACAAGAGCAGCGACTACGGCTACGGCATCGGCGCCGACGCCAACGGCAACGTCTACGTCGCCGGCTACTTCTACGGCAGCTCGTCGACCACCTACCCCGGGATCAACTTCGGCGGCCAGACCCACAAGAGCAACGGCAGCTACGACATGTACATCGCCAGCTTCTCGCCCAGCGGCAAGTACCGCTGGTCCAAGAGCTTCGGCGGCACCAGCAGCGACTATATCTATGACTTGACCGTGGACAACGCCGGCAACGTCTACGTCACCGGCTACTTCTACAACAGCATCAACTTCGGCGGCACCACGCTGTACAGCAACGGCAGCGGCGACATCTTCATCGCCAGCTTCACCTCCGCTGGCAAGCACCGCTGGTCCAAGGGCTTCGGCGACAAGGGCAACGACTATGGCTGGGGCATCGCCACCGACAGCTCGGGCAACGTCTACATCACCGGCTACTTCTACGGCACCACGTCCACCACCTACCCCGGCGTCAACTTCGGCGGCGGCACGATCAAGAGCAAGGGCAGCGGTGACATCTTCCTCGCCAGCTTCACCTCCACCGGCAAGCACCGCTGGTCCAAGGGCTTCGGCGACCTGAGCAGCGACTACGGCTACGACGTGGCCACCGACGGCTCGGGCAACGTCTACATCACCGGCTACTACTACGGCAGCACGTCCACCAGCTACAAGGGCGTCGACTTCGGCGGCGGCATCCTCAAGAGCAAGGGCAGCGGCGACATCTTCCTCGCCAGCTTCAACACCGCCGGCAAGCACCGCTGGTCCAAAAACTTCGGCGACACCAGCACCGACTACGGCTACGGCGTGGCCACCGACGTGTCCGGCAACGTCTACATCACCGGCTACTTCTACGGCTACGCGTCGAGCAGCGACAAGGGCGTCAACTTCGGCGGCTCGACCCTCAAGACCAAGGGCTACGGCGACGTCTACATCGCCAGCTTCACCTCGGGCGGCGCCCACCGCTGGTCCAAAAGCTGGGGCTCGACCCAGTACGACTACGGCTACGCCATCACCACCGACAAGGCGAGCAACGTCTACATCACGGGCGCGGCCTACAGCGGCCTGACCTTCGGCGGCGCCAAGCTGCAGAACAAGGGCGGCTACGACGTCTTCGTCGCGGCCTTCACCTCGGGCGGGCAGTACAAGTGGGCCCGCTCCCACGGCGACAAGAGCAGCGACTACGGCCGCAAGATCGCCTGCGACGCCCAGGGCAACGTGCTGACCACCGGCTACTTCTACAGCAGCACCAGCTACCCGGGCGTCAGCTTCGGCGGCAAGGTGCACAAGGGCCAGGGCAGCAGCGAGGGCTTCGTCTTCAAGGTCAAGCAATAGTCCCCGGGCCCCCGGCCCATGCCCCCCCGCTCGATCCTCCCGCTCCTCCTCTCGCTGTCCCTCGTCGCCGGCTGCGGCGCGGCGGGCGCTCACGTCAAGGACCGGCCCGACCATCAGGGCTGCGTGCTCATCGTCACCGACGACGACATCCCCTCGGGATCGGCCACTGCCGGTGCGCTCTACGTACCGAACGCGGCCCTGGGCAAGCGGCTGCTGACGGCCGACGTGGTGGCCCTGGTCAAGGGCTTCCGCGCGGCGGGCCGGCGCTGCGTGGAGGTGGTGGACTCCCACGACGGAGCCATCGACCCGGCGCCCTTGAAGGCCATGGGCGTGCCGCTGCTCACGCCGTCCAACCAGAAGGGAAACTGGACCTGGCCCTTTTTCGGCCCCATGCACCTCAAGCGGCGGACCATGGCGGCGCTGGTGGGGTTCCACTCGCCGGCCGGCGCCGTGGACGGCTTCCGCGCCCACACGATCAACGACAGCGTCCGCGGGCTGTGGATCAACGGCAAGCCCGCCGGCGAGGTGGCCCACCTGATGCTCGGGCTGTCTGCCCTGGGTGTGCCGGTGGTGCTGGTCCACGGCGACCACAACGCCACGGCCGAGGCCGCGGCACTGGCCCCAAAAATTGAACAGGTCACCGTGCGCTGGCGGGGAAAAAAAGGCGAGGCGAGATACCTCTCCCAGGACGCCGCCGCCCGTCAGCTCGCCGCGGCCGCGGGGCGTGCCGTCGAGGCCGGGCTGCGCCCGGTGAGCTTCACCCGGCCCGTGCGCGTGGACCTCGAGCTGCGCTCGACGAGCCTGGTGGCCGACCGCTCCCGCGGCATCTCCCGGCACTGGCGGGCCGTGGCCAGGGCGATGCCGTCCCTGAATAAGCTGGTGGGCCCCTTCGACTTCGACCAGGCCTCGCTGAAGGTGTCGGGGCGGCGGCTCTCCTGGCGCGCCGAGGACAGCAAGCGGGCCTTCGCCACCATCGCCTTCGCCGCCTCGTACATGCGGGGCAAGCGCAACTGGGACCAGGTGAGCGAGGGCTTTCGGGCCTACAGGGCGGGCAAGCACAGGCAGGCCGTGGCCGCCTACCGCGAGGCGCTGAAGCTCAACCCCCACGACGAGGCCACCCGCTGCCGCATGGCCGCGGCACTCGAGAGGCAGGGGCAGCTGGCCGAGGCCCACGCGCTGTTTTCCCGGGGCGTCGAGCGCGGCGACGAGCTGGGGAGCCACCAGCTGCAGGGCTGGTGCCTGCTGGGGAAAGCCAGCACCTCGCTGGCGCTGGGCCTGCTGGCCGACGCGGACAAAAGCGCCCGGGCGCTGCTGGCCCTGCCCGACTTCAAGGGCCGCCACGCCGAGGCCCGGGGCATGATCGACGACGTCGCCTGCCTGCGGCGAGGCCGGCCAGCCGCCTTCGACCTGCGGTGCAGGCGCGCAGAGCTGCGCTTCGTTCTGGGCAAGCTGGAGACGGTCTACTCCTACCTGAGCTACAAGCAGCGGCGGCACGGATTCTCCTACGCCGCGCTGCGCCGGCAGGCCTGGCGACAGGTCGAGGCCGCCACCGACGAGGCGACCTACCGGGCGGCCCTGGCGGCGCTGCTCGCGCGGTTCAAGGACGGGCACCTGCGCATCAAGTATCCTCCCGCGGCGCGGAACAAAAAGGGGCGCAAGCTGCCCCCCGCTGTGAGCCACCGCTGGCTGCCTGGTAGGGTGCTGCTGACCCGGGTGCGCCGGCTGTGGGGCGAGCGGGCGCCCATCCGCGAGGGCCTGGCCCGGGGGCTGGCGCGCCTGCGGCGGGCCCGGGCCCTCGTCGTGGACCTGCGCGGCAACGGGGGCGGCGATGATTCGCTGGCCTTCGAGTACATCACCCGCATGGCGGCGAAGCCGATCCCCCTGGGCCGCCTCTCCCTGCGCATCTCCGGCGAGGCCATGGCCAAAAGCCCCGGCTACGCGCGCATCTTCCGGCCGGACCCCGGGCGTCCAGGCTGGTCGCGCTGGCGCGAGCACGCCCTGGAGCCGAAGACCAAAAAGAGCTTCGCCGGTCCCGTGGCCGTGCTCATCGACCGCCGGTGCTACAGCTCATGCGAGAGCACGGCCCTCGCTTTTCGGCAGAGCGGCCTGGCGCGGCTCTACGGCCAGACCACCGGCGGCGGCAGCGCAAACCCCGTGTTCATCGACCTGCCCATCTCCTGGGGCAGGCTCATGGTGGCCACCTGGCACCACGTCATGCCCAACGGCGAGATGCTGGAAGACAACGGCGGCGCCCCTCACGTGGTCCTGCCCGCGGGCGAGGACTCGCTGCGCCGCGCGCTGGTCGACATCCGCGCCAGGCTGCGCAAGGGGCGCGGCAAAAAGTAGGTGCCGCGAAGGCCGTGTCCGGCGTTACAATGCCGGCCATGGTTAGAAGAGAACTGTTGCTGGCGGCGTCGGCCGCGATGCTGCTGTCGGGATGCACACGGTGGGGCTTCGACAGCAAAAAGCAGGAGCCGCCGAGGGACGGGGGCGCCGACGTCGTGCCGCGGGACGGTCCGGCGGACAGCGCCAAACCGGACCGGGCCAAGCCCAAGCCCGACCAGGCCAAGCCCAAGCCCGACCAGGCCAAGCCCAAGCCCGACCAGGCCAAGCTCAAGCCCGACCTGCCGCCGCCCGATCAGAAGCCGCCGCCCGATCAGAAGTCGCCGGACAGCGCGCCGCCGGCGGACCTCACCCCCGCGGACACCATCAAGCCGCCCACCAACCAGGTCTGCACCAAGGACAAGTGGTGCTGGGAGAACCCGCGCCCCCAGGGCAACACCCTGCGCGCCATCTGGGGCAACGCGCCCAACCAGGTGTTCGTCGCCGGCCTCGGCGGCACGGTGCTCAAGTGCGACGGCAGCAACATGGTGCGCATGGACACCGGCACCAAGGTCAGGCTCCACGGTATCTGGGGCAGCGGCTCGGCCAACATCTACACCGTGGGCGAGCTGGGCCATGTGTTCCGTTATAACGGCACCTCCTGGGTCTCCATGTCCTCGGGCACCACCGAGCGGCTCTGGGCGGTGTGGGGCACGGCGGCCAACGTGGTCTACGCCGTGGGGAACAAGGGGGCCATCGTCCACTTCGACGGCGTGAGCTGGAAGAAGCAGTCATCGGGGACCGTGGTGAACCTCTCCGCGGTCTGGGGCCCCCACAGCAACGACGTGTTCGCCGTGGGCGATATGGGCCAGGTCAAGCGCCGGGTGAACAAGGCGACCTGGGGCACCATGTGGACCGGCAGCTCCAGGCACCTGCGCGCGGTGTGGGGTACCAGCTCGACCAACGTCTACGTCGCCGGCCAGGACCAGACCATCCTGCGCTTCGACGGCAAGGCATGGAAGAAGGTCTACCAGGGTGGCGTCGGCTACTTCACCGACATCTGGGGCAGCGGGCCCAACGACGTCCACTTCGTGGGCGGCGGGGGCCTGTCCGTGCACTTCAACGGCGCCTCGTTCAAGCAGCTCTCCGTGGGAGCCATGGACTACCTGCACGCGGTCTGGGGCAGCAGCGCGACCAACGTACTGGCCGTGGGCGTCGACGGCGAGCTGGCCCACCACAACGGCGCCAAGTGGACCAGCCTGCGCTCCCGGGTCGGCGCCGGCAACCACCTCTACAGCGTCCGCGGGGCCGGGCCCCTGTCGGTCTACGCCGTGGGCGACAAGGGCAAGCTGCTCTACCGCCTGGGCGGCGCGTGGAAGAACGTGCCCACGCCCACCGTCCAGCGGCTGACCAACCTCTGGGTCTTCAAGCTCAACAGCCTGCTCGCTGTCGGCGACTTCGGCACGGTGATGCGCCTGGACGGCGCCAAGCTCAACGCCACCACCATCGGCGGCGGCAAGGATCTGCTGCTGGACGTCTGGGGCACCAGCAAGACCAACGTCTACGTGGTGGGCGCCAAGGGGCTGATCTACCACTTCAACGGCAGCACCTGGACCAAGATGAAGTCGGGGATCACCACCGACCTCAACGCCGTCTGGGGCTACCCCTCGGGCGGGGTGTTCGCCTCGGGCGTGGGCGGCGAGCTGCTGCGGCTGTACCTCAACACCTGGGTCTCCATCCCCACCTTCACCAAGGAGCAGCTGCGCGCCATCTGGGGCCCGGCGCCGGGGACGCTCTTTTTGGTGGGGACCAACGGCACCGTGGTCAAGGTGCAGGCCTTCGTGCCCTCCACCATGGCCAGCGGCACCAAGGCCACCCTCACCGACATCTGGGGCACGGGGCCCAGCGACATCTACGTCTCGGGCAAGGGCGGCACCATGCTGCACTTCGACGGCGTGTCCTGGAAGCCCCAGGACTCGGGCACGACCAATGATCTGTTCACCGTCTACACGCCGAACAAGGTGCAGGCCTGGACCGCCGGGGCCTTCGGGGCGCTGCTGCGAAAGTATCCCTAGAGCTCGAGCTTGCGAATGTACGGCGCCAGCCGCTCGGCGATGAGCCGGTGCCCCAGATCGGTGGTGTGGCCGAAGGAGGTGCCGAAGAAGTCGGTGAAGATCTCCTGTGAGCGCCGGCTGCGCAGGGCGCGGTCGAAGTTGTCGCGGTTCTCGACGAAGACGATGTCGCGATAGCGCGGCAGGATGGTCAACGGCGGGAAGGGCTTCTGTAGCGCGTCGTACAGCCTGGGGTACTCGTAGCGCGCCTCCTCGGCGAAGATATTGCGCAGGGCGTCCACGCGGGTCATGGGGTAGGCCATGGCGACCCACCTGACGCCGGCCCGCTGAAGCTTGGCGTGGACGGCGCGGTAGTTGTGGGCCGTGTTCTTGTAGGACGTGGAGCGGACCTTGCGCACGCCGTGGCGCTCGAGGATGCGGTCCATGGCCGGCAGGGGGCTGGTGAGGTTGGTGTAGATCGAGGCGAAGTGGCTCACCAGGCGGATGCCCGGGCGCCCGGCGTCGTGTTCCCGGATGAACAGCTCCACGGCCTGGCGCGAGAGCTTCTCCTCCAGCGCTCCGCGAGTGCCGTTGGCCAGGTAGCTGGTGATCCGCTGCAGCATCCAGAGGTCGGGTTTGCCCTGTGCGTAGGCGGTCATCAGCGCGCGCATGGCCTGGTTCGTGCGCCCCCGCTGGTCAGCCAGGGTGCGGACCTCGGCGAAGACGTGCACGGCCAGCTCCGGGTCCGTACGGCGCAGGGCCGCCAGCCGCTTGACCGCGGCAGCTTCGTTGTTGGCGAAGATGGCGCGGATGACGTGGTTGTTGTTCTCGCGCAGGCGGCGGAAGTAGGCCGCGGAGCGCTTCTTGCCGATGACGTCGGGTGGCTCGGCGACCGGCGGCTGGCGGTGCGCGTGCATCAGCCAGCGCACCAGCTTGACCACGCGCAGCTCGCCCAGCACCGAGGACCCGGTCTCGTCGTAGCGCGTGCTCAGGTTGCCGTCGTTGACCCCCATCATCGAGACCACCACGTGTGGCCTGTAGTCGGCCAGGCTGCGGGCCAGGTCCGAGGCGATCATGGAGGTGATCAGCCCCGGCCGCGCGACATTGTAGACGCGGTAGCGCTTCTTGCCGCTGCTGTTGAGGATACGCTCCAGGGCCTTGGGCCAGGCCATGTCACCGCGGTCGGAGAACATCTCCGCTGTGGTGGACTCGCCCAGGCAGAGGATGCGGATGGCGTCGCTGTCCGACGGCTTGATCTGGCTGCCGGCGCGTTGTGACGAGATCAGCGCCAGGCCGACAATGCGCATGCCGATCTCGGCCAGGGCAACGGCGAGGACCAGCCCGAACAGCACCAGCAGCGCCTTTCTCCAGACCTTCACGACACGACGCTCCTGGCGGATCCGGCAGCCGAGGCGGCGTGGATCCACTCCTCGTTCACTGGATCCACCACCCGGAAAAGTGGATCCCGGCGCATGGATCTACTTGTGGTCCTGGTACCAGGCGGAGAGGTGGTCGGCCAGCTCCACCACGTGTTTGCGGCGCTGGTGGAGCTGTTTGCGGGAGAGCGGATCCTGTCCGGTGAGCTCGGCCAGCAGGGGGGCGTAGAGGAAGTATCCTGCCACCGCCGAAAAGAGGCTCACCGCGGCCTGGAAGGCGGCGTCGCCGCCGCCGAAGCGTCCCTCGAACATGGCGCGCAGGGGGACCAGGTGACGGAGCACGATGGCCGGCAGCACCTCGCTGCTGTCCAGCACTTCGCGCAGCAGCAGCTGCTGCAGCTCGCGCTCCTTGGAGAGAAAATCGAAGTAGAGCACGGCCAGGCGCGGCGGCAGGTCGTCCTCCCCCGCAGCCTCCTGCATCACTCCCGCCAGCCGCACCAGCAGCGGGCCAAGGGCCTGCTCCACCACCTCGTGGTACAGGCCCTGCTTGCCGCCGAAGTAGTAGTTGATCATGGCGGCGGTGGTTTTGGCGCCCGTGGCGATGTCGCGCACAGAGACCCCTCTGAGGCCGTGGGCGGCGAACTCCGACTTGGCCGCCGCGAGGATGCGGTTGCGGACCCCTTCGGGGTCGCCCACGGCCTTGTACATTCCTGATTTCGAGTGTCTTGGCATTGGTGTTGGGTATCAGATATTGCGGTGTTGAAAAAGCCCGATCATTCTCTAATTTTGGCCCTGTTTTGAACGCTAGTTTTAAACACTTGTTTCAAACAAAAGCACTAAAAGAACGTTTAACACACCCAGGGTGTAACTGTCAATGAACAGCAGATCACTGGACTATGCCGCCTAACATTCTGTTATTATTGGCTATAAAATTTAAATAAAACTGTTGTCCACCCCTTTCGGATCGTTCGTCAATTCCGGTATATAGTAATGTTCTGTTGGAGGCACATTCATTGGAAGGAGAAATCAAGATGAGACGATGGCCTGTTTTTACGCTTGCGAGCACTGCTGTTCTTGGACTGCTGGTCCTGGGCTGCGGATCGGCTGACGAGGGGGATTATGCCGAGAAGAGCCAGACTGCCAAGATGGTATGCGCCCCCGCATCCACTGCCCCCATCAACGTGTTTGGGATGTCTGCGGGCAAGGTCATTGTCCGCAACGACAAGAAAAAGCTCTACCTGACCTTCGCCGCGACCTACAACGGCGCCTACCTCCACCGCGTCAACTACCGCGTGGGCAAGAAACTGCGCTGGGACTGGTGGAACTGGAAGAAGAAGGTCCTGAAGAAGCACCCGAAGAAGTGGACCAAGAAGATGAAGCTTCGCAAGAAGTGGAAGCCCGGCACGAAGCTTTACGTGCAGGCCTTCGTGACCTTCTGGTACAAGGGCAAGAAGTACTGGGGCTGGGTCAAGGGCGGCTCGATGAAGTACACCGTCGGCGAGTGCTATCTCGACGCGGTGCTGCCCAACAAGTGCGTGCCGATGTACGTCAAGAGCTCCAACAGCTACTCCAAGCTGGTGCTCAATCTCAAGAACGTGCCCGACGGCTTCGACGTCTGGGACGGCGCCTGGCCCGGCTGGTGCGTTGAGAAGACGGTCTACATCCGCACTGGCAAGTGGTACTGCCAGCCGGTGGTGTCCAGCCAGGACTCGGCCAACCTGCCCGACCGCGCCAAGAACGTGAACTGGCAGATGGTCAACTACATCATCAACAACAAGAGCCCGAAGGCTTCGGTCAACGACATCCAGTACGCCATTTGGCACGTGCTCGGCTATGTCGGCTACCCGAAGGATCCAGATGCCCAGGCCATGGTGAACAAGGCCAAGAAGTTCGGTAAGAACTTCCGCCCCAGCTACGGAGACTCCGTGGCAGTCATCTACCTGAGCGCCAAGGGCGTCCAGCTGGTCTTCCTCGAGGTTACCCTCTAAGAAGCCCTCGTTTCCAACAGAACAACGTTCCTCCCGCCTGACCTGATTCACCACAATCCGGCTCAGCCACTCCAGATCTTTCCATCCAACCTGACGGACAGCTACGTTCGCTGACGAAAAGAAGTCATTGCAAGAGGATGTGAGACCATCCCGCAGAGGTCTTCGTCGAGCCGAGCACCGATTCCCCCGCCTTAGAGCGTTCTCTTATTAGGTTGATCAACCTCGACACATTTAGCGCGGGGGCTCGTCCCCCGCGTCCGGGCCAGGCGGGGGACAAGCCCCCGCCCTACGGGCCCCCCGAATCGGTCACCCCAGCAAACGTCGAGGCGGGGGACGGGCTTCGGCGCACGCGGAGGGTCCGAAGGAGCCGAGCACCGAAGCCCCTGCCCTACGGGAACCCCTCCCAATCGGTCACGGCAGCAAACGTTCCCGTGAACCTGACCGTTCCCGTAAACGTAAACGTGAA
>PVBE012317550.1_pt1 | contig 14647 bp, 15 predicted proteins | sample 1631181 | NCBI WGS metagenome assembly PVBE01 (sample SAMN08397723, study PRJNA350692) | Marine metagenome, whole genome shotgun sequencing project. | isolation source: water | place: Pacific Ocean | collected 2012-04
CTCAGCCCTTGACTCTTTAGGCATCGACGATCCAGTTGGAGCTTTCTCTGTCCACGGCGTCTGTGGCATCTGGGGAACCCTCGTGATCGGCCTATGGGGCTTTGACATCCAAGGTGATGGTTCCGCCCTTGGGCTATTCGTTGGAGGTGGCGCAAGTCAGCTTTGGGCTCAATTTGTAGGCTGCGTTGCCTACGCCATATGGACCGTGGTGACCTGCTGGATTGCCTGGTCTGTCATCGGTGCACTATTTGGCGGTATCCGCGTATCGGAAGCTGAGGAAATCGAAGGTCTTGATATCGGTGAGCACGGTATGGAGGCTTATCCCGACTTCGCCTCAGCCGGCAACTAAAGCCTGATCAACAACCTGAAATCCCATTAAGCCCGACCCAGTGCCGGGCTTTTTTTTACTTCAAAAGTGTTGAGCTGCCCATAGAGTCAGAAGATTGCTGCTGCCACGATGGATACACAAGCTTTCAAACGCTCGCTACACCACTCTGAGCGTTACAACCGTAGGGGCTTCGGGCGCGCCAACGAAGTAGCCAGCAACCTTGAGAAGGCCTACCAAAGCAGCTTAATTGGCTCGATCCGAGACAACGGTTATGTGCTTCAACATGGCCGGCTACAGGTGAAATTGGCTGAGGCCTTTGGTTTCTGCTGGGGAGTAGAGCGAGCAGTTGCGATGGCCTATGAAACCCGTAGGCACTACCCAAGTGAGCGCATTTGGATTACCAACGAAATTATTCACAACCCTTCAGTGAATGAACACTTACGCGAAATGGACGTGCTGTTCATCCACGCTGAAGAAGGTGTCAAAGATTTTTCCTGCGTCAGTGACGGCGATGTAGTGATCCTGCCCGCCTTCGGTGCCACTGTTCAGGAGATGGAGCTCCTTCATGAGCGTGGCTGTCACATCATCGACACCACTTGTCCATGGGTTTCCAAGGTGTGGCACACCGTAGAGAAACATAAGAAGCAAGAATTCACCTCAATTATTCATGGCAAGGTTAAGCATGAAGAAACCTTGGCCACCAGCTCCTTTGCAGGGACCTATCTAGTTGTTTTAGACCTTGATGAAGCCCAACTAGTCGCCGATTACATCCTGGGCCAAGGAGATCGTGATGAGTTTATGAAACGCTTTGCCAAGGCATGCTCTGCAAACTTTGACCCAGATCAAGATCTCCAACGCCTTGGGGTAGCCAATCAGACCACCATGCTGAAAAGTGAAACCGAGGAAATCGGTCGTTTATTCGAGCGCACCATGCTCAGGAAATATGGCCCAATAGAGCTCAACAAACATTTCCTTTCCTTCAACACCATCTGTGACGCCACAGAGGAACGGCAACAAGCAATGTTCTCGCTAGTTGATGAACCTCTAGATCTACTTGTGGTGATTGGCGGTTTCAACTCATCCAACACCACTCACCTACAGGAAATCGCCATCACCCGAGGAATCCGATCCTTCCACATCGATACCCCAGAACGTATTGCGGATGACAACAGCATCAACCACAAACCACTAGGGGAAGATCTATTCATCGAAAGCAATTTCCTACCTGCCGGGAGCGTGAATGTCGGTATCACCTCCGGAGCCTCAACACCCGATCGAGTGGTTGAACATGTGATCCAAAAGCTGATCGACCTCAGCTCCGACTGAGCGACATCCTTGCTTTACATTTGTTAATATCCCCGGCTAACCCCAGCCAGGGATGACCATCCGTGCCGCTCTTGTCGATACCTGCCAACGAATACCTGCGCCTCAGCAACAAATCACAGGTCCGTTGCTATCGAAGTCATTTTTCCGATCGCATGGAGATGCTTGCGCCGCCAAAAAATGTGGCGGCATATCTTGACCACCATCAAGGCTGGTTTCAACGCTGTGCTGCACCCATGGAGGTCAAGGCCCTCGATGATCAGTCCTATCTCCTGACCCTTGGTCGATTCGGCAATTTTGGCTTTGAAGTGGAGCCTTGCATCGGCCTAAAGCTGCTTCCCCAGCAGCAAGGGCTCTACCAAATCATCAATGTGGACCTAACTCATAAAGATCAGCCCCTTTGTGATCACTACGATGTGGACTTCAAGGCTGGACTGAAACTTGAGCCATCAGAAATAGAAGCCAGCAAAATTGGCCAGCAAACCACCATCGTCAACTGGAATTTGGATCTTTCGGTGTGGATCCAACTACCGAAAGTGATCACCCTGCTGCCGGATGGTCTTGTACAGACAAGTGGGGACCAGCTGCTGAGGCAAATCGTGCGACAAATCTCGCGACGACTCACCTGGAAGGTTCAAGAAGACTTCCATGCCACCCATGGACTGACCTGCCCACCACGTCGCCACGCAGCTTTCTGAGCAGGCCAACCCTGTTATCGCCTTGATCTGCAAAGCCATTCTCTAAACTGCTCGTCTGCAATCCATGGTGATGATGGCCGGCTCCGAAACCCCTAAAGCAAAGGGATCTGACTCTGACCTAGGACCGCAAGCCAGTACATCGTCAGAATCGATTAACTACTTCGCCGAATTTGGGATTCTTGTACTCCGCCTGGGAGTCAGTATTTTGATGGTCCACAACGGACTAGAGAAGCTCCAAAATCCAGAAGGATTCTCGGAATTTGTGATCGGCCAATATCTTGACTTTTTACCAGGCGACCCTCTCCTCTGGACCTACACAGCAGCTGTAACAGAAATCATTTGTCCAATTGGGATAGCGCTCGGATTTGCAACCAGGCTCTGTGCGCTTGGCCTACTATCAACGATGTTTTTTGCCATTACATTCCATCTGTTTGATACTGGGCTGCAAGGCTTCCCTTTCGCAGTGGTCGAGAACCACAGCTATGCCTTTGAATTATCTGGCATTTACGCCACTACTTTCTTTTACTTCCTTTGTGCAGGCCCAGGACGATTTTCTCTTGCCGCAAGAAACAAGGCCAAAGCAAATTCAGTACGGATGAAGCTCATCAAAGAAATCAGCAAGGTCAAAATTTAAAGCAGAAAAACAACTCTAAATTTTCCTTCGATTTAACCGGTTAATGCAAGAAGTGGCGCTTTCCGGTTAACACCATTGCAAGACCAAAATCATCGCAAACAGCGATTGAATCTCCATCACGCTTGCTCCCACCAGGCTGGATCACGGCACGGATGCCATGGTTAGCCGCTAAACGCACCGTGTCATCAAAGGGGAAGAAGCCATCACTAGCCAAAACAGCACCCCTGGCCTGATCGCCAGCTGCATCAAGGGCTAATCGCGCCGAGCCGACCCGGTTCATCTGCCCAGCGCCAACTCCGAGACTCTGGCCAGCACGAGCCACCACGATGGCGTTAGAACGCACATGTCGCACCAGGCGCCACGCAAAGGTGAGATCATCATTTTCTTCAGCAGTAGGCGAGCGTTTGCTGGCCACAGTCCAACTGGTGGGATCAATCGATTGATCGTCCTGGTCCTGCACCAACACCCCGCCGAGGATGGTGCGAATGTGATCACGACCAGCCGCCTCAACGGCACCTGGAGCCAGTTCCAACAAGCGTAAGTTGGCCTTGCTGGCAAGGATTTCCCGAGCTTCTGGTTCAAAGCCTGGTGCCACAACACACTCCAAAAACAAACTGGTGAGCTCCCGAGCAGTCGCGGCATCCACCAATCCATTCAGAGCCACGATCCCTCCAAATGCACTCACCCGATCCGCATCCAAGGCACGATTTAAGGCCGACGCCACGCCGGTGCCAATCGCGACGCCACAAGGGTTGGTGTGCTTAACCACCACGGCAGCATCTTGAACAGCTGGATGAGCCCCATCCATGCCATATCCGAACTCCCGAACAGTGGCCAGGGCAGCTTCCAAATCAAGCAAATTGTTGGTACTGAGCTCCTTGCCCTGCAACTGAATGGCACCGCCCCAACCCTGCTTCGGAGCGCTGTACCAAGCCGCCGCCTGATGGGGATTCTCGCCATAGCGCAGCGTCTGCCTAAGGGGAATAGCTTCAAGCCATTGGGAAGCTTGCTCGGCTAGCCGCCCGCCCATCCAATGGCTGATGGCCACGTCATAGGCAGCCGTGTGCTCAAAGGCTTCAAGGGCCAGCTCTCGACGGAGCTGGCCATCCACACCATCACTTAAAGCCACTAGGAATCTGTCGTACTGATCCGGCCTAGTGAGCACAGCCACATGCGCATGGTTCTTTGCCGCCGCCCGCACCATTGCGGGGCCACCGATATCAATATTCTCAATTGCGGTTTCCCAACTCACCTGCGGATTGGCCACTGTTTCCCGAAACGGGTAAAGGTTCACCACCACCACATCAATAGGAGGGATCTGATGCTGCTCCAGATCGACCTCATGATCAGGGTCGCCCCGCATCGCCAAGATGCCTCCATGGACACGAGGGTGCAGAGTCTTCACCCGTCCTCCAAGAATTTCCGCAGCACCTGTGTGCTCAGCAACCCGCGTCACGGGCAGACCGGCATCCTCCAGCACTTTGGCTGTGCCACCACTGGAAAGCAGCTGAAACCCATGCATGCGATGCAAGGATTCCGCTAGAGACACAATCCCATGTTTGTTTGAAACGCTCAACAAGGCGATGGGAGCCATGGCAGCAGAGACGAAAGCATTCCGTGGGCCAACCTACGCAGCAGCGATACAAACGCTGCCGTGAACGAAAACCTTCTGCGCGACATTCCCACAGGTGCCTGCTACAGGCTGGTGCTGCTGCATGGCTGGGGTGCAGATGCAGACGATCTGATGCCCCTTGGCCGAGAGCTCTGCCAAGCCATCGAGTCTCCCGTAGAACTAGTGGCTCTACGAGCACAACAACTTCATCCCCAAGGTCTCGGCCGCCAATGGTATGGACTCTTTCCAAGCAACTGGGCAGCCGTTCCTGATGCGATCTCTCAACTTCAGGCTCGTTTGAAAGCCCTGGAAACCCCTGAAATTCCCCTACAAAGAACGGCTCTACTGGGTTTTTCCCAGGGAGGAGCAATGGCCCTGGCCAGTGGTTGTGATCTACCTCTAGCAGGCCTAATCGGCTGCAGTGCATACCCACATCCAAATTGGGTAGCTCCAAGCATTCGCCCCGCTGTACTTCTCCTGCATGGGCGCCAAGACGACGTAGTTCCCTACGCCGCCTCTGAACAACTCATCAAAAGCCTAAAAACAAGCGGCCTGGAAACTGCATTGGTGAGCTTCGAAGGGGGCCACTGCATTCCGGGAGAACTAATCCCCCGGATTCAGCAAGCTCTGATCTCCTGGTTCCACTAATCAATCCCGATCTCTTCAAACGAAGGCGTACTCGTACTCCTCGATCTCCTCCCAGTCGTCTGAAGTCAGTTCAAGACCCTCAAACATGGTCTCTTCCCCAACGGAGTCAACGATCAAGCGCAAAGAGGGGAAGAGAAAATGATTCTCTTCAGCGTACTGAGCACTAAACAAGCCTTTCTCGCCCCAGAAAAAGCGATCAGTGGTGTGCTCGTTACGACGAACATTAAGGATCGCCGGTGAGATCAAACCAGATTCGGCGATATAGCGACGAGCTGCCGTCACAGGCTTGTACTCACCGGTTTCGAGATGGAAAGTAGGCACATGAGCCAACACCCGTTGACCAGCCAATCGTCTGCGGCTGATCCGCTTGCGCTTCTTAGACATAAACGGGAAACTCCTGTATAGGAGTGCGATGGAGAGGGGAACGGGGCGGCTTAGAACCGTCCAGCAGATGGTGCTCAAACAAGATGCAAGAGCTTGGGGATGCCCAAATGTCAGCAAGCCGTACTCAGGGCATCGCAGCACAGCCACAACACCCTGAGGGATCACTTTCAACATGACCGGCCGAGGCCGAGGATCCAACAGAGGACGCATCTACCTCTGCTGTAGCTTTGGTGACACGATTTGTGCAACCTCTGCTGTGGCTTTGGTGACACAATTTGTGCAACCTCTACCGTGTCCGACTTGGAGCTACAGCCTCTGGGCGAGGCTTTCCAGCTAATAGACGATTAAAATATTAATACTTTTTCCAGAATTTTCAAGGTGCAATTCATATCAGCCTCTTGGTGTCGGTGTCCAGAGGCACATCGGTCGCCATGAAGCTTTCAAACCGCTTCCTAAATCTGGTAAAGCAACAACTCAGCAGCTTCGAAGCGGAGGCTCCACTAGAGAAGCTTGTGGTCTATATCGCTCAAGCAAGAGACGGGCGCCCCCCCAGTCTGGAAGCCGTAAGTCAGTGGCCCGCCACAGGGAAAAAATCCCTGCCACCTGTAGAGGCAGACCCTGAGCTTCGTGCACCCTCTCCTGATCGACGCTGGTACCCGCTTCAAGAAGGAACGATCCTTCTTGGAGTACTAAGAGCCGAAAAGCCCCTCTCTTCGCCATCCTGGCCCACCCGCCTAGACCGACGGCTGCTTGCTACTGCGAGTGCCATCACCCATTGCCTCAGCCTCGAGCTGGACCGCGCCAGGCTGATTGATGAGCTGGCCGAGCAACGCGAACAAATCAGCCTGATGGTGCATCAACTGCGCAATCCGCTAGCCGCGCTTCGAACCTATGCCCAACTCTTGATGAAGCGCCTAGAGCCCGATAGTCGTCACCGCACGTTGATTAAGGGTCTGCTCAGCGAGCAAGCACAACTAGATCGCTATATCTCCAGCCTCGACCAGATCGGCCAGGACAATCTGCCTATACCAGCAAGCATCAAGGCCCCATTGCTACTGCCACCATTACTGCCGCAAGCCACTGATCTCACTATCAGGTCCTTATTAACACCACTGATCGAACGCGCCATAGCCACATCAGCCTTGCAAAAACGTCCTTGGCATGGACCCAGCCAATGGCCTGCCTGGACTGAACTGCTACGTCCTTCAGGAGATGGAGTAGTCGCTGAAATCGTGGCCAACCTGCTAGAGAATGCTTTCCGCTATAGCCCTGCAGGCTGCCCCATCGGCCTACACCTTCAACAAGACGGACTATGCGTCTGGGATGGGGGTGAACCCATCAACAAGCAAGAACGTGAGCGCATCTTCAACAAAGGCATTCGAGGCCAAAGCAGTGGCGATCGCTCCGGCAGCGGCCTTGGCCTCGCCCTAGGACGCCAACTGGCTGAAGATTTGGGAGGTTCGCTGCAACTAATCACCTCGCCAGCAAACCTTGATCCAACCCTTCCCAGCGAAGGGAATGCCTTTCTGCTCAGCCTGCCGGCAGTAACACCGCCAGCAACAGAAGCGTGACTGTTTCCACCAGCACGACTGACGCGCCATAAGAATCCCCGCTATGCCCACCGAGACGACGTCCAAGCACTTCAGGCACTAAAAACGCCGGCAAGACACCCACACCGATTCCTGCCATCAAAACCATCTGACTGGGCCACCCCACCATCAAGAGTGAAGGGAAAACCGTTAATACCAAAAGCAGCACTAAGAATGCTGGCAAGGCTTCCTGCCATCCCTGGCGATAACGACGATGAAAGGATGCGGTGCCAGCCTGCTGCCCTTCACGCAAGTAAAAGAAGCGCGCCATTGCCCAAAGCGGCGCACAACGCCCCCAAAAGGCAGCAATCGGCAAAGCCAAAGGGGCTAGGGAACCAAGCCGAAGTAGGGCTGCAATCTGAAGTAACACCACCACAAGCAGAGTCTGGACTCCACTAGCTCCAACACAGCTGTCGTCCATAGCCTGCAGACAGCGCTCACGACCAGCCGCCAAACCATCGGCCGTGTCCATCAACCCATCAAGGTGAAGACCACCCGAAAGCCAGGCACCCAGCCCTATGACCAAAAGTGCAACTGCCGAGGTCGGCCAATCGGCACGGATCAAGACAAGCCAAAGTAAAGACTGCAGTCCTCCAAGCACCAATCCGATCCAAGGAGCAAAGCGAGCAATCCGTTCAAAACGTGGCTTCAGCCCTGGCCAAGCAGGCAATACGGAGTAGAAGATCCATGCTCCAGCCAAATCCCGGAGCCAAAGGGGAGCACGCAAGATCTCCAACCTCCCGTCAAAGGCAAAGCCCAACGTAGGGTCATGATCGGCCTGGTGCCCTCTGGCGCTGGAGTATCGCCGTAGCACTAGCCGTGTTTGATTTTCAGATCAACGCCCACTGTCCACACACACGTGCTCGCGTTGGCTGCTTCCGCACTCCTCATGGTTCTGTCAACACACCTCGTTTCATGCCTGTGGGCACGCTGGCAACGGTGAAAGGCATCACAGCCACTCAACTGGCCGAAACAGGAGCTCAGATGGTGTTGGCAAACACCTATCACCTCCATCTTCAGCCAGGCGAGGGGATCGTGGCAGATGCCGGTGGCCTGCATCGCTTCATGGGCTGGGATAGACCACTGCTTACCGACTCAGGTGGCTTTCAGATTTTCAGCCTGGCAGACCTCAATCGTATTGATGATCACGGGGTCGTTTTTCGCAATCCTCGCAATGGCAGCCAGATTGAACTCACTCCAGAACGAGCTATCGAAATTCAAATGGCCCTCGGCGCTGATGTCGCTATGGCCTTCGACCAATGCCCCCCATACCCAGCCAGCGAAAGTGATGTGGAGGCTGCCTGTAAGCGCACACATGCATGGCTGGAACGCTGCTCAAGCACCCATCAACACACAAATCAAGCCCTATTCGGCATTGTTCAGGGAGGATGTTTTTCCCACCTCAGAGAGCAAAGTGCTCAAATCGTGGCCAGCTTTGATCTGCCTGGCATCGCCATCGGTGGCGTCAGCGTGGGTGAGCCGGTTGAGGACATTCATCGCATCGTGCGCCAGGTTTCTCCTCTGCTGCCGCAGGATCGCCCCCGCTATCTGATGGGGATTGGCACCCTGCGAGAAATAGCGATTGCAGTTGCCAGCGGTATCGATCTATTCGACTGTGTGTTGCCTACCCGCCTTGGAAGACATGGCACCGCACTTGTAGCTGGCGAGCGCTGGAATTTACGCAATGCCCGCTTTCGTGAAGATCACACACCCCTAGATCAAAGCTGTGCCTGTACAGCCTGCCGCCATCACAGCCGGGCTTATCTGCATCACTTAATTCGCAACGAGGAACTCCTTGGGCTCACGCTTTTAAGCCTGCACAACCTCACCCAGCTGATCAGATTCACCTCAGCTATTAGCCAAGCAATTCAAGATGACTGTTTTTCAGAGGATTTCGCTCCTTGGCAACCGGACTCAGCAGCACATCACACGTGGTAACGTCCATGAAACGCAGCTGAGCAACTAGGGATGGCAGCCTTCACTCTCGATCTGATGGCCCAACTGCCAGAGGCCTATCAGGCCTACGCTCCAGCAGTGGATGTTCTTCCACTCATCCCCATTTTCTTCTTCCTGCTTGTCTTTGTTTGGCAAGCATCTGTGGGCTTCCGCTGAAGCATTAATTTCAATCAACGCTTTTTTCCTCGACGCCATACCTCCCAGACGAAGGTAGGCAGGCAAAGAATGCGATTCCATCGGCTGGGCTCTTGGCCCAACCGATAGAGCCATTCGAGCCCTAAGTGACACATCCACTTGGGGGCTCGCTTTTTCATGCCAGCCCATACATCGAAGCTTCCCCCAACACCCATCCAGAGGCCTGGGCATGCCCGCCTTACGCGCGGTATCCATGTTTCTTGACGGGGAACTCCTAGTGCCACAAGCACTAGATCAGGATGCAAAGCTCTCAACTTGGCTTCCAGGCCAGGCCAAGCATCTTGGGGCTGATAGCCATGCGAAGACATCACAAGTCGCAGAGCAGGCAGGTCTTGCTTCAGGTGTTGCCTCAAACGATCGATGACCTGCGGCGTTGCTCCCACTAGTGCCACCTTCCAATCATGAGCCTCTGCATAGGCAAGTAACGAACGTGCCAGTTCAATGCCAGGGCTGCGCGGCACCACAACTCCCTGACGCCTCAGCGCCCAAACCACGCCAATCCCATCTGGGATGACTAGATCTGCCGCCGCAATGGCATCACCTAGCCTCGGGTTCTCCCTAGCCGCCATCGTCATCTCCGCATTAAGCGTGACGATCTGGCCACCACCACGAGCATGCAAACCAATCGCCGCAGCCTGAACATCGCGGCATGCATCCACTGGCACACCTAGAACACTTCGACGGTATTGATCGCTCGGTGCGGTGCTGGTTGATTCCATCAGCAAGACAACTGAGGTTGAAAATTTAGTTCTCTAAACCTTGAACGCAATCGATGGAGTCCAGAGCCCAATCGCCACAAGCAAGCGAATGGAGCAACAGCCGATTTGCAAAGAAGCCCCTGAAAAAGTAGCGCTGTGCGAGCCGAGAGGGTTGGACTGATGTGTTCCTAATGACTCAGATGGGCTCCTCCAAGGAAAGCCCCATGCCGGGGTGTTCGACGGCATGTTCAATCAGGTCAGCCAAACGCAGCGCGCGCGAAGCCTGCTCCCCATCCACGGCTGGTGTCTCACGACCTCGCAAACACTGAAGAAAATGCTCCAACTCGGCATAGAGAGGCTCAATAGAAGTCGTGCTGACCTCTTCGATAAAACCGTCATTGCGATACAACAACTCACCGTGATCAGCTGAATACCACTCATGAGCACGACGATGTATATGCAGGGTGTGATTAAGGAAATCAGTCTCAACAAGACTGCCCCGACAATGAGCACTGAGACTGCGAATTTTGCGGTGGCTCATCTTGCTAGCCGTGAGGCTAGCCACCACACCATTGCTGAAGCCAAGCGTGGCATTGACGTAATCGATCGGACCCTCGGCAGTGCGGCCCCCTGCCGCAGCCAGACCTACCACCGGAGCACCCGCCAGCTCAAGAACCAAGTCGAGGTCATGAATCATCAGATCAAGCACCACCGACACATCATTGGCTCGGTCTCCATGAGGGCTATGGCGACGAGCCTCAAGAACCACCACCTCCTCATTTTCCACCACCTTGATCAACTCTCGAAAGGCAGGGTTAAAGCGTTCAATATGGCCAACCTGCAAGAGCCGTCCAGCCTTATTAGCCGCCACAATCAATGCGGATGCCTCCTCCTGACTCGCCGCAATCGGTTTTTCGATTAACACATGCAGGCCTGCCTCCAAGCAGGCCTGCCCGACCTTGTGATGGAGCAATGTCGGTACAGCAATGCAGACGGCTTCGACCTCGCCTAGCAAGCTGTGGTAGTCAGGAAACCAATCACATCCAAACTGTTCAGTTGCCAGCTGACCACGCTCAGGATCGGGATCAGCGACTGCCACCAGCTGCGCATCCTTAAGCAGACTGAGCACACGGGCATGATGCCAACCCATATTGCCAATCCCGATCACACCGACCTTCACCGGAACCATGGGATCGGTCATCGGCAGGCCATGGCGCATCGTGGAAATTATCAACGATCATTCAGCAGTGTGTTCGTGACTGGGAAGAATCAGTCGCACACGCTCGATACGAGGACCCTTCATCGTTACGATCTCGAATTGCAAACCATCGCAGCGCAAGGCCTCTCCAGCAGAAGGGATGTGTTGCAACTTTTCAAGCAGAAAGCCAGCCAAGGTGTGATGGTCATCAGCTTCAGGCAAGTCCAGATTGAGCTGTCGATTGAGCTCAATGATCTCAAGATCCCCTGCAACCATCCATGTGTCTGACTGACCCTCAATCAGCTCAAGATCAGGCTCATCGTCATCAGCATGGGGCTCATCGCCCACGATCTCACCAGTGAGATCGGCAGCTGTAACCAATCCTTCGGTACCGCCATGCTCGTCAACGACAAGCAGTAGGGGCTGTCCACTACGGATCATCGGCAACAATTCAGCCAAAGTGCTGGTCTCAAGAACCCGTGCAGCTGGTTGTAAAAAAGGTTCAAGCGGAGATTCTGCCTGCAAAGCACCCCGGGAGATGGGTTCTGCCAACCGACGTAAATCAAGCACACCCCTGACATCATCTAGGGACTGACCGATCACTGGAAAGCGCGCATGGCGGGTACTGTGCACCACTTTCATCAGTTCAGCGAAGCAGACCCCAACAGGCAAGGTGACCATGCCAGAACGTGGCACCATCACCTCTCTAACTTGAGTGTCGCGCAAGGCGAAAACACCTTCAAGGATATTGCGCTCATCAGGACGAAGGCCTGTTACACCACCAATTTCGATCAGAGACTCCAGCTCACCAGCAGAGAGAGCAGGAACGAGAGAATCCCAATGTGCATTCAAACCAACCAGCCGCAACATCATCGAAGCGACAGCTTCCAGAAGAGCCAAAAGGGGAGCAAGCACACGCATCACCATCTCCAACAATGGAGCGAGGTTTAGAGCTGCAGCCTCCGGACGATTCAGCACCCAGGCCTTAGGAAGAAAACCAGCCAACAAGGTGGCCAACACCACAAGCAGCAGAAAAAGCCCACCGTCCAACCAGCGACTAGCAGGATCAACAAGAGGCCACCAGCGATGTCCAACACCGCGGCCAACCCAGCCCAGGGCTACCAACGCCAGCATTCCACCCAATTGAGACACCATCAACGCCCTCCTCAAACGGCGCTGAAGACGATGCACGGCGGAAGCTCCGGGTTGCTGCTCTTCCACTAAAACCTGTACTCGACTAGGCCGCAGCCGCAACAAGGCAACCTCTCCAGCCGCGAAAAAAGCCGGCAGAACCAGCAATACAGCCAGGAAAAGCAACCGCATTTAATGAAGAAAAGATGGGGGTCGCGAGGATCGAACTCGCCTTAGGCGAATTATGAGTTCGCTGCATTCACCAGATTGCTAGACCCCCTCAATCACGGATCTACCACATGCCACGGATAGGAGTGAAGGCCTCAGGCGCCATATTCATCTCAGGGCCATCCTCCACCATGACAACTCCTGAAGGAGCACCCCCCGCAAGGCTGCCTTCAAAACCGCTAGAGATATCAACAGTTCGCCAAGGTAGGGGAGGACTCTGCTCTTCTAGAAGCACCTGATAGGTGTTCTGCACAGCAGAACTATCCCAGATGATCGTCTGATCAGGGAAACCAAATCCCATTAAGCGATTGCCCTCATGACTCGCCACAGCGATGCCGAGCATATCCGTGAGCTGATGAAGCACATCCACACCCCGGGCATAGGGAGCTGTCCAACTGTAAAAGCGAGTCTCCACCAAGTCAGCAGTAGTGGATTTCAACGGCTCACATTGGCTCACCTCAACGGGACCCATTGACGACTCGGACAATCCACGGTGCGTGAATATAGGCATCTCGGAGGGATCAGGCGCTTCAAGGGTCGTGGTGCAAACCACAGGCCTCGCCCAGGCCAAACCGCCACCCCATCCAGTGACTGCCAATGGTGTCACCAGGGCCAAACCAAGCATCCTTAGCTTATGGAAGGACACCCAAGCCATAACTGCAAAAAACACGACTAAGCGCAAACTAGGCAATGAATCCTTAACGCACCAGCCCAATGAGCCCTCTTCCCCCATCGGCGGAGGCCTGCCGCGATGAGCTGCTCAACCGGCTAGCGCGAGAGGCCTACCGCCATGGACACTTCACCCTGGCCTCTGGTCGCCAAAGCAACCACTACGTGAACTGCAAGCCAGTCAGCCTCAGTGGATCTGGCCTGGCGTTGCTAAGCCTGGCGTTACTCAAATATGTAGAGCCCGATGCTGTTTGTGTAGCTGGCCTCACCCTCGGCGCCGATCCCTTGGTGAGTGCAGTGGCGATGGCAGCAGCACAAGCGGAACGCACTCTCAATGCGCTAATCGTGAGAAAGCAAGCCAAAGGCCATGGCACCGATGCTTGGCTTGAAGGCCCACTACCTCCCAGCGGTGCACGCATCACCGTTTTGGAAGACGTTGTCACCACAGGCGGATCGTCACTAAAAGCAGTGCAACAACTGCGTGAAACGGGCTATCTGGTGACACGCGTCGTCACGATCGTCGATCGACAAGAAGGTGGTGAAGAGACCTTGAATGCTGCTGAGTTAGAGCTTGTCAGTTTGTACCAGCTCAATCAGGTCGCTGAGCGGGCCAGGCAACTGGAGACGGAGACATGAGCAACTCGAGCAAGCAACGCTGGGACGCCCTTAAACCCCTATTGAGGCTTGAGGGTTCTGGTAGTCGAGACTTTCTTCACGGCCAGACCAGTGCCGATCTGCTGGCTGCCGAAACAGGCTGCCTGCTTCGCTGCTGCTGGCTCACCGCCACAGGAAGAGTGCGGGCGCTGTTGGAGATTCGCCTGGATGACAAGGGTGCAGATGTGCTTGTTCTCGCCGGCGATCACAACGCAGTAGCGACGGGATTTGAACAGGTGATCTTCCCTGCAGACCAGGTTCGACTGAAGCCAAGCAAGCCAATTCGACGGCTGCAGATACTGGCCCAACTCAAACAGGAGCAAACTCCTGAGGTGATCTGGCTGCTGCCAGACGAACCACTGCCAAAGCAATGGGCTGCTATGGAGCAGGCCAATGCAGATCAAATTGAACGCTGGCGACTCAAGCAAGGCCTGCCCCTTGAACCTGGTGAAATCAATGGCGATACAAACCCGTTTGAACTGGGACTAGCCGCATGGGTGAGTCTCAGCAAAGGTTGTTACTTGGGGCAGGAAACCTTGGCCAAGCTGGCCAACAGCGGTGGTATCAAGCAACAACTGCGCTACTGGCAGGCCAACCGCCCGATTGCCGTAGGCCAAAAACTAATCAATCTTGAGCCAGAGGCAGGTGTCAACAATCGAGCAGGGGTCATTACTTCAGCGATGCAAGACCAAGACTCAAGAG
>PVBE011271149.1_pt1 | contig 14645 bp, 11 predicted proteins | sample 1631181 | NCBI WGS metagenome assembly PVBE01 (sample SAMN08397723, study PRJNA350692) | Marine metagenome, whole genome shotgun sequencing project. | isolation source: water | place: Pacific Ocean | collected 2012-04
AGGGGCAGACGATGACCCCCCGGGCCCAGAGGCAGTCCCCGCAGGTGGGGAAGGTGTTGCCGAAGCAGTCCTCCTCGTTGGCCTCGACCAGGTCGCAGCCCCCGCAGGAGACGCAGGGCGAGAAGTTGAACTCGCGCACCCGGCGGCGGAAGGCGGTGAACTCCTCGCTGTGCCAGATGTCGGCCAGGGGCGCCTGCCCGACGTCGCCCAGGGAGTGGCGGCGGACGGACTTTTTGCGGCCCATGACGTAGCAGGAGTGGCTGTGCATCAGCGCCACGCAGGGGCTGACCCGGCCGTCCCAGGTTATGGCGGCCGAGCCCTCCTCCACGAAGGGGCAGCGCCCGTCGGCGTCGGCCAGGGCCAGCATGTGGCGGCCGTCGCCCACCACGGGGCGGCCCAGCTCCTGCAAGTGCGGCACGTACTCGGGCAGGGCGTCGATCTTCGGCACCTGCACCGGCAGCGCGGCGTCCTCCGCCGGGTCGTCGGCGAAGCGCACGGAGGAGTAGGGATCGCCGGCGCTGAGCCAGTAGAGGATCTCGTCCTTGAGGTCGGCGGTGTAGGGCAGCACGTTGGTCAAAATAATGTGGCTGGCGCCCAGCTCCCGGGCCAGCGCCGGCATGCGCGGCAGCTCGTGCAGGTTCCGCTTCATCATCACGAACTCGAGGCCCACGTCCGGCCCCGCGCCGGCCTCGTCCGCGGCCCGGCGCAGGTGCGCCATGTTCTGGCGCAGCGTCTTGAGCGCGCCGCCCTGGCGCACGTGGGCGAAGGACTCTTCGCTGGTGCCGTCCACCGACACCATCAGCCGCCCGAGCCCCGCGCCCACCAGCCCCCGGGACATGTCGAGGTCCAGCATCACGGCGTTGGTCACCATCTCGGTGGCCGCGCCGCGCTCACCGGCCAGGCGGATGAACTCCAGGATGCGGGGGTGCAGCAGCGGCTCGCCGATACCCCAGAAGGCCACGGTGCGCACGGTGCCGAGCCGCTCCACCCCCCGGAGGACGCGGTCGAAGGTCTCCAGGGACAGGTCGCCGCCGGGCTCGCCCCAGGCGTGGCGCATGCAGGTGCGGCATTGTAGATTGCAGCGGGTGGTCGGCTCCACGTAGAGCTTGGCCAGCGGCGGATCGTCCACCGGCTCCCGGGGAGGATCGATGCCGGCGCGCACCGGCGCCCGGGCGGGCTCTGGCCCACCGGAGAGCGACCTCATCCTGTCCATCAACCGTTTGAGCACCAAGACGTCCTCGCCGGCCCCAGTTGCTGTATGATTCAGGTCTAATGTGTGTCACGAATGCGGTGCGCGATCATCTCATATTTCTGATCCCCCTGGCCCTGGCGACGGCCTGCTCACACGACCTGACCCGGGCCTCCCGGGATGGGCCGGGGCGTGAAGCCGCCGCGGGCAAGGACGCCGCCCGAGAGCGACCTGGCGCCGACCTGGCCAGCGACAGCGCCGCCGTGGACAGCGTCGTCGGGGACACCGGCGTCCCCGAGACAGTTGCTGGTCAAGAGCTGCTGCCCGTGACAGGCTGAAGGGACTCGCCGCTGGCCTTGACCAGCTTCGTGGCGCTTGGCTAAGGTGATCTGAGGTAGAAAACAGGGGATACGATGGTGAGAATCAAGGAACAGAGGAACCACTTGGGGGTAACAGTGCTGCTGCTGTTGGTGCTGGTCACGGCGGGCTGCGTTCAGAAGAGCCAGAAGGGCAAGGCCAAGGCGACCTCCACCCCCGCGCCCCGGGCCAAGGCGGCCAGGAGCGCGGGCACCAAGGCGGCCGAGGCCACCGGCGCCAAGGAAGCCAAGGTGGCCAACGAGGGCACCACCAGCGCCGCCAAGGGAGCGGAAAAAACCGCCGAACGCGCAATGGAAAATGAGCTGACCCTCGTGTTTACCAAGTCCGACACCGGCACAGTCGGGGCGGTGGAGTTCGAGACCAAGAAGGCGCTGAAGGGCCAGTACATGGTCAAGGCGCCGTCGGGCAAGACCTACCCGCTACTGCGCAAGGACGAAGACCTCTTCCTCCTGCAGATGCCCTACGCCACATTCAAGACCCTCTTCGGCAACGGCGAGTACGTGGTCTACCTCGAGGACAAGAGCCAGGCCAAAAAGGCGACGGGCCCCGCCGCCGACCCCACCAAGGGCAAGCGGCCGCCGCCGGAGGACGAGGTGAAGGTGGCCAAGGAACCGAAGCCGTCCCAGACCGAGGCCAAGGACAACAAGCCGCCCGAGGAGAACAAGACCACCTCCAAGCCCGAGGAGAAGGGCAAAATCAAGCCGGTGGTCAAGGACTCGGCCAAGAAACCCAAGGAGCGGGCCGTCCTCCAGGACAAGGGCAAGACGGCCCTGCAGCGTAAGGGCCTGCTCTACGAGAACCAGTGGGAGATCTCGGGAGAGTACCCGCCGCTGCCGGAGGTCCTCGCCCCGGCCAGGGACGCCACGGCGGTGTCGCGCAAGCCGACGATCAAGTGGAAGGCGAGCAAGGGCGCCCGCTATCACTGGGTCCTCATCGAGGACGTCCACGGCAAGAAAGAGGTGCTCGACAAGGTCTTCGGCCCCAAGGTCACGAGCTACCAGCTGACCAGTGACGAGGAGCTCAACGGCGATCGCGAGTATCGCGTCACCGTCGAGGCCAACATGCCCAGCATCCACCGGCGAAGCGCCGTGTCCATCCGCTTCACCACCGGACGCTGATTGCGCCGAAGCAGTACCCCATACCTCCTGTTGTTGTTGATGGCGGCGGCCCTGGGGCTGCGGCATCTGCACCTCTACTACACCGAAACGAACATTCTGCACCTCGAGCCCCTGGCCGATGCCTTCCTGCGCATCACCCTGGGCCAGGGGTGGTTGTCCACGGGCCAGGAGCTGGGCGAGTCCCGGGTGACCTTCGGTGGGCCCCTCTACACCTGGCTCAGCTACCCCGCGTTGCTGCTCTCGCGCAACCCTGTGACCGGCCTGCACCTCTGCTACTACCTGCTGGAGCTGGGCGGGCTGGCGGTCTGGATGCTCTGGCCGTCGGGCGGCACCCTGCGGCGCGAGGTGCGCTGGCTGGGCGCGGCCATGCTGGTGCTCTACCCCGAGGCCAAGGTGGAGCTGTGCGAAAACGCCACCATCATGGCCTACCTGCTGCCGCCGGTGCTGATCACCTTCCTCTGGTCCACGCGGCCCGGGGCCTGGCGCTCGGCGGCGCTGCCCGGAGCGCTGCTGGCCGTGGCGGCGCAGGTGCACGCCATGGCCGCGGTGCTGGCGCCGGCGTTGTTGCTGGCCCTGGCCTACCAGCGCGAGCTGGCGCTGCGGCGCGCCCTGGCCCTCTGCGTCGGGGCCGCAGCCGCCGCGCTCATCTCACTGCAGGCGGAGACCTACACCGTGGACCAGGGGGGCGACATCCTGCGCTACATCTGGGACCACTTCTCCAGCCCGCGCATGGCCCTGGGCCTGCTGCACCTGGTCAAGGACCCGCTGGTGCTCCTGGGCGCCGGGCTGGCCGTGGTGGCCTGGCGACGGGGTGAGCGGCCGCCGGTGGCCACCGTGCTCGCCCTGGCCTGGGTGGTGCTCGGCGTGCTGGGCGCCAGCGTTGTCTACGCCCGCGAGGTGACCATCTTCTTCCCCTTCATGCCGCGCTTCGCCCTGATCAACGCCGGCCGCGTGGTGCTGGCCGGCGCCGGCGCCCTCTGGCTGCTGACCGCCCTGGACCGCCGCTGGCCCGCGGTCTGGCGCGCGCGCCCCGGCCCCGCCGCCGCCGTGGTCGTGGTGCTGGCCGTGGCCGCGGCCTACATCACCCCCGGCATGGTCCGCGGCCACAGCCGCCTGAACACCGAGTACCGGCGCGTGTCGGCCAGCCCCTGCCTCTGCGAGCTGCTGGACAGCCACAACCTCTCGCGCTTCCGCAAGCGGTCCTTCGACGACCTGCTCGTCCTGCCCGCCTTGCTCAACGCGCCGGTGGCCGTGGAGCCCTACGATCGCCTGGGCCGCGAGGTGGCCACGGCCCAGGTCTGGCAACCCGCAGCCGGCGGCGCGTGGCCGCCGAGCCTGCCCTCGGTGGGCACGGTGGCGGTGGCCCCGCGGTCCACCTCCCTGGACCTGGGCCGCGAGCCGGGTGCCCGTCGCGGCGGCGGGCTCCACGCCCTGTCAGGCTGCGCGCCCGTGGACCCGTCGGTGCTCACCCGCGAGGGGCGGCTCCAGCTGACCAGCGGAGAGACCACGCGCCCGTCGAATCGCCTGCTGGTGCTGTTCTTCAGCCGCCGCCACCGACGGGACTACCGCCTGGACATGACCCTCACCACCCCCGGCGGCCCGCGCACCATCACTCCCCGTGAGCTGTGCCACTGCCGCGGCGGCCACAGCTTCGTGGGCGGCTGGTATCTCTTCGACCTGCGCGGCCTGCCCGGCTCACTTCAGACCTACCGTCTGCGCGTGGCGGGCCGCCCCGGCGAGGACTGGAAGGCCCAGGCTCACTTCCTCCAGGCGACCCGTCATAAGTGACATATTTCTGTTCATTATTGTGCCGTGCCGATACAATGTGAAGTTCAACGATAAAAAGAGAGGAACGTCCGATGAGAGCCGCTCTGGTGCTATTTGTTACACTCGCTTTTTCCACCCCCGCATTCGCCGACCACCCGACCAGCCAGCCGGCAGGCGATCCTGCCAGCAAGCCGGCCGAGCACCCCAAGTCCGAGCACCCCAAGGCCAAGCACGAGCACCCCAAGCACGAGCATCCCGCCAAGCATGAGCATCCCGCGCCCCTCGTGCCACCGCCGGCCAAAAAGAAGCCCATCGTGGACTGGGGCTACAAGGGCGGCTTCTTCGCCAAGACCGCCGACGGCAACTTCAAGCTCAAGCTGGGCGGCTGGGCCCACGTGACCTACCTGGCCAACATCAAGGACGGTGACCTCTCGACGCACCTGGTGGACCTGCGCATGGCCCGCCTGGTGTTCAAGGCGCAGGCCTTCAAGTACCTCAAGTCCAGGGTGGTGCTGGAGCTGATGAACGAGCTGCCGGTGCTGTTCTTCGACGCCACCTTCCAGCCGTTCAAGGCCTTCGGCGTTCGCTTCGGCCAGTACAAGTCACCCATCGTGCGTCACTTCCTCGTGGCGCCCTTCAATCGCACCTTCGTCAGCGGCGCCCTGGCCATGACCAAGTTCAAGCACGACTGGGACATGGGCGCCACCGTGCTCGGCTCGTTCAAGAATCACCTCATCGAGTACGAGGCGGGCATCTTCAACGGCTCGGGCCGCAACAAGGAAAACGACAACACCGACCTGATGGGCGTGGCCCGGGTCGCGGTCAACCCCTTCGGCAAGGTGGGCTTCATCGAGTCCGACTACAAGGGCTTCCAGAAGCCGAAGCTCTCCATCGGCGCCGCCGTGCTCTACAACCCGCTGACCACGACCAAGACCGACGCCGCCACCGGCAAGCCCGTCTCCACCGACTCCAAGCAGGTGAAGATGAGCACCGACGCGGTCTTCATGTACAAGGGGCTGTCGGTCATCGCCGAGGTCTACTACCGCAGCACCTGGACCGACGACAAGGACGCCGTCAACGGCATCGGCTGGCTGGCTCAGGCGGCCTACTTCTTCCTGCCCAAGCGCCTGGAGGGCGGCCTGCGCGGCGGCATGATCCGCCTCGACATGGACAAGGACGACGGCGACTGGTACGAGATGTCCACCGTCATCAACTACTACGTCTACAAGACCATGTTCAAGGTCCAGGGCGAGTACTCCATGCGCCTGATGAAGACCCCGGGCAAGGACGACATCTACAACCACGCCGTGCGCATCCAGGGACTCTTCCGCTTCTAGCGAAGGTCAAGGCGAGAGGACAGAACCGATGAAGAGATTCCTGATCTGCATTTCGATGCTCGCCCTCACGGTGGCCCTCGGGGGCTGCCCCAAGAAGGCGCCCAGCCAGGCCAAGCACGAAGAAAAGCCCGGCCCCACGCCAGGAAAGAAGGACGAGCCGAAGCTGCGCCCGCTGAAGGTCGGCATCGCCATCCCGTCCTACGTCCACGCCGTGGCCTGGATGGCCAACGACAAGGGCTTCTTCGCCGGTCACGCCATCGACGCCGAGGTGGTGACCATGGGCGGCTCCTCGGCCACCATGAAGGGCCTGGTCTCCGGCGACATCAAGATCGGCCTGGCCGGCGGCGACGCGGCGATCAAGGCCAACCTGGCCGGCGCCGACCTGGTGGTCTTCGGCAGCGTCGTGACCCGCCACTACCACCGCCTGGTGGTCAAGGGCGACATCAAAAAGCCCGCGGACCTCAAGGGCAAGACCATCGGCCTGCCGTTCCTCGGCGGTCCCCAGGACTTCCTCATCTACGTCCTGATGAAAAAGTGGGGCCTGGAGTACGGCAAGGACGTCAAGGTCCAGAACATGGGCAAGGAGTACGCCCGCCTGGTGGCGATCAAGGAGGGCAAGGTGGACGGCATCACCTCCGCGGCCACCAAGTCCAAGCTGGACAAGCTGGGCCTCAACATCCTGGCCAACCCCCGCACCTGGAACGAGCGCGCGCCCTACATGATGATGGTGGCCCAGCGCTCCTTCCTCAAGGAGAACGCGGGCCTGGTGATGGACTTCATGCGCTCCATCTCCGCGGCCCAGGAGTTCTACATGCGCCACAAGAACGACGCGCTCAAGATCGTATTCGACAAGCTCGGCGCCAAGAAGGGCGCCGCGGAGGAGAACTACGTCCAGGGCGGACCGCACATGTACGAGCTGCCGCCGGTGCCGAACATGGAGGCCATGAAGCTGGCCCTGGGTTACATCGCCACGATCAAGGACCTCAAGGCCAAGGCCTCGGCCTACGACATCAACAAGATGATCGACGGCTCGCTGGTGGACAAGCTGGTCAAGGAGGGCACCTACACCAAGACCATCGAGGCCCAGAAGGCGCTGGCCGCCGGCGGCGCGCCCGCCAAGCCGGCGCCGAAGAAGGACGCGCCGTCCAAGGCGCCGCCCGCCAGGGAGTCCCCGGCCAAGAAATGAGCGAGTTTTGGCGCACCAGGGGGCTGTCCATCCTCTCGCTGGTGATCTGCTTCACCCTGTGGGAGCTGGCCTGCCAGGCCAAATGGGTCAGCCCGGTGCTGCTCAGTCCGCCCTCCTCCATCGCGGTCAACGGCTGGTCCTCGCTGTCCGAGGGGCGCTGCAACGAGGACTTCGCCACCACCTTTGTCGCCTTCGGCGTCGGCTTCTTCCTGGCCACTGTGTTCGGCACCCTGGCCGGGGTGGCCATGGGCGCCTCCCGCGCGGTGTTCAACTTGATCAACCCCTACGTCGTGGCGATGAACGCCCTGCCGAAGATCGTGCTCTGCCCGCTGATCATGATCTGGTTCGGCACAGGCATGGGCGCGCGGGTCTTCCTCGGCGCGGTGATGGCCGGCTTCCCGATCATCACCTCCACCCTCACCGGGGTGCAGTCCATCGATCGGGACTTCATCACCCTGGCCCGGGCCTACCGCGCCAGCCGCTGGAAGATCTTCAAGGACGTGCTGCTGCCGTCCATCGCGCCGTACGTGCTCAGCGGCATGCGGGTAGGGGTCAACTACACCATGGTGGGCGTGCTGATCGTGGAGTTCTTCGCCTCGAGCAAGGGCGTGGGCTACCGGCTCTACGCCTACTCACAGAACTTCCAGATCGACCTCTTCTTCGTGCTGCTGCTGGTGATGGTGGTCTTCGTCCTCACCTGCTCCAACCTGATCCATCGCGCCGAGCTGCGCTTCGGCGACTGGCGCCACGCCGCCTTCAAATAGCATGAAAGGCCGGACCTCCAGTGGGCAGTCAGCGGCCCACGAGCAAGACCCCGCCATGCGCCTCCTCGGCCTGAGCAAGCGCTTCCCCGACGCTGCCGGCGGCGAGCTGAGCGTGCTCGACGACATCGAGCTCGAGGTCCGCGAGGGGGAGTTCCTCTCCATCATCGGGCCCAGCGGCTGCGGCAAGTCCACCCTGCTGCAGATCCTCTGCGGCCTGGACGACGCCACCGAAGGAACCGTGGAGGTCGATCGCGATCGCATGGCCTACGTCTTCCAGCGGCCGCTGCTGCTGCCCTGGCGCGACGTGCTGGACAACGTGACCTTCGGCATGGAGTGCCGCGGCCAGCGGCGCCAGGACCTGCGCGGCGACGCCCTCGAGGTGCTGCGCAAGATGGGCCTGGCCGACTACGCTCACTTCAAGCCCCACGATCTGTCGCGGGGCATGTCCCAGCGCGTGGACCTGGCCCGGGCGCTGCTGCTGCGCCCCCGGCTGCTGCTGATGGACGAGCCCTTCGCCTCCCTGGACGTGGAGACCCGCGCGGCCATGCACCGCGAGCTGCTGCTGCGCTGGAAGGAGCAGGGCTTCACCGTGGTCTTCGTCTCCCACGCCCTCGAGGAGGTGGTCTTCCTCTCGGACCGTGTCGTCTTCCTCTCGGACAAGCCGTCGCGGATCACCCGGGTGGTGGAGATCGACATGCCCCGTCCCCGGGCCGAGGACGCCGAGGGCAAGGTGGCGCTGGTGCGGCTGGTGGATCAGTTCACCGACTACCTGCACGATGAGACTGGGTGAGGGAAGGCGCTGGCAACCGGAGCCGGCGCTCAGTCCGGCATCAGGTCGTGGGCCACCTCGGGAAACTTGACGTAGCGCCGCTGGTAGAGCTGCATCATCACCTCGTCGGCGAAGAAGCGCCCGCGGTCGGTGAGCCAGATGGCGTCGTCGTCCTGGGCCAGCAAGTCCATTGAGGCCAGGCGGGCCAGCTCGGGTCCGAAGTGCTCGGCCGCGTCCAGGCCGGTGCGCTCGGTGAAGGCCGCCTTGATCACCTTGCTGTTCTTCAGCGGCAGCATCAGGCAGCGGCGGGCGTCGGTCTCTTCGTCGCGGTACATGCCCCGGTTGATCGGCAGGCGCCCATCGCGCACCATTTTACGGTAGGTGGTGAAGTCGCTGCCCACGTTGAGGGTGAAGGTGCGGTGGTAGTTGGCCCAGGCCGACGGGCCGTTACCCATGACGTTGGTCACGTTGCAGCAGTAGTCCCACATGAACTGGGTCACGTGCTCCTGACCTCTGGCGAAGATGCGGGTGAAGTGCTGGTTGAAGCCGTTCTCCTCGGAGAGCACCACGCCGAGCATCTTCATCAGCCGGATGCGATCCACCGAGGGGAAGGCATCGGGCTGGTTCTTGTACTGCTCCATGATCGGACCCTGGACGTCGCCGTGGCGGATGATGCGCAGGCGGTAGAGGTGCCAGGCGTCCACGCCCGAGGCGATGGCGGTCTCCAGGCAGCGGATCCAGGCCTCCTCGGTGAGCCCGGGGTAGCCGTAGATCAGATCGATGCAGATGCTGTCGATGCCCGCGGCGTGGATGTTGTCCACCGACTCCTGGATGTGGGTCGCCTCGTGGGGCCGGCCCATGAGCCGCAGCACGTCGTCGTCGTAGCTCTGCACGCCGAGGCTGATGCGATCGACGCCGAAGTCGCGCAGCACGCGCAGGCGCTCCTTGCCCAGGGGGCCGCAGATGGAGGCCGGCTCGGCCTCGTAGGAGAACTGGCGGCAGTCGCTCAGGTCGTAGGTGTTGGTGAAGGCCGTGAGCAGCCGCTCCATCTGGGCCGGCGTCAGCAGGGTGGGGGTGCCGCCGCCGAAGAGCACCGTGGAGGCCGGCATCTGGTCCTTGCCCAGACGCGCCACCACGTTCTTCATGTCCCGGGCCAGGGTCTCGATGTAGTCGTCCACCACCGACTGGTCGGGATCGATGATCTTGACCCAGTGGCAGTAGGAGCACCGCGAGGCGCAAAACGGGATGTGCACATACACCGCGTGGGGGATCCCCTCACGGCCCGGGTCCTGGTCGAAGACAGACTCCGGCACGGCGGACGGGTACATGGTCTGGGGGGGGTATGTGATTGTAGGGAAGAACCGCTCGCCCCCCGGAAGCACGTGGGCCTCCTCGAGCTCGGACGCCCTGAGGGAGTCCAGCTTCTTTCGAGCAAGTGCTATCCAGTGTTCGGCTTCTGGCACGGTTTTTCCTGGTCGCTCTTTGACACTCCGCCACTGACCCTGTAGTCTAACTCTACCTAAATCATTGTAATTTTTGAAAGTAGCGCAGTCTACTAGAAATCATCTGAAAATGCACGGTCGGATCTCCATAGTGTTGATATCGTTGGTCTGCTGCGCCTCGGCCGGTTGCAAGGACGGCCAGGAGCAGGCCGGGACGACCCCCGGGACCAGGGCCGCGCCGCCCCCTCGCAACGAGCAGCCCAAGCACCTGCCTCAGCCTCCGCACCGCGAGCCCAAGGTGGTGCCGCCGCCCCGCCGCAAAAAGTCCAGGGCCGAGCGCATGAAAGAGCCCCAGCCGGGGGTCCTCACCCGGGAGCAGCTGACCCACATGCTGACCAACGCCAGGGACATGTGGATGCAGCCCGAGCGGGTGGTCAAGGAGCTGGCCATCCCCGCCGGCAGCCACGTGGCCGACGTGGGCTGCGGCTCCGGGTACTGGACCTTCCGCCTGAGCAAGGTGGTGGGCGACAAGGGGCTGGTCTACGGCGTGGACTTCGACCGCAACGCCATCACCTACATGAAGGAGCGCGTCGCCAAAAAGGGCGTCAAGAACATCAAGCTGATCCTGTCCAAGTCCTTCGACACTCGGCTCAAGCCCAACAGCATCGACCTGGCGCTGCTGGTCAACGTGCACTTCCTCAAGCAGCCCAACGAGCCCGAGGACTCCCAGGTCTCCGAGGACTTCCCCGGCTTTTACAAGTCCGTGCACCGGGCGCTGCGCCCCGGCGGCCGCATGGCCATGGTCGAGCCCGACAAGGACACCAAGTCCAGCCGCCACGTGAGCACCGATGACATCGCCAGGCAGATGGGCGAGGTGGGCTTCAAGCTCAAGAAGAAGTACGGCATCCTCAGGGGCAACTACTTCATGGTGTTCGTGAAGAAGTGACGGGGACCCCGACCAGCTAGCCATGCGCCTCGCCCTCCTCCTCTTTTTCCTCTCCGGATTCTGCGGCCTGGTCTACGAGGTGGTCTGGCTGCGGCAGCTGTCGCTGAGCTTCGGCGGCACCCTGCCGGCGGTCTCCACGGTGCTGGCGGCGTTCATGGCCGGGCTGGGCCTCGGCGCGCTGGTGGCCGGGCGGGTGGGGGACCGGCTGCGCCGGCCGCTGCGCGTCTACTGCATCATGGAGGTCGGCGTGGGGCTGGTGGGCCTGGCGCTCACGGCGCTGTTCTTCCACCTCGAGGGCCTCGCCCGGCTGCTGGAGTGGGCCAGCGGCGGCGCGCCCGGCCTGCTGGCGGGGCTGCGCGTGGCGATCTCCTTTACCCTGGTGGTGCTGCCGACCATGCTGATGGGGGCCACCCTGCCGGTGCTCAGCGCGGCGCTGGTGCGGCTGGAGCCGAAGCTGGTTACCGTGGTCTCGCGGCTCTACGGCCTCAACACCGCCGGCGCGGTGGTCGGCTGCCTGGGGGCCGATCTGGTGCTGATTCCGCACCTGGGCGTGGCCCAGGCCGCGGTGGTGGCCGCCATGATCAACTTCCTCGTGGCCTTCCTCGGCTACCGGGCCTGGAAGGACGAGGCGCCGCCGCTGGCAGACGGAGACGCGCTGGCGGATGACGGGCCAGGGGAGGGCGACGAGGCTGTGAGATGCCCCCCGCTGGTCCGCTGGTGGTGGGGCGCCTTGGCCCTGGTCTCCGGGGCCTGCAGCCTGGCCCTCGAGGTGCTGCTCACGCGCATCCTGCTCTCGCTCACCGGCTCGCGCATCTACGCCTTCTCCTCCATGCTGGCGGTGTTCCTCGCCGGGCTGGCCGCGGGGAGCCTGCTGCTGGCGCCCAGGGTGCTGCCGCGGCGGGGGCGGCCGTCCAGCCTCCTCGGCCCGGCGCTGCTGACGGCCCTGTCGGGGCTCGGGGTGTTCTTCGCCCTGGCGGTCTGCCTGCGGATCAAGCAGATCATGGCCGCGGTGTCGATGGTGATCCCCGACCCGAGCTACGGCTACTACACGCCGCTGCAGGCGCTCATCGCGTCGGCCATCGTCATGCTGCTGCCCACCGTGGGGCTGGGCGCCATCTTTCCGGTGGCGATCCACCTCTTCAAGGCCCACGGCGCGGCGCGCGGGGCCAGCCCGGCCGTGGGGCGGATATACGCCCTCAACACCGTGGGCTGTATCCTGGGCTCCCTGGCCGGCACCTTCCTGTTGCTGCCGGGGCTCGGCACCCAGCAGGGGCTGGTGCTGGTCGGCTCGGCGCTGGTGGTGGCCGGCGTGGCCACGCTCTGGCTGCCGGTCGAGCGACCGCCGGGGCTCGCCGCCCGCGGCGCAGTGACCGCCGGCATGCTGGCCCTGGTGGCGCTGGCCTGGCAGGTGCCCCCGCGAACCCTGTCCTACGAGATATACCTCCAGGACGTCCACGCCCGGGGCGCGCGCCTGCTGCACTTCGAGGAGGGGATCAACGAGACGGTGATGGTCACCGAAAAGCTCGAGCTCGGCCGCCCCGTCTACCGCCGGCTGATCACCAACCGCGAGTCCATGTCCACCACGGAGATGCTCTCCCAGCGCTACATGAAGCTCATGGCCCACCTGCCGCTGCTGTTTTCGCCGGCGCCGAAGAAGGCGCTGCTCATCTGCTACGGCGTGGGCAACACGCTCCACGGGTTGACGCGCCACGAGGAGCTGGAGCGCATCTGGGTCGTGGACATCTCCAGCGAGATCCTCGGCCTGAGCGACCAGTTCGCCCGCACCAACCATGGCGCGATCCACGACCCGCGCGTGCGCACCCGGGCGGCCGACGGGCGCCATTTCCTCGTGACCACCAGCGAGCGCTTCGACGTGATCACCGCCGAGCCGCCGCCGCCCGCGGCCCGTGGCGTGGTGAACCTCTACTCCCTGGAGTACTACGAGCTGGTGCGCCGGCGCCTGGCCCCCGGCGGGGCCTTCGCCCAGTGGCTGCCGGTGAAGCAGCTACCGCCCTGGGAGGCGCTGACCCTCATCCGGGCCTTCGTCGACGCCTTCCCCCACGCCGCCCTGGTGTCGGGCGAAAGCAGCGAGCTGATCCTGCTCGGCAGCAACCGGCCGCTGAAGCTGTCCCTGCCTCGGCTGCTGGCCCGCACGCGGCGCCCGGCCCTGGCCCGGGACCTGCGCAGCGTGGGGATCCGGGACGCCTTCGACCTGCTGGCGACGCTGACCATGGACGACGCCACCCTGCGCGAGCGGACACGGGAGGCCGAGCCGTGCTCGGACAACCACCCCACCATTGAGTACGCGGACCTGTCCGAGCTCAACCTGGAGTTCTCCGTGGCCCTCTCCCGACGCCAGGGGGACCCGGCGGCGCTGATCTCGAGCTGGGGAGACACCCCATCTGAGGCGCGGCAGAATCGCGCGCGCATGGCACGGGCGGTGAAGGTCATGCGCAAGGTCAAGGAGATGGGCATCGGCCTGGCCGTGCGCGGCGGCCGGCACGTCTTCGTGCGCAGCACGACCTTGGTCCCACCGCCGCTGACCTACCTCCCCGACACGCCCTACACCCGCGCCATGCTGGACATCGCGCGGCCCACCCTGCTGGCGGCCCGGGCCGTGCTGAAGAAGCAGCCCGACCACCCGCGCGCCAACATGGTGCTGGCGCGAGACGCCTACGTCCGTGGGCAGTTCGCCCGGGCCAAGGTGCACCTGGACCGGCTGAAACGGGCCCGCGTCGCGGGCGCCCAGGTGGGGCTGTACAGCGGCCTGGTGGACCGCTACCTCGGCGGAGCGCTCAAGCTCGAGCATTAGAGCGCTGATCGATTGTATTGATTCCTCGTAGCGCGGGGGCTTGTCCCCCGCGTAATGTGACGCGGGGGACAAGCCCCCGCGCTACGTTTCCCGAAATGATCAAGGCATTGGAGCAGTGCGATCTACTCGTTCGCATTCATGAGTTGGGATTTTTGCGGCTCGCGCGGGCCCGGGCGCGCTTGCGGGTGCCATGGATATGCTCGCGCATCAGCTTGTAGACCCGCTGCATCTTCCACGACCGCGGCAGGCGCCGCTTCCTGGGGATGACGAAGCCCCAGGTGTAGTGCAGCCAGTAGGGGTGCTTCGGGTGCTGCTTGCATTTGCCGGCGCGGTGCCAGGCCTTCCAGTACGCCAGGGCCTTGACGCCGATCTTGATGTTGGCCACGGGATCGAAGATGCGCTGGCGGGTCTGCATCAGGCCGTAGTTGCCCCCCTTGTTGACGGCCTTGCGGCGGAAGCCGCTCTCCACCCAGGCGCGGGAGGCGACGTCCAGGGGATCAACGCCCGCGGCCCGGCTCTCGCGCACGATGGTGTGGGCGTAGAGTCGCGCCTCGGCGCGCTCGAGGTGGGGGAAGAAGGCCATCAAGGCCAAAGCCAGGGCAGTGCTCATGACAGGACTCCAGGAACAGGATATGCGTAAAAATACAAATCGACGGTAATAGATACCAGGAAATTCCCGGGAAGCAAGCAAAACCGGAAACCGTGCCCGGACCTAACTTTTGTACTTTTCGCCCCTGGGGCCGTGAAATATCAACACCCTGCAAGCTCCCCGGACCTAACTTTTGTACTTTTACGGGGCGAGCAGGTCCTTGCTCACGCCGGCGCTCCCCGGCAGGCCCGTGCCCGCGCCGCCCGCGCCGCCCTTGCCGGTCTTGTAGGTGGTGTTGAGCACGCCGGGCGCGGAACCCGAGCTGACATAGACGCCCGCCGCCGGGCC
>PVBE011780844.1_pt1 | contig 14644 bp, 9 predicted proteins | sample 1631181 | NCBI WGS metagenome assembly PVBE01 (sample SAMN08397723, study PRJNA350692) | Marine metagenome, whole genome shotgun sequencing project. | isolation source: water | place: Pacific Ocean | collected 2012-04
AATTACCGCTTCCGCGACCTCGATATCCCGGTCTCCGGCAAGACCGGCACCGCCGAGGACCGCCCGCGCAAACCGCACGCGTGGTTCGTCGGCTTTACGGACGCGGGCGTGCCCAACCGCCCGGATATTGCCGCCGTCGTGGTGCTGGAGAACAAAGGGGAAGGCTCCGAATGGGCAGCACCCATCTTCCGGCGGCTGGTGGAAGTTTATTTCCACGACGAGATTCAGCAGTTGTATCCGTGGGAAGTGGAGGTCGGTCTCACCGCCACCCCCAGTCCGACCCTCGTGCCCACGCCTTCTCTGCATGTGGTGCAGCCCGGCGAATCCCTCGGCGGCCTTTCCGATTACTACAACGTCCCGCTCGCCGACATTATGATTGCCAACAATCTCGACAATCCAAATATGCTTTCGCCCGGTCAGAAACTCATCATTCCCCACGGCGGACTGGAAGCGCTCACCCCCACCCCGACCGGTACGCTCACCCCATCTCTGGAATCGACTGCCACACCACAGCCCTAGATGACCGAGCGGCGCAGCGGGCTGATAACAAAGGCGCAGAGCGGGTTCTTCACCGTGCACAGCGAGAGCGGTCCGGTGGTGTGCACGCTGCGCGGCCAGTTGAAAGAGAAGCGTCGCGACACTGACCTTGCCGCGTTGGGAGACCGCGTGACCTTTGTTCCGCGGGACGACGGCACCGGGATAATCGACAGCATCGCGGAGAGGACGCGCGTGCTCGCGCGCCGCGCGCCGCGCGGCCACTCCCGGCAAGCGCCCGCCTACCGTGACCGACCCGCGGAGCAGGTCATGGTGGCAAACCTGGACCAGGCCGTTTTCGTTTTCTCGTGCGCCCAACCGGAGCCCAACCTGCGCATGCTAGACCGCTTCCTTGTGACGGCTTGCGCCAGCGAGATTCCGGCTCTTATTTGCGCGAACAAAACAGACCTTGTTGGGCGCGCTGCGGCTAGGGCTGCATTCGGCCTCTATGAGCGCATAGGCTACCGCGTGCAATACACCTCCGCGTTGAAGCAGGAGGGCGTAGCACAACTGCGCACCCAGCTACGCGGGAAGTGCTCGGTACTGGCGGGTCCGTCAGGGACGGGGAAATCCACTTTGCTGAATGTAATCCAACCCGGGTTGGGGCTGGCTGCAGGCGCTGTCAGCCAGAGCAGCAGCAAAGGTCGCCACACCACAGTGTTCCCGCAGCTGCTGCCACTTGAGGGCGGGGGATGGGTGGCCGACACACCCGGTCTGCGCGCGCTCGATCTGTTCGATCTCGAGCCTGACGAGTTGGACGCTTACTTTGTGGAGATTGCCCCGTTGGTGGCAGATTGCGCATTCAGCGATTGCTCCCACACGCACGAGCCCGACTGCGCGGTGCGCGAAGCGCTGCAGCGTGGCGAAATTCACGCGCTGCGTTACCAGAGTTTCAGGCGCATGCGCCGGGGGCAGTTAAACAGCGAGGGTTGAGGCGTTATTTTGCTTCGAGTGCCTCTGTTTCTTCTTCGTCGTCTTCCCAACTGATAATCCACACGCACAGCGCCGCCACGGCGATGGTGGCAATGATTAGCGCGGTCCACTGGCCCCACAATAAGCCGACATCACGCGCCTCGTAGCTGATAATGGCGACCATGCCCACAGCCAGCACCACCCACGCACTCAGCCGAGGATGCGTTTTGGCCCAATCAATCACATTTGACATCGCGGTTCTACCTCCGTTCGTCATCGTCGCTTTATTTTACCCCATGCGCGCCGCACTTGCACGCGCGTCTGGCGCAGGCTGGCGTTGTTATCGATGATGACGTGCGCGCACTTGATTTTCTCTTGCTGCGGCGCCTGCATTTCGATCCGCTGCCGTGCCGCCTGCGCGCTAAACCCGTCGCGCGCAATCAGTCGCCGCTGCCGCTCTTCCACCTCTGCCGTAACCACCCAGATTGCGTCACAATCCGCGCCCAGTCCGCTCTCGAGCAACTTTATGGCCTCCAGCACCACCACGGGCTGATTCCCAGCCGATATCTCACACTCGATTTCACGCCCGACTGCCGGATGCACGATTGCCTCCAGTCGCGCCAGCGCGTCCGCATCGGTTAACACAATCTCCCCCAGCCGCCCCCGTTCGATTTCTCCGTCCTCACCCAGAATGCCCTCGCCGAACTCAGCCACGATTCTGGTGTATTCGCGGCTGCCCCGCGAGATGATCTGGTGCGCAACCACGTCGGCATCTAGGTGATAGGCGCCGAGTTCCGCCAGCAGCGCGCAGACCTCGCTCTTTCCCGCGCATATGTTGCCGGTCAGGCCAATTACGTATTTGCCGCGCCACCGCTTCATCGCGGTTGTTTCAGCGCCGCCTGCCGACGTAAACGTTGTTTCCGCGGGCGAAGAAAAGGTCTCTGCCGGAGCCGACCGCGAAGGACGTCGCCGCCACCTCGCCATCATCATCGTCGGCGCGAAACTCGCGCTGGTATGCTAGGCGCAGGCTGAACTGATACGCACCGGGCGAATTACGATCCGTCAGATAGATAGAGGAGTGCGGCGGCGGGTAGGCCACCATAGAAGCCGGCGCAGTCACGCCTTCAAAGCGAATGTCGTCCGCGCGACCCGGCCTGCCGTCCGAGTAACGCGTTTCGATGCTGCATTCCGGCGCGACGCCCTGCTCGCGGCGCACGCACTGCGTCATGTGCCCATCGCGGTGCAATATGAAAACCGTGCCCTGCACGATGGAGATATCGATTGCCGCGCTCAGGTCTATCGCGCTTTCGGAGAAAAATCGTTCGGGAGGGTCGGCGAAGAATTTGTCCTCCCGCTGGTACACCCAGATTTCATTCGCGTCCGGTTCGAGCACATAGATACGATTCTGGAACACCTCGATAGCGACCGGCCCGGCCCACCCGTCGTATGGTGGGGTGAGCACGGTGGCTGCCATAGCGCCATCCGTAGTGCAATAGAGCAGCCGCCCGCCCGGGTCGAGGGCCAGCAGCGTGTCTTGCCCGACCACATTCGGCCGGCTCAGCCAGGTGATATCCACCAGCGCATCAATGGATTGCATCCCGACCGGTCCGCGGCGGCACTCGAAAACCGGGTCGAGTTGATATGTGCCGCTGGTGGTCAACACGGCCCGGTACACGGCCTGGTTGGTTTCGTCTAGCGCGTACACGCTCGGTCCCCGCGCGAGAATCTTCACCAGGTTTGCATCGGCGCGGAAGCCATCCGCGGTGATTGCCTCCACGCGCACGCGCTCAACCCTGTCCGCCCCGTCCAGCACATCCTGCGCCGCCTGCTGCAGCGCGGCCACATCTGGATGATTGCGGCGAATGTCCTCAGCCTGATCACTCCAGATAAGCACCTGCCGCCAGTGCGGGACCCCTCGCGCCGCATCCGGCGCGGCGCGCGCGAGAGTGGCCTGCGCACGCGCTTCGTCCAGATAATAATTGAACTCGCGCGCCCGCCCAAATTGAATGTACGCCGCGATTGTCAGCACCACCACCAGCACCGGCACCCCGGCCGCAAACCAGAGCAGTGCGGAGGTGCGCATCTGCACCTCCAGCTCAGGCCCGGGCATCACGCGCGCGAGCAACTTACGCAGCGCATTGCCCAATGAACGATCTAAGGATTCTACAGCAGATTCCATTCTGTCTTGAAACGCGGCCAGTGGCAAGCGCAGATACCATTGCCGCACCCGTGCAACGGCGGACTCGTCCCTGGCGGTCCGTGAAGCGGGTTGTTGCGGCTGCCGCCGCGCTTCTTTCTGCTTCTGTGGTCGCCCAACGCGCCTCTTCTGCTCTGCCTGCGGCGCCACGGAAACCATCATCGGCTTTAGCACATCCGCGGATAATCCCTCGATTTCGACCACGGGGACATGCGCAGGTTCTGCCACGCTGTCCGGTGCGACTTGCGTAGGCGTAACCGCTTCCTGTGTCGGCGCCAAATTGGTCTCTGGCTCTACGGGAGATTCCACCACCGCCACCGGCTCGTTCTCAAGCGGCAGCGCGTCCGATGCCAAAACCTCCATTATGTCGTGCGCACTTCCGGCGGCGCGGGCCTGCGCAAAAAATGATCCTTCCGGGGCGACTTCTTGCTTTAGCTCCGAAACTGTAGCCACAGCTCCATCCAGCGTGGCCTCCGGAGGAACGTGCAGGGGCTGCCGGTCGGGCTTCAGGGCTTCCGACTCAATTTCGGGCGGGCTCGGGACAAGGTCCGGTTCAGGATTGGGTATTGCGCCGGTCGGTGCATCAACCACGGCCGCAACCTGTGCGCCGGCCATCAGTGCGGCTGCGAGTTGGCCCTGTTCCCCGGGCGTGCAGAACCGACAAAGCAGCGCCGGCGCATTTCCCTTGGTCATCTCTCTTAAGCAGGCAAGAGACTCATGCCAATCGCCATTGCCGGATACGCGCAGCGAGTTCAACTCTACATCACCCGGCCCCAGCCGCCCCATCCAGAGCAGGTCGCCTTCGGCAAGCATGGTGTGGTAATAATGCACATCGGTTTTGTCCGCCATTCCCATCGGGCGCAGCGTCCGCTTTCGCTCCGGGAATTGCTCGGCGCTTTCTTTTCGCAATACGAGCGTCTTTCCGGGCCCGGCCTGCGTCACGTAGAGCTCGCTAGCGCGCATGACGGCGCAGGTCAATCCGGCCTGCAACGGCACGCCGCCCCCGGCGCGATTGCCGTCAAGCAGACGCCCGTTGACTGCATTGATGGCCGCGCGCGCAGCCGCCGTCACCGAGCCCGGCGTACCAAAATAATGCCGGTGCGCTAGTGCGAGCAGTTCCGATTGGAGTGGCGATTCCGGCACGCCGGTTTGAAAGTGCAACTGCAGCAGCAGCCGGTCGCGCTCTCGCCCGCGCCCAATGCGCCCTGGCGCAGCCGCATCAAGGAAGAACTCCAGCTTCCCGTTACGACGATGCCCGTTCGCCTCGAACAAGTAGCCGATATCGGTTTCGAGCGATAAAGTCATGCGTGATTTACCGGGGACGAGTGCCGTGACGACGCGCCCCACGTGCGGTGCGGTTAAGTTGCAGGTTCTATGCCGAAAGAAAGGGAGCGCCCCTGAACAGCGGGCGCTCCATGAACACGCAAAGCGCGGTTGAGCTCAGTTCAATCGCTCAAAAACGCCGGCAGCGCCCTGCCCGCCGCCGATGCACATCGTCACCATGCCGTAGCGGTCCTTACGGCGGCGCAATTCGTGCAGCAGCTGTACGGTCAGTTTCGCGCCGGTGCAGCCCAGTGGGTGCCCCAACGAAATCGCCCCGCCGTTCACGTTCACCTTCTCCGGCGGAATCTCCAGTTCACGGATGACGGCCAGCGCCTGCGCGGCAAAAGCCTCGTTCAGCTCAATCAGGTCGATTTCATTGAGGGCGAGCCCGGTGCGCGCCAGTGCTTTCGGCACCGCTTTTACCGGGCCGATACCCATAATCTCCGGCGGCACGCCGGCCACCCCGAACCCGAGAAAGCGCAGTAGCGGCGTCAGCCCTTTCTTCTCAGCGGTCTCGCGCTCCATCACAATCACGCCCGCCGCCCCGTCGGAAAGCGGGGATGCGTTGCCCGCCGTGACTGTGCCGCCCTCCTTAAAAACCGGGCGTAGCTTTGCCAGTCCCTCAAGGGTGGTGTCCGCGCGCAGATGCTCGTCCACCTCGAGGGTCACCTCGCGCCGTTTCTGGCTGCCGTTTTCGTCCGCGCTCACCTCCTCGAAGACCACCGGCACGATTTCCTCTTTGAATTTCCCCGTCTCGGTGGCCGCCGCCGCGCGCTGGTGGCTGCGCAGCGCGAATTCATCCTGCGCCTGCCGCGAGACTTCAAACTCATCCGCCACACGCTCCGCCGTCAGGCCCATGTTCATGTAAACCTCCGGCTGCTCGGCGGCCATGTAGGGGTTCGGGCTGATGCGAAAGCCGGTCATCGGCACTAGGCTCATCGTCTCCACCCCACCTGCGATAACCGTCTCCGCGCCGCCGGCGATGATGCGTTCCGCCGCGCTGGCGATGGTCTGTAGTCCACTAGAGCAAAAGCGATTCACGGTCTGCGCGGGAACATCCACCGGCAGACCAGCGCGCAGCGCGATGACGCGCGCCGTGTTCAGGCCCTGGCTTCCCTCCGGCATGGCGCAGCCCAGAATCACATCATCAATCTCCTCCGGGCGCAACTTGTCTTCCGTCTGGCGCAGCAGTTCCTTGATAACGGCCGCTGCCATCTCGTCAGAGCGCTGGTTGCGCGTGATGCCCTTACTCGATTTTCCCACCGCGGTTCGGCTGGCGGCTACGATTACTGCTTCTCTCATGATAATCTCCTCCCAAGCAACGGCTGGAAAGTTCGAAAGTTACAGGTTAAACCTTCCAACTTTCCAACCTTCTAGTTCCTCAACGGCTTGCCGGTCTTTAATGTGTGCAGCACCCGCTCCATCGTCTTGCCGGTCTGAATCAACTCCACGAACGCCGCCCGCTCAAGGTCAAGGATATATTGCTCGTCCACCCACTCGGGCGCGGAAATGTCGCCGCCGGTGAGAATCCAGCCCAACTTCTCGCCGATCAACCGGTCGTGGTCGCTAACGTACTCGCCTTCGCGCATCTGGTAAAGCGCGGAGCGCAAGGCCGCGAGCATGTCACGCCCGCCCGCGTAGATTTTCTCGCGGCGCGGCGGCACGTAGCCGCTGTGCGCCATATGGAGCACCTCGCGCTTGGCCTCGCCCAGCAGCCGCGCCCGGTCCATCACAACGCGGTCGGCGAGCTGCAGGTAGCCCATCTCGCGCGCTTCGATTGCACCCACGCTCACCTTGGCCATACCTATTGTCTCGAAAATGCGCTGCATGACCGGAATCGGGTCTGCGTTGGGAGTGGCCATCGCCGGATTCATCACCCGGCGCAGCATTTCTTTGCAGCCGCCGCCGGCCGGAACCAGTCCGACGCCGACCTCCACCAGCCCCATGTAAAGCTCAATGTGCGCCACGATACGCGCCGCCGCCAGCACCACCTCGGTGCCGCCGCCCAGTGTGCGGTCAAAAGGCGCCGCCACCACCGGCTTGGGGCAATAGCGCATCCCCTGCAGCAAATCCTGAAAGGTGCGCCCCATGCGTTCGACAGCAACGGCGGGCGTCTCGCCTCCGGCCAGCAGCGCCTGCGGGTCGATGTTCGCGCCGGCGCTGAACAAACGCCCCTGATTACCAATTACCATCCCCACCGTCTCGGCGCTCGCTTCCAGCCGCTGTACCGCCGCCTGCGCCAGCTCGACCACGCCCACGCCCAGCGTGTTCGCCTTTCCGTGGAACTCGAGGAGCAGCACGCCGTCGCCCATGTCGAACAGGCTGGCCTCGGCGTTACTCTCCAGTTCGCGCCCGGCCTGCCGTAGGCTGGAGACGCGCAGCGCGGCCCGCGGCGCGGCGACCGGGGCGTACGCGCCCAGTTCAGGGTTGTACTGTTCCTTCGCGCCGTCCGCCTCGCGATAGAATGAGTTGTGCCCCGCCGCAAGCATATCGCTGACCCACGGCGCGACCGCGTACCCATCCTTTTGCATGCGCGCCGCCGTGTCGGTCACGCCGAGCATATCCCAGTACTCGAATGGCCCAGCGGCCATCATGAAGCCCCAGCGCATGGCGTCGTCAATCGATATCAAATCATCGGCGATTTCCGGCACGCGCTGCGCGGCGTAGTCGAAAAGGGCAGCCAGAGTGTGCCAGACGTATTGCGCCGCGCGGTCCTCGTGCTGCACCCAGGCGCGCAGCCGCTCGCCAAGGTCTTCAATCTTGCGCACCGCACCGATTGAATCAAAGCGCACCTTCGTCGGCGGCACATGCTCCATCTTTTCGGCATCCAGCGGCCAGAACTCCTTGCCGCCCCCAGCTGCCTCCACGCGTTTGTAGAAGCCGATACCACTCTTGTTGCCCAGCCACTCGCGCTGCAGCATGCTCTCCATCACCGCGCCGATTTTGCCGTCCGCCCGGCCGCCGGCAGCATCGCCGGGCAGCGCGGCGGCAATGTTGGCGCTCACCAGCGCGGCCACGTCCAGCCCCACCAGATCCATCAGCCGAAACACCGCCGTCTTCGGATACCCCATCAGCGGCCCGGCTATCGAATCCACCTCTTCCACCGTGTAACCGTTCTCGAGGCCATAGCTCATGCGGAAGCCATTGTTGGCGCCGCCAACGCGGTTGGCGATGAAATTGGGCGTATCCTTACACAGCACCACGCCTTTGCCCAGTCTTTGCGGTGCGAACTCGCGCAAGAAATCGACTAGGCCGGCATCGGTGTCAGCAGTGGGGATGAGCTCCAGCAATTTGAGATAACGTGGCGGATTGAAAAAATGCGTGCCCAGAAAATGACGCCTGAAATCCGCCGAGCGGCCAGCTGCCAGCTCGCTGATAGGCAGCCCGGAGGTGTTGCTGCTCGCGATCTGTCCCAGCGGCCGGATGGCATCCAACCGCTCGAAGAAGCCGCGCTTAACTTCCAGTTTCTCGACAATCACCTCGATGACCCAGTCGGCTGCGGCGAGTCTGTCGAAGTCATCTTCCAGATTTCCGGGCGAAATCAGCTCCATGTCGGCGCGCGAGTAAAAGGCAGGCGGGCGCGCTTTCTGCAGCCGGGCCAGATTCTCGCGCACAATGCGGTTGCGCACCGACGGCTCTTCCAGCTTCAGCCCGCGCGCGGCTTCCTTTTCGCTAAGCTCACGCGGGGCGATATCGAGCAGCATGACCGGGATGCCTACCCCAGCCAGCAACGCTGCGATGCCCCCACCCATGGTGCCCGAACCGACGACGGCAGCGCTGCGGATTTGAAACGGTTTTACAACCATGTGTGCCTCTCTCCTCCAACGCGTTCGACCTGCCGCCATCTTGCAATTAAGTTGCGTTTTTCACAATGTGCCGCGGCCATTCGGGCGCCCACAACCCTTCAAGCCGAAAAGACGCGCAGCGCCGAGCGCGCGGCGGCAACACGCTCAAGGTCAACTGTCACTCCGTGCCCCACGCCGCCCGCCGCGGTCAGCGTGGAATCGCGGTTGAGTACAAAATCGGGCGCGGCGATATCTTCATCAAAGTATCGTGCCGAGGCGGAAATATCCCCCGGCAGCGTGAAATTGGGCAAAGTCGCCAGGGCCACGTTCACCGCCCGCCCCACGTTAGTTTCCATCATTCCTCCGCACCAGATCGGCACGCCGCGCTGTGCGCACAGGTCGTGAATCTGGCGCGCGGCCGTCAGGCCGCCTACCCGCCCGACCTTGATGTTGATGACCTTGCAGGCCTCGATGTCGAGCGCCCAGCGCGCGTGCTCGGGCGAGTGGATGCTCTCATCTAGGCAGACCGGCGTACGCAACTGCGCCTGCAGCTTAGCGTGGTCCACGATGTCCTCGTGATGCAGCGGCTGCTCAATCAGCAGCAGGTCGAATTCATCCAGCTCGTGGAATATCGCCGCATCCGCCAGTTGATAAGCCGAGTTGGCGTCCACCTGCAGGGCTAGATTCGGCCAGCATTCGCGCACCGCGCGCACCACTTCAATATCCCAGCCCGGTTTGATTTTTAGTTTGACGCGCTCGTAGCCCTCATCAACGCGCAGCGCAACCCGGTCGAGCAATTCATCGACTGTCGCCTCGATGCCTACGCTCACTCCGACCGGCACGCGCTCGCGCACTCCGCCCAGCATCGCCGCCAGAGACTCGCGCCGCGCGCGGGCCAGCAAATCCCAGACCGCGTTTTCAAGGCAGGCGCGCGCCATGGCGTGCCCGCGCACCCGCCCGAACCGCGCCACCACATCAGCGGGTGATTCCACCTGCTCGCCCAGCAGCGCCGGAATGAGGAAACTTTCCATCACCTGCCCGGCCGTGTCCACGGTCTCATAGGAGTACCACGGCCCGGCCCCGGCCACGCACTCCCCCCAGCCAGTCACGCCGTCAGCGCTGACGGAAACCAGAATCAACTCACGCTGCCTCTCGCGCCCGAAGCTGGTCTCAAACGGATGTACGTATTGCAGCGCGAGCCGGTGCAATACAACGTGTTCAATCTTCATCGCCGTGATTCTCCTCTGCCGCTCGCCAGCCCATTATAATTGCGCCCGACTGTGGGAGAAACCATGCCCGCCCCAGCCTGCAAATGAACAGCTCTCGATTCTCCGCGCGCGCCCTGACGCTATTGCCCGTGGCGCTCGGATGCATGCTTGCCACCTGCGGCCCGTCCGCCACCCCGACCGCGCTGCCCGACCCGGTCATTTTGGTGCGCACTGCCACTCCGCGCCCGACCGAACCGAGCGACACGCCCCGACCCACTGCCACTTACACCCCGCAGCCCACACCGAGCCGCACCGCACCGCCGACGGTGACCGCCACGCGCACCCCGACTGCCACGCCCGCCTCGACACCAACCCCGTTCGCCGAGCACTGTGGCGACTATCCATGCAACGACGATATCGGCGGCTGGCTGGCGCACATCGAGATTCCGCCCGGTTTCGTCGCCTCCCACCGCGCGCAACTGCCAAAAGGCGAGCGCCCGACCTCGCTCACATTCGGGCCGGATGGACGCCTTTTCGCGGCCAGCATGGAAGGCAACATCTACGTATTTGACTCCTCCGGTGAACCCAGCGTTTACGCGCAGGGATTCCATCTGCCAATCGGTCTGGCCTTCCGCCCCGGCAGCAGCGACCTTTACGTGGCCGCGCGCACTTTTCCGTCCACGCAGCAATCCAACGCCGGCAAGGTTACCATCGTGCGTCCCGACGGCACGCAGATTGATATCGTCATCGGCCTGCCGTGCTGCTACACGACCGACATGCATCAGCCCAATAGCCTCGTGTTTGGGCCGGACGGGAAAGTTTATTTGAGCATCGGCGCGATGTCCGACCATCTTGAGCCCGCCGCCGCGCTCGAGGCCGCCATCCTGCGCTTCGACCCCGACGGGGAAAACCTGGAGCGCTACGCGCGCGGATTGCGCAACCCTTACGACCTTGCCTTCGACGCCAAGGGTCGCCTGTTCGTCACCGATAACGGCGCGGACTACGGCGGGCCCGAGCTGCTTTACCAGGTGGAAGAAGGCGCCCATTTTCTTTTCCCGTACTATCCCGATTGCGATTTCTGCCCGCGGCCCCCGCCCGAACTCGACATCACCGCGCCAATGGCTACGTTCATCCCGCATGGGGCCATCACCGGAATTGCCGCCTACACCCACACGGCATTTCCCGAGCAGTATTACAATAGCCTGTTCGTGGCGCTCTGGTCGGCTTTTCCGGGCGCTCAGAAAATCGTGCGCGTCCAAACCTTCCCCACCGAAAACATCGATTTCATGCTCGGCCTCGCCGCGCCGATCGACGTCGCGCAGACGCCCGCCGGCGGCCTGGCGGTGGCTGACTGGGCCACAAGCCACATTTTCGTGGTGAGTTTCCAGCCGTGATCGTTAACCAGACGGGCAGCGATGGCATCACGATTCGCCCGGTGCGCACGCCAGGGGAATGCCGCCATGTGCAGATGGTTACGACGCGCGTGTGGCAATCGAGCGACCGCGACCTGGTGCCGGCGCACGTGCTCATCACCGTCAGCAAGAACGGCGGCGTTCTGCTGGGCGCCTTCGCGCCCGACGGGCCCAGCGAGAGCGGCGGCATGGTGGGGTTTGTCTTCGGCTGGCCGGGATACGCGACAGACGAGCGCGGACAGGCGCTTCCCAAACACTGCAGCCACCAGCTTGCCGTGCTCCCGCAATACCGCCGCCGCGGCCTCGGCCTGCGCCTGAAACTTGCCCAGCGCGAAGCGGTGCTGGCGCAGGGCACCACCGAGTGGATCACCTGGACCTTCGACCCGTTGCAGCGCGGTAACGCCATCTTCAATCTGCACCACCTTGGTGCCAGCAGCAACACCTATTTGCTCAACGTGTACGGTGAGCTGGAGGATGCCATCAACGCCGGGCTGACCACCGACCGGGTGCAGGTGGATTGGCGGCTGCGCAGCCAGCGCGTTCTGGAAGCCATCGCGCCGGAGAAGAGCGCCCACACCGGGCAGCCGGATAACCTGCGCATTCTGCAAGCTCCGCCCGTGGGAGTTTCTGGCGGTCCGGACATTGCTGGATTGGAGGCGCATGTTCCGCTGGCGGTGCCGCTGCCCGAGGCGGTGGACGGGCTGCGCAGGGAAGACCCCGCGCGTCTGTCGCAGTGGCGCTTTTACCTGCGCGCGCTGCTTCTGGGCGCCTTCGAACGCGGATATCAGCTCACCGATTGCGTCCCCCTTTCCGACTGCGGCTGGCACTACATCCTCTCGCCGAGCTGATTGCACCAACATGCCTCTTTGCACTCTTCTGCAGGAGCCGATCGGCAGCACTCCCGGCAACATCGAGAACAGGCTTCATTACCTCGTGTTGGAGGCAGAGCGGGGGAAGCCTGCCGATGCGCGGAAACCATTGACATGACAGCCCTTAAGCCAATACAATGTAACCAGAGACCATCATAATGGCCCAGTCATCTATCGCTTACCGGAACGACGTCTCGCCAACGGATATTTCGACCTCAGGCAACGGAGGCCTGCCCGTCGGGGCCGTGATGGTGGTGGGGGGCGGCATTGCCGGCATGCAGGCCAGCCTTGACCTCGCCGAACAAGGATTCAAGGTCTACCTCATTGAGAAACAATCTGCCATCGGCGGACACATGGCGCAGCTCGACAAGACCTTCCCCACCAATGACTGCGCTATGTGCACTATCTCCCCAAAGCTGGTTGACACCGGGCGACACCCCAACATCGATATATTGACCGACACTGAAGTGCTCGGCGTCAGCGGGAAGGCGGGTGATTTCACTGTGCGCATCCGCCGCAAGCCGCGCTATGTGGACTCAGTTAAATGTATCAGCTGCGACGACTGCGTCAAAGTTTGCCCGGTCGCATTGCCCGATCGTTTCAACGAAGGGCTTTCGCCGCGCCGCGCAATCTTCAAACTCTACCCTCAAGCTGTCCCCAACGCCTACGCGATTGAAAAACGGGGCGTTGCCCCCTGCCGCGATGCCTGCCCGGCCGGGCAGCGCGCACAGGGCTACATAGCGCTCATCCGCGAGGGCCGCTGGGAAGATGCACTCCGTGTGATCAAGCTGGACAACCCGTTCCCGGCGATCTGCGGGCGCATATGCAACCATCGTTGCGAGGACGCCTGCAGCCGGCGGCTGGTCCCGCCGGGCGAACCGGTCAACATCCGCGCGCTGAAGCGCTTCGTCACCGACCGGGTTTATCAGCAGCCCCGGCAGCCGGTGGAGGCGGCAGCCCGCCTGTACGAAGAGCGCATCGCCGTTATCGGGGCCGGGCCGTGCGGCCTGACGGCAGCTCAAGACTTTGCGCTGGCGGGCTACGGTGTGACCGTATTCGATTCCATGCCCGAAGCCGGGGGGATGCTGCGGTACGGAGTGCCGCAATACCGCCTCTCGACTGAATCCATCGAGCGCGAGGTGCAGGACATTGTCGATCTGGGCGTTGAGCTGCGCTTGAACCAGCGTGTTGATAATCTGGATGACTTGTTTGATGCCGGTTTCAACGCCATCCTCATCGCCGTCGGCGCGCATGAGGGCATCTGCTTGCCCATTCCGGGAGCTGATCTCGAAGACGTTCTGATTAACACAGACTTCTTGCGCGATGTGCGCCTCGGACATTATGAAAGCAGAAGGACGAATAATTCCGGGGTAAAGGATTCATCGAACGGCACTCATCGCAAATCCCTGGGGAAACAGGTGCTCGTGTTGGGCGGCGGAAACGTGGCCATTGACTGCGCGCGCACTGCAGTGCGGTTCCGCTGTGAGGTGCACCTTGCGTGCCTTGAGAACCGGGCTGACATGCCCGCGCACGACTGGGAAGTGGAGGCTGCGCTGCAGGAGGGTGTCCACTTGCATCCGGGGCGTACATTCGAAGGCATCGTTGCGGACGAGAGCGGCAGCGTGACCGGCGTTGAGTGCCAGCGGGTGGCCTCCTTCAGCTTTGACGAGCATGGCAGCCTCAGCGTGAAAAAGCTGCCCGACAGTGCCCACACCATCCCCTGCGACACGGTGATCTTCTCGGTCGGGCAGCGCGCCGGACTTGGCTTTCTGCAAGACGGCGCAGGCGTGGAGCTGGAACATGGCCGGGCTGTCGCCGTGGATTCCAGCACGATGGCGACCAGCCGCCCCGGTGTATTCGCCGCGGGTGACAGCGTCACGGGAACCACTTTCGTGATTGACGCCATCGCGAGCGGGCACACCGCGACCCAATCCATCATCCGATACCTGCGCGGAGAGGAACTGGATTTGCCGCGGCGTGCGCAGCCACCGGTTGCACATCTGGAGCCCCAGGAATTACTCGCACGCATCGCCCGCGGAGAGATCAGTACACAACCGCGCGTGCCCGTGCCCGAATTGCCGGCCGCGGAGCGCGTCCATAACTTTGCGGAAGTTGAGAGCGTGTACGATGAGCAGAGCGCGCGGGCCGAGGCTGCCCGCTGTCTTTCCTGCGGCATCTGTTCCGAGTGCATGGCCTGCGTGCACGCATGCGGTGTGGACGCCATTGATCACAGCATGGTCGAAAACCTGGAGGAAATCGACGTCGGCGCGCTCATTCTCGCTCCGGGCTACCAGGCATACAACGCTCAATTATCTGAAGAGTACGGCATGGGGCGCTACCCGAACGTAGTCAGCTCGCTGCAATACGAGCGCTTGCTTTCGGCCAACGGGCCCACCAAAGGGCA
>PVBE012000876.1_pt1 | contig 14644 bp, 14 predicted proteins | sample 1631181 | NCBI WGS metagenome assembly PVBE01 (sample SAMN08397723, study PRJNA350692) | Marine metagenome, whole genome shotgun sequencing project. | isolation source: water | place: Pacific Ocean | collected 2012-04
GTCCATGTCCCCCACCGCGAGCGATTCGCCCAGCTCGTCGCCCTCGGCGTTCCCGTCGATGATCAGGTCCGCGGCGGCCACGTTGAGCTCGCCCGACGCGTCCACGAGGTTGGCGCCGAAGAACACGTACACCGCGCCGCGGGCCGTACCCGAGGGGTCCGCGGGCACGCCGAAGACGACGTCGGGGATGCCGTCACCGTCGAAATCGCCGGCGTCCATGCGCTCGCCCAGCTCGGTGGCGCCGGCGAACGAGATCGGGGAATCAGCCAACGTCGGCCACTCCGGAGGCGGGGGATCGGCCGAGTCGTCGTCGTCCGCGCCCGTGTCATCGTCGTCGGTGACGTCGTCGTCGTCGGGCGCGGTCGTGGCGTCATCGTCGTCACCGCCGCAGCCGGCGAGTAGCAGCAGGACGAACAGCAAGAGCAGGGCGGCGTGCGATCTCACGGCCCGATGCTACCGGCATCGGCGGTACCCCTGCAGGGGTGATACAAGGCACGACCGGAGGGACGACCATGGGCGAACTGGCCGCGCTCGCAGCAGCAGCATGCTGGGCCTTCGCGAGCGTGCTGTGGGCCCGCCTCGGTCAAACGTGGGACGTCTTCGCCCTCAACTTCCTCAAGTGCGGCTTCGCCGCCGCCGCCCTCGCCGCCACACTCTGGTTCCTCGACGGCACCGCCTGGCCGATGGGGCTGTCCTCCCGCGATCTCTTCTGGCTCGGCTTCAGCGGCATCGCCGGGCTCACGATCGGCGACAGCGCCTACTTCGGCGCGCTGACCCGGATCGGCCCCCGCCGCTCCCTCCTCATCTGGGCGATGTCCCCCGGCCTGAGCGCGCTGCTGGCGTGGCCCGTGCTGGGCGAACCGATCGACGGCCGCATGCTCGTGGGCATGACGGTGACGCTCGCCGGCGTGCTCTGGGTGCTGAACGAACGCACCCCCGAGGACGACGACGGCGCCCCGACGATCGACCGCCGCACCTTCGCCATCGGCGTCGGCCTCGCCACCATCGCGCTGCTGGGGCAGTCCTCCTCGAACGTGCTGCAGAAGTACGCGGGCATCGAAGCGGGGGCCCTCGGCTTGTCCGTGATCCGCCTGAGCGTCGCCACGCTCGGCCTCGGGGTGTGGCTCGGCGCGACCGTCCGCGTCGCCGCCGCCATCGCCCCGATGCGTGAGGTCCGGTCCCGCAACCTGCTTCTGTTGGCCACCCTCGTCGGCACCTACACCGGCATCTGGCTGTCCGCCTACGGCCTGCTCAACGCCGACGTCGGCGTCGCCTCGACCCTGAACGCCACGAGCCCGATCTTCGTGCTCCCATTCGCGGCCGCCTTCGGAGGGGAGCGGGTCAGCGGGCGCGCGATCGCCGGCGCCTTCGTGGCCGTGGCGGGCGTCGCCGTGTTCTTCCTGACCTGACCCTGATCTTCGGCTAAACAGAACCCGCGATGATCTCCGAGACCCACCCCGGCCTGACCCTCCCCCCGCCGTCGTTGGACGCCGCGCTCCTGGAGTGCGCGCTGCTTCTGCAGGAGCACGGACACGTCGACTGGGCCGACGACCTCCGCATGGCTGCCGGACTGCCGCAGTTGCAGGACAAGCGGGCGGCCGTGCACGCGATGTTCGTGCGCGACAACTCGCTGGACGGCGTCTCGCTGCCCGAGTCCAACGAGGACTACTCGCACCTCCGGCTCAAGCAGCTGCGCAACTTCATCGCGGAGGCGGCACGGCGTTGATCGACGTCTTCGCGCCGATCTCCTGAAGCACGCGAATCTCGTCCGCATCCAGCTGCCCGAAGCCCGCGTGGTCCGCGCCCACCGACGAGCGCCGCGTGATCGCTGAGTAGAACGCCGCCGCCCCCAGGTAGGTGCCCGCCGGGCTGGGGTGCGAACCGTCCGCGTGCCACAGGTGGATGTCGGGGTGAGCCGCCCACGACTCGGCCCACGCCTCCCCCACCGGAACCACGACCGCGCCGGTGTGGGCGGCGAGGGCGCCGTAGCCGACCCGCACGTCCTCCAGCATCTCGGGACGCTCGCGCCGGGCCCACGTCTGGAACAGCACCGTCTGCGCCCCCGCCTCGTCGATCGCGCTGTCGAAGCGACGGCCGTACTCGATCAGCCGCTCCCGCGCCTCCACCGTGCTCAGGCTGTGCCCTTGCAGGACCACCCACTGGTACGAGCCGCCCCGGATCTCCGCCAGCGCCCGGCGGTCCTCCCAGTGCTGCTGCAGCGTCCACCCCGGCTCGGCGACCATCTTCGTCTTGATCGCGGGCCCCTCCGGCGTCACCGCGGCGATCTGCTCCAACACCCGCGGCAGATCGTGGCTGAAGGTGTAGCTGTTGCCCACGAACAGCACCCGGATCGGCGCCTCCGGATCCGGCACCCCCAAGGTCGCCGGCGGCTCCATCGGAGCCTCGGGCGCGGGCTCGGCCCCGGCGCAGGCGACAAGCCCCACGAGCACCACCACCAGCCACGCCCATCGTCCCGTCATGCGCTGAGTGTATCGTTTGGTGTGGTCTTCCAGCTGACCGTGTTGCTGCTCCTGGCCGTGATCGGGATCGTCGGCTTCTCGTTGTTGAACGACGTGGAGAAGCAGCGGTTCCGCGACCGACGGCGAACCTGGGAGAAGGCCGCGGGCGTGCTCGGGCTCGGCTTCCAGCGGGGTCGAGGCACCGCCATCGGGACCATGAAGGGCATCATGGCGGAGCGGCGGGTCCGGCTGAGCCACGAGGCCGCGCCCGACAACGGCGCCAAGGTGATCGTGCTGGCGGTCAAGCTCCGCGACTCCATCCCCGACGACCTCCGGCTGGAGACCGAATCCCTGGGCTCGGGCATCGCCTCCATGGTGGGCCGGGGGGACTTCGCCGTCGGCGACCCGGCCTTCGACAAACGCTTCCTCCTGGGCGGCCTCAGCGAGGAGCTGTCGGCCATCTTCAGCGCCAAGGCGCGCCAGGCGCTGACCGCCGAGGAGGCCATGCCGGGGCCCCGCATCCAAGATGGATGGCTGATCCTCACGCGACCCGCGCGCCTGGACACGGTCGACGCCCTCCTGAAGTTCGCCCGCCACGGCCTCGCGGACGCCGCCCACCTCGACCGCTTCGACGACGTCGTCACCCGCCTCATCCACAACGCGCGCCACGATCCGGTGCCCGGGGTGCGGCAGACCGCGATGGGTCAGCTCGCCCGCAACTACCCCGCCCGCCCCGAGGTGCAGGCGCTCGCCGCCGACCTCGCCAACCGGCCCGAGCGTAGCGAACGCCTCATCGCCATGACCCTGCTGAGGCACGACGAGCGGGCCTTCGCCATCGCCCGCTCGATCGGATTCGAGACCTCCAGCGCCTCGGCCGCTGAGATCGAGCAGGCGCTGACGTGGCTGGCGGACACCGGGCCCCACCCCGTTGATCGGGCGCCCCTGCTGCGACGCGCCACCTCGTCCGGTCCGGTCCCCGTCCGGCTGGCGGCCCTGCGCGGGCTCGGGGCGGTCGGACGGATCGAGGAGATCGAAGTGCTCTTCGAGCTGCAATCGGACAAAGGCGCCCTCGGCGAAGCCGCGCTGGAGGCGGCGGAGCAGATCCGCAGCCGCCTCGGCCTCGGCGGCGACGCCGGTCGATTGTCGGTCTCTGCGACCGGTGACGAGGAGGGCCGACTGTCCGCTGCTGCGGCCGCGGGCTCACTCGCGATCAGCAAGAAAGGCTAGAGTCCCTTTCCATGATCAATCGCGTGGACGAAAGCGTCTGGTTGCGTCGGGGCCAAAGCGGCAAGCGCCGCACCGTCGCGATCGTGGGAGGCATGCACGGCGACGAGCCCGATGGCGCCACCGTCATCGATGAGCTCATCGACCCCGACCATCCTGTCTGGTCGATCTGCCGCGACGAAGTGTGGCTCGTGCGCGGCAATCCCAGGGCCCTCGAGGCCCGCACCCGAGCGACCACCGAGGGAGCCGACCTCAACCGGCTCTTCGCGGTCGAACCGCCCGAAGGCGACAGCTACGAGACCGCGCGGGCCCACGCCCTGCGCAAGTGGCTCAAGCCGGTGGACGCGCTGCTGGACCTGCACCAGACCGTCAGCCCGTCGCCCCCCCTGGCCGTGATCCGCGACACCCCCGACCACCTCACGGAGGTGAGCCGCATGGGCCTGCAGATGGCGCTGGTCGGCTCCGAAGCGGTCTACGGCGGCTCCATGCTGACCAACCTGATCGACCGCAGCGGCGGCGTCGGACTGCTGGTCGAGACCGGCGTCCGAGGCGGCAAGCGCACCCTCGAGCAGGCGCGGCCTCGGCCGTCCGCTTCCTCACCAAGACCCAGGGCGACGGCCCGGTGCATGTGGTCGAGATCCTCGAGGTTGTCGCCTCCCCCGGGCCCGGCCTGAAGTTCGCCCGGCCCCTCGCCAACTTCAGCGAGGTGCGCGCCGGCGAAGCGATCGCTACCTGGGAGGGGGGCGAAGTCCGACTCGAGCACGGCGGCATCGCCTTCCAGGTCCGGGAGCACGCCCCCGACGGCCAGCCCTGCCTCCTGGTCGCCCGCGAGCGCGGCACCGCCTGACCTGCTTGGGGGGATTTCCCCCACCGGATAACCACGTCCCCCCGGATGGTTCAGGTAGCGCGCCCGGACCATGCTGTGGTCATGAGTGCGCCCCTCGTCCTGCTGGTCGACCCCCGTCGCGACTTCCGCGACGCATTCAAGCTCGCCGCTCGCGGGAGCCTCCGGGTGCTCGCGTTCCCGGACATCACCGCCGCCCTCGGCGCGCTGGACCGGCACCACCCCACCGCGGTCGTCGCGTCGATGGCCCAGGCACGCCAGCAGACGACCGGCGCCCAGCTCTGCAGCGCCGCCAAGGAGACCCTCCACGAGGGCCTGTTCATCGCCTACGGTCTCGACCACGACGGGCGTCCCCTGACCGCGTCGTCGGCCCGCGCCGCCCAGGACGAGTGCGGCCTGGACAACCTCCTCGTCGACGATGTCCCCGCCAGCGACCTCGTCGGCGTGGTCACGCAGAGCCTCGGCATCGACGCCGCCAAGACCGCCCGCTCCGGCACCGGCCTCGTGCGCAAGCTGCGCCTCGCCTTCGGGGGCAAGACCGCCGAAGCCTGACCCGGCCGCTACAGTGGGGGGATGAAGCCGACCCTGCTGCCCATGTTGAGCCTCGTCTTCCTGCTGAGCACGCCCGCGTTCGCGGCGCAGACGCTCGTGATCAAGTCCAAGCCGATGAAGGCCGGCGTCAAGATCGTCGAGACGGAGACCCTCGCCTTCGAGCTGGAAGTTCAGGTCACCGGGCCGGAGACCGCGCCCGTCTCGTTCCGGGGGACCCGCACCGAGACCACCCAGCGCACTGAGAAGGTGCTGGCCTGGGACGACGACCATCGGCGGCTCAAGGTCACCTTCGACGAGGTCACCCGCCTGGAGACGGCCCGGGATCCCTCCGGGCAGGTGTCCGAGGACGCCCCCACCTCCCCGCTCACGGGCAACACCTACATCGTCGACTGGACCCGCGCGGGTGGCCTCACGGTGGGCGCGGTGGACGACGGCGCCGTCCCCGAGGTGCAGGCCTCGGACGTGCGCGACCACTACGCCGACCTCGGGGAAGCGGCCAACGACATGGCCGAGCTGCTGGCCGGCCGCAAGCTCGTCATCGGTGAGGCCGTCGACATCCCCCCCGACTCCCTCAGCACCATCATCGGCGGCGACGAAGACTTCACCGTCGAGGAGTTCTCCATGGTGCTCCTGGAGAAGCGCAAGGTGATGAAGCGCCCCTGCGCGGTCTTCGCCGTCGAGCTGGTGATGTCCCAGTCGGACCAGGACCTCCGCATGGTCGTGCGCATGGCGGGCGAAGTTGCGCTGTCCCTGCGGGATGGCTGGCTCGTCAGCCTGGACGTCACCGGTCCCCTCGCGGCCGACGGGAAGGCCCCCGCGGAAGGGCTCTCGCTCAGCGGGGGCGGCGTCATGACGGGCATCGTCACCTACGCTTACGGCAAGTAGTAACTCAAGGTCGAGTCACTAGTCCTTGCGGCCAACTTCCAGGCTGGTAGCGTGGCCGCGATGCGCGTCCGCCTCCTCCTCTTGTTGGGCCTTCTCCTCCTCCTCGTGGGGTGCGATCAGGAGTGCGTGGCGAACTGCCCCGAGCCGACCGACGACGACGACGCTACGGGCGACGACGACGACACCACCCCGCCTGGCGACGACGACGACGACAGCACGCCCCCCACGGACGAACCCGACCCCGAGATCGTGACCGCCCGGGACTGCACCCCGGTGGTTCGCACCTCCGTTGACGGCACGCCCGACAGCGTGCAGGTCGCGGGCGAGTGGAACGACTGGGTGCCCGAGTCCATGGCGCTGGACGAGGACGGCTACTTCTCCGTCGAGCTGCCGGCACTGGCCCCCGGCGACTACGCCCACAAGTTCCTCGTCAACGGCGACTGGGAAGGCGATCCCCCGCCCTGGGCCTACGCCAAGTGGCTCGACGGCACCGAGAACCGCAGCCTCCGCATCGGCGACTGCAACGTCCCCCTGCTGCAGACCGTGGAAGCCGAAGCGACGGCCGCGGGCACCCTCCGAGCGGTCATCCAGGTGGCGGCCGCGGAGGATGGCTCACCGCTGGATGCCGAGGCGGTCCAGGTCACCGTCGGCGGCGAGCCCACGGTCGCCACGGTCGACGTCGACGCCGGCACCATCACGGTCGAGCTCAGCGGCCTGCCCGACGGCAAGCACTCGGTGCTCGTGAGCGCCTCGGACGAAGCCGGGCGGGCGGCGGAGAACAACCCGCTGTGGATCCCCCTGTGGGTCGAGCCGGCCCCCTGGACCTGGGACGACGCGCTCATCTACTTCGCGTTCGTGGACCGCTTCCGCAACGGCGACTTCGGCGAAGCCGGCGCCCCCGGCACGCCCGTGGCGGACACCGAGGAGCGGGCCAACTACCAGGGCGGCGACTTCCTCGGCGTGGTCGACGCCCTGAACGAGGGCTGGTTCGACGAACTGGGCGTCAACGCGCTGTGGCTCACGCCCGTCTACGAGAACCCCGACAGCCCCTACATCGCCGCCGACGGCATCCACAACTTCAGCGGCTTCCACGGCTACTGGCCGGTGGAGGCGCTGGGCATCGAGGGCAAGAGCGGCGACGTCTGGGCCGACAGCGAAGAGCGCCTCGTCGAGCTGATCGACGAGGCCCACGCCCGCGGCATACGCGTCATCTTCGACCTCGTCCTGAACCACGTGCACGAGGACCACCAGTACGTCGCCGAGCACCCGGAGTGGTTCGGCGGGGGCTGCGTCTGCGGCAGCGACGGCTGCGGCTGGGAGGAGCGGGCGCTGGACTGCTGGTTCACCGGCTACCTCCCGGACCTCGACTACCGGAACCACTGGATCACCCAGCGCGTGCTCGACGACACGCTGGAGTTCGTCCGCACGTACGACGTCGACGCCGTGCGCGTGGACGCCGCCAAGCACATGGACCACGTGATCATGCGCTCGCTCAGCCGCCGCCTCCGCGACGAGGTCGAGGCCGGGGGAGGCGCCGAGTTCTTCCTCGTGGGCGAGACGTTCACCGGCGGGGACGGCCACGGCACGATCATGGAGTACGTGTCGGAGTGGGAGCTCGACGGCCAGTTCGACTTCCCCCTGTACTGGTCCATCCGCAACACGTTCGCCCAGGACGCCAGCTTCCACGAGCTCGACGGCGCGGTCGGAGCGAGCGCGGCCGCCTTCGGGGACTTCGTGATGTCGCCGTTCGCGGGGAACCACGACATCCCCCGCCTCGCCACCGACATCGCCGGCAATGACGGCGGCGCCTGGGGGTTCACCGAGGACTGGATGGCCGACGGCGGCGGCGACGTCACGCAGTGGGACCTCATCGCCCGGCAGTCGATGGCGCTGGCCTTCACCCTCACCCAGCCGGGGGCCCCGCTGCTGTACTACGGCGACGAGATCGGCCTCGCCGGCGCGGGCGACCCCGACAACCGCCGCATGATGAACTTCGACCCCTACCTGTCGGCGAACCAGTCGGAGCTGCTCGGCCGGGTCCGCGCCATCGGGCAGGCCCGCGCCTCCAGCGACGCGCTGCGGCGGGGCGAACGCACCACCGTGTGGGTCGACGACGACCTCTACGTCTACACCCTCACCGATGGCGACGACGTCGCCGTGGTCGCGCTCCACAAGGGATGGGGCGACCGCACCGAGACGATCACCCTGGGCCTCGAGGGGCTCGACGGCGTCACCCTGACGGACGCCGCGTTCGACCGCACAGCGGCCGTGATCGGAGACCAACTCACGCTCACGCTCGGCTCCTGGGACTACGCCCTATTCGTGCTCTAGACGCTCCCAGCCGGCGTCGGTGCGACGCAGCTCGAAGGTGGGGAAGTTGACGAGGTCGAGCTTCAGCGTGCGCACCTTGCTGCGGCCGACGCCGTCCACGATCTTCACCTTCACCGACGACTGATCCTCGCGCCCCGCGACCTGCGCGAGGAACTCGTCCAGGTCGGCCACCGGCACGTCGTCGATCGCGACGATGCGGTTGGTCGCGTAGACCCCGTACCGCTGCGCGGGGGCCCCCCGGAACCAGTAGGAGATGTAGACGCCGGGGGTGGCGCGGCCGGTCTGGAGCGCCACCTCCCGGTGCGGCGGCTGCAGCAGCAGACCCGCCCACTGCACGACCCGGGTGGTACCCTCGCCGCCCAGCTCGATCGTGGGCACGACGACCGTGCGAACCTCGCCCGCGCGCAGCACCTGAAGCTCCACGCTCGGGCTCGCCGAAGCCTCCTGAAGCACCCGCGCGGTGGCGGCGAGCTCTCCGTTGACGCGGAGGATGAGGTCGCCATCCCGCAGGTGCGTGGCGGCCGGGCTCCCCGGGGTGCGGCGGCTCACGCCGAGCACGCCGAGCATGTGATCGGGGACCATCGCGAACTCCCCCAGGGTCTCGTCGTCGACCCCCAGCTGGCGGGCCTGCTCCAGCGTCGCCACGGCCAACTCGACCCCCAGATCGCGCACCGTCGGCAGCTCCCCGGCCTGCAGCGCGGGGAGCACGTCGGTCACCTCGCGGATCGAAACCCCGGCGAAGTAGGCCTTGAACTCCTTGCCGCTCTGGTAGGCGAACGAAGCCCACAGGGCGCGCACTGCTCCGGCCTTGTCCACGAGTCCCCCGCCCCTCACGGGCGGCTGCTCGTTGCAGTAGTAGGCGTCCAGGTTCGTCCCCTTGAACTGCGGCACGTTCGGGGTCGCGAGGCTGAGCATGGGGATGCGTTCGATCTTGCTCGGCCGGTCGACGACCTCGTTGTTGGCGTCCAGCCCGACGATCGAGACCTTGTCGCGCAGCCCCAACGGCTTGGGGTTGAGCTTCGCGCTGCGCAGGGTGCCCGGAGGCAGCAGCGACGGGTCGTAGCGAACGACGGTGAAGTTGTGCACGGGGTGGATCCAGACGACCTCCGCCGGCAGCACGATGGCGCCGTTGACGAGCACGTTGACGTCGCCGAGCACGCTGGCGACGGTGTCTCGGTCGACCACGACGAGGCCGCGCTCGGCATCTACGACCAACCCGGTGCCGCGGAAGTCGTCGCTGCGGACGCCGTCGGTGCGGAACGGGATGTCGAACTGGACCTGCACCAGGGAGGGGCTCAGGGCCCGCCCCAGCTTCGTCTCCGCGCGGGGAGAGACCGTCGCCGCGGCGGACCGGTGCGACGCCTCCAGCGACGGGGCGGGCGAGTCGGCGCAGGGCCACTGCCCGGATGTGTCGTCCCGCCGGCAGCGCCGCATCGGGAACCAGGTGCGGTCGATCTGGATGGTGCGCACCCGCTCCCGGTTGGGGGCCGTCACTTCGACGAAGCGGATCTGGGCGTACTCGCCGTCCGGGATCACCGCGAGCACCTCCTCGAAGTCGTCCAGGGTCGGCGTGGGGATTCCGTCGACGCTCCGGATGACCGACCGCCAGGGCACCCCGCCCCGGTCGAGCACGTAGCCGGAACGCACGACGTAGGGGCCGCCGACCGCCATCCCGCGGGTTCGCGCGAGCTGGTAGCTGAACTCGTTCAGCACGGCGGCGCCGACCTCCAGGTAGTCCGACGGCGCGACGCTGTGCAGGTCCTGGATCGTGATCGGCACATCGAGCGGCTCGCCCCCGCGGAGGATGCCGAAGACGAGCTCCTGCCCGACCGCGTCGTCCAGGGTCGACTCCATCTGGAGGAACGAACCGACCGGCACGCCCTCGAGCGCGAGCAGGATGTCGCCCGGCTGCAGCCCGTCCGAGCCCGGCCCCGACGTCACCAGCCCGTGCACGCTCAGCAGCCCCGTGCCGTCGGGGAAGCGCTCCCGGGTCGCAGCCTCGCGCTCATCGTCCAGCCCCAGCCGCTCCAGCTCGTCGAACGGCAGGTACTTGAACTCGGCCTGGATCGTCCCGCGCGGCACCGGCTCGCCCGCCTGGAGCAGCGTCAGCGCCCGCTGCACGCGGTCCAGGGGGAGGTAGTAGCTGGTGGCCGCGCTGGTCTTGCCGCCAGCGTTGAGCGCGACCACGCGGCCGGTGTCGGCGAGCACCGGCGAGCCGGACGAGCCGCCCGAAGTGCCCGAGGCGGCCTGGTAGTAGAAGGTGTTGAAGTCGTTGTAGCGGCCGAGGCCGTACCAGGGCGAGGTCACGTCCAGCCGCGCCAGCGTGCCTTCGAGGATCGACAGCTTGTCCCCCGCGTCGTTGCCGACGACGCGAATCGAGGCGCCGACCCGGGCCTCCTCGGGCGCCAACTCCAGCTCGATGACGTCCATGAACTGCACGTCCTCGGGGTCGAACTGGAAGAAGCCGAAGTCGTGCACGGGGTCGCGGTAGATGGCCTGCAGCGCCACCTCTTCGTGGTCTTGAAAGACCGCCTCGGCGACGACCGGGCCGTTGGTCACGACGTGGTGGTTGGTGAGGATGATCCCGCGCTCGGCGTCGACGACGAAGCCGGTCGCCTGGCCCGTACCCGCACCCTCGGTCTCGAACGGACGGGGGCGGGCGTACTTGAGCTGCACCACCGCGGGTACGGCCTCTTCCAGGACCTGCTCCCAGTCGCCCGCGGGGGCGGACGTGGTGGTTGCAGCGGCGAGCATCACGGCGCTCAGGACGGTCAAGGACATGCGGGCTCCTGGATCTTCGTTCGGCGGAATCCTACGCTCCGCCGATGGGCAGACTCGTAACCACGGTCCTCTTTGTTGTCTTCCTCGTTCCTTCGGTCGCTCTCGCCGGCGATCCGACGATGCTCTACGCGATCGAGGACAAGAAACGGGACGGGCGGGTCTTCCTGCTCGGCTCCATCCACGTCGGCCAGGAAGCCAGCTACCCCCTGGATCCGACGATCGAAGAGGCGTTCGCGCTGAGCGAAGGCCTCGCCGTCGAGGTCGACATCACGAGCCTCAGCCCTGAGCAGTCGATGGACATGATGGGGGCGATGATGTTCGGCGAGGACGAGTCGCTGTCGGCGATGCTCGAGCCGGTGGTGTGGCAGAAGCTCGCCTCCACGCTCGAGCCGATGGGGCTCCCGGTGGAGGCGCTGGACAAGATGCGCCCCTGGGCTGTCGCCATGATGGCGGTGGAGCTGCAGCTGATGGCCAAGGGCTTCCTCCCCGACCACGGCATCGACCGCTACTTCCTGGACCGCGCCCACGCCGACGCCGCCAAGACGGTGACCGCATTGGAGACCGTCGAGCTCCAGATGGGCGTGTTCGGAAACATGTCGACCGAGGCGCAACTGCTGATGCTGCGCGAGAGCCTGGAAGAGGACCCGGTGGCGATGGTCACCGACGTCTGGAAGCGCTGGCTGCTGGGCGACGCCGACGGCATCTACACCAACATGGTGGCCCCCCAGCCCGAGGACGGCGAAGCGGGGGTGGAGATCCACGCCGCGCTGTTCGACGCCCGCCACCTGGGCATGGTCCGCGGGATTGAGGGGCTGATGAACCAGGGCGGCACGTGGTTCGTGGTCGTGGGCGCCGGCCACCTCGTGGGCAACGCGGGCCTCGTAGCCATGCTCGCGGAGCGGGGTGCGAAGACCACGCAACTGGACTCGGGAGGGCTGCCCAAGAAGCTCAAGAAGACCAAGAAGAAGAAGAAGAAGAAGAAGGCCGCCTAGACGCGGCTCGCCGCCAGGACCATGTAGCCGGCGGCCTTGATCTCGGCCCGCAGCGCCACCACCTCGGGCGCCGGCGCGGGTTCGTTCCCCGACGCGGTCCAGAAGGTCTCGAACGCCTCGACGTGCTCCGGCGTACCGAGCACCACCACCAGCTTGCGGTCGCGGTTCGTCAGCCCCTGGAGCATCGCCACCAACAGCCCCGAGCCGACGTTGTGGACGCCGGCGATCCCCTTGACCGCATCGAACGTCGGCCCCGCAGAGGCGCCGTCGATCACGAACACGGTGCCCGCGGGGTGGTCCCAGGCGGTCGGGTCGTAGTCGATCTCCTCGGTCCAGGAGTCCTTCGGCGGACCCTCGGGCAGCGGCGGCGCGGTGGGCGCCAGGGGCGCTCCTCCCAGACCGCCGACGACGACCGGATCGGCCTCGCGGACCTCCCGCCCGAACGTCAGGGCGAAGCCGACCAACGCCGCGGCCGTCAGCGCTCCCCCGCCGAGGTTCAGCAGCAGGGCGGTGGAGTTGGCGCCGGCGGACCGGAAGGCATCCACGAGCTGGTCGGCGGCATCCTCGGACGCCGGCGGCGCCGCGGCCCCGTCGATCATCCCCGCGAACACCAGCAGACCGACGCCGACCGCTCCGATGAGCAGCCAGAGCATGCGCCAGCTCGACCGAGACCCGTGACCTTCCACGGGACGGACGATACCGAAGCACGGCATAGTCGGATCGTCATGGGCGCGTACAAGAAGCACAACAGCCTCATCGTCGACTACGAGGTGGACGGCCTTCCCGGGGACTGGCGGAACCGGGTCGAGGACGCCGTGCAGCATGTCGGCAAGCTGTTCGACCTGTACGTCACCACGGTCAAGGCGGGGGTGAGCAACAACCCGCCCCGCATCCTCATTTCGGTGGCCCGCGAGGGCTCGGAGGAGGCCTGGAACGACCAGGCCGAGGCGACGCTGAAGGCCCGCCTCCTCCAGGTCCTGGAGACCGCCGACGATGAGGAAGCGGTCAAGCGCAAGAACATCTCGGACCTGCAAGAGGGGCTCGCGATCGCCGCCAAGGCGCGCACGATGCGCCAGATCAAGGTCATCGAGAAGCAGCGGGACCCGCACACGCTGAAGAAGCTGCAGATCAAGCGCACCGAGGTGATCGCCGAAGTGCGCGAAAAGATCGAGTGGGCCCAGCTTCCCGACAGCGCCAGCGACCTGATTCGGCTGGCTTTGGATCGCATGAAACGACCCGATCGGTGGTGCATGTGGGTCCAGATCCTATTGAGCGTGGACCTCGCCTCCGAAGCGATCGGCTCGGAGCTGGAACTTCGGCTGCGCTCCCTGATCTAGGATGCGCCGCCATGAGACTGCTCGCCCCCTTCGTTTTCGCCCTCCTGCTCGCCCCTTCCGCCTTCGCCGCGGACCTCGCACCGCAGGAGTTGGCCGGCTGCCAGGTCCCTGTTTTCAGCGGGTCCAAGGCCAGTGACGCGGTCGAGGACACCTTCGAGAACGGGAACATCTCCCTCGAGTCGAGCACCAGCCAGGTGAACCTGGTCTGGTTCCCCGGGGCCAGCATCGAGCTGACCGAGGAGACCCTCAAGCTCTACACCGGCGCGCTCGCGGACTCCGGCGCCTGGTTCGGCATGGACCAGGTCCGCTGGACCACCGTCGAAGGCGAGGCCGCCGCGGTCGTGCCGATCAAGATCGGCGGCGCCGACCAGCCCCAGACGGGCTCGCTGCTGCTGTGGGCGAGCACCGCCACGGGCCGCTACATGATGTACATCGCCACCCCCAAGACGAAGGGCACCAAGGCGCTCATCTCGGAGGCCGACCTCGGCGCGGCGATGGACGGCGTGGCGGCGGGCATCAGCTGCGAAGGGGCCGGCACCGTCAAGGTCCCGCTGGCCGTCATCAAGGACCTGCCGTTCGGCTGGAACGAGGACTCCGCCGCCCTGCCGCGCATCCTGTACGCCGCCCGCGACCGGTCGCAGCACCTGCTGCTGTGGAGCGACCGTCTGCCCACCTCGGCGTACGACTGCGGCGAGCTCGCCAAGCCGAACATGGAGCGGTTCGCCCAGGCCCGCGGCCTCACCCTCGAGAACGTCGAGGTCGCGGTCGATGACGCCACCGGCGAGGCGGGCGGCGCCTACCTCTGCCACGTCACCTCGAACGTCGACTGGTCCGACGCCGAGGGGGACACCCTGAGCTTCTCCCAGTTCGTCTGCCCCAACGAAGCGACCCGCATCGTCAGCGCGCTCGAGGTCGCCAAGGGCGACGTGGGCGAGACCCGCATCGACCCGATGACCCAGGCCAGCTGCCTCGCGGACCTGCCCGAGCGCACCGCCGCCGAGGAGCCGGAGACGATCACCCCCGAGCGGGTGGAGTTCAAGCCGAAGGCGTCCGAGGACAAGAAGAAGAAGAAGAAGAAGTAGGAGCGCTAGATGTGAAGGCCAGACACGTTGTTCCGGTATTGAAGGAGTAGTTGGTTCATCTGGGCTCGATGAGCAAGGTTGGTGGTTCCTACGCCGTCAACCAACTCTCGAGGGACCCAACTGAACCTCCACCGGAATGCCAGAGCCTGTCCTCACA
>PVBE012051697.1_pt1 | contig 14641 bp, 10 predicted proteins | sample 1631181 | NCBI WGS metagenome assembly PVBE01 (sample SAMN08397723, study PRJNA350692) | Marine metagenome, whole genome shotgun sequencing project. | isolation source: water | place: Pacific Ocean | collected 2012-04
AGTCGGTGCGAGAACCCTCGTCAGTGTCTTTGAGCAGGGGGTCCGTTTCCCCACCGTTGAAGTTGCCGGGCCCCAGCCATGGTCCCGTGTCAACTCGACCGTTACGGTTGGCATCTTCATCACCGTCAAGGAGGCCGTCCCGGTCAGTATCCCCACTTACAGGGTTGGTACGTGTAGTTGGGTCGAGATCCGGGATCCAGTTGGGCCCGGTGTCATTGCCACCATGCGGTGTTTCGAGTCCCAGCTCCAGCCCGTCGTGTAGCCCATCGCCATCAGTGTCATTGGCGTCCGGGAAGGTGTATACTGTACTACTATCATACAGTGTGCCGGAATATTCTTCACCGTCGGTCAGTCCATCATCATCAGTATCAATGTCATTTGGGTCCGACCAGAAGAAGACGTCGTAGATGCTCAGTAATCTTAGCACCTCAGCGCCGTCTTCAAGTCCATCTCCGTCTGTATCTGGATTGAGCGGATCACTGCCGGTATCATACTCCGCGATGAAGACGCCAGTCAGTGTCTCGGCTCCATCGACGAGGAGGTCATCATCTGAATCAGGGTCGAGCGGGTCAGTCCCGAGAACCAGCTCCTGATCATCCGTCAGCCCGTCATCATCACTATCCTGCTGCGTGTTGTCAGTACCAGGCTGGGTTCCATTACCCTGAACAGTTTCATCCTCACCAGTGGTGTTGGTTCCCAGATTGTCCCCGTCCGGCGCGACCCGCGAGCTGGTGGGCTCGAACTGAACCCAGCCGAACTGGTCGAAATAGACTTCGACCCACGCGTGCGCGTTGCCAGCGGTGATGACGCGCACCTCCTGTCCTTGATATTCAGTCAGTTCGCCCAGTGCAAAACCGACGACGAACCGGCTCGGGAGGTCATTAAGTCGTGCCAGTGCGACGAAGGCCGATGCGAAGTTGGTACACTTGCCACGGCCCGTATCAAAAAGGAAGCGGTCGATAGGGTCCTCGTCCTCCTCGGAATCATCCATGTTCAGGTCATAGAGGTAGTTCGCGCGCAGGTAGCTCACAATTGCCTGCGCTTTCAGGTAGTCGGAGCCAGCTCCGGCGGTAACGCTGGCACTCAGATCGTAAATATCGTTGTCCGGTCCGACTCTCTGTGGCAGTTCCGGCAACGTTAGGTAGCGGCTTTCGGTGGTACCGGCACTGGCGTTCATGATTGCCGCAGGGTAGTCGTACTCGGTGACAGTAAAGCTGTAGCTCTGGAACTGCCCGGTGGTGAGGAAACTGTACTCCGAGTCGAGCGCTACCGCCACCCCGGACTGGACCGAGGTGGCATAGAGCGCGGTCGGCAGGTGGCCCCGCGTTGGCGCGACGTACTGAATCGCATAGCTGTACTCGGTCGTCGTTGTTCCGGGATACGTAACCTCGCTCGAGAAATCGTACGGCAGGTCGCCGGTGTGCCACAACCAGGGATCGGGGTCGTAGCCGTCCGAGGTGCGCCACTGCGCACCAGTGTACTCGTCGTAGGCGGCGGCGCGCCAGTAACGAGGGTTGTAGCCCGGGTCAACCATGAAAACCGGAGCAGCTAGATTCTGCTCATTGAGCCCGTAGAATCCATCGACTGGTGCCGAATCTCCAATACCGTTCGGCGTCATCATCTCGGTCAGACAGTCACTGAACCCGTCACCATCGCTATCATGCTCGTTGTCCGCCTCGTTGATGTTTCCATCGCCGTTGAAGTCCTGCTCGCACTCCAGCCCGTCCAGCAGTCCGTCCCCGTCCATGTCATCATCTAGGTAGTTGGGAATTCCGTCCCCATCCAGGTCACCATCGGGACCAATCAGGTCCTCGATATTAGGTGGCAATAGTCCCGAGCCGGCTAGGTCTTCGAGCATCTCGCGTTCCAGCCCGTCTGGAATGCCGTCGCCATCGCTGTCGAACTCGAAGGGGTCAAATCCCAGTTCCAGTTCATAGGAGTCGTTGAGCCCGTCGCCATCGCTGTCCATCTCCGGGAATGAGGGGTCGCGCCCCTGCGTCGCGGGATTGGCATGCTGTGCACTCTGGATGTTCATCACCGGAGTGTAGGGGAGCAGGGTGAGCAGTAGGATTGCTACAATCAGTGCTTGGTAGCGACGACCCCTCATTGGTCTGTATTACTAGGGCAGGGAATTAAGGATGACGTGCAAAATGGCGCCCGAGCCGGGATTTGAACCCGAGTCCTCAGCTCGACAGGCTGAGATGATAGGCCAGGCTACACCACTCGAGCGCGACGCGGGACCTGAACGGGGTGCTTAAAGTTTACAGCCAGCGGCTACATCCCCATATTGAGTCTGAAAGCGGGTCCACCGCCCTCACCACCGGCGAACCAGCGTTCGTCACCCAAATCGTCTTCGTCGACCATCGCCAGCAGCGAGCCTACAGCCTCCTGTAGCAGCCGCACTTCTACCTGTAACTCGTGAATGGTCCGGTGTAGCTTGGCGATTTCATCAGGCTTTTCAGACACTATCCTGTCGGACACGTCGCGGCTACTTAACGGTATCCTCAGCCGTCCAGTGTAGCCATCAATTCCGGTATAATTTCGAACAGGTCATGCACGATGCCGTAGTCGGCAACCTTGAAAATGGGTGCGTCGGGGTCTTTGTTGATAGCGACGATGCATTTAGAGCCTGACATTCCGCCTAGATGCTGGATGGCACCTGAGATTCCGACTGCCATGTAAAGCTCCGGAGTGACGGTCTTGCCCGTCTGTCCTACCTGGTGCGAGTGTGATACCCAACCCGCATCAACGATAGCTCGGCTGGCACCACAAGCCGCATCCAGTTTCGCTCCAAGAGGACGAATTAGTTTATCGTAGTTCTCTGGGCTTTCCAGTCCGCGACCGCCGCTGACGACAATCGCCGCCTCCGTAAGTTCAATGATACCCGAACCCGCCGATTCCACCCCAAGTGTCACTGTTGTAGACTCGGGGAGTTCGCTGCTGAACTCCTCCACAGCACCAGCCGTGTCGTCGGCTGCCGGGAACGCATTAGGCCGTAGTGTCGCGACGAAGGGACCGTTCGGCTCCAGTCGCGCCAGCACCTTGCCGGCGTAGTTGGGACGAATCCAGGTGCCACTATCATATTCGAGCGCGTCAGCGATGTAACTCCATCCCAGCTCTGCAGCCAGCCGCGGCCCTAGGTCCTTGCCCATCGCAGTTGCAGCCATTACGACGCTGGTCGCCCCGCTCTTGCGCGCTACCTGCGTCGCGACCGCTGCGAACTGAAGGGAGTCATAGTGCTCCGTTCCTTGAACGGAGATAACGCGCGGTGTGGCGAGCTTGCCAGCTGCGTTAGTGGAGCCAAAGACCAGTCCGATTGGGTCGCCCAGCTGCGTCGCCAGGGCAGCTGCCTGCTGCGACGCCGGCTTGATGGCCGAGCCATCTACCTCGCCAATCACGATGACACTCACAGCACTTTCGCCTCCGTGCGGAGCTTACTGAGCAGTGTTGTGACTTTCTCGGCCGGAGTTTTACCATCGATGATTTCGCCCCCTCCTCGCGCTGGCGGTAGCGATGCCTGTGCACAAGTCAGGTCAGGTCCCGTGGCAGCAGGGACAGCTCGGTTCTCGAATGGTTTTTTCTTCGAAAACATGATGTCTTTCAGTGCCGGGAAGCGCACCTTGTTCAGGTCCTTCTGGCAGGTTATCAGTGCCGGCATCGAGGTCTCAATTACTTGCAAGCCGCCCTCGACCTGCCGCCATGCCTTGAGCTTGTCATTTGCTAGCTCTAGCTGCGTGACTGACGCGATGTGCGGTATACCGAGCTGGTGTGCAACCATTGGTCCGGTCGCGCACTGGTAGTAGTCAATGCCCTGCACACCACAGAGCACGAGGTCGGGCTGGAGCGGTTTCAGCGCCTCAGCTAGCACAGTCGCGTTGCCAGCTGGCCGGTCACCGCGGTAGTCTGACTGTCGCAATACGATGACCTCATCAGCACCGATTGCGAGCATCTTGCGCAGGTCTGTGTCGATGCTGGAAGTCTCTGAGAAAAGCGCGACGAGGGTGACCTTGCCACCTGCAACCTCCTTGAACTGGACCGCCTGCTCGACAGCGAATTCGTCGTACGGGTTGACCATGTACTTGAAGTCAGATTCATCGAGCTTGCCGCCACGCACTTCTAGCCGGGATTCACTGTCCGGTACAATCTTGATGAGAACCGCGATGTCCATAGCGCCGCGCGCAGTCAAGCTGCTATATTAGTTTCACGCCTCGAGTTGCTCAGCCATAATTTCGGAGACATCACGCACCTGTGTCTCCGAGCCTAGCGTCTTCATCCCATCGGTAAGCATGGTCATGCAGAATGGGCAACCAGTGCCGACTTCATCGGCACCGGTATCGAGAGCCTCCTGCGCGCGAATCAGGTTTACGCGCTTGTCAGCATCCTCCTCAACCCACATTCGCGCCCCGCCAGCACCACAGCAAAACGTCTTGTCCCGACAGCGGTGCATTTCTAAAATTTCACCGCCGAGGGCTTTGCGTGGAGCGTCGTGGCTGTCATCTATGCGCCCCATATAGCAGGGGTCATGGTAGGTCAGCGTGGTATCGCGGTCGCTGACCTTTAGCTTGCCCTGTTCGCGCAGCTCGGCCAGCAGTTGGGTGTGGTGGACAACCTCAAAATCGCCACCATAGTCGCCATACTCCTTACCAAGTGTGTGGAAGCAGTGAGGGCAGGCTGTCACGATTTTTTGGACGCCGGCTTCCTGCAGCGTCGTGACGTTCATCTCAGCCAGCGTTTGGAAAAGGAACTCGTTGCCACTGCGGCGGGCAAGGTCCCCGTTGCACATCTCTGTCTCACCTAGGATTGAGAAGTCGACGTCTGCCTGCTGCATCAGACGTGCCAGCGTGCGTGATACCTGTTTGTTGCGGTTGTCGAACGATCCTGCGCAACCAACGTAGAAGAGATACTCTGCCGGTTCGCCTACCTTCAGCTCAAGTCCCTCGGCCCAGTCGCCGCGTGTGTGTGCACCAAAGCCCCATGGGTTGGAATTACGCTCGAGATTTTCGAAGACTGCCTGCAGCTCATTCGGGAATTGCGCGGCCTCCATTACCAAGTGCCGCCGCGCGTCGGTCAGCTTCGGCACGTGCTCAATGTGCACGGGACAGGCATCGACGCAGGCGAAGCAGGTGGTGCAGGCCCAGATGGCTTCCTCCGAGAAGCGGTCAATCAAGCTTTCTTCGGGAGTTTCGCCAGCGAGCAGCTGCCGCCCGTGCTCCCAGCCGTAATCCTTGACATCGAAGATAATTTGCATTGGATTGAGCCCTTTTCCGCTCGCGAAAGCTGGACAAACATCCTGACAGCGTGCGCAGGCAGTACAGGCCCAGCCGTCGGAGATCTGGCGCCAGCTGAAGTCGCTATAATTGCTCGTTCCGAGAGAAAGGTTCTCGATGTCCAGGTCGTCGGTGCTGACTGCAAGGCCATTTGGGGCCATTTGCAGTGGCTTCTGTTTCCCGAGTGGGGCGTGGTCTTGGAACAGTACGTTTGGAATCGTCCCGAGCAGGTGCGAATGCTTGGTTTGCGGTATTTCAACCAAGAAGCCGCCGATGAGTAGCATGTGCAGCCAGAAGCTGGCATCAACCCACGTCTGCAACATAGCTGGGTCCATGTTAATCATGAAGCTGGCGAAGAGTGCGCCGACTGGCTCCCACCCGTCGCGCTCTGCAAGCGCTCCTTCGGAGTCAATCATCGCCGCTCCTTCGAGCAGGAACGCAGTCAGGATTATACCCATAATAGCGAGCAGAATTAGCTCGCCTTCGATGCTAGCGCCGCGGAGCTTGGCAGGTCTCAGCACCACTCGCCGGTAGAGCGCAATTGTAATTCCAGTGCCGGCCAGTAGGTAACCAATATCGACTACGATATTCCAGAAATCTTTTAAATATATATCTTCTAAAAATACAGCTAGCATTCCGCCGGTACCTAGATCCAGCACGTCGCTCACCAGTAGTAGGAATCCCCAGAAGATTAGTGCGTGTGCGCCACCTGCAAGCCGATCCTCGATTACCTTGCGCTGCCCGAGCCAGTCACGCAGGAATTCGCGCATCCGAACTGGCCATGCGTTAAAGCGGTCATCCGGCCCCCCGAGTCGGATAAGCCGTACGATGTAGCCCACCTGCCACATGTGCGCACCAATCGAGAGCGCCGCCCATGCCCCGAGCAGCCAGTACCATTCGATTCCAAAGTATGGGTGGAAGGGGTCCATGGCCTTTTCGGCATGGCCCGGCGACCGTTAAAACCCTGTCAGTCCCGCGCCAGCTGCACTGTCACCTGCAACTCTTGCCCATCCGTGGCACTTAGTAGGTCGCGCAAGTAGTGCGGTGAAATAAGTTCGATGACGCGCCGGTAATGCGTGCGCTTGGGAGTGATAAGGGCGCATTGCGACTCGCTTTGGTTGTTACTACTGATACTGGCGGGGAAGAGCCAGACCCGCCCGAAGGTGCGCTCCGCCTCGGAAAAGCCCTCGACCAGCTTCCCATCTGCAGCGCGAATCGCTTCCAGTTCGGGTACCCCCGCTTCGCCAATACGCAGGTTTAGCGTGCCTTCATACGGCGTCCAGCCTAGCAGAGCCTCGAACTGTGTGGTATAGCCGTTGCGCGAGATGTAGTAACCGCCTTCCCCGAGGCCGGTCTCGAGCACACCCGTCAGGGTGATTTCGGGTTGCGCGTCGAAAATCAGGCTGTAGTCAGCAAATTCGCGTCGCAGCAAATCCCGAGCAGGCTGGAGCAATCGCACCATCTGCCCGCCACGTACCAGCCGACGTTCGAGCAGTCCCCTGTCAGCCAGTTCAAGCAGGTAGCGCGCGCCTGATTGCTGAGTAACGTCAAGCTCCTTGGCGAGCTGACCAGAGGAGACATGTACAGGTCGCCGCACGGCGCCACGCAGCGCGAGCCATTTCAGCGCCGCCAGCAAGACTGTTTTCATCCACCACCTTTGAAGTACCGCTCCAATTCCGTCTTCTGCTCGGGTGTCATACTCTCCATCGCCTGGCGGGACTGATCCATTAGTTCGCGCATTACCAGCCCGTACATGACTGGAAGTGTCGCTGCGCTGCTCGAGCGCGCTTCGTGTTCGGCCCGTGCTGCATCACGCTGCGCACGCAGTTTGTCTGTGGTCATCTCACCCTCCCCCAGTCCTTGGCACGCTTGGTCGATGACGAAGTACTTCTCACCGTTGAAGCCAAGCGGGTACGCCTGGCAGTTGAGCGGCAGGTCCGCATAGAGTCCGCAATCCTTTGATTCAACGTCATAGACGGGGCAACCTCGTTCCTCACCTTCCGAGGGCTTTAGCACTAGCCGCGGGAAGCCAGAGACCATGTCGAGCCCCAGATGTGTTACGAGCCGCCCCAAATCTCCACTAGCCTGCCAGTGCAGTAAGTCCTGTAATGTGACAGGAACACCGTCGACGCTAGAGCAGTACTGCCCGCAACGGACGCAGTTGTAGATAAATTTAGGAGTTTCTATTTTCTCTTTGTCGGGCATACGACTACCAGTTTTTGTGAGTAGGTTGTGTGTGGTTAATAACGATGTTCCTTTAATTTTATTATAGTAATGAGGTGGAAAATGCGCTAGATTTCCGGTCCTACGCGTAGGAGAATAGAATCCTTTTAATACCCCTTTTGTTAGCGGGGACGGTGTGATTACCATGCAATCAGCAAAATATCAAGCAATCGCTCTCGGCATGTTCCTTATGGTCGGTGCTTTCACCGGCTGTCTGGGAGATGACGACGACGACGCAGGCACGACTGACGTAGTAACTAAAACGACAGTGAAAATTGGCTTATTGTCGCCAATAACAGGACCAATTGCGGTTTACGCACCAGGTTTTGAAGACGCAGCCAATGTAGCAATTACAGAATTAAATGCAGCAAACGCAAATCATGAATTTGTGTTGGTTGTAGGTGATTCTGGATGTGACGGTACGACTGCTGGAACAGCCGCCCAGGCTCTGATAGATGCTGGCGTGGTTGGTATAGCTGGTGCAGCCTGTTCAGGTGCAACCCTAGGAGCTATAGAAGTAGCCAAAGCAGCAAACGTTGCTATGGTTTCCTACGCTTCTACCTCACCTGCAATTACGGCACACGCTGACGATGGATATCTATTCCGTGTCGTTCCAAGCGATGCCCAACAGGGACAAGCTATGGCCGCTGTTGCAACTGCTGATAACCTTACCAATCCAGCAATTCTCTACATGACCAATGACTACGGTTCAGGTCTGGCTGATGCTTTCAATGGAAGCTGGACTGGAGATGTATGTGAAATGATTGGTTACGACCAAGATGCTACAGACTTCTCAGCAATGGTTACTACCGTCAAGGATAGTGCCTGCGGTTCAGTTGTAATGGTTTCATATGCAACAGATGGAGCAGGAATCATTGAAGAGATGGCTACACAGGGTGTTGATGTGCCTATATTAGGTGCTGATGGAATGGCTGATCTACCTTTCGTAGATGAGTTCACTGATGCAACCAACGTAGACGGTGTTGGTGCAACCAAACCATCCCCAGGTTCAGCTTCAGCTGAGAAAACAGCCTTTGAGGCTGCATACACTGCTGCCGCGGGTAACGCTAGTGGAATCTATACTGCTGAGACCTATGATGCTGTAATGATTATTGCAGCAGCAGCTATGGCAGATTCGGATGGCGATATCAAAGATGATCTGGCAACAATTGGAAGCAGTTATGCAGGTGCAAGTGGTACACACACTTTCACATCTGACGGTGATGTTGTCGGAAGCGGATACCAAGTCTGCAGCTTTACAGCAACCGCAAGTGATGGTAGCGATGCTGCTTTTACATGTGGTAGAACTTGGAATCTAGCTGACGGTCTCGCTGACGCATAAGCAAAGAGAGCAAAACGCTGGGATTTTGTTGGATCTCATGCAATCCCTTCGGGTGGCCCTTTGGCCACCCGTCGCGGCTTCTGAATTTCGTGATTGTTTAGTGGGTAGGTTATTTAACTGCGTTTTCAATATAAGTTAGATGTCCCTTTTGGACCACCACATATTTAGCAAATTTTCAGCAGTTCAAAAGAAATTTTTAGTATCTCTCTTCTTTTTCTTGGATGCAGCGTTTGGTCTTTCTTCAGGGGTCAGTATATTTAGTGTAATCCTTGAAGGGGAAGTTGTCTGGCTTCTACAATCCTTGGAATTAATACTAAGTAGTATATTCCTAATATATTTTCTTGTAGGTATATTTCCCTCCGATTATAGTAAGTACGTTATTTTTCTTTCCCCTCTTTTGTTTATAGCTTCATTAGCATTTTGTTTTGAACTTCTTTTTGAGGGCCAAGGAAAATCAACGACAATAAATTACAATTTAGCCTCAATTGTGTTCACAACACTATATTGGTCAGCAGCTTATCTTACTATAGCAACAGGATTGACTCTTACTTACAAAGTTCAGAAATTTGGTAATTTTGCACAAGCTGAAATGATGCTTTTTGGTGCGTTCATTGCAATTTCCTTATCTTGGAGCGATTATTTTCACCCCGGTGTTGACAAACCATCTGATGGCGTGGTTGAATGGAGCCTTCTCTTATGGGCGATTATTCTCGCTTTTTTCTTAACAGGTTTTTTAGGCGTACTAATAGACCGGTTGGTTTACAAACGTTTCAGAAGGAAAAATGCCCTTCCTCAGGTAATGATGATAGCTTCTCTAGGTGTTTCTATGATACTTAGATCCCTGCTTTACTTGAGATTTGATGCCAAAATGCGTTTGTTTGTTCCTGATAGGGATTGGCGCCTAGTTGACTCTGCATTTAAATTTGACACGTCAGTGTTGTCGTTTAATTTTGGTAAGGCCGATGTCTCCTTCTTTGATTACGTTACAGAACTTTCAGGTGAACCCTCTTTATATGCGTTGAATTATACTAAGACAGCCCTCATTATTGGTGCTCTTACGCTTGTATTTAGTTTACTTTTGCTATTAAACAAAACTAGACTCGGAAGCCAGATGCGTGCCGTCGCAGACAATCCAGATTTAGCTGCTTCCTCAGGCATTAATGTTAATCAAATACACTCAACAAGTGCGTTCCTTTCAGCCGGCATTTCTGGAGTGGGTGGCGTTCTTTTTGCTATGGTAACACGTGTAAATCCTGAGGTCGGTTTTAGCATTCTTTTGCCATCTTTTGCAGTAATAGTGCTAGGAACCCTTGGCTCAATTAGAGGAGCTCTTATTGCATCTTTGCTTGTAGGTTTTATTCGAGTTACTGCTGAGAACACATTGATAGGCATCGGTTCTCCATTAGCAAGGCCCTCATTCTCGGCATTTGCAGAAATAACGCCATATCTATTCTTGATTGGAGTCCTCCTGTTGCTTCCTCAAGGGATAGGTCACTATATCGAAAAATGGACTATAGAGAGAGACAGGAAGAAGGGTGAGCTGCTAAAAGAAAAAGCTGAATGGGATTTAATGCGTTATATCTTCACTTTTTGTGGTTTATTATTTTGGTCTTTAACTTTAATTAATGTATCTCCACATTTTAGTCTTAATTTTGCAGTAGTCGTTTTGATGATATTTGCAGGCTTTGTTGTGCTGGCCTTAGCCTTCAAATGGCCAAACAAGCATCAAATACATGGTTCTGAATCCGTTACTTTGAGTTCCAGTGAATTCAAAGATACACTATTCATTTATCAGAAATGGATTAAGGAGGTTATATCTGCAAATTTAGCACATGCAACAGATTTTTTTGGCTCACGTTACAACAAAGCGCGCAAGTATATCGGTGATTTTCTTTCAAGTTTAATTAGCGTTCAGAACAAAATTAGTGAACTTTACAGTAAGTACAAGGACAAATGGTATGCTTATGCACCCTATGGGAGAGAGAGCAATAATGGTTCGTGGTTCTTTTTCTTTATATTTTTAATGATTTTGTTCTATATTAGTTGGTCTTTACCTAGTTTCTCACATGATACTAAGATATCGCAACTATCTCGTATTGTGATTTTGTTATCAGTTTTTGGTTTAATGTCATTTGCACTTAATTTACATACTGGATTTACAGGATTAACTAATTTTGGAGTCATCTTTTTTGTTGGTTTGGGTGGTGTAACCGTTGCGCTTCTTACGATTCCTGAGGACAAACCAGGAGGGCATGGGTGGTCTCCTTTGTGGGCCCTTATATTCGCAATTATTCTGACTTCACTTTTCGGATATTTGCTCGCTTATCCAACGGCCAGATTAAGGATGGATTACTTTGCGATAGTGACTATTTCCCTTGGTGAAATATTACGCGTATCCCTTCTTTCCGAGCCCTTATTGGCTGCAGGAACTCCAACATCAGCGGTAGGAATTTCGAACTATGAACTTCCATTAAAGGATTGGTGGGCGAGTGGTCCCAATGAAACTGTTGGGCTTTGGTTAAATCTCACAAAACCTGCAGTTTATCACACATTATTAGCTATAATTGGTATTTCTTTATTCTTATTTGTTTGGTTCCTCCTCGAAGTAATTTTGTCCTCACCATTTGGGCGAGTTCTTCGTGCAATACGTGAGGATGAGGAGGTAGCCCAGCATCACGGTTATGACGTCCTTAAATTCAAGGCAATGTCTTTGGCATTGGGTGCAGGAATCGCAGCGTTGGCTGGTGCTCTTTGGATATGGTTAAATGGAAATATTTTCCCCGAGTTTGTGACACCTGTAAGGAGTACATTTCTTGTTTGGGCAGCATTCATATTGGGTGGACGTGGTAATAATCGTGGAATGCTAATTGGGGCTTTTGTAATTGTTATTGTTGATTTTTTATTCAACACATTGGTCTCAGCAAATAGCGATTCAACTTCTTCCTTGCATGATTTTTCAAACAGTGTTGAGGCGGCATATATTTGGATCATAACTGATGTAATGGGTATATTCATGAGTGAAAGGAGTATAACGGAGGTTTTTGGCTCTAGTATTCAACTTACTTCCTCAGGTTTTGCATACATTAAATTGTGCCTTGTTGGTCTCACAATAGTGATTTCTTTATTATTGTCAGAGAAGGGCCTCCTTCCAGAAATTCCAAATAGGCCTGAAGATCCATCACTCGTATCGCCAGAAAAAGGAGGAGATAATTGATGGCTAATTTCCTAGCAGTTCAAAATTTGACTAAAGACTTTGGAGGATTAAGGGCAGTAGATGATTTTTCTTTAACTGTTGGTAAAGGCGAGTTCGTTGGACTTATTGGGCCAAACGGTTGTGGCAAGAGTACAACATTCAATTGTATTTCAGGACTATTAGACCGCACTGCGGGTGAAATCACTATCTTCGACCAGAGAGCTAGTGATCTCCGCCCTGACCAGATTCAGAAATTAGGTTTGACACGAACATTTCAGCACACTAGACTATGGAGAGATATGACCACTATAGAGAATCTCTTACTTCCACCACGAAATCAATTTGGTCTGAATCCATTTTCCGCTTTGTTAACACCTTTCTATAGGGAAGAAGAGGTTGAAAGATTTCGGAAGGCCTACAAAACACTTGATCAATTAGAGATAAGACACATGGCTCACAATCTAACAAGTGAATTATCTGGAGGCCAATCAAAGCTTGTAGATATTGGTCGTTCCTTAATGGGCGATCCTCAATTGTTATTACTAGATGAACCCGTTGCTGGTGTTGCAGGACCTTTGGCTGAAAAGATATTCAATTACCTAAGGGAAGTGGTTAATGAAACAGGGATTTCTATTCTGGCAATTGAGCATAATATGGACTTTATTCTGAGGCAGGGAATTGATAGGATAGTGGTCATGAACGAGGGAAAGATCCTGATGGAGGGTACTCCTGATGAGGTCAAAGGTAGTAAAGAGGTCATATCCGCTTATTTAGGATCAACAGAGGATTGGAAGTGGGAAGAATTGGCGGAAGGGGGAGCCTAGATATGCCCCGATGGTTGGAAGTGGAAAAAATAAAAGGAGGCTATGGGTCCGTAAAGATAATCAATGGAATAGATCTCTATATCGACGAAGGTGAGTTTGTAACTATTATTGGCCCGAATGGTTGTGGCAAGTCTACTTTGATCAAGATTATTTTTGGAATAGCGACGTATTATAGCGGAACAGTAAAACACAAAGGAGTTGAGGTTTCAGGATGGCGCACTGATCAATTGGCCCAAAGAGGCATATCTTACGTTCCCCAAGTCGACAATGTGTTTCCTAGTCTGTCAGTTCTGGAGAATCTTGAAATGGGAGGAATCAATCTTAAACCTAGTGAAATAAACGATAGAATTGAGTATGTTCTCCAAATGTTTGAGGATTTACGCTCTAGAATGAGTGATTTAGCAGCTTCACTATCAGGCGGTGAGAGACAAATGCTTGCTATTGGCCGCTCCTTAATTAGTAAACCTGATTTTCTTCTTTTGGATGAGCCCACAGCAGCACTTTCACCGCTATACCAGCAGCAGATAATCGAACGAATTGATGCTTTAAGAGAAGTAGGAATAACAATCTTGATTGTAGAACAAAATGCACGTTTGTCTTTAGCTAGATCTAATAGAGGTTACATTCTTTCAAATGGTGAAGTTGTTCATACTGCAGCAGCATCAGATATTCTCGACGACCCACATATAAATGAATATTTCCTAGGCACTATGCATGACTGAGCTACGGTGGCCAGTCCGGTGCGACAGGTTAGTTGCTTGCTAGGCTTGGCAGCAGATTCCCGGCCAGCTCGTGGAACAGCCCTTCTGCCAGCAGCTCGTGAGCCGCGGCGATGTCGGGTGCGAAGTAGCGGTCGCGCCCCCATGGCTCCACGAGTTCACGCACTGCCGTCACCGCGCGCTCCAGTGGCTCCGAGGACCTGAGAGGACGGCGGAACTCGATTCCCTGGCAGGCAGCGAGCAGCTCGAGTGTGGTGATGGTCGCAGTGTTTGTCGCCATCTCGCCCAGTCGCCGCGCGGCGAAAGTGGCCATCGAGACGTGGTCCTCCTGGTTGGCTGATGTGGGAATGCTGTCGACGCTGGCAGGGTGCGCTAGCGACTTGTTCTCCGACGCCAGTGACGCGGCAGTTACCTGCGCCATCATGAAACCGGAGTTGAGTCCACCTTCCTCGACCAGAAACGGTGGCAGCCCGCTCAGTGTCGGGTCTACGAGCAGTGCTAGCCGCCGTTCCGACAGTGCACCAATCTCGGCCGCTGCCAGCGCCAAGTTATCGGCCGCCATGGCGACCGGTTCGGCGTGGAAGTTACCGCCCGACAGGATGTCGCCTTCGTCGGGAAACACTAGTGGGTTGTCGGTTACGGCGTTCGCTTCACGCTCTAGGATTCCGGCCGCGTGCACGATTTGGTCGAGGCAGGCACCCATTACCTGTGGCTGGCAGCGCAGTGAGTAGGGATCCTGCACCTTGTCACAGTCGCGGTGCGACTCTCGGATTTTCGAACCGGCCAGTAGTCCTCGATAGCATTCAGCCACTGCCGACTGCCCAGACTGGCCGCGCAGTGCCTGAATGCGCGAGTCGAACGGCTCGTCGCTTCCGAGGGCGGCGTCGACTGAGAGCGCACCGGCGACCATTGCGCCGGCAAATGCATCTTCAATGGCGAACAGCCCCCTGAGTGCCAGTGCTGTCGATACTTGTGTGCCGTTGAGCAGTGCCAGCCCCTCCTTGGGCCCCAGTTCAATTGGCTCCAGCCCAGCCCGTTCCAGCCCTTCCGCGGCGGAGAGCAGTTCCCCATTG
>PVBE012986457.1_pt1 | contig 14641 bp, 8 predicted proteins | sample 1631181 | NCBI WGS metagenome assembly PVBE01 (sample SAMN08397723, study PRJNA350692) | Marine metagenome, whole genome shotgun sequencing project. | isolation source: water | place: Pacific Ocean | collected 2012-04
AGCCGCTGGTGGTCGGTGCGCCGGCTGCGGCTGGAAAACCGAATCAATTTGCACCTCGCCCTTGGGGGCGGTTTTGAACCGATCAAGAAACATGGAATCTAGCACCAAACCGAATCGATTGTTGAGGATCGGCCTCACGCTTGGCGTGCTCGTAGCCGGCGTGGTGAGCACGACGCTCACGATCAAGTTCAAAACCAAGGCCGATTCAAAACCGACCGAGCGCAAGCTGCCGAGCGTCCGGGTGGTCGCGGCCAAGCCGGAATCGCACACGTTTCGGATTCAATCCCAGGGCACCGCCCTTCCCCGCACGACCATCCGGCTGGTCAGCGAGGTCAGCGGAAAAGTGGTCTCCGTGTCGGAAAAGTTTGATGCCGGGCAGATTTTTAAAAAGGACGACGTGCTGCTGACGATAGATTCGCGCGACTACGAGCTGGCGCTCGCGCAGGCCGAGGCGACCGTTGCGCAGGCCGACCTGCGACTGCAGATGGAGGAAAAGGAGGCGGCCGTCGTCCGCCGCGAGTGGAGGCTACTTAATCAGGGGAAGCCAAGCGGACTGCAGGCCAGGGAGCCGCAACTAGCACAGGCGCGGGCTGCGTTGGCCGCTGCGAAGGCGGCAAAGGAGGCGGCCCAGCGCAACGTCGAGCGCTGTGAGGTTCGCGCACCGTTTGACGGCATGGTGGCCAAGGCGGTTGTTCGGCCCGGTCAATTCGCCTCGCTGGCTACGCCGCTTGGCGAGATTTTCTCGACCGATGTTGCCGAGGTACGCCTGCCGCTGGCCACCGGTGATTTGGACTTCATCGAGCTGCCCGCCGCCGGGGAGACGGTCGCGCCTGACCAAGCTCCGCGCGTGACGCTCACCAGCCAAGCCGGTGACCAATCGCTGGAATGGCAGGGTCGGATAGTGCGCTCGGAGGAAACGATCGACCCGGTCAACCGCATGGTCTACGTCGTCGCGCGCGTGGATGACCCGTACCGCTTGGCCAAGCGGACCGGCGCCGCGCTGCGCCGGGGCACGTTCGTCAAGGCCACCATCACCGGTCGCACACAGGACAACATCGTCTCGCTCGCTCGCACAGCGCTGCGCGGCAAGGATCGGGTGTGGGTTGTGCAGGACGGTAGGCTGAACTTTCGCGAGGTAAACGTCGTTTACGCCGACAAGGATACGGCGATCATCTCCGAGGGGCTCCAAAGCGGCGAACAGGTCATCACCTCCCTGTTGGCCGGGGTGATTGATGGGATGGGCGTCGAGGTTCAACAAAGTGCACCAGCCAATCCGTAGCACATGAACAGCCTGATCGAGTGGTTCGCGAAGAACGGGGTCGCCGCAAATCTGCTGGCGATCTTCATCGCGATCGTCGGCGTGATGACCATCGGGACGCTGCGGCAGGAGGTGTTCCCGGAATTCTCGTCGGACATGATCTACGTGCGCGTAGTCTACCCCGGTGCCGCGCCGGAGGAGGTCGAGGAAGGCATCAGCCAAAAAGTTGAGGAAGCCATCCACGGGCTGACCGACGTTAAAAAAGTCACCTCCACTTCGCGGGAAAATTCCAGCTCGGTGATGGTCGAGCTGAATCCCGGCACGGATGCCGCCCGGGCACTGGACGAGATCAAGACCCGCATCGACTCCATCGACACATTTCCGGAGGAGGCCGAGAAGCCGTTGATCGAGGAGATCATCATGCGCAAGCAGGTGATCAACGTCGCGGTCTCAGGCGAGGCCACCGAGAAGACGCTGAGGCATTACGCCTCCGAGGTGCGCGACCAGTTGATGGCGCTGGACGGCATCACGCAGGTCGAGTTGGCGAACGTCCGCGAAATGGAGATTTCCATCGAGATATCCGAGGACACCCTGCGCCGCTACGGCATGACGTTTGACGAAGTGGCGATGGCCATCCGCAAATCGTCAGTCGACCTGCCCGGCGGCTCGATCAAGGTCGAGGCCAGCGGCGAGGTGCTCCTGCGCACCAGGGGGCAGGCCAAGGAGGTGCTCGACTTTGAGCAGATCATCCTCCGGACACTGCCGGATGGCACACGCCTGCGGCTTGGCCAAGTGGCCACCCTCAAAGACGGGTTCGAGGAGAACGACCGGGAATCCTACTTTGACGGTGAACGCTCCGCGCTGGTGAAGGTCTTTCGTGTTGGTGACGAGAATGCAATCGAGATTTCCGACATCGTCAAAAAGTACATCGAGGACTCCGCCCATCTTTTCCCGGAGGGCATCACCCTCGAGACCTGGCAGGACGATTCATTCTATCTCGCCGGTCGGCGCGACCTGATGATCCGCAACGGCGTCACCGGCTTCTGCCTCGTGTTCATGGTGCTGGCGCTTTTCCTCCGGTTTCGCCTCGCCTTCTGGGTGAGCCTCGGCATCCCGATCTCGTTCCTTGGCACGTTCTGGATGATGCCGGGCCTCGACGTTTCGATCAGCATGATCTCGTTGTTCGCCTTCATCGTGGTGCTGGGGATCGTGGTGGATGACGCCATCCTGATCGGCGAAAACATCCACGCACACCACGAGCGTGGCACGCCGGGGTTGAAGGGTTCAATCGCCGGGGCGATCGAGATGGCCAAGCCGGTGACGTTTGCCGTGGCGACCTCGATCGCGGCGTTTGCCCCGCTGATTTTTGTGGCCGGCAATACCGGCAAGATCATGAAATTCATCCCGCTCATCGTGATCCCCACCCTGTTTTTCTCGCTTATCGAGTCGCTTTTCATCCTGCCAAAACACCTCAGCAGCCTGCGCAGGGTGGACAACATCGAGGAGGGCAAGGGCTTCGTCGGCGCCTGGCGTCGATTCCAAAACCGGTTCGTCACCAGGATGGATCAATTCGTCCTCCGAATCTACAAGCCCAGCCTCCGCTGGTGCCTCGAGTGGCGTTACCTGACCATGGCCATCGCGATCTCCGTGTTCATGCTCACAATGGGACTCGTCGGTGGCGGGCATGTGCGGTTCACGTTTTTCCCACCGGTCGAGGGCGACAACGTGGCGGCCGCCGTCACCATGCCGCTTGGCACCTCCGCGGAGGAAACCAAGCGGGCGGTGATGAAGCTGGAACAGGCCGCCAACGAGGTGCGCGACGAACTCGATGCCCAGACTGAGGAAGGCAAACCGAGCATCGTCCGGCACATGCTCAGCTCAGTCGGCGGCCAGCCGTTCATGACAGATCAAAGCCGCTCCGGTGGCTCCGTGTCCTCAAACATCACCGGCTCTCACACCGGCGAGGTCCACATCGAGGCCGCCCCCTCCGAGGATCGACAGTTTACCGCCCACGAGTTGGCACGCCGCTGGCGCGAAAAGGTTGGCGAGATGCCGGAGGCGGAGAACCTGCAATTCACCGCTGATATTTTTCAGGCCGGCGACGCCATCAACATCGTCCTGAACGGGGCTGATTTTTCCGAGTTGCAGGCCGCCGCCGACTGGCTCAAAGGCCAGTTGAACAACATCGAGGGCGTCATCGACATCGCCGACTCATTCCGCGAGGGCAAGGAGGAGATTCAACTGGCAATCAAGCCGGAGGCCGAGGCGCTTGGCCTGACACAGGTCGACCTCGCCCGGCAGGTGCGCTCCGCGTTTTACGGCGAGGAAGTGCAGCGCATCCAGCGCGGCCGAGACGATGTCCGCGTCATGCTGCGTTATCCGCAGGACGAACGCCGCAGCCTGGCCAACCTCGAGAACATGCGCATCCGGTTGCCCGGCGGCACCGAGATTCCGTTTACCGAGGTCGCGCAGGTGACCTTCGGCCGCGGATACGAATCTATCCGGCGCATCGACCGCAGGCGAGCCGTCAACGTCACCGCCGACGTCGACGCCTCCGTTGGCAACACGCAGGAGATCAACCGCAAGCTCGAGGCGGATATTCTGCCTGGCCTGCGCGCAAAATTCCCCAGCGTGTACTGGGGCTTCGAAGGCGAACAAAGCGAACAGGCTGAGACCGTTGCCAGCATGAGCTATCTCTACGGGATTGCGTTGATCATCATCTACGGCCTGTTGGCCATCCCGTTCAGCTCGTACATCCAGCCAATCATCGTCATGGCTGCGATTCCGTTCGGGCTGATCGGTGCGATCTGGGGGCACATCGTAATGGGGATGGACGTCACCATCCTGTCCGGTTTTGGCGTGGTGGCGCTAACCGGCGTGGTCGTCAACGACAGCCTCGTGATGGTTGACTACGTCAATCGAAAACGCGGCATCGGCCTGAGTGAAATGGAGTCGGCGCGACAGGCCGGCATGTCCCGCTTCCGGCCGATCATCCTGACCTCGCTGACCACTTTCGCCGGGCTCACACCGCTTTTGCTCGAGAAAAGTTTGCAGGCCAAGTTTCTCGTGCCGATGGGTGTCTCGCTTGGTTTCGGGGTCATCTTCGCCACCGTCATCACGCTGATCCTCGTGCCGTCGATGTACCTCATCCTCGAGGACATTCGCGACTTTTTCCTCGGCCCCGAGGATAAGCTGTAACCCGCCCGCTTGGCCAAGCGCTTGGCTTGAGGCGACCGGACCGCTACCCTTCCTGCGTGAAGCGCCTGTTTTTTTCCCTGACAATTCTTTGTGCACTTGGCCTGCAATCCGTCTCCGCGGCCAAGCCGAACATCCTGTTTATCATGGTGGACGACCTCGGCAAGGACTGGATCTCCTGCTACGGCGCGGATGACATCAAGACGCCGCACATCGACCGCCTGGCCAAGGGCGGCCTCAAGTTTCACAACGCGTGGTCGATGCCGCAGTGCACGCCGACCCGCGCCACGCTGCTCACCGGCCAGTACCCGTGGCGCACCGGCTGGGTGAACCACTGGGACGTCCCTCGCTGGGGTGTCGGTTACTTCGACTGGGCGAAGTACACCTCGTTTGCGAAGGTGATGAAAACCGCCGGCTACGCCACCGCCATCGCCGGCAAGTGGCAGATCAACGACTTTCGCATAGAGCCCAACGCGCTGAAAAAACACGGCTTCGACGACTGGGCCGTATGGACCGGCTACGAGACCGGCAATCCGCCAAGCAACGAGCGTTACTGGGACGCCTACATCCACACCCGTTCCGGCAGCAAAACGTACAAGGGCGAGTTCGGGCCGGACATCTACTGCAACTTCCTCATCGACTTCATGAAACAACACCGCGACGAGCCGATGATGCTCTACTTCCCGATGGCCCTCACGCACGGCCCACTCGTGCCGACGCCGGACGGGCCCAACGCCACCTCCAGCAGGGACAAGCTGAAGGGGATGGTGCGCTACACCGACACCCTCGTCGGGCGGCTGGTCGCCGCGCTGGACGAATTGAAAATCCGCGAGCGCACGATTGTAATTTTCACCACCGACAACGGCACCAGCGGCGGCCTGCGCGGCACGGTCGGCGGCAAGCGGCCAAGCGGCGGCAAGGCCTCCAAGTACGAAGGCGGCGTTTGCCAGCCGTTCATCGTGAACGCCCCCGGTCTCGTCCCGGGCGGACGCGAGACTGATGCACTCACCGATTTTTCCGACCTGCTGCCGACCTTTGCAGAGCTTGGCCAAGCGCAACTGCCCAAGGGCGTGACGCTCGACGGCAAGTCGTTCGCTCCCCTGCTGCTTGGCCAGGCGGACGACTCGCCGCGCGATTGGATCATGGCGCTTGGCCACGGCGCGGGACGGCTCGACGAAAAAGGCGTGCGCGGCACCCGCGACTTCGCCGACCGCGTTTTCCGCGACAAGCGATACAAAGTCTGGCTTGGAAACAAGCCTGAGATCACTGCGTTGTACGACCTCAAGAACGATCCACTCGAGCTGCACAATCTGCTCAAGAGCACCAAAGCGGAACACTTGGCTGCGCTGAAGAAATTCCGCGGCATCATCGACAGCCAACCCAAGGTCGACGGCCGGCCGTTTTATCGACCGCGCAAGGCGAACCCGTGGGACAAGAGCGTCAACGCCCAGCCGGCGAAGGAGAAAAAGCCCCGGCCCAAGCGGGATCGCCGCCGGCAACGCAAGGGCGCCCAGCAGTAATCACATGCCGGAAGCCACGCGCATCAGAGATCTGCCTGCCAGCGAAAAGCCGCGCGAACGGCTCCAGGCCAAGGGCGCCGATGCGCTGCGCGAAAGCGAACTGATCGCCATCCTGCTGCGAACCGGCACACAGGGCCTGTCGGCAATCGACGTCGCCCAATCGCTGCTCACCAAGTTCGGCTCGCTCGAGGCGCTCGCAAAGGCGCCGGTTGATGAGCTGCGCGTCAAGGGCGTCGGCCCCGACAAGGCGGTCACGCTCAAGGCTGCGTTCAGCTTGGCCAAGCGCATGGCCGACGAGTTGCGCCACGAATCGCCGGTGCTCGACACGCCGGAAAAACTGGCCGCGCTTTTGCGCGAGGACAATCGACTGCTGGAGGTCGAACATTTTCACGTGGTGCTGGTGAATGCCAAGCGGCGGCTGATCCGCGTCGAGACTCTTGCGCGGGGCACGCTCGACTCGCTGGTCACCCACCCCCGCGATGTGTTTCGCCCCGCGATCAGCGCCAACGCCTCGGCGGTGTTCCTCGCGCACAACCACCCAAGCGGCGACCCCACTCCGTCCGAGGCCGATATCCGGTTTACGCGCGACATCGTCCGCGCCGGCAAGTTGTTGAAAATCAACGTGCTCGACCACATCATCCTCGGCCGCCGCACGACGGAGCGGGGCAAGGACTACGTCTCGCTGCGCGAACTCGGCTACATTTACGAATGATTCACCCCACCGCTATCGTCCACGAAAACGCGCAGGTTCACGACAGCGCCGAGATCAGCCCGTACGCCATCATCGACGAACACGTCACGCTCGGAGCCGACTGCTTGGTCGGGCCGCATGCGCACCTCACCGGCCACACAACGATCGGCAGCGGCAACCGTTTCCACACCGGCTGCGTCATCGGCGACGCACCGCAGGACGTGAAATACGACGGCGAACCGACCCGACTCATCATCGGCGACGGCAACACCTTCCGCGAACACGTCACCATTCACCGCTCCAACACGCTCGAGGAGGACACGTGGATCGGCTCGGAAAACATGTTCATGGCAAACAGCCACGTCGGCCACAACGCGATCGTCGGCAACCGGGCGATCCTCGCCAACGGCGCACTCGTCGGCGGCCACGCGATCATTGGCGACGGCGTGTTCCTATCCGGCAACGCTGTCGTGCACCAGTTCTGCCGGGTCGGCTCGATGGCGATGATGCAGGGCTGCTCCGGCGTGAGCCTCGACTTGCCGCCGTTCACCATCGTTCGCGGCATCAACGGCATGTGCGGCCTCAACAGCGTCGGCCTCAAGCGCGCCGGTTTTTCCAGTGAGGAACGGCTCGAGTTGAAGCAGGCCTACCGGGCTTTGTTCATGGGGAGCGACCTGATGAAGGACGCCATCGCCAAGGCGCGCGAACGATTCACCGGCGTGCTGGCGGAGCAGTTTATCGACTTCATCGATTGCAGCGAGCGCGGCACCTGCTCCCACACCAAGCGCTGACGCCGGTCAACTCCGCCTCAGCGTCCCTTGATCGACAGTCCACCGATGGAGATTGGCCGAGAGTTCGCTTGGCCAGTTTTCCTCCGTGCAAGTCATGAACACCTGGCCAAGCGACTGGCCGGTGCGACTGATCAACGGCAACAAACCAGCCCGGCGCTCGGCGTCCAACTCCCCCATCACGTCGTCAATCAACAGGATCGGTGGTGACCCGTGGATGCCGGTAAGGTACTCGGCCTGCGCCATTTTCAACGCGATGGAAAACGTCCGCTTTTGGCCTTCGCTCCCGAACTGCGCCGCCGGTTTGTCGTCCAGCGACAGCTTCACCTCGTCACGATGCGGCCCGATGATCGTGCTGCGGTACCGCTGCTCCCTCGCGCGGGACTTGGCCAGTTCCACCGCGAAATCCTCCCGCACACTCGGGGCATAATTCATCTTCGCATCCTCCGGCCTGGCAGCGATCTTGCGGTAACCCAGCCGCACCAGCGGCGACAACTTGTCCACCAACCCTCGCCTTGCGGCCATCAGCTTGTCGCCGGTTGCGATCAACTCAGTCGTAAAACTCTCCAGCAGCGCGGCGTCCGGCGTGTCCCGCTTGAGCAGCGCGTTGCGAGAACGAAGCGACTCTGTGTAACGGTGCAGCAACCCGAGATATCCGGGCTGCGTCTGTGTCAGCAGCAGATCGAGGAACCGCCGCCGTGACTTGGCCGAGCCCTTGACGAGGTGTAAATCCTCCGTGCAAAACACCACCGTCCGCAACGTACCAAGGTAGTCAGCCAGACGGCGGATCGGCTTTTCATTGACCGTTAACTTGCGCTGACCGGTCGACCAGTAATAGCGCACGTCACACTCCGCTTGGCCAAGCGCAGTGCCCCCGGCGAAAAAAGCCGGTCGCCCGTGATGAATGATCTGCGAGTTGCCAACACCCCGGAACGAGCGCAGCGTCGAGAGAAGATAAACCGCCTCCAGCAGGTTGGTTTTGCCCTGGGCATTGCGACCAAGCAACAGGTGAAACCCCGGCTCAAACCCAGCCTCGAGTTTACGGTAATTCCGGAAATCACGAAGTTTGAGCTTGGCCAAGTGCACGCCGCATCTTGGCCGGAGCCGCCAAGCCGTTACGAGAGCAAACCGTTAAAAACGAAACAAAGCCCCCACCTTCGCCACCAACTCGAAATTCTGCAGGGCTAGGCCGGTCCTCTCATCTACGTAGCCCTGATTGAGTACGAGAAACATTTTTGCGCCTGGTTTGTACTCCCACTGTAAACGACTGTTGACGCCGAGAGACTTCGAGATGTTGTCGTACTGGGCGAGGTTGAACCAGACCAGATCAGGAGTGAAACTGTACCGTAGTGTGCCGGACATCAGCCGGATGGTAGAGTCATCGTATGCGTCCCAATCAATCAGGTTTAACGAATACTCACCCCCAAAAAGTAGCTTGGGCCAAGGACGGTAAAAGGTCTCGAGCGAAATCTGCTGGCGCGTGCCATCGTAAAAACCACCGACACGATACATCGGTCGCAGGAACAACTTTCGGTGCATGCCGAGGTAGCCGTACACCCGAGCCTCCCACCAGTCATAGTTTCCGGCGGAGACGACGGAGCCGTCAGTGATTTCAAAATCAGCGTCCGGCCGGTCGGTGACATGGGAGACACTCACCCCGACGATGTCTTGGCTCTCGAGGTAAAGCGACGCGAGGTTGAACTGTTGTTTAGTGTTCACGACATCGTTGCCAAGATCGGTAAAAACCTCTGCCTCGTAGCCGTGGCGGGTGTTGCGCAGCCAGTCGATGTTGTCGTGGTATGGCACATAGTCGGCGTCCAGTTTGTAAACACGCGTGCCTCGGCGACGGACGAAGCCCATCGCCGGATCGAATTCGTCGCCGATTTCCGTGACACTGGCGGCCAGCTCAACATTGCGATCATAGAGCCGTGCGTTGGTTCCCCAAGCCGGTTCCAATCCGCCGGTTTCTTCCGAGTAGGTTCCCAGTGTGAAGAGGTTGACATCTAATGTGTACCCTCCCATGAAGTCGCTGTTGCGATACTGAAAATCCGTCCCCACCACGGCGTTCTGTTCATCCGAGTTGGGATCACCCACTGTTGTCAGCAACCCGACCGAGGATTGCTCATACACGTTTCGGCTAACTCGCCCGACGAAGGCATTCCGAGGGCCGTCTTCCCCGTCGAGCACGGCGTCGAGCAGGCCGATGTTGTAGTCTCCGATGCGGCCGGTGACCTTGCCGGCGAACTGGATCGGCACGATTTGTCCCCCACGGCTCAGGCCGATTCGGCGGCTGAAGAATGGCATCAGCAGCGTGTCCGACGTGTCACTGGAACGCCGCCGTGACGACTCGCCGCCGCCAAAGCCGAAGATGCCGGAATCCTCAAGAAAAAACTGCCTTTTTTCAGCGAAAAAAAGTGGAAAACGGGAAAAATTAACCTGCCGAATGTCGGTCTCTGTTTCGGCGAAATCGGTATTCACACTGGCCAGTGCGGTAAGACTCGGCGTCAGGCGGTAGCGGGCGTCCAACCCGAAATCTCCAAGCCGATCGGTGTCATCGGTATCATAATCCTTTCGGTACTTACCGATCGCATACGGGTTGATGTCCAGGCCAAGTCCCTGCCGGAGTCCGCGAAGGCCGGTCAAGTCGCCGCACTCCGACACATAGTAACTTCGGTTGGATGATCGCGAATTGGCCCACTGCCCTCGTTCCCCGGCACGGCCGATGTTGCGGTAAATATTGATTCCCCAAGTGTCGATCGTTTCGTCGAAGCTGATTGACTTGAATGGAATAGTTAATTCCATGCTCCAGCCCCACGCGTGGCGTTGGCTGCGTGCCATCCACGCGCCGTCCCACTCGCCGTTTAGAGAGTTGTTATTGCTAATGGAGCCGTCGCCGCGAGCACCAATTGAATTGATGGAAAAGAAGTATCCGTTTCGTCGATCCAAAAATGTGTCCAGCGTGACGTTAACCACATCTTCATAACGCATATGACCATCACGCTCCATGTTGTGCGCGACAATCCGCCCAGCCTCGGTGTCAAAACACCACACGCCGATGTACAGTGCATCGTCGTCGTACACCACGCGAAACTCCGTGCGCTGCGCATGGGGGATATTCTCTCCCGGGCTTTTTTCCAGAAACTCACCAGCCGGTTTTGCTTGGCGCCACGCGTCGTCGTCGAGGTGGCCGTCGATGGTGGGGCCTTTTTCGACCCCCACTGCCTCGACGGTGGGACGGCCTCGGAAGGTACCCTTGCTGCCCGGGGCGATCGGGGTGTGCTCAACCGCAATGGCCGCTTGGCCAAGCGCACAGACGGTCGCCAGCAAAGCCGCCCGCTTGGCCAACGGCTGGTTCGTAATATTTTTCAAGTCGATTCGTATGGGGCAGAGGTTAACCAAGTTTCGGGAACGCCGCCTTCAGGTCGAGGGTGTCAGCGTGCTCTTTTTGCAGACGGAGCAGGCGTTTGTAGAGGCGTTTGACGACTTTGGCTTTCGATTCGTCGGCGGCCTGATCGTTTATCTCCAGTGGGTCGCGCTTGATGTTGTACAGGCGCGCCTTGGAGATTTTTGGGTACAGGATCAGCTTCCAGTTGCCGACGGTCACGGAACGTTGCAGGCCGAGGTACGCGCCGTACACGGCTTTGACCTCCGATTTCTTCGTCTTTCCGTTCAACAGCGGCATGAGGCTCTGGAACTCGACCTGCTCGGGGCGCTTGGCCTCGGCGATGTCGAGCGATGTGGCCATCATGTCCTGCAAATAGATCGGAGCGGCAATCTTTTCGCCGCCCTTGATGCCGGGCCCGGCCGCGATGAATGGCACGCGCGTGCTGTGCTCGTACAAATTCTGTTTACCGAACAGGCCGTGATGCCCCACGCCCAACCCATGGTCGGCACTGAAGAAGATGTACGTGTTGTCGGCCTGACCGGATTTTTCCAGTGCATCGAGGATGCGGCCGATCTGCGTGTCCATGTGCTCGATGATCGCGTAATACTCCTGCCGGTGCACTTTCACCGCGTGGTGGGTGCGCGGGAACGGCCCAAGTTTTTCATCACGCAACCGGGCGCTGCAGCCGATGTCATCCTTGTAAGGGTACTCGTCGAGGTAGCTCGCTGGCACCTTAATGCGGCTCAACGGATAGCGGTCAATGTACTCCTTCGGGGCCTGTCGCGGGTCGTGCGGCGCGTTGAATGCGATGTACATGAAAAACGGCCGCTTGTCCTGCTTGGCTTCGCCGATGTAGTCGACGGCATCGTCCGCGACGACCTCGCTCCAATGCTTGCCGCCCTTCCAGAATCCGTCGAACTTGATGTCATATGGGCTCCACGGATCCGGCTTGTCGGGCAGCGGCCGGTTGTAGCCCTCGGGAGTCTGGTTTGGCATGCCGCCCCGGATGTTTCGCGCCACCTGAAACGCCTTGTCCGCCGCCGCCGAGATGTGCCACTTGCCGGTGAAAAATGTCTGGTAGCCGGCACGCCCCATCACCTGCGGCCAGAGGTTTTTGAACTCCGCATCACGTGCGGCCTTCTGTGCGTCGGTCAGTTTTTTGCCGCCGCGTAAAACCTGCTGCGCCTTTTGCGCACGCCAAATATGCCGGCCGGTGATCAGCATGTGGCGGCTGGCCACGCAGACCGCGCCGCTCCACGAGCCCATGTTGTAGGCGCGGGTGAATTGCGTGCCGCGCTTGGCCAGTCGATCGAGATTCGGGGTGTCGATGTCAGTGTGGCCCAGGTTCGCTACCGTCTCGTAGCATTGGTCGTCGGCGAAGATGAAAAGCACGTTCGGCTTGGTCTTCGCCTCCGCTTGGCCAAGCGCAAGACCAAGCGCCGCAACGGCAACCAAGCGGCTCGCGAGATGGTTCAGTTTTTTGCTCATAAATCGTCCTGAAACAGGGTCAGCCAACCGTAGAAAGCCGATTGGGTGCGGGCATCGTACGGCTTGGCCAAGCGGAGTCGAGCCAATTAACGGCGTCGTTCCCAAGCGAAATTTCATCGTCTTTTCCGGGGGCGGATGCTACTCTTTCCGCGCAGTCGGCGGCCCCTGTCCATCGATGCTCGCGAGCCATGGCATACGAATCTTACGCAGAGTTTTTGGACGCCCTCGAGAAGGCGGACGAGCTGATCCGTGTCAGCGAACCGATCGCCACCGAGTTGGAAATCACCGAGCTGGCCGACCGCGAGATGAAAAAACCGGACGGCGGCAAGGCGCTCCTCATCGAGCAGCCGACCGTTAACGGCGAGGTCTCCCCGATGCCGGTGGCCATCAACACGATGGGCTCGGTCAGGCGGATGGCCATGGCGCTGGGAGCCGAGAGTGTCGACGCCGTGGCGGAGGAACTCGGTTCGCTCGTTCAGGCCAAGCCACCCACCGGGCTGCGCGATGCCGTGGCCCTGCTTGGCCAAGCGCTTGGCCTGCGCCATGCCCGGCCGAAGAAGGTCAAGCGCGGGCCGTGCAAGGAGGTCATCCACCGGTTTGATTCCCCGCCCTCCCGCACCGAGCCTTGGCCAAGCGCGCCGGACGTCAACGATCCCTCAACCCTTATCCCCAATCCGCCAACTCTTTTGGACTTGCCGATCATGCAGTGTTGGCCGCTCGATGGCGGACGGTTCCTCACGCTGCCGTGCGTCGTCACGCGCGATCCCGACACAGGCGACCGCAATCTTGGCATGTATCGCATGCAGGTTTATGACGACCAGTCGACCGGCATGCATTGGCAGTTGCAAAAAGTCGCCGCACGCCACGGCCGCCGCTACTACGAGACCGGCGAGCGGATGCCGGTGGCGGTGTTTCTCGGCGGCGACCCGGTCTATCCGTTTTGCGCCACCGCCCCGATGCCGGACGGGCTGGACGAATTCCTGCTCGCCGGCTACCTGCGCCGCAAGTCGGTGGAGATGGTGCAATGCGAGACCTGCGACCTCGAGGTGCCGGCCAACGCCGATATTGTCATCGAGGGCTACATCGATCCGACCGAACCGCTGCGCGACGAAGGGCCGTTTGGTGATCACACCGGCTACTACACCCTGCCGGAGCCGTACCCAGTTTTTCACATCACTGCGATCACTCACCGCAAAAACGCCACCTACCCGGCCACCATTGTGGGCATCCCGCCGATGGAGGATTTTTACATGGGCAGCGCCAGCGTGAAATTGTTCCTGCCGATCTTCCGGATGAATTTCCCGGAGATTACTGACATCGCGCTGCCGGCCGAGGGCGTGTTTCACAACCTCGTTTTTGTGAGCATCAAAAAAACCTACCCGATGCAGGCGTTCAAAATCATGCACGGCCTGTGGGGCATGGGGCAGATGATGTTCACGAAGTACATCGTCGTCGTGGACGATTTTGTCGACGTGCACAACACCAGCGAAGTGCTGTTTCACATGTGCGCCGATACTGACCCGCAGCGGGACAGCATCCTGACCAAGGGTCCGGCGGACGTCCTCGATCACGCCACCAGCGAGATCGCTATCGGCGGCAAACTCGGCATCGACGCCACCCGAAAACTCCCCGGCGAAGGCCACCACCGAAACTGGCCCCCTCTCATCCAAATGGATGAGGCGACCAAGGCGAAGATTGACGGGTTTCTGAAAAACAACCGGTAACTCCAATGTGTTGTCGAGTGGCACAGGGGTCCGCGAAGGACAAAGTCAAAAAGAAGGTGAAGGCGAAGGGCCAGGCACCCGACGTCGCGGCCCGGTTGAATCTCGCGCCGACGCAGGATGCGCTGGTGGCCGTTCACGAATCAGGCGACACGCAGCTTGAGTCGATGCGGTGGGGGCTGATCCCGCCGTGGGCCAAGGACAAGTCGATCGGGGCCAAGCTGACCAACGCGCGGGCAGAGACAATCGACGAAAAGCCCAGCTTTCGGAAGCCGTTCCAGCGTCGGCGCTGCCTGTTGCCGGTGGACGGTTATTATGAATGGGAGTCTCGGCCAAGCGGCAAGCAGCCGGTTTACTACTCGATGTGTGACGGCGACCTGTTTTGCCTTGCCGGACTTTGGGAAACTTGGACGACGCCGGAGCCGTATACCGAACCAGAATTGCCTAGCCTGGAGCTTGCCCAAGCGGCGTCCGAGACGCTGCATACTTTCACCGTCATCACCACCACCCCCAATCGCTTGACCAAGCGCGTGCACGAACGCATGCCGGTAATCGTGCATCCGGATGACTACGACCAATGGCTCTCGCCCGAAAG
>PVBE012793143.1_pt1 | contig 14640 bp, 14 predicted proteins | sample 1631181 | NCBI WGS metagenome assembly PVBE01 (sample SAMN08397723, study PRJNA350692) | Marine metagenome, whole genome shotgun sequencing project. | isolation source: water | place: Pacific Ocean | collected 2012-04
CGGAACGGTCATGTCGTCCAATATCCCGATCCGGATGGACAGTCGAATGAATGCCGAGAAACTCTGTCTTGTGAAGGAAGGGACCACTCTGAAGGTTCTCTCTCATCACATGGGATGGCTTCGGGTTCAACTTCCTCCCACGGTTAAATTCTATGTGGGAAAGAAGTACATCAAGTTCATGAAGGTTCTCGATCCGGCGCTGATCCCTGGCATGGCGAAAAAAGCCCCTCTCGAGAAGAGTGGGGATGCCAAGGCCCTTCTGAAAATGAACGAGGCGGATGGACTGGTAAAGCTGATCAATCAGAAGATTGAAGCTGGGAAACTGAATGAGATCGATTTCTCTCCCATAGTGACTCTGTTTGAAGAAGCTCTGGTCTTGGGGACCTCGGAAGAAATTAAGGCGGATGCCGAAGCGGGGCTCAAGAATTTCCAGAATCTTCAGACGGTATGGTCAACCTACCGCGCCCAGAAAATGGATCTTGAGCTGAAGTCAGAGAAACTCCGTCAGCAACTTGCGGATCAAAACCGGGAACCCGCGAAGAAGACCTTTGCCTTCACGGGATATGTTGGGACCACCAGTTTCTCGATGGTGAACCGCCCGGGTCGGTTCCGTCTGATCATGTCTGATAAGACGATCTGTTTCCTAAAGGCGAAGGATGCCAGGATGTTACAGACCATCGGCAATAAGTATAAAACCTATGTCGGTGTGAATGGCACGATCGTCAAGGATCCCAAAGGGTGGGAGGGGTATTCTCTTGTCATCGTTGATGAGATTCTTCCCATCGTGACCAGGAAGTAAAAACGCTATCCATCAAAACGCCATCGGGGTCTTCCCCGGTGGCGTTTTTTTATTCCCCCTTTTCTGGAGGCCGGGGGTGAGTCTCCCGGATCTCCGGGAAAAGTTCATGGTTCGTCAAGACCTCCCGTGCCGCGCGTTCCCCTTCGTTAATGAGATTGTCCAGGTCATCAAAACTGAACATCGCATGGTGGGAGACCGAAGGATGGATGAGAACGGTGGGGGCGTCTTTAAAATGGCGAAGATTGTGTTTGATGAGGGTCTGGGAGTTGATGGTTTGGGCTCCCATGAGAACCTCTCCAATTCCGCGACTGGGTGCCTCCTGGCGAATGGGTTCGAGGGATTCCAGGTACACCCCGATAATGATTTCCGCTTTGTTATAGATGGCAATTTTGATCGGAAGGGTATCGATTACGCTGCCATCGACAAACTGGTATCCGAGGATCTTTTTCGGAGGAAAAATTCCAGGAAGGGAGCAGGAGGCGACTACGGCTTCATGAATGGGGACTTCACGGAATCCAGGCATTCCCCAGATCACCTCTTCCCCCCTGCTCAGATTGGTCGACAACATATAGAGCGGTTTCTGCAGGCCATCAAAATTATCTATCGGAAGAATCTTCCGGACAAAATCCTGGAGTGCTTTCCCCCGGAGAAGGCTGAGGGCGGCTCTCCTCCTCATGATCACCCCGAACCAATTTGGGTCCATGATATCTTCTTTTTTCATTTTGGAGGTGATTTCCCGGATATCGTCTGCTTTCAAGCCTCCTGCTGCGAGCGCAGCGACAAGGGATCCAATGCTGGTGCCGATATATTCATCAACATCGATCTTCAGGTCTTCCAGGGTTTTGAGGACCCCTACGTGGGCGAGCCCTTTGAGGCCGCCTCCTCCGAGAACGATCGATACCTTTTTTCCATTCCACATAATCTGGCGTATTCTTTATCGGCCAGATCGGGTGTCCTTTTTAAGATCTGTTTTTCAGGGGCAGACGAATCGGAGGGCCCCAGGTCGGACCCGAAACCGGATAGGGAGGTTTCCGAGCAAATCTCCATCCGCTTCCACCCCGACCGATTCGGCAGACGTGATAGAGATCTCTTTCCCCCGGAAGATCTGTATTCTCTGGTGGTTGGCAGGGATTCCCGTTTTGAGGATATGAGCCTGTGTCAGAATCTTCCATCGGGTAAAATCATTGAGGACCGCGATTTCGAGGATGCCATCATCAACACGTGCCTGGGGCATCGGGTGCATATTCCCGGCAAAATATTGTCCATTGGCGATGATCGTATTGGCCATGTGAAAGTCACCCACATTTTTTCCATCCACTTCCATGGTAATGGGGCGCAAACGGTGTCCCACCAACGCGGTGAGGATCGCAAGCGAATAGGAGGCTTTTTGTCCCGTAATCGGTTTTAATTTCGTGGCATGGCGAACGACCCGAGCTCCGAATCCGATTTCGGCGATGTTCAGGAAAAAGCCTTTCCGATCTCCTTCATACTCCACCAGGTCAATGGGGCGAGCTTCTCCTGTTGCTACCAGGATTGCTTCTTCCGGGGAGGAAGGGATCCCGACGGATTTAACAAAATCATTTCCACTTCCACACGGGACGACCGCAAATTCTGCGTTTGGTTTCTCGTTGATCGCAGCACGAATGGTTCCATCTCCTCCAAAAATGACCAATCGATCTGCGTCCGTAGGTTCGGTTGCGAGATCTGCTTGCGGAAAAGATTCTTTCGCTTTTTCGGCCCATTTTCGAGCGTCGGGCAAAGTAGGGTTGTATACCAGGCTGACGCTCATCGGGGAAAATCCCGTAGTTCCTTTTCCAGGCGGTCCAATTCCTCGGGAACATTCCAGCCCATTTCTGGTTCGAGTCGCTTTGCGATCGATTCCGCAATGGTTCGCCCCTGATCCTGGTCATAGAGAGAAATCCGCATTCGGCGACAAATCAGATCAGCGAGGGTCACCACCATTTCGTTTTCGATTGCGTAATCAATCTCCCCCTCTACATAGGGAAGCCCGTCCAGAAGAGGTTGCCGGTTTGTAATCTTTTCCGCTTCTGTTCCATAATTTCGAATGAGCGGGTCCTCTGTTTGTGAAGCCGCGTAGAGGGGGATTTCATCGGTAGAACTCTCTTCCGATCTTCCGAGACTTTCGCAGACCTGGTCCACCACCTGTTTCGCCATAAGGCGGTACGTGGTCAGTTTTCCCCCGGTTACGCTGATAATGCCATCATCGATAATTTCGTGGTCCCGGCTCGCTTGGGATGGGTTTTCAGAGTTACTCTGAATAAGTGGCCGTAACCCGGCGTAGGTACTAAGAATATCTTTCCGGGTATATTGACCCTCGGGTAGATGCCGATTCAAGAGTTCCAAAAGGTATTCAATATCCTCGTCTGTCGCTCGAGGGTGATCGATATCTCCGTCGTAGTCGGTATCGGTTGTGCCCACAACGATCCTGTCGTCCCACGGAATGAGAAAGATGACGCGACCATCTTCCGGGGATTGAAGAATCACGGCTCCTTCCATGGGAAGGCGTTCCCGGGAGAGGACCAGGTGAATCCCTTTTGATGGTCGAACGAGTCTGGGGGTTTCGGGGTCGTGTTTCTGAAGGATCTCGTCCACCCAGACCCCGGTCGCATTGACAATCCGGTCGGCTTTGATCGTGATATTTCGATGATCAGCGGTCGCTTGGATTGTGTGGTCATCCTGGAAGGATTCAAGTCGGGTATAATTTGCAATACACGCTCCATGTTCCGCAGCCTTTTTCAGAACATGAAGAACCAGCCTGCAATCATCCGCTTTTGCATCATAGTAAATATATCCACCTTTCAGCCGTTCCTGGTTCAAACCGGGAAGATATCGAAGTGTACTCTCTTTCGATATTTTCTTATGAACCATTCCACGGGGAAGTCCGGCCGCGAGGTCGTAAATCCAGAGTCCTGCATTGACCGCCGTTCGGCCGGCAATTCCAGAGGTGACCGGAAAAAGAAAGGGAAGATCTTCCACGAGGTGGGGCGCCAACTGTTTCAACTGATTTTTTTCGCGGGAGGCTTCCAGCGTCACCTTGAATTGCAACTGCTTCAGATACCGAAGGCCTCCATGAATCAGTTTGGAGGATTTGCTCGAGGTTCCCGATGAGAAATCTGATTTTTCGATAAGGGCGGTCTTCAATCCTCGGGATGCGGCATCGAGCGCGATGCCGGCACCGGTAATTCCTCCTCCAATGATGAGGAGGTCAAAATGTTCCTCCTCCATTTTTGAGAGATTTTCTTGTCGTGTTTTATGAGAGAGCATCAGGGATCAACTTTCCTGGGTTCAAGATTCCATTCGGGTCGAGAGTCTCTTTCATGGATCGAAGCATCTTCATCTGCAACGGACCTCTTTCTTCTTGCAGGCCTTCTATATGATCCATTCCGACCCCATGGTGGTGACTCATGGTTCCTCCGTTAGAGAGAATGGCTCTGTTCGCCGCTTCTTTTCCTCTCTTCCACGTTTCCAGTTCCTTTCCTTTTGCATCGGCCATAAAGGTGAAATAAAGAGAGGCTCCCTCCGGATAAATATGGGATACATGGGTGAGGACGAGGGCGTTTGGAATCGCTTCTAGAATGGAGAGTCGAACCTTTTGGTAAAGATTGTTCAGTTTCGACCAGGTCGTTGCCGTTTCTAACGTTTCCACGAGGATTCCATAGTCCATTAGCGTATCTCGGAAGTAGGGGAGGTCGAATCTTGTCTTTTCCCACTTTTCCCCCGGTGATTTTCCGATTTTGATCAAATCTCCTTTTCGAAGGGACTCTCCGATCGTCGAAAGGTATTGGTCTTCATATCCAAGGAGAAGATGGGCGCCCTTTTCCACGTACGCTCGTTTCCCCATCATTTTCAAAAGCTTGAACCCAAGTTTCGAATCGGCGCCGGCTTGTTTGAACGAGAGTTCTGTTTCGGGTTCATCGGAAAGACGGGCAATCGTAGGGACCGGGCCCTTTTGTGCCAGGCCTCTCAGTACGTCGATTCCTTCGGAAAAGGTACTGCAGAGGTAAGACGCATAGAAGATCCGGTCCGGTTTTTCATGAATCCGCATCACGGCATCGGTAATGATTCCGAGCGTTCCTTCCGAACCGATGAGAACTTCTTCCATTTCGGGACCGGTTGCCGAGGAGGGAACTTCCCGGGTGACGATTTCTCCTTCCGGGGTGATCGCTCTCAAAGAAACGACAAGATCCTCAATTCGTCCATACCCGGTCGAATTCTGTCCCGCCGACCGTGCCGCAATCCATCCCCCCAGAGTAGAAAATTCAAACGATTGGGGATAGTGCCCCAATTCAAACCCTTCCGAGGAAAGATGACTCTCCAGTGCGGGCCCAAAGATCCCGGCCTGGATATGTGCGGTATGGGATGTTTTATCGATAGAGAGGATTCGGTTCATTCTGGTCAAGTTGACCGTAACGACCCCTTTTTTCGGTCCCGAGATCGGTTCGACCCCACGAAGAACACTCGTTCCTCCTCCAAAGGGAACCACAGCCCATCCTTCTTTCCGGCTGACCTGAAAGATCCTGTTCAGATCGGCAACAGATTCCGGCCAAACAACCGCATCCGGAGCCAGATCGATCCTGGGTTTTCGGATCCGGATAAGATCGACATAGGATTTTCCAGCGGCATGGGCCAGTCGGTCCGAATCTTCCATCGAACCCGAGAGAGATTTTGCGACCTCCGGGTTGGGAGGGAGGATTTCCGGGAGGGAGTGGGCAGACTCTCTCTCTCGATCCGAAATGTTCAAACGATCGAAAAGATAGTTTTGAAAGTCGGATTTGAGTTCCAGATTCCGGGATGGATCTCCCCATCCCCACCATTTGACGCGTTGCGTCATCGTGGCCATTATAGAATGTAGAGGGAGGGGGGTGCAAGTCTTGTCGATGCGAAACCATTGACGAACTTTGGGTGCCCCTTATATCCTCATTTACGTTATGGCAAAATGTACCGTTCAATTGATTCTGGACCGGCCGGATGGACTTTATTCCATGGGGGAGAAAGTTACAGGGAAGGTTCAAATCCTGGTGGATAAGGATGTCTCTTGTAAGAAATTGAGACTTCGACGGGAATGGAGGACCTCGGGCCGGGGAAATCGAGCGAGCGGTGGCCGGGTCGATATGGTTCTCTTTACGGGGGAGTGGCGGGCGGGGAGTGAACATACCTATCCTTTTGAATTTGATGCGCCTCCCGGCCCGGTCACGCAACAAGGCAAATTGATCAATGTTCATTGGTCTCTCGAGGCTCGGGCCGATATTCCCTGGGCCCTTGATCCGAAGTCGGAGAGAGCGTTCCATCTTATGCCGGGGCCGGTATCCCACGTAGATCTCGGTCCCAATTATGCCCCCACGACACTCGATCTTTCCAAGATGCATGGGGGAGGATGTCTTTCTCTTCTGGGGGGGATTTCCGTAGGGATTGGTCTGGCTCTTCTTCTCCCCACTCTTTTCTTTCTTATCGATTACGGGGAAACCCTTTTTGACGTCCAGGAGCTTGTTTCAGCGGGATTCCTTCTCGTTGGGCTTTTGATGCTTTTCTTTGGGATTCGGAATCGGCTTGCGGCCCGGAAATTGGGGGATTTCAAGGTTTCGTTGGAACCGAACATAATTCGTATAGGGGAGCCACTGGTCTGTTCTGTTGTCTTCACTCCCCGCTCTTCGATTCGCTTTAATCACGTTACGGCGACGGTCCGGGGGACCGAAGTCGCTGTGAGTGGTAGTGGAAAACACCAGACTACGCACAGCAATAAATTCTTCGAGAACCGGGTGGCTCTCTCTGGGGCGGTAGAAGTTCCTGGCGGGAAGGAGACCCGATTAGAATCGATTCTCCCTCTTCCGGAAAATGGTCTTTCCACCTTTACCGCTCCGGCGAATACGATCGCATGGGAGGTCGTCCTCCATCTGGACATACATCGTTGGCCTGATTGGAAGAAGAATATTCCTTTCACGGTCGTTCCCTGATTCCAAACCAGATCGTATACTGCGGGTATGAGTACAGAATTTTCCCACATCGGACCGGAAGGGGCTCGAATGGTCGATGTGGGGGGGAAAGAAAAAACCCATCGAATCGCGGTCGCATCCGCATCGATTCATGCCCAGGCGTCCACTCTGGATCGGATCCGGGAGGGACGTATTGAGAAAGGCGCGGTCCTCGAAACTGCCCGAATTGCCGGGATTCAAGCCGCGAAAAAAACCTCCGATCTCATTCCTCTCTGTCACCCCCTCTCCATAACCAACGTACAACTCGAATTCTCCCTGGGGGAAACGCTCGAGATCAAGGCAACGGTGGAAAGCGTAGACCGGACCGGTGTAGAGATGGAAGCTTTGACGGCCGTTACCGTTGCCTCCCTTACGGTTTACGATATGTGCAAGGCTGTTGACAGGGGCATGGAGATCCATAGAATTGCCCTTCTCGAAAAGAGGGGCGGGAAGAGCGGCGATTACCGCAAATCCTGATTTCACCAACCATTCTTGGAAGCGAGTGTAATTCATGAATCAATATCGAGTGGCGATCATCGGTGCCACGGGGGCGGTCGGATCTATTTTTCTGGAATGTCTCGAGTCCCGGAATTTCCCGGTCGGAGAACTTTTTCTATATGCGAGTCCCCGGTCGGAAGGGAAGGCTCTTCATTTCCGAAATAAGCCGTATCGGATTATTGGCCTCACCCCTGAGAATGTTGAAAAAGTAGATTTTGCTTTTTTCAGTGCAGGCGGAGATCTCTCCAAAGAGTATGCCCCCCGGTTTGCCGGGAAAGGGGCCACGGTGATCGATAATTCGAGCGCGTGGCGGATGGATCCTGAGGTTCCGCTCGTCGTTCCCGAGGTCAATCCCGAAACTCTTGAAGGGGCCAACGGTATTATAGCCAACCCAAATTGTTCCACGATTCAAATGGTGGTCGCTCTGAAACCTTTACACGAAGCGGCAAAGGTGAAAAGGGTTGTCGTTTCCACGTACCAGGCAATTTCCGGTGCGGGGGGGCTCGCTCTTGATGAGTTTGATGGGCAGGTTCGAGATTCTGTTTTGAAAGATGGACTCTCTCGAAATGAGTTTTTCTCCCGTCCAATGGCCTATAACGCGGTTGCTCAAATTCCGCACTCGAAGGATGCCTTCCTGGAAAGCGGGTATACCGGAGAAGAATTCAAAATGATCGCAGAGACGAAAAAGATCTTCTCCGATTCGTCCATTCAAGTGGCGCCCACCTGTGTTCGGATCCCCGTTCGCAATGGGCATTGCGAAAGTATCAATGTGGAGACCGAAAAAGAGATCTCCGTAAAGGAAGCTCTCGGGTTGTTCCGGTCGGCCCCCGGGATTGTTCTATGCGAATCGCCGGATGACCTTCCCACGCCCGCAGAAATTGATGGGCGGTCGGAAGTATTTATCGGGCGAGTTCGAAAAGACCCGACGGTGGCACATGGGCTTCATTTGTGGGTTGTGGCCGATAACATCCGAAAAGGGGCCGCTCTCAATGCTGTACAGATTGCAGAGAAGATGATTTCCTGACCGGTATGATGAAGAAACGGAATCTTAGGCTTACGGTTGAATACGATGGAACCCCCTTTTACGGGTGGCAGATTCAAAAGAACCAGAAGACGGTTCAGGGGGAGATTCAGAAAGCGGTAGAAAAGATCATTGGGAAGCGAGTGGTCATCGCCGGGGCGGGCCGGACGGATGCCGGGGTTCATGCTCTCGGACAGGTGGCGAACTTTCATACCACGTCAAAACTCTCCTGCCGCAAGTGGGTTCTCGCCCTCAATTCCCATTTGCCGGAGGAGATCTCTATTCTGGAAGTGGAAGAGGTCCCTCTTGAGTTTCACTCGCAGTTTGATGCTCATGAGAAAACCTACCGCTATTCCATTTTGAACCGGCCCGCACGAAGCGCGGTTCGGAATAATTTTACGCATCTGGTCAAACCCCCTCTTGATGTGAAATTGATGGCCCAAGGGGCTCATCACCTTGTGGGGACACACGATTATCGATCTTTTGGATCGGATATGTCCAAGAAGAAAAAAACCGTTCGGACGATCCGTACCTTCGACGTGAGAAAGGTCGATGATGAGATTCATTTTACCGTTACGGGGGACGGGTTCTTGTATAACCAGGTTCGGGCGATGGTCGGAAGTCTTCTTCTGGTTGGGTCCGGAAGTCAGACTCCGGCCTGGATTCGGAAAGTTTTAGGCGCGAAGGATCGGCAGAAAGCGGGGCCCAATGTACATGCACGAGGCCTGATGTTGGTCGAAGTTCTCTATCCTGTACCGGGAAAATCCTGATCCATGCCGTTGCGCATTCACCATTACATCACCCGTCTCATCCTGGGTGGTGCGCAAGAAAATACTCTTCTCACCTGTGAGGGGTTGCACGAACGGGGCCATGATGTGACGCTCGTTACCGGTCCCGCTTTGGGGACGGAAGGCGAGTTGTTCAATCGCGCAAGGCGGGGGGGATATCGGGTGATCGAGCTGGACTCTCTCTGTCGGGAGATTTCCCCTTGGAACGATGGGAAAGCGTACCGGGCCCTCCGAAAGATTATTCGTACCGAAAAGCCGGATATTGTTCATACCCATTCGAGCAAGGCCGGGATTCTGGGGCGGAGGGCGGCTCGGAAGGAGGAGGTTTCCACCATTGTCCATACGATCCATGGGCTCCCTTTTCATGAATATCAGAATCGATTGTTATTCCACTTTTATCGGAGTTGCGAACGCCGGGCGGCTTCCTGGTGTGATCACCTGATCTGTGTCGGGGAGGTGATGCGGGAAAAGGCACTCGCGGCCGGTGTTGGGATCCCCGAACAGTACTCGGTTGTGCGAAGTGGAATGGAGATGGACACCTTCCTTCACCCTCATGATCGGGGGAAGGCCAGGGATCGATGGAGCCTTCCCCGGGAGAAGAAGGTGATCGGGGTTCTGTCCCGGTTGGCCCCCCTCAAGGGGCATATGGATCTGATTCAGGTTGCCGAAAATGTGCATCTCTTCTTTGTTGGGGATGGAGAACTCCGATCGGTGTTGGAACAAGAGGCCCGAAAGAGAAACCTCCCCCTCACGATTACAGGAATGATTGATCCTGGAGAGATCCCAGAGGCTCTTGCTGCGATGGATATCCTTGTTCATCCGTCCTATCGTGAGGGGCTTCCGAGGGCTGTCGTACAAGGCCTTCTGTCCGGGACTCCTGTCGTCGCCTTTGATTGCGATGGGGCCAAAGAGGTTGTTGTAAACGGGAAAACCGGATTTCTCGTTCCTCCTGGAAATCGGAAAGCTTTTTCCGAGTCGATCCAGGCTGCATTTGATTCTGGGGCTGAATTAACAAATGAGGGTCGAAATCGCTGTCTGAATATGTTTTCGGCTGAAAAAATGGTCTCGGATATTGAAAATATATATGAAAAGCTCCGTTCGAAAAAATAGTGGTGTCCGAGCTTGGATTTCATTTTGGGGGGATCCAGATGCGTGCTATAATTAGGTACAGATGGCGGTAGCTCTCTTATCGGATATACATTCAAACCTGGAGGCGCTTCAAGTCGTCTTGCAGGACATCAAAACCCAGGGAATTCGTGAAATCTATTGTCTTGGGGATATCATTGGCTACGGACCCAATCCCGTAGAAGTGGTGGACCAGGCGATGGAATGGGATGTTGTTGTTCTGGGGAACCACGAAGAAGCGGTTGTTCGGGAAGCCTATGGATTCAATCCTGTGGCTCGTGCCGCGGTGACGTGGACCCGAAATCTCCTCCGGCCTGGAATCCTGTCCAGTCGGGCGAAAAAAGAGCGTTGGAAAAAATTAAACCATCTGCCCATGTCTCATAAGCAGGAGGGTGCCTTTTTTGCCCATGGGTCTCCCCGGGATCCGACTATGGAATATATTCTCCGATCCGATTGCGTAGACCTTACGGGGGGGGTTCCAGAGAAGATCCGTGATATTTTCTCCCGGTTTGACCGACTCTGTTTTGTGGGGCATACCCATGATCCTGGAGTAATTACGGAGGAATCAAAATTCATTAGTCCCAAAGACTGTAATCATCGGGTAGAATTTGAGTCGGGAAAGAAATACATCATAAATTTGGGATCCGTGGGACAGCCCCGGGATGGGGATACCCGGTCCTGTTATGCGGTTTGGCATGGGGATTCTGTTGAATGGCGCAGGGTGGAATACGATTTCTCGGTAACAATGCAGAAAATATTTAATACCGCCCAGTTGGATCCTCGGGCGGGTGAGCGTTTGGCTCATGGTCGATAAGTGGGTGTGGTTTTAGGTACTCATTTTCTCTTATGGGAGGCATCATGAAGGTCGAGGTAACAGCACGTCACATGGAAGTCACCGACCTGGTTAAGGATTATGCTTACGAGAAAGTGGAACGGCTTGAGAAGTTTTTCGATAACATTCGGAAAATGGAGGTCATTCTCGACAAGGAAAAAACCAATGAACGGTATACGGCGGAAATGATTGCGTCCGCTACAAAGGGCCAGGTTCTCGTTTGTCACAGTACGGATGTATCTGCGACAGCTGCTCTCGATATGGTGGCGGATAAAATGGAACGCCAATTGAGTAGGTTCAAGGAAAAATTACGGAAAAGGACCACTGATAGTGTTCGGAGGCCCTGATTCGGGTGGATTCATTTTGTCCTTTGATCTATAAATCTTTTCCTCTAGAATGGGTAACAATACTCGTACAAGGGAGTTGCACGTGAAACTTAGCCAGATCATATCCCGGAAGGCCATTCTTCCCAATATCAAAGCGGCCAATAAGAAAGGGGTTGTGCAGGAACTTGTCACGGTCCTGAAAAAGTCTGCTTCGGGAGAGAACTTTTCGGTGACCGAGATCGTCAACGCGATCATGACCCGTGAGAAGGTGGGGTCTACTGGTGTGGGTGGTGGTGTTGCAATTCCTCATGCGAAACACGATTCGATCAAGGGGATTATTGGTGCTTTTGGTCGCGTGGAAGGTGGGCTTGATTTCGATTCTGTTGATGGGGCACCCGTTGAGTTGGTCTTTTTGATGCTCGCCTCTCCAGACAAGAATGAAGATTATCTGAAGGTTTTGCGGGGAACGATGGGAGCGATCAAGCAGCCTCATTTTTGCAACTTTCTCCGAAAAGCGAAGACCGCAAAAGACATTGAGGAAATTTTCAAAGACACAGAAGACATGGTCAAGGTATAGGTTCCTCTGAGTACCATGGAGGCAGAGCGTCACGTTACAATCCTGAATCAGAAGGGGCTTCACGTTCGCCCCGCAACCTTGTTTGCGGAAACCGCCGGACGATTTTCATCTGGCATTGAGGTTGTCAAGGACGGACAGATCGTGGATGGAAAGAGTTGTATTGATCTTCTTACTCTCGCGGCCGAACCTGGAACGCCCCTTCTTCTTCGAGCCAACGGTTCTGATGCCGAAGTAGCCGTTTCCACGCTTGCGGATCTTATTCAGGATCGGTTTGGTTTCAAGGACGATTAAGGATCGGATCCGGCAGAACGCCCGGTGAAATCATGGAAATCATTCGTAAAGGAATTCCTGTTTCAAACGGCTACGCCATCGGAAAGGCGCTGGTCATGGGGATGGAGGAGTTTCATATCCCCCGCAAGCGTGTTTCGGACGGAGAAGTCGAACTTGAGGTCTCCCGCCTCGGAAAGGCGAGCGCTTCTGCAAAGAAGGAATTCGAATCTCAGTTAAATAAGCTCTCCCGGAAAGGGGCTGGAATCGCTCAGATTCTTCGGGCCCATCTCGGGATGATTGCGGATCCGAAACTACATGATGAGGTGGTTCTGGGGATTCGAAAGAGTCGCTTCAGTGCTCCCTATGCCGTTTCCCGTGTCTTCCGGAAGAAAATCAAGACTTTGGAGGCCACCGGCTCTCCATATTTTGTCTCTGTTATTCGTGATTTGGCTCAGATTGAGAAGACGCTTTTACGACATCTTCTCGGTAAAAAGTCGAATCCGACGGAGACACGGGATGATTCTTTTCTTCTGATTGCTCCTGATTTGTCTCCATCGGAAACTCTTCTCCTGGATCGTGAGAAACTTCTCGGGTTGATCACGGAGGTGGGAGGTCCGACTTCGCATACGGCGATCGTTGCGTCATCGCTAGGGATTCCTGCGGTTGTCGGAGTGGAAGATATCGCAACGGATATTGATAGCGGGGATACGGTCATTCTTGATGGGATGAGCGGAACGGTGATCCTCAACCCGAGTGAAGGGACTCTAAAGCGATATCAAGCGATGGAACGGAACTTTGTTGTTCTGGAAGAACGCCTGGCTCTCGAAGTTCGAGATCTCCCCGCGGAGACAATAGATGGTCATCGGATCGAAATCAATGCCAACATTGAGAGGACGGATGAGATTCCCACCGCACTCAAACTGGGGGCGGAGGGGATCGGTCTCTATCGGACAGAGTTCCTATACCTCCAACGGGACACAACCCCGACGGAATTCCAGCATATGGATGCATACCATTCGGCCATTACAAAATTGGGACAACGAAAACTGACCTTGCGGACTCTCGATTTGGGGATGGACAAGATTCCGGTCCAAGGTCAGGTGGCGGAAAGCAACCCCCTTATGGGAACCCGGGCTCTCCGTTATTGTTTGGAGAATCCGGAAATCTTCCGTACCCAGTTGCGTGCCATTCTCAAGGTGGCTCACCTGGGAAATGTTGAGATCATGGTACCGATGGTATCGACCGTGGAAGAAATTCGGCAGGTGAGGGAATTTATTCACGAGGTCGAGGATGAACTGCGACGGGAAGGGGAGAAAATCTCGGGGAAGATTCCTGTCGGCATCATGGTTGAGATCCCCTCTACGGCCGTTATCGCTGACATTATGGCGGATTACGCTGATTTCTTTAGTATTGGGACGAATGACCTGATTGCGTATTCCATGGCGGTGGATCGTCTGAATGAACGACTTGCTTCTCTCTATCAACCCGCGCATCCGGCCATTCTTCGTTTATTGAAGCATGTGATTGAGGTCGGGGAAAAGAAGAACAAACCGGTCGCTGTTTGCGGAGAAATGTCGAGTGATATCCAATACACGATTCTTCTCCTCGGGATGGGATTGAAGACTTTTAGTGTGGTTCCTCCTGCGATCCCGGAGATCAAAAAGGTGATCCGATCCGTAACGATGCAGGATGCTCAGGCCATAGCCAAAAGAGCCTTTGAATTTGAGGATGCAGAGAAGACTCTTAATTTTTTAAGAGAAGAGACCCGAAAGATCATCCCAGACGTAGTATAAGGGGGCAGGATCCGTTCTGGATGTCCTGCAGGGCTCTCGTTATACTTTTACCTTCTCGGCCGTTTTTCGTACGTAAGACAGGGGATCCAATTTATGCAGAGAATTTCATCTCTATTGATCATTTTTCTTTGTTGTAGCTCCTCTTCCTGGGCGCAGGATGTCGTTCAGTTACGCAATGGAAAAAAGGTGATCGGCACCATTGTTATTGATGATCAAAAGAGTTCGGAAGGATTCTGGCTCAAGAGTATGGAAACCGGAGGAACCTTCTTCATTAAATGGTCTCAGGTTCCTTCCCGGGAGAAAAGTCGGATCCTGGATAAACCTGCCAGCACCAATGCGGAAATCATGGATGGCGTTCGCATTGTGACTTCCTCGAGTCGACTGGTTCTGGGGGTTCTTGTAGATTCGACGGGAACTTTGATCGAGCCTGTGCCGGACTCCGTCTCCGAATTGAACGATACCATTCAGGTGAAAACCCGTACCAGTGATCGACCTGTTCTGGTTCCCCGGACGGCCGTTGAATCGTATGAACGGTTGCGGATTCGGGAATCGGATGCCTTCAGTAAGGCGGAGATGGTTTCGAGACGGGAGGCGAAGCTTGACCCGAATGATGCGGCCGAG
>PVBE012177401.1_pt1 | contig 14639 bp, 12 predicted proteins | sample 1631181 | NCBI WGS metagenome assembly PVBE01 (sample SAMN08397723, study PRJNA350692) | Marine metagenome, whole genome shotgun sequencing project. | isolation source: water | place: Pacific Ocean | collected 2012-04
CGAAACAAACAACCATCCAAACTATGATTTGTCCTAAAACATCTAAATTATTGTACTTATATTTTAAACCACTAATCAATTCCATCTGTTATTATTAAATTGATTTCTTCTCCAATACCAAACCATTAAAAAACCCGATATCGCTCCTCCAACATGAGCAAAATGAGCAATTGGCCCCAATGAATAAGATGAAAAGCCAAAAAACAGATCCATTAAAATTAATCCTGGAACTAAATATTTAGCTTTTATAGGAATAGGTGGAAACAATAGCATTAATTCTGAATTTGGAAATGAAAAAGCAAAAGCTACTAATATTCCATAAATAGCTCCAGAAGCTCCAACTAATGAAGAATTATATGCAGAATATGCTGAAGTAAGGCTTTCTTCATCAACATATTGCAAAATAGCTGTGTTATATGAACCTGAGGACAATACTTCTTTAAAACCTTGGAAAGTCATCCCGTTTGATCCTAAAAGAGAAAAAACAGATTGAATTTCAATATGATAAGCCAACAATTGTAATCCAGCTGCTCCTAGGCCCGCAGAGAAATAAAAGAATAAAAACTTCCTTCTTCCCCACATTTGCTCCAATGGAGAGCCAAACATCCATAAACCAAACATATTAAAAAGGATATGATAAAAGTTTCCATGCATAAACATATGCGTGAATAACTGAGTAATAATAAATCTATCATTTTTAAAATAGTGAAGAGCTAATAAATCATTGCTTATTCCACCTAAAAATTGTGAACCAATAAAAAACAATATATTGATTATAAGAAGGTGTTTGATAGTTTCAGGAATATTTCTCATTTAAAAAACATTTTATTAATAGATTCAATTGAAATCACTTTAAAAATTAATTTATTAAAAGGTGAAATATTAGGGTCTTTACACGCAAACAAATCATGAACAAGAGATTCTTGCTCTTTATTCTTTAATTTAATTCCAGATTTTATTGATGAACATTTAGATAAGATCTTAGCCATGTAGTCATTCAAGCTATCACTACTCTTTTTATAATCTGATATTTCATTATCGATCAACTCTCTAAAGATTTCACTAATCTGATCTTCTAAGAAAATAGGATGAATTGCCGAAACTTCTATTTCTTTACTATTAAACTTGTTAAAATTAAAACCTAAATGAATTAAAGATTTTTTGATACTTCTCAGCAATCTAATTTCTTCAGTATTTAAATCTAGCTTCTTTGGAAAAATTAAAGCTTGAGATGAATTTTTTTCAAGAGAGAATTCCTTTAAAAACTTTTCATAAAGTATTCTTTGATGAGCTCTTTTTTGATTAATAATTACAATACCAGAACTGTTTTTTGTAATAATATAATTATTGTTTAATTGAAAAGCGGAAAAAGATATAGAATTATTAAAATCACCTAATACATTTTCAAATGAAGACTCTCTTTCAAGGGAAGACTCAAGATTTACTTCAATATCTTTTGTAGAGTCAGTTACGACATCAAAAGGATTAAATGATTTATTAAAATCAACTGAAGGAGGAGTTGCTTTTTTATCTTTATAAATGTAGGGAGTGTCCAAATTTACACTATTATCAAAATCAATTGAGGGGGATATATTAAATTGTCCAAGACTATGTTTTATCGAAGATCTAAGGATCGCATATATAGACTGGTCATTATCAAATTTTATTTCTGTTTTATTGGGATGAATATTAACATCAATAGAACTATTTGGAACACTAAAAATCAGAAAATACGAAGGATGATAGTTTTCAAAAATTAAACCTTCATAGGCAGTTCTAACAGCATGATGTAAATGGGAATTTTTTATAAACCTATTATTTACAAAAAAAAATTGTGAAGTTTTTGTCTTTCTAGAATATTCTGGTTTAACAATAAAACCATTTATTTCAGCAATTTCTGTAGTTTCTTTAATTGGAACCAACTTTTCCTTAGTAGATTTTCCAAAAACTCTAATAATTCTTTCTTTGAAAATAGATTTTTTTAAATTAAAAATTTCATTGCTGTTATTAATGAAAATAAAACAAATCTGATGATTTATTAGAGCAACCCTGTGAAATTCATCAATAATATGTCTTAATTCAACATTATCAGATTTTAAAAAATTTCTTCTAGCTGGAATATTATAAAATAAATTTTGAACAGACACAGAAGTACCCTTTTTACATAAAACTTCATTTTTACTAATAAGTTCACCACCATGTACCTTAATTTCATTACCAATATCTTTTTTTGAATTTTTATTTGAATTAATCGTAAGATGAGAAATAGATGAGATACTTGATAAAGCTTCTCCTCTAAATCCCATTGTGTTTAAGTCAAATAAATCTTTTGAATTTCTAATTTTTGAAGTAGCATGTCTTAAGAAGCACAAATTTATATCTTCTTTACTCATACCAGAACCATCATCAATAACTTGAATAAGAGTTTTTCCAGCATCTTTAATTATAAGTTTAATTGTTTGTGCACCTGAATCTACTGAGTTCTCTAAAAGCTCTTTAACGACAGACGAAGGTCTCTGAACCACCTCTCCTGCTGCAATTTGATTTGCCACATTCTTGGGAAGTAATTTTATAAGACTACTCATGAAAAGAATTAAATAAAAATAGATAAATCAAAATCTATAATAAATAAAAAAATTAGAATCAATGCCAATACAATTAAAAAAATACTCTTTGAAAAAGATCTATTTGCTCTATTTCTTTGTAAAATTCTTTCTTCTTTCCATTTTGATGCAATATCAGCTGAACTTCTTATGTTCCGTTTTTTTGTATATACAGAATCAAATTGATAAATAGCTTCATTAGAATTATCTTTATAATACCTAGGATTATAATTAAATCGCTTATTTTTTCCTAATTTAAATAGAGTAACTTTCAATTGAATAAAGATTTAGTACAAAAGTACAAAAATGAGGAGATAATTTCTGTTCAAAGATCTACTAGGAATCATTATCTTTACACAAGATGAAAAACGAAAATATTGTTGTTCTAAAAGAATTACTTTTTAGAAAAAAAAACATTGTTATTATTCCTCATATAAATCCTGACGGAGATGCTATAGGGAGCTCTTTAGCGCTTATGCACTTATTAAATTCAATTGATCACAATTCAACTGTAATAAGCCCCAATAAAGCCCCATACTTTTTAAAATGGTCTCCTGGTTTTGAAAATATAATATATTTTGATTCTGACAAGAACTCTTGTTTAAAATTAATTGAAAATGCTGATCTGATTTTTACTTTAGATTTTAATGATCTTGATAGAATTGGAGAAATGAGTAAATATGTAGATTCATCTAATGCAAAAATTATTCTAATTGACCATCATTTAAACCCAAAAGATTATGCTGATTTAGTTTTCTCAGATATAGAAATTGGATCTACTTGTGAATTGTTATTTGAATTAATTAATGAACTAGGACATGAAAAGAATATAGATTCTAATATTGCATCATGTTTATATCTTGGAATGATGACAGATACTGGATCATTTCAATATGCAAGTGTTACAAATAGAACCCATGAAATTATATCTAAACTAATCCAAAAAGGAATTAATCAAAGTGATATTCACAATAAGGTATATAATAATTCCTCTATCAGCAGATTAAAAGTTTTAGGTTCTGCATTAAGTAATTTAAATGTTCTAAAAGAATTAAATACTGTATATATGTATTTAAAAAGAGATGATCTTAAAAAATTTGATTTTCAAAAAGGAGATTCTGAAGGAATAGTCAATTATGGATTATCTTTAAAAAATATAATTTTTAGTGTAATGTTTATTGAAGACATTAATGATGAAAATAATATAAAAATCTCATTTAGATCTCAAAACGGCTTTTCATGCAATGAATTTGCAAATAAACATTTTAATGGAGGAGGACATGCAAATGCTGCTGGAGGAAGAGATGATGGCCCAATAGAAGAAACTATCCAAAAGTTTAAAAAATTAATTAATAAATATAAAGACAACCTTAATACTAATTAATAAAATGAAAAAGTATTTATATATTACAACTTTCCTATTAATAACATTATTAATTTCATGTGCCAATTCTCAATCAAAACTAAGCAAAGGACTTTACGCTGAAATTAAAACAAACAAAGGGGATATAATGGTTAATCTAAATTTCAAAGAAACACCAATTACAGTTGCAAATTTTGTTTCGCTTATCGAAGGGAAAAATAAAGAAGTAAGTCCAGAATATTATAAGAAAAAGTATTATGATGGTTTAATTTTTCATAGAGTAATAGACAATTTTATGATTCAAGGTGGCTGTCCTCAAGGTACTGGAATGGGAGATCCAGGATATAAATTTAAGGATGAATTCAATGAAAATTTAAAACATGATGGACCTGGCATTTTATCTATGGCTAATTCTGGACCAAATAGCAATGGAAGTCAATTCTTTATAACGCATAAAGAAACTCCCTGGCTAGATGGACGTCATTCAGTATTTGGAAAAGTAATAGATTCAATAGGAATTGAAGTTGTAAACTTGATTAAGCAAAATGATACCATTGAAAATATTTCCATCATAAGAGTTGGTAGAGAAGCAAGATCCTTTAAAGCTTCAAAAATATTTTCAAATCACTTTGAGGAAGAAAAAATTAATAAAGAGAAAAAAATAGCTTTACTGAAAAATATAAAACTAGGTAAAAAAATGGAACATGAAACTAAAAAATCTATGTCTATTTCTACTAATTCAGGATTACAATACATTAAGACCCACAGAAGCAATGGCCCCAAAGTTGACCCAAAGAAAGCTATTATGACCCATTACGCAGTTTATTTTGAAGATGGATCACTTTTAGACACTAGCATACTTGAGGTTGCAGAACAATATGATATTGTAAATTTGAATAGAAAAAATGCAGGAGGATATACACCAATAGAATCTAGAGTTGGACCTGATGATGCACTTATCCCAGGTTTTAAAGAAGGCTTAAGACTGTTAAATGTTGGGGATAAAGCAATTATTTATATTCCATATTATTTAGCATATGGTGAAGCAGGCAGAGGATCAATGATACCTCCAAAATCAAATCTAATATTTGAAGTTGAAATTGTAGAATTAAAGTAATCAAAAAAAGGAATGTTTAAATCTAATACACTTCCTTTTTTTAAAAAAAACCTAATCTCTTTTCTTTGTTTATTTGTAATTATTTTTCTTCAGATAATTAAAAAAGATCCTATTTTAATAGAGAACTATTACAGTACATCATTCTATAAAATTAGCTCTCAAATACCTCTTTATCTTTTTGGAAAACTACCTTTTTCATTTGGAGATATATTATATTTAACTATACCAATTATATTGTGGTTTATAATAAAAAACAATAATACTAGAAGACAAAATCTAAAAAATATTTTTCATTTTATAGCTACATTATATATAGTGTTTCAATTTCAATGGGGACTAAACTATCATAGGACTAATCTTAAAACAAAACTATCTATTGAAGATGAATATGAACTAAGCTCATTAATTAAAGTAACAGATCTATTTATTACAAATACAAATAATATCCATGAAAAATTATCTAAAAGTGATACTTTACCAGTATTATTTGATTATAAAATTAATAAACAGATATATCTAGAATCTATAGAGGCAATTAAAACATTAGAGAAAGAAAACATAACTAATGATAAAGCTCCTATAATTAGTGTTAAAAAATCCTTGTATAGCACTCCCCTCTCCTATATGGGCTTTAGCGGATACATAAACCCTTTTACATTAGAGGCACAAATAAATACAAATACACCCAAAATATATCTCCCAACAACCATATGTCATGAAATTGCACATCAAATTGGATATTCAGCTGAAAATGAAGCTAATTTTATTGGAATAATGGCTGCTATACATTCCAAAAATCAATTTGTTTCATATAGTGGTAATGTATCCGCTCTAAAATATTTATTAAATGAACTTTATAAAACAGATAAATTAAAATTTGATGAACTATTTGTTAAAGTTAATAGAGGAGTAATTAAAAATATAAACCAAGCAAATAAACAACTGGAACAATACAAAAATCCTTTAGAACCTTATTTTAAAGATTTTTATGGATTATTTTTAAAAGCTAATAGCCAAAAGCATGGCATTAAGTCTTACAATATGGTAATTAGCCTTATTATTAATTACTACTCTAGTCAATAATTTTAGGCGAACCCATACCTTCTAAAAGTTGAATTTTATCATCAACCTTATTATTAAATTCTACAATTAGAGGTTTCATTTCATTCCATTGCCTTTTAGCAATTTCAAAACTACCTAGATGATGTTTAGTTGGACCATACGAATTTCCAGAAAATCCTCTGAGTGCAACTGAAATTCTTTCAGATATTGTTGGGTTATCCTTTTCCATTATTTCACTTTTAGACTTATTGCCATAAATTAAAGAATCTATAAGATTCATTTGATCATCCAACTCTTTTAATTCAGAATACAAATTTGCACTTATTTCATCAGCGTATCTTATTGCTTGTTCATATTTTGACATTTTCTTCTTTGCTTTAACATATTGATCTAAAATTAATGTGTATTCTTTATCAAATTCGATAAAATCTGAAACTAACTTCTCAATTTGATCTGATAAAGGATTTTTTAATACATTTTCTCTAATTTTCTTTACTTGAAATTTTTTTTCAGAAGCAACTAAATTGTACTTACCATCTTTTAGTTCCATTAATCTTACACCATAGGTTCCAGGATTAACAGGAATTGAACGTGGATAAGTAATTCCTGAACTTGATTTAATTATCGAAAGTATAGGTTTTGTCAAAGCCCAAGAAACTCTATTAATACCTTTTTTTGTGGTTCCATTTATTCTTTCAACAATTAATCCATTTTTATCAACTATTTCAAGTATAATCTTGGAAGGCTTTTCGTTTGTTTCTTCATCAAGTTTAGTCCAGCCAGGAAATGAGACATCCTTGTTTTCTTTATTTAATTTAGCTTCATTCTTTTTTCTTTTTGATTTTAAAGTTTCATAAGCTTTTGGAAGATTATAAGTAAAAATAGCACCGTAAGGTGGATTTTTTGATCTAAAATATGATGTTCCCTGACTTGCAGATCCTGATCTAACAGGGTTATACTGGAGAGCTTCCTTAGTATCAAATAATATAAAATCTTTACTTGTTTCTGAATTAATATTTCTTAGAGATGAATAATCGTCAAGAACATAAAAGCTTCGACCAAAAGTTGCTAAAACTAAATCATTTTCTCTTTTTTGAATTGCTAAATCTCTTATAGAAATCGTTGGTAAACCATTTGAAAATTTGATCCATTTTTCACCTTGATTATTTGAAAAATATAAACCATATTCAGTAGCTAAAAATAATAGATTAGGATCTATATGATCTTGTACAATCCTCCACACAAGAGTTTCCTTAGGTAATCCATTAACAATGGCATTCCAAGACTTACCACCATTTTCACTTTTATATAAATATGGACTATAATCTCCAAACTTGTGATTATCTAATGCAACATAAACTGTATTTATATCATGCAAGTCAGCTTTTATATCATTTACAAATGAAGTCTTAGGAAGATTTGGTAATTTATCAGCAGACATAGTAACCCATTCGTTACCGTTATTTTTGGTATAATGAATTAAACCATCATCCGTTCCAGCGTAAATATGATTTTCATTTATTGGGGATTCTGAAAGTGATGTAATTGTATTATAGGTTGACATTGCGTAGACATCCCAAGCTGAGTCCCAACTTTGCATCCTTCCCATAATTGGTAGTGATAGTCTTTCTTGGTTTAGAGTTAAATCTCCTGATATGGCAGTCCAGCTATCACCTCTATCATCAGATCTCCACACTCTTTGGGATCCAAAATATAAACGCTTTGGATCGTGTGAACTAACAAGTATTGGGGAGTCCCAATTAAATCTTTCATATTGTTCATCTAATCCTGAATAAGGCTTTATAAATACTGCTTCACCAGTTGTTCTATCAACTCTATGAATATTTCCTTGCTGAGATTGCGCATATACTATATCCGGATTTCCTGGTTCTGTTGCTGGTTGATGACCATCGCCTCCTAAAAGAACAAACCAGTCACTATTTGTAATTCCATTTGATCGAAATGTTCTACTAGGACCACCTTGAGTATTATTATCTTGAGTTCCTCCAAAAATATTATAAAATGGATATGAATCATCAACAGCAAGCTTATAAAATTGAGTTAATGGAAGATTATTTATAAACTTCCATGTTTTGGTATCATCAAAAGATTCATAAATACCGCCATCTGTTCCAACAAGCAAATAATTTGGATCACTTTTTTTAAAAGTCATAGAATGATTATCAGAATGTTTGTCTTTTTCACTCATTCTATAAAATGTCTTTCCTCCATCGTCTGAAACTTGGACTCTAACATCCATTAAATAAATTTTATCTAAAACATGAGGAGATGCAACTAATTCCTGATAATAATGTGGCCCTGTTGCCCCAGAAACTGTATCTGACATTTTTTTCCAGCTTTCTCCTCCATCCGAGGATCTATAAACTGCTCCTTTACGACGATCCAATTCAATTGCGGCATATAAAATATCTGGATTAATCTCAGAAATAGCCAAACCTATTTTACCCAGATTTCCACTAGGCAATCCTACTTTTAACTGTTTCCATGTATCTCCACCATCATTGCTTTTATAAATTTTGGTTCCAGGTCCTCCACCCATATAAGCTGCTACATTTCTGTGTCTTTGCCATGTGGCTGCATAAATAATATTCTGATCTCTATTATCAACAACAATATCTGTAACACCAGTCCATTTATTTACATTCAAAACAGATCTCCAATTTTTTCCCCCGTCAGTTGATTTATAAAGACCTCTTTGCCCTCCTGATGACCATAATGGACCTTGAGAAGCAACTAATATAGTATTTGAATCTTCTCCATTTACTATAATTTTAGAAATATGTTCTGATTTTTTAAGACCTTTATTTTCCCATGTTTTACCTCCATTGTATGACACATATACTCCTTTACCAATACCAACATGTCTTCCACCTACATTTTCTCCTGTTCCAAGCCAAATAGTATTATTGTTATTTGGGTCAATAGTAATGCTTCCTGTAGAATAAAAAGATTGGTCATCTGTTAAGGGTATCCATGTAGTGCCTGAATTAGAAGTTTTCCATACGCCACCTGAACCAACTGCAACGTACCATTCATTTTCATTTGATGGATTAATTGCAATGTCTGCTATTCTTCCTGACATAAATGCAGGACCAATACTTCTAAACTTTAGTCCGGAGTATAAAGAAGCTTCATTACTTGTGTCTTTTTTAGTTTTTTGAGAATGTGAGAATGTAAAAAATAATGTTAAAATAAAAGTCAGGGTGTATCTTAAAGAAAAATTCATAATAAATAAGTTTTTTGGAATTACATAAATATAATTAATAATATCGATTTTTTCATTTTAACTTAGCGAAGTGTCAAAAAAAATAAAAATATTCAATTCTGTTGAAATTATAGATATTGGTTCAAAAGGACAATCAATAGCTAAAAATTCTGAAGGAATTGTAATAATGCTTAAAAATGGAGTTCCAGGGGATATTGTTGATATAAAAACATATAAAAAAAAGAAAAAATATTTTTTAGGTAATATAACTAAATACCATTCTTACTCTAAATTAAGAGTTGAACCAAAATGTGAACATTTTGGTACTTGTGGGGGTTGTAAATGGCAAAATATGATCTATGATTCACAAACTCAATTTAAAGAAAACAAAATAAGACACTCATTTAAAAAAATATTTAATAGTATAGAAGTTAATCCAATAATAAAATGTAATGAAGAGTATTTTTATAGGAATAAATTAGAATTTTCATTTACTGAAAACCGTTGGCTTACAAATCAAGAAATCAGTAGTAATAAAAAAGGAATTGAAAGAAGAGGAATTGGCTTTCATATATCTGGAATGTGGGATAAAGTAGTAGATATTAATAATTGTCATTTACAATCTGATCCTTCAAATAAAATTAGATTATCAATTAAGGAATATGCTATTAACAATAATTTTTCATTTTATAATTCCAGATCTAAACAGGGTTTATTAAGAAATTTAATGATACGAAACACTAGTTTAAATGAGTTTATGGTTATAATTCAATTCTTTGAAAAAAAGACAGAAAAAATTAAATCAATTCTTAACCATTTAAAAATTTCATTTCCTGAAATCAAGTCTATTCAATATGTGATTAATAACAAGGAAAATGATTCAATATATGATAGAGATATTAAATTATTTTATGGAGAAAAATTTATAACAGAAGTTATAGATAAATTGAATTTTAAGATCTATCCTAAGTCTTTCTTTCAAACAAATATTAATCAAACAACTAAACTTTATAAAACCGTTAAAAAGCTAGCAAATTTAAAAGGAAACGAAATAGTGTATGACTTATATTCAGGTTTAGGCACTATATCCCAATTCATTTCAAAAAATGCAAAAAAAGTAATTGGAATTGAAAGCATTAAAGAAGCTGTCAAATCAGCCAAAGAAACTGCAATTGAAAATAAAATTAACAATGTAGAATTTGAAGTTGGAGATATAAAAAATATTTTTACTTCAAAGTTTGTACAAAAACATGGTAATCCTGATTTAATTATAACTGATCCTCCTAGAGACGGAATGCATAAAGATGTAATTAAAGAAATTTTAAAATTGGAAACTAATTTAATTATATATGTGAGCTGTAATCCATCTACTCAATTAAGAGACTTAGAAAAATTACAAGAAAAGTATACTATTAAAAAAATACAACCTATAGACATGTTTCCTCATACCGATCATGTAGAAAATGTTGTACTTTTGAAAATTAATAATTAGTTATTTTATAAAATTGAAAAAAAGCATAATTCTATTTTTTATAAGCTGTATAATTTTTTCATGTGAGCCAGATGATATATGTCTTTCATCAATTCCTGATACTCCGAAACTTGTTATTGTTTTTTATGATGAATCTTCAGGTCTAAGAAAGGAGGTTACAAACCTTAAAATTCAAGGATCTAACAATGAAAAAATTTATCAATTTAAAACAACTGATTCAATTGCCGTTCCATTAAAAAACCTTGAAAAAATAACTAGCTATTCTTTTGTAAAAGATTTTAAAGAAAATGTAGATAATTCAGGTAATAATGATAACATATTAATTAACTATCAATACAATCATATTTATATAAGTAGAGCATGTGGTTATTTTTCAAACTATGATTTGAATCAAATTGTTATTGAAAATGACAATCTTAATTGGATTATTAAATCAGAAATAATGAATTCAGCAGTTAAAGACGAAAAAGTTATACATGTTAAAATATTTCATTAATATATTATTTATAGCTTGTAGTATAACAGGGTTCTCACAAGAAGAGATTGCGTTAGATAGAATTCCAATAAAAACTACATATGGATTAAAAATAGGTTTAGATATTAGTAAACAAATCAGAATGTTAACTGAGTCTAATTATAAAGGCTTAGTATTTACTGGAGATTATAGAATTCTTGATAGGTTATTTATAGCAGCTGAATTTGGAAGTGAAGAAAAAAAAATAATTAATGAAGTATTAGATTTTGACACTGATGGAAATTTTTTAAAATTGGGTGTTAATTATAATGTATACAATAACAGAAAAGGATTAGATAATGAAATATACGTTGGATTCAGATATGGAATTGCAAAATTTAACCAAAAGCTGAATTCTTATACTATCCATGATCTAGATCACTATTGGGATCAAAATAATGTAAATAGTATTACTGATTTTAAAAATCTAACAGCTAGTTGGTTTGAATTAGTATTAGGATTTAATGCTGAAATTCTAAAAAACACCTATATGGGTTTAAGTTTAAGATTAAATAGATTATTAAATCAAAAAAAACCTGAAAATTTTAGTAACCTGTACATACCTGGTTTTAATAAAGTGTTAGAAGAAAATAATTTTGGAGTTGGAATTACTTATTCAATTTTTTATCAGATACCTATATTTAAAAAAAATAAAAAAAATTAGGGCTATTTTCTTAGTTTATGAATTTTTTTTGTTCCACTATAAATTTCATATTTAGCTAATCTACTTTCCAATTTACCGTTATACAATTTTATTTTCCTAGAAGGTCTTAATCCAACTAATTTTAAAGCTTCTAAGTTAGAAGTTATAAACCAAGCATTTGAGTTTGAATAATTACTTTTAAGTGTATCCCCTATCTTTTTATAAAACGATTTAATATCTATCGTTAAACGTTCACCATATGGAGGATTAAATAAAAGATGTAAAAAATTATCATTAGTTTTTTTGGTATTGAAAAAATTATTTTCTGAAATATTTATTATATCTTGAAATCCAGAATTAATAATATTTTGATTGCATTTCTTAATAGCTGATGGGGATTTATCATATCCTATTAAATTATAATTAAAGGGTTTAACTTTCTTTAAAACAGATTCCTTAATTATTTCAAACATCTGAGAATCATAATTTTTCCAATTTTTAAAAGAAAAATTTTTTCTATTAATATTAACAGGGTAATTAGTAGCATACATAGCAGCTTCTATTAAAATAGTACCGCTTCCACACATTGGATCTAAAAAATCTGACTGACAATCCCATTCAGAGAGCATAATTAGCCCAGCTGCTAAAATCTCATTTATAGGAGCAATGTTTGTTTGTAATCGATATCCTCTTTGATTTAGTGGCTTACCTGATGAATCTAGTGAAACAGTACAAGTATCTTTGGAAAGATGAATATTAATTTTTATGTCTGGATTTTCTTTATCAATATTAGGTCTTTTTTTATATATCTTTCTAAAACGATCAACTATTCCATCTTTTACTCTTTGAGATACAAAAAGGGAGTTAGAAAATATTTCTGTATTTAAAACAGATTCTATATAAAAAGTATTTTCGATAGAAATATAATTTTCCCAGTCAAAATTAAAAATGCAACTATAAAGATCTTTTTGATCACTAATCTTAAAATTTTTTATAGGTTTTAAAACCCTAATAGCTGACCTTAAGAAAAGATTAGATTTATATAAAAAACCTAAATCTCCATAAAAACTTACATTTCTAACACCTATTTCGATGTTTTTTGCACCTAAATTCAAAAGTTCTTTTGCTAATATTTTTTCTAAACCAAAAAAGGTTTTAGCGATCATTTTAAAATCATTAACCATAACCTATAAATAATTTTTAAAAATACTCTAATTTTGAAGTTTATGAGTAAAAATTTTAATATAGATTATAAAGATGATTATAATAAATGGTTTGATTCTCCATATTACCATATTCTATACGAAAATAGAGATCATAAAGAAGCTAAAAATTTTATTAAAAAAATTTTAAAATATTTAAAGTTAGATAGAGGATCTAAAATATTAGATGCTGCATGTGGAAAAGGAAGACATTCAATAGAGATTGAAAAGCTAGGTTACAAAGTTTTAGGAATAGATCTATCAAAAAACAGTATTAATAAAGCAAAAAAAAATGAAAATGAAAATCTAAAATTTTTAATTCATGACATTTCAATCCCATTAGAATCAGAGTTTGACGCAGTTTTTAACTTATTTACAAGTTTTGGATATCATACTAAAAAAAAGGACCTAGATGTTTTATATGCTATAGAAAAAAATCTTAAAAACGGAGGAATTGGTGTAATAGATTTTTTTAATATAAATAAGGTTAAAAAAGATTTAATAGAAAATGAAATTATCATCAAAAGAAATATCAAATTTAAAATCACAAGAAAAATCTATAAAGATTATATAAAAAAAAGTATTTCCTTTTATGATAAAAAGAAAGAATACAATTTTAATGAAAAAGTAAATAACTTATCATTAGATAATTTTATAAACTATTTAAGTAAAATGAATTTAAAAATTCAACAGGTTTTTGGAGATTATAATTTAAATCCATTTAATAGTAAAAAATCATCAAGATTAATAATAGTTTTAAAAAAAATCCCAGTCAAATAAATGACTGGGATTCGAAGAAGGCGGTGACATACTCTCCCACCAAATGGCAGTACCATCTGCGCTATTAGGCTTAACTTCTCTGTTCGAAATGGGAAGAGGTGAGCCCTAATGCAATAACCACCCTTAAGGTTCTCATTAATAAATAATGAGTTGTTATACTATAAAGGATAACACAATAAGTTAACATATTAAAATTTAAGATATAAAAAGAAAAGTATTAAAATAAAAAATACAATATTAAGAAAAAGTTGCACGATAGGCCTACGGGTAATTAGTATCACTCGGCTATGACATTACTGCCTTTACACCTGTGACCTATCAACGTAGTCGTCTCCTACGACCCTTAAAAGAAATCTCATCTTGTGGAAGGTTTCGCGCTTATATGCTTTCAGCGCTTATCCTTTCCCGACATAGCTACTCTGCAATGCTCCTGGCGGAACAACAGATACACCAGCGGTCAGTCCAACTCGGTCCTCTCGTACTAGAGTCAGATCCACTCAAATTTCTAACGCCCACTGTAGATAGAGACCGAACTGTCTCACGACGTTCTGAACCCAGCTCGCGTGCCACTTTAATGGGCGAACAGCCCAACCCTTGGGACCTTCTCCAGCCCCAGGATGTGACGAGCCGACATCGA